>Ga0123338_10001185_pt1 | contig 25411 bp, 15 predicted proteins | sample grotaG_FD_89793 | JGI IMG/M metagenome (GOLD analysis project Ga0123338, IMG submission 89793) | Glacier valley bacterial and archeal communities from Borup Fiord, Nunavut, Canada, to study Microbial Dark Matter (Phase II) -... | ecosystem: Environmental > Aquatic > Freshwater > Ice > Glacier ...
CCCCAAAACGTAAGCCAGCTCAAAGTTGCCTGGGTGTATCACATGAGGCCGCCGGGGTTTAAGGGTGGAACCAACCGCGGCCCCGCTGTGATGGAAGGGCGCGCCCAGGGTGGAGCGATCGGGGACGAGCCGGAGACGCCAGCGGGCGGACGCGGGCGGGTTCAATTCGGTTCTGGCTTTCGTCCAAGCGAAGTCACACCGATGGTAATTCGTGGATTGATGTATATTGCGACTCCCTATTCCCGCGTCGCAGCCGTCGACCCCACGAATGGAACAGAACTCTGGTCCTTTCAACTCCCCTCCGGCAACCCTTCCACGCGCGGGCTGGAGTATTGGGGTGGCGAGGGAAAGACTCCGGCTCAGGTGGTGTTCGGCTCCAGCGATGGAAAGCTTTACTCGGTTGATGCGAAAACCGGAAAACCGAACCCTGCTTTCGGGGATAACGGCGTAATTAACCTGAATACCGCAGCGATCATGCACGGGATGCCTGGCCGGAATGCGCTGACCTCACCTCCCATCGTCTACAAGAACCTGGTAATCACGGGCGGGACATCACAGGAAAATCCGCCGCACGGGCCTGCGGGCGATGTGCGCGCGTGGGACATGCAAACCGGAAAGCTGGCGTGGACATTTCACTCAATTCCCCAAGCTGACGAGAAATACAACAGTACTTGGGCGGGCGATAGCTGGAAAAATCGCGCGGGCGTAAATGTCTGGGGTTTCCTTACGGTGGATGAGAAGCGCGGCATCGTTTACATGCCGTTCGGCGCGCCATCGGTGGACCAATATGGCGGCGATCGCGCCGGCGATAATCTTTTCAGCTCCAGCCTGGTCGCCGCAGATGCGAACACCGGAAAATACCTATGGCATTTTCAGGTGGTCCATCACGACATTTGGGATGCCGACCTGACGGGCGCTCCCGCGTTGATCGAAGTCACCCATGGAGGTAAGACAATTCCTGCCGTAGTGGCAATGAATAAGACAGGTATGGTTTTCCTGCTGGATCGAGTAACCGGGAAGCCGATTTATGGCACAGAAGAGCGTTCCGTTTCGGCAAGCCAAGTCCCGCTTGAGCATGCTTCGAAGACCCAGCCATTTCCGTTGAAAGTGCCACCACTTGCACGGATGACGTTCAGCAAGGCCGATATCGCAACGGTTACGCCAGAGTTGGAATCGGCATGCACGGCGCTTGTGGAAGGCGTGGAACTGGGCGGACCCTTCCTGCCCGTCACTTACAACCACCTTCGCGTACAGTTTCCCGGCAACCACGGCGGCGTGAACTGGGGCGGGACGTCGTTCAACCCCCAGCTTGGGTATCTGTTCGCCAACATTAATGAATTGGGACAGGTGTCCGGATTGAAGGATCATGATCTGAAGAAAGGGCAGGCTATGGCCAATGGGCAAGGCAACCGGGTTGATCCTGACGGCCCTTATGAAGGCATCCCGGGTGGCGGACGGTTCAGCGTGAAAGGAACAGGTACCCAGCAGCTTCCTTGTCAGCAGCCGCCGTGGGGAGAACTGGCGGCAATTGATGTGAATACCGGGCAAATCGCATGGAAGGTTTCCCTCGGAGTAACGGACGGGCTGCCTGAAGGCAAGCGCAACACCGGGCGCCCGGGAAATGGAGGCACTATCGCGACTGCTGGAGGACTTGTCTTCGTGGGAGCAACGGATGACGCGCGCTTCCGGGCCTTCGATGCCAGGAACGGCAGAGAGCTGTGGACGGTTAAGTTGGGTGGTGCCGCGGAAGCGACGCCGATGACCTATGAGGGCCGTGACGGAAAGCAGTATGTTGCGATTACCTCAACGGGTGGCGGATTTTTTGGAAATCCCGTGACCGACGACAGTATCGTTGCTTACGCCCTGGATAATTTGAAATAGGCCAGTCTCCGGCAAGTCCTTCACCACGCCTGGCGGTACAAGTCGGCGATCTGTTCTGCCGTGGGCACGATGGGATTGTTCCGCGGACTACCAGACTGCAGCGCATCAGCGGCCATTTTTTTCAATACTGACTCGAACGAGGCTTCGCTTACGGAAACACAATCCCGTAACCTAGGCACCTGCAATTGTTTATTTAGATTCTCGAGCCCATCAACGAGCGCGTTGCACGCAATTTCATCAGAACTATCCTGCGCGGCCCAACCGACTAGGCGGGCCGCTTGCCCGTAACGTTCTTTAGCGCCCGGGAGGGAGAAGCGCGTTACGGTGGGCAACAGAACCGCGTTAGACAATCCATGCGGAACATGGAACAACGCACCGAGAGGCCGGCTCATCCCATGGACCAGGCACACGCTGCTGTTCGTGAAAGCCATTCCCCCCTGGCACGCCGCCAGCGACATCGCCTCACGGGCAGCACGGTTTCCCGGATCTCTCCAGGCATCCGCAACATGCTTCGCCGTCAGTCGCATGCACGATTTTGCTATCGGATCCGTCATAGCGTTCGCTTTAGCAGAAACGTATGCTTCGAGGCCGTGCGTAAATGTATCGACGCCTACGTGCGCAGTCAGAGCAGCGGGCATGCTCATTGTGAGTTCAAAATCCACGATCGCGGTTCGAGGCATAAGTTTGGGATCGAGGATCATCATCTTTACTTTCCGATCCGGGTCTGCAATGACAGCCACTTTTGTAACCTCGCTACCGGTTCCCGAGGTTGTCGGAATCGCTACTAGTGGTAACCCTGCCACTGCGATCTTATTCGAGCCTTCAAGATTTTGGACCGGGCCCGAATTCACGGCCGCAACGCCAATGATCTTCGCCACATCGATTGCGCTGCCGCCACCGATGGCGACGATGGCTTCGGCAGCCGAAGAACGGAGGACGTCAAGACCGTCCTGAATGTTTTGAATGGTGGGATCGGGTTGGACCCCGGAGAATATGGTGGTTCTGATTCGCTCCCGCTCAAGGTGGTCCGTGAATTGATCCAACATTCCGGATCGGTGGAGATATTCGTCAGAAACAATCAGAACTTTACCGACGGATAAGAATCGGATCTGCTCGGCCAACTCGTGGCGGCTTCCCCCTCCGAAGACGATGGTGGAGGGTGCGTGAAAGATACTCAATGGCCAACTCCCTCTAAAAGTCTAGCCCCGCTCGTCGGGTTTTACGCGTCTCTCTGCGGCCTCTCAGGTAGATTGCTCAACGCTATCCTGATTTACGCTCTGTTGGAGCAGGAAAATTCCTGACATTCCGCAAACAAGGCAGGCTGGGAACCTTCCCGCTGTCTGATCGCCTCAGCCAGAAGGCGTAGCACTTCGGCGGTTTCAACATGCTTGTCACTCTGTTGCTGCTGTACGTTTTTCATGGCTAGCCACTTGCGGTCGGCCCGCTCTGTGAAGGTCAACTCTTGCATGGCTATACATCGGCGGTTTTGTACAAGACCTTTATCCACGGCAGAACTAAATGAGCAACTTAGAATAAAAAGCTTCGGGTTTCCATAATCGATACTCGCGACGAACACCAACGTCCAAGGGTACCCCTTCCATGCCGCAAAACTTGACGGAGTGTGAGAACTGGGCGGACCCTGCGCAACTCGACCCTGCGCGACTCGGGACCGGTTATCGCTCGTATGTGATAGCCTCTGCATCAGGCTCAGAAATGGGTGTCCAGGGAGAACTCCATGTCGTTTCTTCGCGTTTCGCTGATTTTGCTTGTTATGTCGTGCACTGCTGTTGCTCAGGATCGAGGTGCTATCAGCGGGATCATTACCGATAGCTCGGGCGGAATTGTTCCCGATGCCAAAATCATCGTAAAGAATCCATCGAATAATCTTTCGCGAAACATGATGTCGGGAAGCACTGGCGCTTACACATTTGTGAATCTTCCCGCAGGTGATTATCTGGTGAATGTTTCCAAGAGCGGTTTCCGCAGCGCGGAAACGCCGCAGGTGCACGTAGATGTGAACACCACCACGCACGTCGATCTGCAACTCCAAGTAGGTTCCACCACCGACACGGTCGAAGTTCAGGCAAACGTATCGTTACTGCAGACCGATAAGAGCGATCTCGGCCAGGTCATCAGTAACAAGGCGATCAATGACTTGCCGCTCTTTGCAAACGGCGGTCTGCGCAGCAATGTGGCGTTTACGTCTCTTGCCCCTGGAGTAAACACGAATTTAGCGGGCGACCCGGACAGCACCACTGCCAATATTCGTATCGCGGGCGGCTTGGGAAACGGCGCGAGCCAATTGCTTGACGGTTCAGAATCCCAAAGCGAACGCAAGAACGACCCCCAAATGCGCGTGGTCAGCGCGGAAGGCATTGAAGAATTCAAAGTACAAACCAGTGCTTACTCCGCGGAATTTGGCCGCGCCTCGAACGGAATCCTGAACTACACCACCAAATCCGGTACGAATACTTTTCACGGCACCGCCTTCGGAGTAATCCGGAACCAGGCGTTAAATGCCAGCGGCTTTTTTTATGCGGCACCTACCAGCGCCCACCCCGTGGTTCACAATCAGAATCTTGAAGCGGCAAGTTTCGGCGGCCCGGTTCGCATCCCCAAGCTGATCGATTTGCGCAACAAAGCCTTCTTCTTTCTTTCCGGCGAACGTTCGCGTGCGAAAGATGTGTCCAACTCAGGCCTGATCAGCCTGGCGCCTGCCGCCTTCCGGTCAGGAGATTTCCGCAGTCTTGTCGATTCCAAAGGTGCGGTGATTCCGCTTTATGATCCGTTCGATGCAAACGGCAATCTGATCAGCGATGCCGCTCAACGGCAGCGCCTTTCTTGCAACGGAGTTCTGAATGTAATCTGCCCCAGCCGCATCAATCCAGTGGCAGCCCTCCTTGAAAGCAATGTGCCCCTTCCTTCTAACCCGAACGCTTTATTCAATAACAACGCGATCGTGAATAACGGGTCGCGCACGCCGGGAGAAAACCAGGGTGTTTACGCGGTGAAAGGAGACTATAACGCCACCCAAGCGATGCATTTTAGCGGCGTTTTCAGCCGCCAGTACTTCAATAGCTATCAGTTAAATGGTCCCATCCCCGGGCCCATCAGCGAAGGTTTTCAGGAATTCGGCAACACGAAATGGGTGCGGATTAACGGAGATCAAACCCTTTCTGCGAACCTGCTGAACCATTTTGCCTTTGGATATAACCAGCGTGATCTTGGCGAGCAGGGCAACACAAACCTGGGCCCATTCGATGGCCAGTACGGGAAAGCTACCGCGATTCCCGGCGTCCTGAGCTATGGAAAGTCTCCGAACTACAGCGCTTACGGCCTAGGCAACTACGGAAACCGGAATACGAATATATCTACGCGCTCTCCAGGTAGAACGTTCAGCTTCACGGACACGGCCACTTGGCTGAAGGGTAAGCACTCATTAAAAGCGGGCTTTGAATTCGTGCGCGCCACCTATTCGCGCCAGGATTGCAACGGGTGCGCCGGCAGCGCCAGCTTCGGTTCTGGGGCCACCGGCAACCCCAGCGTGAGCGGTACCACCGGCTTCGATTACGCGTCCTTCCTGCTCGGCACCGCCTCCGGTGGGAGCTTCAATTACGGAGCGAATATTAAATATATTTATCCGTATTTTGCCGGATTTGTTCAGGACGACATCAAAATTTCGAGCCATCTGACAATCAATGCCGGCCTGCGCTACGATCTGCCTCTTTCTCGCCAGGAAGCAAACTTCCAAAACAGCAACTTCGATCCGAAAGCGCCAAACCCTACTGCTGGAAATTTACCGGGAGCCCTGATTTTTGCAGGCTCCGGGCCCGGTCGAACCGGGCGTGACCGCCTTCTGGATTATCGGAAAAATGCATGGGGCCCGCGTTTCGGATTCGCCTACCAGGTCTCGTCCAGAACCGTCATCCGCGCAGGAGGGGGTATCCTATACGATTCCAATCGCGAAGATGGAAATGCCGACGGCGGTATCCAGGGCTTCGGAGGCAATTTCAGCGCGGTCGGCAGTTTCCTGTCGAACGGCGTTTCTTTCCTGCTCAAAGATGGCTACAACACCTTCGGTACCCTGGTAACAAACGGAAAGCCGCCGATTGTCAATCCTTCGATCCAAAACTTCGGCAATCCAAGTTATTTCTCAGATGGCAAAGTTGGCCAGTTTTACGATTACAACTTTACGATTGAGCACAGCTTGTCTCCCAAGACGCTGATGCGCGCCAGTTTTCACGCGAATTATGGAAACCAGCTGCAATCCAGCCAGAACTTTAATCAGCTCGATCCGAAATACATCGGCGTCTACGGAAGCTTGCTCAGTTCGCCTCTTAGCAGCGCGATTTCCAACCCGATTGTTGCAAACAACGGTTACAAACTGCCCTATGCGGGCTATCCGATGAATCTTTCGCTGGCACAATCGCTGGCACCATTTCCGCAATACAGTCTGGGTTTCGGCGGCACCACCAATGGCGGCCACAGTACCTGGAATGCGCTGGAAACCAGCTTCCAGCACAACTATTCGCACGGTCTGTATTCTCTGGTGTCTTACACGTGGTCGAAATTCATTTCAAACAATACATCCGCGAATGTGTACGCGCAGAATACTGAGAAAGCAATTTCCACATCAGACCGCACTCACGTATTTTCCGCCGCCACAATTTACGATTTGCCTTACGGCAAAGGAAGAGCGTTCGGGGCGAACCTGCACCCGCTGGTGAATGCGGTGCTCGGAAACTGGCGCGCCTCCGCGGTGCAGCATTACCAGAGCGGGGCTCCGTTGGGCGTTTCGTCTGGGCAGAATCTATACGGCGCGGGGGTTGCGCGGCCCAGTTACGTACCCGGACAGCCGTTGCTCAATCCAAATTTTAATTCAAAGGATCCCACCAGCCGCTACTTGAGCCCGGCGGCCTTTGTACAGCCCGCCAACGGAGTCTACGGCGACGCTCCCTCAGTAATCCCCAGCCTGCGACAGCCTTTCCAACTCAGCGAGGATATAGCTCTTAGTAAAGAGTTTCCCTTCGGCCAAACCGAAGGCAAGAACTTCGAGTTTCGCGCTTCCGCGTTTAACATCGCCAACCGCCATCTGCTTGGCGGCTTGCAAACCAATGTAACCAACGCGTCTTACGGCCAGTTCAGCAACCCGCAGACGAATCAGCCCCGGAACATTGAGTTCAGTCTTCGCTTCCGCTATTAACTTACTTGGCGACGGCCTTTCGCGCGATCTCCAGATTGGCTCGATAGGCCGTTTGACCGGGATCGAGTTCCAACGCCTTTTGAAAACTGGCAGCCGCGGCAATACTCTCCCCCTGCCGCAGGTACACTTCGCCCAAGGCATTGTGCGCATCTGCTGCTGCCGGGTTCAGCCTTACTGCCACGTCAAGACTGGCGCGCGCCTGTTCCAGCCTTCCCGCGCGCCCTTCTACAAGCCCCAACAGAAAATGATATAGCCACTGCGAAGGTGCCAGTCCAATGGCTTCCTGAACCGAATCGCGGGCCTCTTTATAATTTTCAAGGTCATAAGCAAGACTCGCCAGGCGGAACAGAATCGTCTCATCGTGAGGGCAGAGTTCGTTCGCTTGTTTCATGCGACCCGATGCACCGGGCAGATCTCCTGCGCCCAGGTCTACCTTGGCTTGCTCCATTAATTGATTTGCCTGTCGCCGCACGTCCGTATCGGTTAGCGCCCGCTGTCGCAATTCAGCAAATTTCGCCAGTGCAAGCTTCTTTTCTTCCACCCGCCCCAAGCCGCCTTCCGTGCGCGCCAGTTGGTAATACACTTCAGATTCCACAGCGCCCAATCGCAGCGCTGCTTTCAATTCAGTTTCCGCTTCCGCAAACCGCCCCAGATGGTTATAGGCGGATCCAAGCACGAACCGTGGCTGGAAAGCTTTCGGGGAAAGCACGATCACGCGCCGTAGCACCTGGATCGCGTGCTCTTCTTCTCCCTTACGCATGAGCACGTTTGCACTGCCCAGCAGAGCGGCTGCGGATTTCGGATTCAGCTTGAGTGCTTCGTCGAATTGCTTTTCAGCAGCGTCCTGATTACTGGCGCCGAAATACGCGGCACCAAGATCGGCGTGTGTCTGCGCATCAGCCGGATCCAGTTTCACCAGTGTCTCAAGCGCAGCTACCGCCTTATCGTTCAGCTTCATACGCAAATAGATTGCCGAGGCGCCCCGCAGAGCAGACCGGTTCTCCGGTTCCATACTCAACGCGTGTTCGAAAGCGGGAAGCGCTTCCGCATCATTCCCTCGCTCGGCGTAAGCTTCCCCCAGGGCCACGTACGCCAAGGTCAATTTTGGATTGCACTTCGCTGCTTCCTGAAAGGCTATTAGCGCCGCATCCACCTGGTGAAGACGATACCGCGCCAAGCCCAGATAGAAAGGGATTTCGCAGGCGGTACTCTGCCGCCGAGCCTTGTCGAAAAGCCTTGCCGCATCAGCGTATCGTTCAGAGTCGAACGCGCGTTTGGCTTCGTCCAGCGTCTGCCCGGTCGCAACCAATACAAAGAGCACCGGTGCGGTGAATTTCAAGAGCACTTACGGTCAAGTGTAATGCAATATCTCAACCGGGTACGCTGTTCACAAAGGCTCTTTCACGGTAAGCAAGCGGTCAGTCTCCACGTTCATAAGCTGCTGAACTTTCCCGCTCGGCCAGTTGATTTCGAGCAGCTTGACCACTCGATCCGAGCCAAGACCGAAGTGGACACGCTTGTCACTCACCGAGACATAGCTGCCTGCGGATGTTACATATCCGTGCTGTTCTGCCGCCGATCCCGACACCACCCGTATTGCCGAACCTATGCCGTCACGATTCATGAGAACCACAGCCGGTCCGTCATTGCAGTTGATGGCAATATCGATAGACCCGTCGTTATTCAGGTCACCGAAAGCAGCACCGCGGGCTGCCAGCAGACGCTGAAACGCTTCCCCGCCCTGGCGCGATACATCTTCGAACTTGCCTCGCCTGTTGCGCGCCAGTAGCAAACGCTCTTTATAGTGAACAGATGGCTGCGTCAATTCCACGTTATCCATCACGTGCCCTTGCGCGACGAATAAGTCTTTCCATCCGTCGTTGTCGTAATCGAAGAGTTTCGCCCCCCAGCCGGAATGTGGCGCGCTCACGCCAGCAAGTCCGGTGGAGTTAGAAATGTAATTCAAGGAAGGCCCGGAAACATTTTTGTAAAAAGCATAGCGTTGATTCGCTAGGGCATCAATGAACACGTCCGGCCATCCGTCATTGTCGTAATCGGCGAAGTCGATTCCCATTCCGGCGAACGTCTTGCCGTCTTCGTCGTAAGCCATTCCGGTTTCAGTCGCGATATCGGTGAAGGTTCCGTCGCGATAATTCCGGAAAAGTTGCTCCGGGAAAGAATCGTTAGCCACAACGATATCCGGCCAGCCATCGCGGTCGAAATCATTTATCGCAATACCAAGCCCTTTTGAAGGCACCGCCCCAATGCCGCACTTCTCCGATACGTAGGTAAACGTGCCGTCGCCATTGTTGTGATACACGGCGTGATGCGCGGAGGCGAACCGGTCGGGATGGCAATAGGCCCGATTGCCTTCGCGCCGCTCGCCACAGTATAAATTCTGACTGAAGTCCCATTCCACATAGCGGGTCACAATCAGATCCAGGTGCCCATCGCGATCGTAATCTACAAAACAAGCGCCTTTTGACCAGCCGCTAGCCGCGACGCCCGCCTTATCCGTGACATCCGTGAATGTGCCATCGCCGTTGTTGCGGTACAGGTGATTCCGGCCCACGCCGGTGACGTACAGATCGGGAAAGCCGTCGTTATTGAAATCCCCCACGGTGACTCCCATCCCGTAGCGATCGCCGCGCAATCCGGCGGCTTCCGTGACGTCTTAAAACGTGCCGTTACCGTTGTTGTGAAACAGGCGATTCCAATAGCGCGGATCCGTCTTCTCCGGCTTGTAGCCGGCGGGCATGTAGTCGCGCAATCGGGCTCCATTTACAAAAAATAAGTCCAGCCGCCCATCGTTGTTGTAGTCCAGCATCGCCACACCAGCTCCCATCGATTCTGGAAGGTACTTCTGCGTGGTGCGGCCGGCATTGTGGTTAAATCGAGCTCTCTGCCGTTTCGGCGACTTCCTCGAACCCGCGATGAACGGAGGCGCCGGTCATCGACTTCGAAATGCCACATGCCCCCGCCAATTGCAGGAACGATCTACGATTCAGAGTAAAGCCTCATGTCTTGAGCAGGTTTCCACTGGGGCGATTATATCCTCACAAATGATAAAGTGAAATTAGTGCCCATCAGTAGTAATCAACGCAGTTGGCCCCTTCTTTTTGTCTTTTCCCTGGCCTTAGGCGCTCAAGCGCCGGATGCGGCTTTTTTCGAAGCGAAAATTCGCCCTGTGCTTGCTACGAAGTGCTATCCGTGCCATTCGTCCAGCATGAAAGCTCCGATGGGCGGATTGGTGCTCGATACGAAAGCGGGTCTACTCGCCGGAGGCTCGTCGGGACCGGCGATCACACCCGGCGATCCGGCCGCAAGCTTGGTGCTGAAGGCTTTGAGCTACGCCGATCCACAGTTGCAAATGCCGCCGACAGGCAAACTCCCGGCAGACGTGCAATCCGATTTTGAACAATGGATCAAGGCCGGAGCACCGGATCCGCGGGTCGAGAAACCGAAAGCGGCTACAGGCGGGACCAAACCGTTAAAGGGTATGTCTATCGCGGATGGACGGAAGTGGTGGGCTTTCCAACCGGTTCAGGAACTTCGTACCCCGAAAGTGCGCAATGTCCGGTGGGAAAGAAATAAGATCGATGCTTTCATCCTTGCCAAGCTGGAAAAAAGAAAATTAAAACCTTCACCGGCCGCAGATAGCCGGACGCTGGTGATTCGCGCGTACCTGGATTTAGCAGGTTACCGGCCCACGTTTGAAGAGATACAGGAGTTTGTCACGGATCAGCGGCCCGATGCGTGGGAAAAGCTGATCGATCGCCTGCTCGCTTCTCCGAAGTATGGCGAACGATGGGGACGCCATTGGATGGACGTGGCGCGTTTCGGAGAAGACAACCCGACCGGCGAAGCGACCAACCCTGCTTACCTTTATGCGTGGCGCTATCGCGATTGGATCATTGAAGCCATCAATAAAGATGTTCCGTACGATCGTTTCGTAAAGCTTCAGCTTGCGGCTGACTTGATGCCCGGAACCGCCCGCGAGGACATGCGGGCTCTCGGCTATCTGGGTGCGGCGCCGGTTTATCACAAAGATCTGCGATTGTCGAAGGATGTTATCGGCGGATTCCTAACGGACGATTGGGACGAACGTGTAGATGCAGTCTCGCGAGGATTGCTGGGCATGACGGTGGGTTGTGCCCGTTGTCACGATCATAAATTCGATCCGATCCTGACGAAAGATTATTACGGGCTTGCCGGCGTTTTCGCCTCCACGATGCGTGTCGAGCGTCCACTTTTCGAAGTGAGTCCTGAAGAAGAAAACCGCTATTTCTGGGTACAGAACCGGTTGTTCGATCTTCACTACTCCGCTAACATGCTGACGGCCGAAGCCTCCACCGTGGATGGTGCGGCTGAACGTGTGGCGAAGTGGAAGACCGAAATTGAATCCCTTAAGGCGGAGATGGAAACGTTGAGGGAACAGTACCCCCAACTGGTGAAGAGTCTTGAAAAGAACTGGACCTTTGGCCCTCGGCGTCCTCCCATGCCCGTGGTTGCGGGTGGAGATGCGAAAGCTCCCGCGCCGCCGCGAGGCCGGAACCGGATACTCACCTCTACTGAACCATTTACCAACGGCGTTTTTGACGCCGCGCAGTATGTGGATGGTTCAGATGAGCACTTCACGTTCATCAATTACAAGCAGGGCGAAGCGCGCGATGTTCCAGTGCTTGTGCATGGCAACGTGGCCACTCCCGGCGAAATTGTGCCGCGACACTTTCCGACCGTTCTTGCGAAGAGCGATCCGAACTTCACGCACGGTTCGGGCCGGCTCGATCTGGGTGAGAAGATCTTTTCTGAAGGCTCACCGCTGGCCGCCCGCGTGATTGTCAATCGCGTGTGGGGTTGGCACTTCGGCCGTCCGCTTGCATCCACGCCTAGTGATTTTGGCGTGCAGGGAGAGAAGCCTTCCCACCCGGAATTGCTCGATGATCTTTCGGCGCGTTTTATCGCACACGGATGGTCTTTGAAGTGGCTGAACAAAGAGATCATGCTTTCGGCATCCTACCGGCAATCGAGCAAGCCCCGCGCGGATGGCGAGAGTCTCGACATAGTGAACACGCTATTGTGGCGCATGAATCCGCGACGTCTGGATGTGGAAGCGTACCGTGACACTCTTCTAAGATCCGCTGGCAGGTTGAGCGACAAGATGTACGGACCTTCTGAAGACCTGGAAGGCGCGGCGATGGTGCGTCGGACAATTTATGGACGGGTCAGCCGTTCGCGGCTCAATAGCCTGCTTAAGAATTACGATTTTCCAGATCCGATGCAGACTGCCGGGAACCGGGATTCCACCACGACCTCTTTGCAGCAACTATTCGTAATGAACAGCGGTTTCCTTCATGATGAAGCGGCTTCGCTGGTGGAGAGCGTGAAAGACCGAACGGAAAATTTGGACAAGTTGCGCACAATTTATCAAAAGGTGCTTTCGCGCAACCCGAGCCCGAAGGAGTTGTATTTAGGGCTCAGTTATCTTGCCACGGGCACGCTAGACCAGTATGCCCAAGTGCTTTTGTCAACGAACGAGGAGATCTTTTGGCCATGAGAAATAGAGTGTCGCGCCGCGAAATGATTCAGTCGGTGTTCGGGGGCGTGGGCTCTCTCGGTCTGGCTGCAATGTTGGGGACCCCGGCCCATGCTGCTGCCTTTGAACTTGGTAAATATTCAGGGTCCCGCACGCCAGGCAAAGCAAAGCGCGTGATCAGTCTGTTTCTTTCAGGCGGCCCGTCCCACGTGGACACGTTCGACCCTAAGCCGGGACTATTGAAATATCAGGGACAGCGGCCGGGAGCCGTCGATCTTCGCACTGAGCGCCAGACCGGTGGTCTGATGCCGAGCCCGTTTACCTTTAAGAAGTACGGGCAGAGCGGTATCGACGTAAGCGATGCAATTCCAAACCTGGCCTCGGTTGTGGATGATCTTTGCGTGATCCGCTCGATGTATTCGTTCAATCCGACCCACACACCGGCACTGAGTCTTTACCATACGGGAAGCATTATTCTCAACCGGCCCTCCATGGGCTCATGGATCTCGTACGGACTCGGCTCTGAAAATCAGAACCTGCCCTCGTTTGTGGCTTTGGATTCCGGTGCCGGCGGAGGAGGGTTAGGTGGCTCGGCAACTCGCTCCGGTTTCCTTCCTCCGGAAAACCAAGGCACCTTCTTCTCCGACGCGGAAACAGAGCCGGAGAAAATGATTCCGAATCTCCGTAACCAGTGGATGGACAAGGCGGCGCAGCGCAAGCAGCTGGACGCTATGCAGGCCCTGAACCGCGATTTTGGCGCGTCCTTCGGGCATGATGACTATCTGGATGGACGCATCAAGTCCATGGAAGCGGCGTATCGCATGCAGGCGGAAGCTTCCGATGCGTTCGATATCCGCAAAGAAAGTGAAGCAACACGCGTGGAGTACGGAAGCACGCCCTTCGCGAATGGTTGCCTGCTGGCCCGTAGACTTGTAGAACGCGGCGTTCGCTTTGTTCACGTGGGTTCCGGTGGATGGGACGATCACAAAGACCTGGAGAAGAACTACCGCAAGAACTGTCCACCGATGGACCAGGCAGCGGCAGCCCTAATTCGCGATTTGAAGCAGCGCGGTTTGCTGGACGACACCATCGTCGTGTGGGGCGGCGAGTTTGGACGTACTCCGGTATCGGAAAGCGGAAGCGGGCGCGATCACAATCCTTTCGGCTTCACCATGTGGGTGGCCGGGGGTGGATTCAAGAGCGGGTTCGCTTATGGAAGCACCGATGAATTCGGATTCAAATCTGAGGTAAACCGCGTTTCCATTCATGACCTGCAAGCAACGATTTTGCACGCTATGGGCGTGGACCATAAGCAGCTCACTTACAGATATGCCGGCCGCGATTTCCGCCTGACGGATGTATATGGCGAGGTGGTAAAAGATATCTTGGTTTAAGACCCTGGAGCGGTATCACCTTGCCCCTGGGTCTTAACCCTTCATCAGACTACGTACGGTTTACGATATTCCCCCCGCGTCAGCATCTTGTTTGCTCCGGGGTCGTTCGTAAAGCGTGGTCCAGTCTCCAGAGTCAGTTGCCGGCCTACCCGGTAGCTGATGTTCGCTAAGTGGCAGAGCGAAGCGCTCAGGTAGGCATTTTTCAGCCCGTCATGAAGGTCGCTGTAGTTCCGCGACTTACACGCTGCAAGAAAATTTTGCATATGCAAACCGGTGGCATCTCCCCTTTCCGGCTTCTCCTCCATGATCAGCTCGTTGCTTTCTCCTTTGAATGCCTGAAAGCCCTGGTCGCTCATGGCTGCCCACCCGTTGGTGCCATAGAAAAGATTGCCCACCATAATATTCAGCGGCGTTCCGGAATGCGGAGCGGTGCTGGTGGGGGTCGACGAAGCCGGAGGGGCTACGGCGCCGGCGGCAGGCGGTCCACCCCGGCGGGAGACAGGAATTCCTTCGCCTCCGGTGAGCAGTCCACGCACTTCGAACACTAATTCCCGGTTTCCGTAATTGAAGTTGGCGAGGAGCGTATTCGGCGTTTCCTGATCATCGTTGTAAGCGAACTTGCCTCCATGCGCGAATGCCGTTTCCGGCCACTCTGGGTCAGACATTCCCCAGCGGGCGATCCCCATTTCGTGCACTCCCTGATTACCGATGTCCCCGTTGCCCGTGTCCCAGAACCAATGCCAGTTGTATTTGAATCTCAATGGATTGAAGGCCCGCATTGGAGCAGGGCCGAGGAACATGTCCCAATTGACACCAGGAGGAACGGGAGCATCCTCAGCGTGCCCAATGGAAGCCCGCCGTTTGAAACACAGGCCCTTGGCTTGATAAACATCCCCGATCAATCCGCCCTGAATGGCCTGCATCGCTTTCATCTTAAAAGGTGTGCTGCGGTGCTGTGAACCCACCTGCATCATGCGCTTGGTCTCATCCATCACCTGGATCATGCGCTGGCCTTCGTGGATGTTGTAACAGGCCGGCTTTTCGCCATAGACGTCTTTTCCGGCTTTCATAGCCCAGATGGCCGCCAAGGCATGCCAGTGGTTGGGCGTAGCGATGGACACGGCTTCGATTGAAGGGTTTGCGAACGCTTCTCGCATGTCACCGTACTCTTTCGCTTTCTCTCCCGTGTTCTTAACTAGTGTGGCTTGGGCCCTCTCGATCGCCTCCTGGTTCACATCGCAAAGCCCGACCACGCGGGCCTCGGGCAAGCGCGAATAGACGCTCAGGTGGTTAGACCCGCGGCCTCCCAAGCCAACGATCGCCACATTGATTTTTTCGTTTGCTCCCCAAACGCGTGTAGCGGCGGCGGCTGTGGCGGCGCCAAGGAAAAACCTTCGGGTTGTGCTTTCGTTCATCTTGAAATTACAGCTCCTAGCTTGCGAAAATTATATCCGAGATGGGCGTCGCGATGGTCGCGGTGTCGCCCGTGAGGCGCTGACATCAGGAAAAAGGTTCGCCCTACACCAGTAACGAGCCCAACTTCTTCGTGGCGGTTGGGAATTTTTCGATATTCGCGCCCACCACCTCGTTCGCAACGGTCATGTAAACATCGCCAACCGTGCCCGTGATTCTTGTATGCGAGCCCTTTGCGAGTCTGGCACTCCCACCCGCAACAATCATGGCGAGACCATTGTTTTTGTGCGGGTTCGCCTCGGCATGCTCATGCGCATAAATCAGGCTAGTATGATCGAAAAGGGTTCCGTCGCCTTCCGGAACAGATTCCAGTTTCGCGACCAGATAAGCAAACTCTTCCACGTGCCATCTGCAGATGTCGCGCAGCACCTTCTGACCTTCCACCCCGTCGGCACCCGCCGTCTTGCCCTCTGCATGTGTGTAGTCATGATGCCGGGCCGATGTGTATCCAAGCCAAGGGAACCGGGTGATGCTTTGGCACTTCGTCAACATGTAGGAAGCAACACGCGTCTGGCGAGTGGCGAGTGCCTGAACCAACAGATCGCTTTGAAGTTTAGCGATGCGCGGCCAATCCTTCATATCGCCATCGAAATCAGGGGCAGCCACGTGCCGGTATTCAGGCGGGAGACCTGCAATGGAGCGCTCCAGATCGCGAATACCAGCCAGATGTTCTTCCACGCGTGTGCGGTCTTCGTTGGGCATTTTCTTCGTCATGACGGTGGCATCTTCCAGCACCGTATCGAGAATGCTCCTCTTGCGATTCACCCAACCTTCTTCCTGCGCGCCGAACAAACGGTCGAATAACCTATGCGGAATCATCTCCGGCGGCAGAGCGCGTTCAAAGCCCGACCAACTCATATTCCGCTGCATACTTTCGCCGAACGATTCTTGTGCTACACCGATCTGCAGGGAACGAAAGCGCGAATTCCCGCCGATCTTGGACGCGATAATCTGATCGATCGATGGGCCACTTGGACCCCGGCCGGTGAAATCCGTCCCGGTCATCAAGCCACTCATCGAATTTGTGTGGCCGTTACCTTTGCCGCTTGAGGCAGCGTTGTCGACGCCGCTTAGTACATGAACGTCTTTGCGCCAGCCTGCGAGAGGTGCCAGACAAGGCGTCATTTGATAATCCACGCCTTCTTCGGCAGGAATCCAGTACCGCTCCGGAATCCCGTTGCCGTTGAACCACAATACAAAGCGTGTTTCTATTGGCTTTGCGGCTGTATTTCCGGCAGCGGCATACGCTGTCCCGGTCGAGTTGAACATCGAAATGAGCGGGGGCAGACCGATGGCTACCTGCGCTCCAGCCGCGGTTATGCCTTTCAGCAAAGACCGACGGGAAAATCTAACGCGATTTGTAATTACCTGCGACATGAGTTGGTCCTTCCTGGGCTGGAAACTCTCTTTGGAGAATCAATGACACGATAAGCTCTTTGAAACGAAACTGAGAATGCTGGAAATCCTCGAGTGCTTTGCGTATGACAGGTCGATCGGCTGAAGTTTCAAGCCGCCCTGCCGTATAGCGAAAATACTGCTTCACCATGCACTCCTGGCATTGCACGCTCTGAGCCAGCACTTGGCCGAGCTCGGCGGGAGAAGAAAACTGAGAATTCGGAATGCCGGCCACGTCGCCCGCGGTATCGAGGTCTAGGTTTACTGTCCGCGTGGTGAAGCGCGCCTTCGCTTCCTTTGCGGGAGTTGCTGCCTCTTTGGGCGGGTTCGCCTCTTTAGCCGGATCTTTGACAAGGGCAGCAGCAGCGTCGTTGAGGGCACTTTCCGCTGGCACCGCGGCGCTGCTGGCGCTGCCACGGAACTGGAGCATCAGTTTTTCGCGCCGTGCCCCCACCGCATCGAATTTCTCGAGCCCGAATCCAATCGGGTCAACAAGTTTGTGACAGGAAGCGCATGTCGGGTTGGTCGCATGTTCGGTCATCCTGTCCCGGTTCGTCTGAGGATGCGCTTCGGTCACGGCCGGAAGGTTGGTGTTCACGCCCGGCGGCGGGTCCGGCACGTGCTGACAAAGAAATTGCTCCCGCACGAACAGGCCGCGCGCTGTCGGGGAGGATTCATCGGGCTTGGCCGTGAGTGCCAAAAACAGGCCCTGCCCCAGCAATCCGGCACGCTGTGAATCTGCGGGGAACTCCACACGATCAAAATCCTTTGCTGGAGCGGTTACGCCATAAATGCGCGCCAGTTCCTGGCTGACATGGCCGTAATTGGCCGTAAAGAGCGACATGAAGTCGTGGTCGTTCCAAACCAGATCGGAGACAAAGGTGCGAGCCTCTTCGGTCATGGCAACTGCAGTTTCGCGTGTGAAGAGAGGATACTTCCGGCGGTCCTTGCTGGCCGTCAAAAGACGGTCGAAGCGAAGCCACTGGCTGGTGAAATCGTTCAGCGACTCACGCGAGCGAGGGTCTTCCAGCATTCGCCGGACTGTCTTATCCACACCTTCGCGTGTGGCTAGTTCGCCCCGCGCGGCCGCTACCAGAAGATCCGGGTCCGGCATCGTGTCCCACAAAGCGTAAGATAACCGGCTTGCCGTGGCCCAGGGCTTCAGCTTCGGGTCTGGCGTTGCTTCCATCCGAAACAGAAAGTTGGGCGATTGCAGCATCGCCTCCACAACCAGTTGCGCTCCTTTCAGGAAATCCGTCTCGCGGCCCATCAGCGCTTCATAGCGCTTTTGCTCTCCGCGATCGAGAGGCCGGCGGAAAGCCTTCATTCCAAATTCAAGGACAAAACGCGCCCGGCAAGGAGCCGAGGGCTTGCAGGGGATGAGAGTGTGTGTATCACCGCCACGAAATGCTGACCGGGCCAGCCGCTCAGCAGCCGCGCTATAACCTTCCACTAACAAAGGCGAAAGACTCTGCCCTTGCGACTGATTTCGGAATCCGTTTACGAAATCTTCTGCCGGAAATTGGTTGGCGGGCGCGGTCTGATCTCCCAGCAGATCGCGAACGGTGTGATTGAACTGGCTATGGGTTAACCGGCGAAGCATAGGGTCCGCATTCTGTGCCCCTCTCCCGCTCTCGGCTTCCTCGCGATATCGCAAGGCTGAAGAAAGCTCAACGCCGGAAAGCTGAGTAAGCCGCGAAATCCATGCTTTCAAGATGGCTTCTTCTGGCGAACCAGGTTTGATGCGTTCGCCGCCAGCATGGCGAATTCGATTCGTGGGCTTCTGGAACAGCAGAGAAGACTCCGGGTGTGCCCGATCCACAAGTACTACCAACGATTTACCAAACGCCTCGATTTTCGAGGCTGGCGCACCCGCGTCGGGGAGCTGAAGGCGGGTCGCGGAGGCCACGCCGTCGGCATTGTGACAGGCTCGGCAGCCGCCCTTTTCCATGACGGCGTAGAGGCCCGTTTCGAAGCTTATGGTTTGGGCGCCCAGTGACACTGCTGCGAAGCCGATCAGTAGAAATATTTTGAGCAAAGCGTTTACTCTAAGCTAAGCGCAGCGCCGGGAAACTGGCTGTGCGCCTCTCTATTCAGTAGAATAACGCGTAATGCATCGTGCAGTGTTTGCCGTCTTCATATTTGTCCCGATTGTGCATGCCGCCACGCAGCGAGAGATCGCAGAATGGGTGCTGCGTTGGGAAGGACAGGTCACCATCGAGGGTAGCCGCCACCCGATGACGGATGTGTCTCAACTTCCAGCGTCAACCGTAGCAGACTTTCAAATCACCGGCATCGATTTAACTGCTGGCGTGATGCATCCGATCGAACTTCGCAAGCTGGGGGGCCTGCCGCATATTCGCGAGCTTTATTTGCCGGGCCCGATTTGGAATCCAGGTGGTGGAAAGGAAGACCGGACAGGTGTTTTCAAATCGTTTTCGACACTTACAGGCATGGAGCGAGTCGCGTTCGGATGGCATTACAACGCGCAGATTGAAATCGGTGATGCTGACATCCGCCAATTGACTTCCTGGACGAATTTGCGGGAGCTGAGATGTTCCCAGTGCCAGCTTGCCAGCTTGAGTATGGCCGCTTTCGGCAAACTGGAAAGCCTCGATCTGAGTTACAACCCTTTTACCGACAAAGGGATGGAAGGGCTCGCAGGACTGGTGAACCTGCGCCGGCTTTTGCTGCGCGATACGCTGGTCACCGACGAGGGTCTGAAGCATCTTGTTAACCTAACCAACTTAGAGGAGCTGGACCTTTCCGGCGCGCGAATCACCGACAAAGGCCTTCAGTATCTTCGAAACCTGAAATCAATGCGGCGCCTGAACCTGCTGGGCGCTCAAATAACCGATGATTCCGCGGACATTCTGGCTGGGATGACTCACTTGAAAGTTCTCAATCTTTACCGTACGCGTGTCACGAATTCTGGACTCGCTAAGCTGCAATCGTTGAGGGAACTGACCGATGTGGATTTGCGATACAGCCGGGTGACGTCGAATGGGCTCGATTCGCTGAACGCGGCTCTTCCTGCGGCAAAGGTGCGAACCGTCGGGAATTCTTCGCCCCGGCAAAAGAGCTCGCTTGCCAGTCCGAGGAGCAAAGATGAGCAGGCGATTGCTGAATGGGTGAAGTCGCTGGGAGGAAAAGCCGAATCCAGCCGCGGCCATGTGACGTTTGTGAGTTTGGCCTCAACGGCCGTAAGCGATACACAACTCCAGTTCTTAGTGCCTTTGAGTTCGCTGGAACGATTGGAGTTGCAGGTCACTCAAGTGGGCGATCTTGGTATGGCATCGGTGCGGCAATTCACCTCGCTGCGGGAGCTTAACTTGAACAACACCACGGTCGCCGACGCTGGAGTTGCACAACTGTCAACCTTGTCCCGATTGCAGGTTCTGCGGCTCGCCGGCACCCTTGTGCAAGGCTCGGGGTTTGCACAATTGGCAAACCTGGAAGACTTAACCGAGTTGGATCTGGCAGGATCGAAAATTGACGACGCGGGTTTGACGTCCATTTCGGCATTGACCCATTTGAAGAACTTACGCCTGAATTTCGCGGAAATCAGTGAGGTTGGGCTAGACCGTTTAGCGGGTCTCAGTAATCTGGAGAAACTTGACCTGACAAGTACTGACGTCACAGATGCCGGGCTTCACCAGATTGCACAGCTTACCAATCTTCGTGAGCTCTATTTGAACTACGGACGGTTTACGGATCAAGGTTTGGTGGAGCTTGCAACGTTGCACAACCTTGAGCGGATTGAGATGATTCGCACCCGCGCGACGAGTGCCGGATTACACGCGTTATGGGACCTGAAACAACTAACAGCGGTGAAGCTGGATTATACTCCTGTAGATGACAAGGGAATGGACACTTTGAAGAGCCTGCCGAAGCTGCGTGAACTAAGTTTAGATGCGACAGGCGTGACTGACAAGGGTGCCCAAGTTCTGCAATCGATGCCGACATTAATCCGGCTAAATCTATATCACACCTTAGTAACTGAAAAGGGTGCCGCAGATTTAAAGAAAGCACTACCGGACTGCACAATCGTCTTCGACCGCGATTCAGCATTGCCAACACGGAGAAATAAGTCATGAAGTGCGGTTTGCTGGGGATGCTACTTTTCGCTAGTCGAATGTATTCCGCTGAACCGAAGCCGGCGAGCACGCGGTGGATTGAGGACTTGGGGGGAACGGTGGTTCGAAATGCGCAAGGGCGTACGACCGGAGTGAGCCTGCGCGGCACCTGGGTTGGCGATTCCGACCTGAAACAGCTTGGCGGGTTACCTGACCTGAAAACGCTGGACCTCTCGCTGTCTCATATCTCCGATCAGGGAATGCAGGAGCTTAAGGACCTGCCGGGCATCACGGAACTGAATCTATACTTTGCCGAGTATGTGACCGATGAAGGTATCGCCGCCTTGAAGGGGTGGAAGAAACTGAACAAGCTGAATCTTCATGGCACCAAGGTCGGTGACACGGGTCTGGAGCACATCGCGGGCATCGCCACGCTGGAGTCTCTCGATGTAGGCTCTACTCTGATGACCGATGTAGGGTTGGAACGCCTGACGAACCTGACCAACTTAAAACGCTTAACGATGGGTGGCAACGAGCTTGGCGATGCGGGGCTTCAGGCTCTTCGTCAGTTGCCTGGCCTGGTCTATCTGGATCTGAGCGGAAGGCAAGGCACCGACAAGAATGTTTGGACAATCGCGATGGCCGATGCCGGCTTGGAGGCTGTGCTCACGCTGAAGCATCTCAAAGAGCTGCGATTTAGCTGCTCCTTCATCGGTGTAGGCATTGAAGGAATGAAACTTGGCGAGGTGAGCCTGCTAAGCGTTACGCCCAAGTGGCTGGAGCGAATGCGATCGCTCTCTGAACTGGAGAAGCTGAAAGTGCAGGGCTGCAACCGGATCGATGACGCGTCTGTGACGTCCCTGACGGCCATGCCCGCGCTGCGAGAAGTGGATCTGCAAGGAACAAGTGTTACGGAAAAAGGAGCCGCGGCGCTAAGAGCGGCAAATCCAGCCGTCAAAGTGTTCTTCGGGCCATGGGATGGAAAATCCGCAAACTACCGGAACAATTGAGGGCTGCGCATATCAAGCGCTCTGCTGCGCTCCTGCATCCCAACCGGTAAAGAGCGCATCGGTGATTTCAACGAAACGTACGTCACGGTCGGTGACGGCGAGGTGTACCTGCCAGGGCAAGGTACTTCTGATGCGTGGCACCTAAAATCCTACCCTGCACAAGGGTCAGTTGTTTAAAAGATTCTTCCCTTGCAGAACTTTAGTGACAGCATTGGTCAATTGACTAATGCTGTAAGGCTTCTGAATAAAGCCGTTCACATGCTGGGTTGTGAACCTCCGGATAATTTCAACCTGGTTGTAGCCACTGGAAAGCAAAATGGGTACGCACGGATCGATTTCGCGCAGCAGAGACATGGCTTCTTCGCCGCCCATGACCGGCATTGTCAGGTCGAGGATAACAAGGCGAAGATTTCCCGAGTGCTGTTTGAAAAGATCAACCGCCAGTTTTCCGTTTTCGGCGAGCATCACGTCGTAACCGTTCCGCTCCAGAGCGATCTTGCCCACGCGACGAACGGTTTCCTCATCATCCACTAGCAAAACATTTCCCCATCCCGCGACAACACCAACTTGGGGAACGCTTTCAATTGCTACGGTGGTTTTGAGGGTTTCTGCGACGGGAAAGAAAACTTTGAAAGTGGTGCCGTTTCCCACCTGACTAGAAACCTGCACGGCACCACGATGCCCTCGAACAATGCCCGACAGAGCAGCGAGGCCGAGCCCGCGGCCTGTAAACTTGGTGGTAAAAAACGGGTCAAAAATTCGGGACAGCGTAGCTTCGTTCATCCCGCATCCCGTGTCATGAACTTCAACTGCAACATAGTGGCCTGCGGTCAAAGAGGGTTCACCGGAACGAAACGTCAGTGCGTTGAACGCACCATCCGCATTGATTTCCGCGGTTGAAATTAAAACCTTTCCCTCCCGGCCTTCCATCGCCTCTGATCCATTGATTACCAAGTTCATGAGGACTTGTTGCATCTGTCCGGGATCAGCTTCAATAAGGGGCAGGTTTTCGTCTAGCGACAAAACGAGTTCGACCTTCTTTTCGATGGAGAATTGAATGAGCTTCAATACGTCCAGAACGGTCGTGGATAGGTTCATGCGCTTAACGACAAAGCGGCCTTTGCCCGAATAAGCCAGCATTTGTCGTGTCAGATCGGCAGCGCGTTCCGCAGCTTCGACAATGTAGCCTGCGAGTAAAGCCACTTCCGGTTCATCGAACTCCTTCAAGATACTTGCATTACCCAGAACGCCTGTAAGTAGGTTATTGAAATCGTGTGCGATTCCTCCGGCAAGGACGCCCAGGCTCTCCAGTTTTGCCGTCTCTCGCAATTGGGCTTCTTCGATGCTCCGATTGGTGATATCCCGAAAAACGAGAACGCCACCCGTCACGTAACCATTGCTGTCACGAATGGGGGACGCGCTGTCATCGATCGGGATCTTCCGCCCGTCCTTCAAAACAAGAATGGTGTGACTAGCCAGTCCTACCGCTACGCCATCCCGTAGGGCGCGGGTGATGGGATTCTCAACGGTTGCGAATGAACTTTCGTGCCTGAGGATCAAAACATCCTCAATCGGTTTTCCTGCCGCCGCCTCGGTCTTCCAGCCGCTTATTTCTTCTGCCACGACGTTGAGAAACGTAATACGCCCCGCAGCATCCGTCGTGATCACTCCATCCGCGATGCTTGCCAACGTGGTCCGGTAGAGGTCACGAGCTGCTAATAATTGGCGTTCGTACGCTCTCCGTTCGCTGGAATTGAAGACGGTAAATCGATTGAGCACCGGTTCATCGTTCTCGCTTCGTTTCTGTCTTGCGTTAATGAGCACCGGCAGGATGCGGCCGTCTTTGCCGACTAGGTCTAAGGCCACCTCGTCAACTGACTTTTGCATTCGGAGGAGCAGATTGAAGTGCGTTTCGTAGAACATCCGACCACCGACTGTCAGTAGATCGACAAAGCGCTTCCCACCTATCAAATTGTCCTGTTCATATCCGAGCCACTCCGCGAGGGTTCGGTTTACTTTGGCAATGCGACCATCGATTGTCGTAGTGAGATAGCCACAGGGTGCCATTTCATAAAGTTCCTCTGCACTTTCATTAAGCGCGGCAGCGAATTGATGATCGTGATCAGGAAGCCCGAGGTTCACGAATGGCGATCCAAATAGTCTTTGATGCTCCGGGTAGTTTCAGCAGGACCGCTCAAATGAGGACAGTGACCACTTGCCTGCAACTGAACAAAGACGCTGGTAGGAAGATGCTCATGAACGAATGTCCCCACCCTTTCGGGAGCAATGCTGTCGTCGGAACATTGCAAAACGAGAGCCGGGACGGTGAGGCGGGAAAGATCGGCACGGTTATCGGAAAGGAACGTGACCCGCGCGAAATGCTTGGCGATTTCAGGGTCGGTACGGCAAAAGCTTTCAGCGAGTTCTGATGCTAGTTCTGGACGGTCAGTATTTTTCATGATGACGGGAGCCATTGCCTTCGACCAGCCGAGATGGTTTTCATCGAGAGTTTGCAACAGACCCTCGATGTCGCTCTTGGTAAACCCTCCGAAATAATCGCCGTCATTGATATAGCAGGGGGAAGGACCGACCAACACCAGACGCTCGAAAACAGCAGGGCGTTTGATTGCGGCGAGAATCCCTATCATGGCGCTAACAGAGTGGCCGACGAAGATGACCGGCTCGCCGCCAACTGCATCGATGATTTCGAGAATATCCTCCGCGTATCCACCGAGGTTCCCGTATTTGTCGCGAGTGTAGCTGGAAATATCGGATTGTCCTGCGCCAACATGATCGAATAGAATAACCCGATAGGAGTCTTGAAATGCTGGTACCAGAAAACGCCACATCACTTGATCGCAGCCATAACCGTGGGCGAACAGGATTGTTTTTCGGCCTTTTCCGACAATTTTGATGTTGTGCCGATGAAAAATTGACATTGCCCCAGGCCCGGCTTACTGCGAAGTTTTAAGTATCCCATTGATGAGCTTTTGGAATGGAGAGCGTTCTAAACGAGCTTTGGATCAGGAAGACGACAGGACTCGCTGCAGCCAGACGTCGGTCTTCCGCACGGGTTGGTGCCGCTTCCGGTACAGTGCATCGCGAATCGCTGTCAGCGTAGCTCGCACTCGCTTCTTCGCCAAACGAACTGGAACTTCCCTCGCCGGTCCGTTCCACAGCTGTGCGTGAACTCAGAAAATCAAGCCGTTCACTCACCCGTAACAGTGCAGGATGAATTTGGCGGACTGCGCGCTGGTGGTGACGACACCCAAGACGCGCTTGGGTCGCTACTGCCGGGGATGAGCCACAGTGTTTACGCATGTTGGCATCGATCGATCCTTACGGCGACACGACCTTCAACCGAATACAAATGCCTCTCTTTCTGCGTGAATGGGCGGCTGGGAAGAACTGCTCGGTTTAGCATGTCCTATATCTGCGACGCA
>Ga0123338_10001187_pt1 | contig 25372 bp, 23 predicted proteins | sample grotaG_FD_89793 | JGI IMG/M metagenome (GOLD analysis project Ga0123338, IMG submission 89793) | Glacier valley bacterial and archeal communities from Borup Fiord, Nunavut, Canada, to study Microbial Dark Matter (Phase II) -... | ecosystem: Environmental > Aquatic > Freshwater > Ice > Glacier ...
AAAAAAGATCAGCATTTCTGCTGATCTATAATAAAGAAATCATAAATTTAGATTTCTGGATGAAGACCAACAGAGCGTGGTCGATGATGATCAATTTTGGATAATCGGCTAAGTACTAATTTGTAGCCTCCCATACCTCTTTTTAGCCACTGGTTTACTCTGGTAACTGTAGCAATACTTGTGCCAGTTTTTTTGGAAACTTGTCTTTGTGGTAAACCAGAATCAAGCTCTTGAGCTACTTGCCACCGCGAGGCGAATTCTTGAATCTCTGATTCGGTCATCAAATCGCGGCAAAATTTTCCAACTTCTTCGTTTGTCTTTAATTGAAGAAAAGCTGAAAATAAGCTTTTAGATTGTTTTTGATTCATAATATTTGTCATAGCGTAATGATACAGTAAGACAAAGAAAAAATCAAGAAAGTTTGAATTCATAGATTCGCTGGAATGACAATAAAGAGATCAAGAAAAGATATAGGCGGATTCTTCGCATTCGCTCAGAATGACAGATTTAACTCGGCAACTATTTCAAATACCTCTTCGTCGCGATTGCGCTAGCAATAGATCCTATTATGGAGCCGATTAACAATATTGCAGCAAATACTCCCACGAGTCCCAGAATGCCTAAATGTACCCACTGGATTCCCGCAAAAAAAGAATTTAAATATGCCACAAATCCTGCGACATCCTGTCGGATAAAGAAAAATCCTGCGGTATAAAGAATTGATGTCGAGATAAATGATCCGATAAATCCAAATATTGCTCCATCGAAAATATACGGCAATCGAACATAGCTTGGCGTAGCACCTACTAATTCCATCGTTTCAATTTCCTCTCGGTTAGTATAGATCGCCATGCCTGTAGTGATGAATATGATCGTCAATGAAACGATAATTAAGAATGCAGCCATTATCGCTCCGACGAGCTGAACTGTATTTCGCAGATCGCGGAAGAATTCCGATGTTTTTTGATTTAAACGAATGCTCACGATATATTTAAAATCATTTTTCATCACGTATAAATCTTTATCCAAAATGACAAAATTTTGTTTAGCTTTTTTTATCTCGTCATATGTTAAAGAAGTTTTTTCTACTATTGTTTTTAATAATGTATTGTACAAATCTAAGGCTTCTCTCTGACTGGCAACATTCACGTCAATGAATCCAGGAAGTAAATCAGGATTGACGTCATACGTTAATGCTGGATCGTTTGCATTAGCTTTGAGATAAATATCATACGAAACCTGTTTCGAATTATAAGTTGGAGTAGCTTTAGGATTTATGGATTTTATCGTATCCATTATTTTTTTGACATCTTGATCAGTTGCCGTATTCTCGATGAATATTTTCACAGGTATCTTCTTATCAACATAGTCTAAAATATTTGTAGCGACGTAAAATGCAGCACCGAAAATAGATGTGATTAGAAAAGTCAAAGTCATCACTATAATCGACGCGAACGCCAGGCCTTTATTTCTAAAAATATGTTGTGATGAGCTTTTCAGCAATTTTTCAAGAGGCAATGCAATAAATTCAAAAATAATTATTCGTCGTCATCGATATCTTCGTGATGTTTCGGGGTATATTTTTTCTCGGTATTTAGTAATTTTTCCGGCACATCGTTTTTTATTTTGGTCGAAGCAATGATTGGCACCTCATCAAGATCGGATCCCTCAACTTTCTTAGTTTTTTTTACTTTCTTAGATTTTAATTTTGATAATATTTTTTTGGATTGATCTGCTCGGTCACTAAAGTCTTGATGAATTTCTTCCAACTCTTTTTCTTTTTCATCATCAAAATTGTCCAACCTTTTTCGTTCTTCTGCCATTCTAGTTTGATACTCCGCTAGATCCTCTCCTTGATCTGGAAATTTATCTTGATGATGAATATATTCTTCTTGATTATTTTGCGAATGCGATGAATATCCACCGATAGAATCCCGAACGATTGCACCTTTATCCAACTCGATCACGCGTTTTTGTAGAGAATCAACTATTTCATTATCATGGGTTACGACCATCACGGTAGTTCCCCAGTTATTAATTTTATTTATTAACTGAAAAGTATCCCATGCATTATAACTATCCAAATTTCCAGTTGGTTCATCCGCAATTAAAAAAATTGGATCGTTGACCATCGCTCGCGCGATAGCAACTCTTTGCTGTTCTCCACCTGATAATTCAGAGGGAAATTTATTTCGCTTTTCATAAAGTCCGACTAGATCTAGCACGTCGTGAGTTTTTTTCTTAATGTTAATTTTATTTTCTCTAGCGACTTCCAGTACAAATGCAACATTCTCATAAACAGTTTTTTGCGCGAGTAATTTAAAATCTTGAAAAACAACTCCTATCTGACGTCTATAATATGCTAATCTACGACCAGATAAACTGGGAACTGAGATATCGTTAAATATAATTTCACCTTCTGAAGGTTTATCTATATTTAATAATAATCTTACTAATGTGGATTTTCCTGCACCAGATGTACCGACGACAAAAAGAAACTCACCGTCCTCAACATTAAAATCAATATTGGATACGGCAATATTTCCGTCGTTATATCGTTTTGTTACATTCTTGAAATTTAGCATCAATATTTATCAATGGAACTTAACAGATTTTCAAAAATATCAGGTGATATTTTATTTGATTTTATAATTATAGCATTAAAATCAGATCCAGAAACTTTGAGTTCTGGATAAACAAAAAGTTCACCAGTCAATGCACGCATCAAGTATAATTCTTGACCAAGCACAGTTACTTTTTTTATTTTTTGTGATGAGTTTAGTGCAAATCCATTTTGACAATCGGCTTGTGTCCCATTGCTACAAATATCTAAGGTTGAGTAAGGATCAATCTCAAAATAAGTATCTAGTGCTGCAGTTAAAACAAATTTATATTTAATGTAATCAATATTTTGATTAACGTTTGGATATTGATCTATTTTGATTAACGAATCTTTAACATCAGAACGTGAAGTAGTAAAAGTTACATTGTTGGGTTTGTACGCATCAGGTACCGTCAAAGAAATTCCTAATTTGGATATATTAACAACAGAGGTATTAACTCCTATAGAATCAAGCGTGATGTTGTACGTTTCTTGTACGTTATCTACATTTATTGTTGTTGTAAAAGTATCAAAACCAAATTTTCGCAATTTAAGCTCTCTATCTTTATTTATTAATACATTATGGATTATTAATGGAGTTATACCTTTTATTTCATTGTCGATATAAACATTAGCATCACGTGGAACGGATGAAACATAAATATCTCGATATTTATTAGCATAGTTTATCTCCGCGTTCCTAAGCTGGATAAGAAAACCAATAACAAAAACCGATATAAATATAAGAATAAATATTGAAATACTTAATAAACTGAAAAATAATCTACTCTTTTTATTCCAGCTACTTCCAGCGAAGTGAGATTCTTTTTTAGAATGAGGTTTTTTTGAGGTATCTAAATCAGAAGAAGACATATCAAAAGATTTTATTTGCTGAGATTTTTTCTTTTTCTTCTTTGTATTCATAGATTTTATCAATACAGGAGATGCGATCTCAGTATCATTTTTTGGCAGTAAATTCATGAGTTAGTTTTTAAATACTAAATAATTTAACACAGATTAGATAAGTTGACTACATTCAGAAATCTATTTCAAAATATGATCAGGAATATATCACCTACGGAGCACAGGATTTTACTATGTCATTTAGAATCAGACGTAGTCCGCGCGTCGTCGGATCGTGGATAGCAAACGACAACGCACTGGAGTTTTACATTTAGTCCCGTTAGGGAGTTCTTTTTGACACCAAAAAGTCAAAAGCGAATACTACCTAATAAGATTTAATTTGACCATAGGCCAGTGAGACAGGAACCTTAAGCACAAGAAGGGAAAGATCACGACCTGCTTGTGGCCGTATGGCTACGCTGGGATGATGAATGACACAGGGGAAAAACAAGAAGGAAGAAGCCAGGAATCTCGCATTCGCGAGAGATTGCTACGTCGTTGTCACTTCTCGCAATGACAACGACAAGAAACAAAAAAGGAGAAAAGATTCTTCACATATGTTCAGAATGACAGGAAGGAGAGGACCTGGATTCCCGATCGCTATCGCATCGGGAATGACAACAATAAGAAAGTAAAAATCCCCGCTTTCGCAGGGATTTAGAGTGTCAAAACAAAGCTTACTTGACAGATTTATTAGCTTGCTTCATTAAACGAGATTTAAGTCGAGAGGCTGTATTTCGCTTTAAAATACCTTTTTTTCTAGCTTTATCAATAGCTTTTTGAGCTGCCACAATAGAAGAAGTCTCAACACTTGCTTTAGCTATTTCGAGTCGTAATCCTTTCACAGCTGATTTATAGTTGTCTCGATATACTTTATTGACGATTGTTCTGCGTGCTGTGCGACGAATGTCTTTCTTTGATGATTTTAATTGTGCCATTTACTTTAATAATTTCTTGGTAATTATAGCATTATATCTGAGTTTTTATCAAACTTGTCGTTCACTTCATCATTGCGAGGAGCGAAGTAATCTTTTTATGGACAAGTATAAGATTTTCCGACGGAATTGCCACGTCGTTTTACAACTCCTCTCAATGACCACAGAAATGGATTCCCGTCTTCACGGGAATGACACCCCAATCGTAATTCTTAATTTTAATTGAATTACTTGTATCCTTCCGCCTGAGTCAAGAACATCTTCGCATAAAGTCCATTTTCAGTCATTAGTTTCTCATGACTTCCCTGCTCAGATATTTTACCGTCTTCAAGAACTATAATTTTATCAGCGTTGCGGACAGTCGCAAATCGGTGAGACACGATCAACATAGTTGTATCAGAAGCCATTTTTTCGATTTCTTGAAATACTTTTGCCTCAGCTAAAGCGTCCAAAGCCGAAGTTGGTTCATCGAGGACTATAAACTTTGGATTAGCAAACATACCTCTCGCGATACCGACTTTTTGCCATTCACCACCGGATAGATCTTTACCATCGGTGAAATCTGTACTCATCATATTTTCATATCCATGGGGAAGTTTTGGAAGAATTGTATCAAGCCCTGCTTTATCACCCGCAGCTTTGATTAATTCAGAATTCTTAATATCTTCAATATTACCAATTCCTATATTCTCTCGTAGTGTAAACCAATATCTGGCAAAGTACTGGAAAAGAACTCCCCAAAGTTTGTAGTATGCCGTTAAATCTAACTGCTTAATATCAATACCGTTAATTAGAATTTCTCCTTCTGTGACGTCGTAAAATCTTGCAAGTAATTTTATGATTGTAGACTTCCCTGCTCCATTTTCTCCTACGAGAGCGATCTTTTCACCGGCATCAATTTTGAATGAAAGATTCTGAAGAATGTAATTTTCCGATGTAGGATATTTGAAAGATACGTTTTTAAATTCTATCGATGGAGAGCTTTGATCTACTACAATCCCATTTTTTGGTTTAATAATTTTATCCGGAAGTTCAAGAAATTCTTTTAACTCTTGTATAAATAAATTATCACCATAGACTCGCGATAAACTATCTGCAAATCGATTAAATCTACGAGATACGTCAAATACATTTTGAATGTAAAAAGAATAACCTTGGATATTAATAAAACCAGACACTGTCTGATAAATTAAATATACTTGTAAAAGTCCAATGGTAAGCAAACCAAATATAGTATTTCCAGAAAGGGCTAAATATTTTTTATTGGTTGTCGATACTGCATTAGTAATGAAACGCTCATTAGCAACAAAAAATTTATGAGCAATATAGCTCGCAAAATTATATATTTTAGCTTCATGAATTATACCTTTTTCACTCAAACCACTTAAAGCATGTGAAGTTTCCTTCTTTTCATCACCATTTGTTTCCCAGATGCTCCATAAGTTTTTCCCAAATTTTACGTTTATTAAATAATCCAGAATAATAGGAATTAAGATAATAAAAATGAATATTATATTTATCTGAAAAAATATATAGGTGATAAAAATAGTGCCTATGGTTGTAGCAATTATCGAAGCGATAGATTGAAAAGAGGAAATTAACTTCCAACCCAATGCTTCATCAACTTTTTTAAGCTTTGTTTTAAAATCTGGATCTTCATGATATTGAATATCTATTTTACCAAGCTGCTCGAGATATATCGGAAACATTGTCAGATCAATTTTATAATTGAATCTCATCCAAATATATTCATCAGCTAAGCCATTTATTCGCTCGAAAGAGTTCGATAGAAACAATAAAACGATATATAAAATTAAATTCTGGTCTAAAAATTTATCTCCCCTCGCCAAACTAGCCACTAATTCACCTAATACTAACGAGGAGAAAAACGTAGTCAGTAAGGGAAGAACCTCGGACATGACTTTAGTAAAAACCATCATTCCGTACCAGCGTGCGGAAATTTTGAACCCTAATTTAAAAGTCCAAAACGATGTTTGCCAAAAATTGCTAAATTTTATCTTGTCTTTTGTCTCAGACATTTGGATACAAAAATATATAAAAATTAAGTCCTACAGTGGTAATCTTGCGAAAATCTAATGAGGAATTGCATTATTCTAGAATATTTTTTAGCTAAACACAACTTTAGCGCTTGATATAATGTTTTTTATAGATTCTGATGTGTTTTGACTAATTGAGATTTTGGTATTAAGCAACATCTTTTTCTCGCCACCAGATTCATTTTTCATGATTATTATCACCTGCGCATCACCTGGATTGGAGTTGAGATATTGGTTTAGCTTCATTAGAATTGATGAATCTGAATTATTTGGAATTATTATCGATGCTGATTTGTATTCCGGTTGTGATAAATCTTTCACTGGAAGTTGATTAGCTTCCTGACTCTGTGAAGCAGCTTGAGCCGGTACCGAATAATTATAAGTCTGTGATTTTTCCTGCACGCTTGAATTCTTTCCCTCCCCCTCTTTTTGGAAAGAGGGGCTAGGGGTGATTTTTCCTGTATCAGTCTTCTGATCTCCCCCTGAGAAGGGGGAAGAAGGGAATTTACCGTAAGACAAATTCCCCTGCGCTCCCTTTATCAAGGGGGTGGCGTCAATATCTCCCATACTATACTTATCAAAATCAATCACTTTAATAGTATCGATTAAAATGCCAATTTCATCATCACGCTTATCTTTTTTCCCTTCGATAATGTAGCTTTTTCCTTCGATTAATTGCTCTCCAAATTTCTCATAAACTGAAGAAAACATCGTGAAATTTATTTCGTTTGCCGCATCTTCAAGGATGCCGAAACACATTTTTTTACTATCCTTTTTTGTCAACACAACACGCATTTTCTTCACTGTTGCTGCTATTTTTGTTTTACTACCTGTACGAGTATCATTTAATAAATTATCTAGCGTCTTCACTTTTTGTTTAATTAATTCTGGCATGATCCGAGCCAATGGATGCTCAGAAAAATATACTCCAAGATATTCTTTTTCCCATTCAACTTTTTGAGACATAGATACTTCCGGAATGTCATGAAGTTTAATTGGATCAATCATACCGATTTCTTCCTCGCCAAACATCGAGACAAAGCCAGAATTCGCAGATTTAGCATATTTCTGTGCTGATTCATAAGCTTTGACATAGACTTCCTCGAGTTGAGATCTTTGACCGAAAGAATCTAGGGCTCCTACTTTTATCAATACATCAATTGCATTTTTCGAGACTTTCTTCAGGTCTACTCTGCAAAGTAAATCTTCGAGAGATGAGAAAGGATTACCTCCACGTGCAGAAACAATTTCATTCACTTGATTAATACCTACGCTTTTTAGACCACCGAGACCGAACCGAATTTTGCCACCTTCGTTTGCATCACCTTTTTCTTCTATGCTAAAGTCTTGAACTGATTGGTTAATATCCGGTGGGAGAACGATGATTCCATGATCTTGCGCCTCAACAATATCTCTTGTCAGTTTATCTGGCTTCTCGAGGTCACATTGCATCAACGCAGCAATGAATTCAAGCGTGTAGTTAGATTTTAAAAAGGCCGTCCAATAGGATAAAGTAGCATAAGCTGCGGTATGAGCTTTGTTAAAACCATAATCTGCGAAAGGCTTTACGAGCTCAAACAATTTTTCAGCAATTTTTTCAGAATATCCTTTTGCCATAACACCAGCTTTAAATTTCTTTTCTTGTTCTGCCATAAGCTCAGGTATTTTTTTACCCATAGCTTTACGCAAAATATCAGCCTCTCCCCAAGTATATCCCGCGGCTTTAATCGCAAGAAGTAGAGCCTGATCCTGATAAACTAATACACCGTAACTTTCTTCAAGAATATCCTTACACTCTGGAACAAGGTAAGAGATTTTAGTCGGGTCATTTTTGTGTTCGATGTATTCAGGAATGTTCATCATCGGACCTGGGCGATAAAGTGCGATCAGAGCTGCAATATCTCGAATAGTAGTTGGTTTCATTTCCTTCAAATACTTTTTCATTCCTCCACTCTCTAGCTGAAAAACTGCATTCGTATCGGCTTTTTGAAAAATATTTTTAAAAGTTTTTGTATCATCGATTGGTATTTTTTGTAAATCTAGGTCTATTCCTCGATATTTTTTTATGAAAACGAGTGCTTGACCAACGGCAGATAGATTTGTCACTCCTAGAAAGTCAAATTTCATCAGACCTAAATCTTCTAATTTTTGACCCACAATCTGAGTCATCATCAGTTTTCCTTCTTTTTCGAAACAGACCGGAATATATTCATAAATTGGTCTCGGAGTGATAAGAAATCCACACGCATGCATACCAGTATTGCGAACTAAGCTTTCGACTTTAATCACATTTTTCATCATTTCCTGTAGATCAGGCGAAGAGTCGATAATTTCAACAAATTCTGGATAATTCTCTTTGTTCATCATATCTTTAGCCTTAGTCACACGACCAAATTTCACAGTAACCATCTTGGATAATTTGTCACATGTTGATAGAGGAATATTCATGACCCGGCCAACATCGCGAATCGCCGCTTTGGTAGTGAGTTTCCCGAAGGTGACAACATTTGAGCAACACTCAGCTCCGTAGACTTCACGTACGTAATCAAACATTTCATTCCGCCGATCATCTTGAAAGTCCATATCAATATCGGGAAAACTATTTCTTTCTTTATTGAGAAAACGTTCAAAAGGTAGGTTCCAGAGCATCGGATCTGTGTTGGTAATACCGAGACAATAGACGGCAAGAGAACCAACAACGGATCCGCGAGCAGAGATAACGATACCGCGTCGTCGAGCCTCGTTAGCATAATCTTGCACCACTAGTAGATATTCATCGAATCCTTTTTCATGAAGAATTTCCAATTCATATTCTAAACGCTCTTTTAATTTTGGAGTGACTTCGCCGTAAAGATTTTCACAACCTTCGTAGGCAAGTTTTCGAACTAATTCACCTCGATCATCTGCATCTGGTATTTTGTTAAACTTTGGCTGGACGATACCATAAGTAATTTTGTAATCTTCAATCTGATCCGAAATTCTTTGCGAATTTTCTACTGCTTCTGGATAATCTTTCCATAATGAAGAAATTTCTTCACATGATTTGAAATAATATTGATGAGTATGATCTTGTTTTCGTGAGGGATCCGTCATTTTTTTACCATCGCTAATAGCCCAGACAATTTCGCGCGCACCATAATCTTCTTCTAACATGTAATGAATATCTCCCGTTGCAACTGTTTGAATATTTAATTTTTTGGCAATGGATAATAATTTTTCATTGATTTCTTCTTCATGATTTTCACCTGTACGGACTAATTCGATGTAATAATTTTCATTAAAAATATCTTTGAACCATTTTGCCGCCGCTTCCGCTTTATCTACATCTCCGAGAATTAGGTGTTGTTTAAGCTCAGAATATTCATTGCCAGAAAGAACTATTAGACCTTCTTTATGTTTTTCTAAAATTTCTTTATCTATTCGTGGTCGGTAATAAAATCCCTCAAGAAATCCGATGCTAACTAGCTCGATCAAATTGTGATAGCCAATAAGATTTTTTGCTAAAAGTACAAGTGTTTGAGATTTTTCAGCCGGATTATGATCCAGTCGACTTTTTACGGCTAAATTCACTTCACATCCAAGAATAGGTTTGATTCCTTGCTCATGACATTCTTTCCAAAATTCAAACACTCCATACATATTCCCATGATCTGTCAGAGCTATGGCATCTTGTCCTAGCTCTTTCGCGCGCGCGATGAGTTGTTTAGTACGAATAATACTGTCTAGGACAGAATATTCGCTATGTGCGTGAAGATGAATAAAACTCATGAAAATATTAACATTAAAGTTAAATATATCTTGTGAGTGAGGAATGGTCAAACGTAGTGAAATAGCTGACTAGAAGTGATTTTTATTAATTAAATTGATATGATCGAGATATTATATTTTAGAAAAGATGGTAAGGATATTTGTATATACCAGAAGGATACGATGCTAAATTACTAGTAGAAGCCAATCGGATTTCAGAGTCTATATACTCCTGGCATCTCTAAAAAGGGGAAAATTTAATTGCTGTGTCATGTTTAAAAATTTTACTCAATAATAAAAAATAAAACGGAAATTTCTAAAGACGAGCTTTTACAGAAATATCTACCCACTTTAAAATTACCTTATATTATCAATAGTTTAGATCGATTGCTTGTAGGACAATTGATTAGATCTGCTCGATCTTTAAATTTCTTAGATTTCATACAAACTGAATTGGCTGACGCGATGCGTTATTACACAAAAAATGTGGACATTGTCTCAACTAGTAAGGTTCCTTCAACTAGTAGACGTATTCATCGAATACCAAAGATTATAGGAAATACAATTTTGAGTATTTTAAGAGAAAATTCAATACATTTACCACTAAAATTATAAGTTTGGCTCAAAAGCATCCAAATTCTATGAATGCTTTAAAGTCTCATGTCGTAAAACAATCAGCTCAGACCATGAAAAATGAGCAAGATCGATTCGTTTTTGGAATTAATTCAGATATCCATGACGTTCTGTCAAAGCTGAGTTTAATCAATACCAATCAAGGTTTACCAGAAAATATGATAGACCGAAGATTAAGACAAATTGTTTTTCCTAAAAAAATTGATGAAAAAGGCTCCGTTTCATTTGATCTCACGCAACATTTGTCTAAACAAACACTCCGACAACCTTATCGAAAATAAATAAACTCAGCGTACTAGATAATATAATAAAACACATCACCATAAAAACCGCTTTCTCTAGTCTGCGATAAGAAAATCTGAACAGTAAAATACATAAAAATCCGGCAATGAATGGTCCAACCGTTAGGACAACTAGCCAATATTTTGGCAATAATAAAGTAGAAATATCATAGTTCATCCACATTAGCGGCACATTGTCCGGCATTTGATTTGCTACATTATAATATCGATAAACTGTAAAACCAGCTACCAAAGCAGGAAAGAAAAACATGATCCACAAAAAAATATTTCTGGTGTAATGTGACAATTTTATCCGATCTTCAAATCTATCTAGCTTTTGCCTCACTTCAAATAATTTATTTAGAGGAGATTCTTTCAGACCCAAATCCAGCTGAATCGGTTCATCCTCATTTTTTGAGCGTTGGATACGGATAAGAGTTTTCTCAAATTGAGATTCCTGATCATTAGATTTTGGCAATAGATCTAGTATTTTCATTTAACAATATTAACAACAATGAAATTATACTACATATTTATTAACCACAGAGGCTGGGGAATTTCTCCAAATTCGTAATTCATAATTTTGAATTCGTAATTGACTAAAATTTCTCTTCCTCAGCCTGTAATATCGATTCAATCTTATGCTCAAAATCTGGCACTTCATGAATCATATGAAGCATAAAAATTCGCGTAAGATCTTTAACTCTGTTTTCTGAGATTAACAAATTCCCAAGACTAATAATCTCATCCTGTAATTTTTTCACATAAGGAATTCTGTCGTTAGAATATTGAGAAAGTGAAGAAGAAATATTTTCGGTAGTGAAGGTGGAATTTTGAACTAGCGATAAAATTTTCTCCGCGACCAAATCAGCATCAGACACGGCCAACGCCATGCCTTGACCAGAAATAGGATGAACTGTGTGAGCGCTATCTCCGATCAAGACTAGATTATTTTTTGCTAAATTTTGTGCCAAGGAAGAACGGATCTCGTAAATATGGCTCACTGATTTCATGACTTTAGAATCTTGAAAAATTACAGATTGCGAAGCAATAGCAGCAGAAATTTCATCATCATTCATCTTCATCCATGCTGTAGTCTCAGACTCCGGAATGATCAGAGATAAACGGACTCTATTATTAGGCAAAGGCCCGACTATGATCTCGTGATCCTTACCATAAACAAACATGCTCTGACCGGAAAAATTAGCAGGAGGGGTAGAATCTAGAATCACGATAACAAAATGGAAATCATAAGTGTCGTACTGAATTTCTGCCTGGTGGCGAAGTAAACTGTCTCGACCATCAGCTGCTATTATTAATTTTGTGTTAACCGAAACTTCTTGACCATGCAGATTGTAAGTTAGTTTTGAATAATTTCCATTCTCCTCAATTATTTTAGTCACATTTGCTCCGTTAATAGTAGTAACATTTGGAGAAGTAATATTTTCGGACATAGCCTCCTCTATTAATTCATGATTGAGCGAAAGGAGAAAATTATTTTCATGACGATCGAGTGAGATGATATCAAGAGGAACAGTGATATCTGGATCCTGGAATATTTCAATTTTATTTGATTTTACCGCGCCTTTTTGGAGTAATCGATCCCTAATTCCCCATTTATTTAAAATATCCAAAGTATGCGGATACAAAGTATCGCCTCGATTAACATCCATTATCTTTGGCTTACGCTCAAGTAAGAGAATTTTAAGAAAAGAATTTTGCAATGAATTCACTGCCGCCAGACCAGCGATTCCACCACCTACAATAATTACATCATATGTTTCGATATTTTGATCCATATATTTTAAATATGTTAGAAATTTATCAGATTAACGTAATTCTGTCATCTTGTTAACCAAGGATTTCTAACCACATCGTCACAAAGTGTTATTTTCTACAACCATCCAGCCTTACAACCATAAAACTAACCAACTATTCAAAAACCTATGCAACTTTTTTTGTTCATGTATAATATCTTAACGTTAATCTATAAAAATTTTTTATGTTAATTGCAGAATCGTTAGTAGCAAAACTATTGGATATCGAAAGAGCCAGTACTGAAATATTGAGCTCTGGAATATCTATGAAAAGATTTGACCGGTACGCCAGTGAAGCGACTGTCGATAATCTTTTTTACCTGGGGAAAATATTTTTCCCTAAATTAACCTTTCTAGATGCTAAAAGAATAGCTAAGGGAAAAGAAAATCCTGAGCTCCAAATCATGCTAAATTTTCGTAAAACGCTAGAATATATTAAATATCAATCGGAATTTAGCTCCATAACATCACCGATAGCCAATCATATTAATAAGCTAATTTGCGATAATATCGTAGAAAATTGGCAGCCTCGATATCTTGGCTCAAAGAATAAGTATGACAATTCCTACGATTTTACATCGATAAAACCAGATGAGTGTGATACAATAGAGAATATTGTGATGCTGACATCTCGGACAGAGTTGCCAATCTTGCGCTCAGCGCAGCTTTTTCAATACGTGATACAGTACAAACCGTTCGTAGCAATGAACGATATTACTGCACTGGCATTGGCATGTTATGAATGCTTTAGGTTTTATAGAAAAACCGCAAATATTCTGAGTTTTTCCAGAATATTGTTAGCTACAGTCAATCTAGACGCTATTATTGAATCAAACGAAATATTGGATCTGTTGGTGTCTGGTATTCACGGGGATATAAGCAGTCTGAGAGACAGGATTTTGAAACACAGCTACCAGGATCGCGTAGATAAAAATAGTAAATATTCTGATCTCACAGAAAGACAGCTAGCTCTGCTAAGATATTTACAAAATAGTCCGAAAATAAAGCGACGACAATATATGAAACTATTTAAAGTTTCTACCATGACAGCATTTAGAGATCTAAGTGATTTAGTGGAAAAAAAGATAATAAGTGTAAAAGGCGTTGGTCGAGGCACATATTACGAAATCGAAAAAATTAATTAATTTATTTATATTTATAAAAAAATGTTTGAAAATAATAACAATCAAGCTGGCAATACCAGCAACAATAACGGTCTTCGCCGTCCTTTTGTAAATCGCAATAACAATAAAAATCGCGGTAGAACCAGTGGAAATGGAGGTCGACGCGATAATGGCGTGTTTAGAAAAAATAATTTTAGGACCAAAAGTCTACAAAATTTTACAAATAATGAGGTCATGCCTAATCCACCAGTCGCACTGGAACATGGTAAATTACGGGTTATCCCAATCGGCGGTGTCGAATACATCGGTATCAATACCATGTGTATAGAATATGGCGATGATATGATTATCATTGATATGGGTTTTGGTTTTCCAAAGGAAAAAATGAATGGCGTAGATTACACTATCCCCAACTATTCTTATGTGAAACAAAATATTCAAAAACTACGTGGTGTCGTGATAACTCACGGTCACATGGATCACATTGGTGCAGTCCCATACGTAATAAAAGATCTTGGTAATCCAATAATTTACGCTGGTAAATTCGCATCAGAATTAATCCGCGAAAAAGCTCAGGAATTTGCTTTAGCTGATTCAATCAGAATCCAGGAAGTGACAGCAATGTCAAAATACAATTTGGGTATATTCGAAATTAGCTATTTCCGTGTAAATCATAATATTCCTGATGCGATGGGCGTAATTATCAAAACGCCTGTAGGAAATATTGTTCACACTGGTGACTTTAAATTTGATCTGACACCTTATCGTGAACCTGTAACTGAATTTGCAAAAATAGCAGATATCGGATCCGAAGGTGTACTTTTATTGTGTTCTGATAGCACTAACGCATGTCGAAATGGCTGGTCAGACAGTGAAAGTAGCGTAACTCCAGATTTAACGAAATTAATAAATGAAGCTAAAGGTCGAGTGATTACGGCAACATTCTCTTCGTTAATCACGAGAATGGCACAGATTATTGAAATAGCTCACAATGCTGGTCGACGTGTAGTGATGGCTGGTCGTAGCATTGAGAATACCGTTCGCATTGCTAAAGAATTGGGTCTAATTAAAGTACCGATGGATGCATTTATTTCAACACAAGATGCTCAGCACATATCCGATGATAAATTATTGATAATGGCAACAGGTACTCAAGGTGAGGAAAGAGCTGCATTAAGCAGAATGATTAGCGGTGAGCACAATGATTTTGATATCAAAGCTGGCGATACCGTAATCCTTTCATCATCATTTATTCCCGGTAATGAGAATAAAATTAAAGACGTTATTGGGAAATTAGCTAAACGTGGTGCTGAGGTTTACCATAGCCAAATGATGGATGTGCACGCTACAGGACATGCATGCGCAGAAGATCATAAAATGTTGATTCATCTTTGCAAACCAAAGTATTTGATGCCAATTCACGGGGAGTACACAGATCTTCTTGGTCAAAAAACTACAGCTGTGAAAGTCGGAATGGCACCTGAAAATGTTATTTTGACAGAAAATGGTACTACGATAGATTTTGATAGTGTTGGATTCAAAGTAGCCGGAAAAGTAGATGCTAAACACATTCTTGTTGACGGATTTATGATGGGAGATCTGACTCCTGAGGTTCTCGATGATCGAGAAAAACTCGGTAGTGAAGGTATAGTCGTAATCGTAATCGCAGGTACTGAAGCAAATATTGTTACTCGTGGTTTCTTGGAAGTACGAGAAAATCAGGTTCATCTTGATGCTATAAAAGGTATCGCTTTGACTAGTCAAAGCCAAGAGCCTGAAAGTATTTCATCAAAAGTATCTGAATATATTCGCGAGAAAATCGGCCGTGACCCTATTGTCGTAACAGTTAGAAAATAACTCTTTACAGTGTTATCCCTGATGAAGCGATAACGAAAGTCCGGGATCTTTCCCATATTTTAAGAGACGCATAATTATGCGTCTCTTTTACTTTTCCAATGTTTTGTTATTGCGTTGTCCTTACGAGGAACGATAGTGACGTCACAATCTCTCGCGTATGCGAGGTCACCGGGATCTTTCCTTTGTAAGTGAAAAAATTATTAATCATTTATTTAGAACCAGTCCATGGAATAGAGTGATTAAAAGTAACTTTAATTTCTTATTACTTTTGGAAATTAATATTACTCATTCTCGAATATCCGCGTGTTTTCAGATTGCGTCATAGGATTGCGTCATAGGATTGCGTCATAGGATTGCGTCGTAGGATCGTGTATAGCAAACGACTCACGCGCCGGCTTTTGCTTTTTTTCTCCACAGAAAAGAAGAAAGAAAACACGACCGAATAAGATATTATTTGACCAAAGGCCAGTGAGACATGAACATTAAGCACAAGAAGATAAAGAAACCTGGATTCCCGATTGCTATCGCGTCGGGAATGACAGCAAAAGGGAAAGGATAGGAAGCTCGCATTCTTCCGATGTTACACTTCGGCGGACGTGTCGCGAGAGATTGCGATGCTAACGCTCGCAATAACAACAAGGGGAAAAGAAAACAACAAAAGATCCTTCGCATACGCTTAAAATGATAGGTTTTAGAGACAAAAATAATTTCCCGTCTTAACGGGAAGGACACACTTGGGAGTGTGATACATTGAATTTGCTATTAGATTTAAACCCAATTATAATCATTAAGTTCAAGGGATAAATTTAAAAATACTCATAATGGATATAATTTTTTACAACCCAATAGTTAATCTTTTCCTACTTTTATACAAATTACTTTTTGAGAATTTTGTTCTCTCAATTTTCGCCGTAACGTTGATTTTATCTCTGATACTCTGGCCATTGAACATCCGACAATATCGTTCGATGAAAAAGATGCGGGAATACCAGGATAAAGCAAAAAAATTACAAGAAAAACGAGCTAGCGGGAAACAACTGACAATCGCAGAAATGCAGGAACAAATGCAATATTTAAAAGGATCTATTGCGGGATGTTTACCTGTCTTGATTCAGACTCCATTCCTCTTTTGCTTATACGATATTTTTCATAAAGTATCGGATCCAAAAAATGCTGGAGATATTTTTAACAGTGTTGCATACTCGCCTTCTCTCAAATTTCCAAATGATTATAAATTTCACTTAGATTTCTTGGGTTTAGATCTATCAAAAACTATTTTTAATATTGGATTTAGCAATATCTGGCCTGTCGTATTACTCGTAGCTATAATAATTGGCGCAATTGTTGCACAATATTTTTCAATGAGAATGTCATCGATGGTAAATCCCACTAAGCCAAAATTAGTACAACAAATTGATGCTACTAAAGATGGAAAAAAGAATAAAAAGACCAAAGATAAACCACTGGGATCTGCCGATGAAGTCAGCAGTCAGATTGAAAAAACTACACAACAAACAATGAAGATTATGATTGTGTTTATAGGCTTTTTATCAATATCACTTCCTGCCGCGGCATCAATCTACTTTCTAGCAAGGTCATTATTTGTTATAATTTTGACCAAAATCCAAATTAAATACATTATCAAGGATAAATAAGCATGAATCACGAAGAAACATTGGTAATCGATACAACAAAAAAACTTTTGGACACGCTGGGAATTGTGTATTCCGATGTTTCAGTTACATCAAACGTAGAAGAGCGAAGTGTTTCTTTGCTCGTCAAAGGGGAAGATATAGGAATTTTAATAGGTTTCCATGGGAAAAATATTGAAGCTGTAAAGACGATCTTATCATTGATGGTAAACCGTGAACTTGGACGAGAAAACAGTGTACGAATTTTTTTGGATGTGAATGATTATTCCGCAAAACGTGAGGAACAGCTAAAGGCCATGATTGAAAATGCCGTCATGATGATGGAATCCAAGCAATTAAATCTTTTTTCATTACCACCAATGAGTCCCGCAGATCGACGTCGTGTGCACACTATCGCAAACGATATGAGTTTAAAAACTGAGAGTGAGGGCGACGATCGTGACCGTCATGTGAATATTTTGAAAGCATAAATTTTACTGCAGAGACACAGAGTTGTTTTTGTTGTCATACCAGCAAAGGCTGGAATCCATTTCTGCGTCATTACGAGTAAACGAAGCAATCCTTCCAATAAAAATTGTGAAATATTTTCAAAAACATTAATCTTTTTAGAATATTTAAAATTCTATTTTAATAATAATTTTATATGTTTCACAAACCAGAAAATTATATTGAACCAACGGATCTGCTAAAAAATTTGCACTCCATGTATGAAGATCCCGATCAATTAATGGTCAAAGGAGTTATTGATAATGATACAAATATGCTTAAACGTGAGAATATCACTACACTATTAAGCTATATTTTGTTAGTTCACTCCAATACAGTACAAAATCGTACTTTCGCAATATGGAAGTACTCTACCCCAAAAGAAGGAGACGGTCGTATTGATATTATAGAGAACAGAAACAATTTTTCACTTATTAAAAGTTCATTAAATATTGAACAAGTATATATTAAGAACAACAGTCCAGAATCTACAACAGAAGCCCTAATTGTCCAGCTATTATCAAAAAATAATAAACGTGAAGCGGATAGATCAAACGAAGTATTATGTATATTTGTAGATAAAGACTCTACAAATATAAAAAGGCATTAATCTTATACAAATAAAAGATATTATGAGAACCAACAAACTTATTTTTGATTCATATTTTATAGTAACTTTAAACTTAGATCATACATATCCAAGTTTTTATTCTTACACTCTAGTCGATTTAGATCCAATACTTCAATACATCAGAGATATATTATTTCATTAGATTTGATAAATAATACTTGGAAAGTATTCGAATCGGAAGAAGAATATTTTTAAAACAAGTAAAATATGAATCGTTGCTCTTGGTCTGGCACAAAAGAAAATATGATTAAATACCATGACGAAGAATGGGGTGTACCTACGCATGATGATCAAAAATTATTTGAATTTTTTGTGCTCGATGCTTTTCAAGCTGGATTGAGTTGGGCAACAATTTTAAATAAGCGTAAAAATTTCCGCATCGCATTCGATAATTATGATTTGAAAAAAATTCAAAATTACAATGAGCGTAAAATTGATGAATTAATGAACAACGCTGGAATTATCAGAAATAAATTAAAAATACTTTCTACAATCGTAAATGCAAAAAGATTCCAAGAAGTGCAAAAAGAATTTGGCACATTTGATAAATATATTTGGAGTTTTGTCGCGGGTAAGACTAAAATAAATAAATGGACAGAAGATGATTGTATCCTCTCCACTTCTATAGAATCGGATTTAATGAGTAAAGATCTGAAAAAACGAGGTTTTAAATTCGTTGGTTCTACAATAGGTTATTCATTTATGCAAGCCGCTGGAATGGTAAACGATCATCAAATATCTTGCTTTAGGTATAAAGTTGTTAACGAGTTGTAAGATTGTCATTAACAATCATCACTTATTATGCTATCTTATGTACGTTTAATTTGAAAAAATGTTTGGTAAAAAATCAGAATCAACAGTGAAATATCTAGGTCTCGATATAGGTACAGAATATATTAAAGCAGTATTATTCCGACTAGAAGATACAAAAATTTATGTAGAAAATCTCGTCCGTGTGCGACAAAAAATAGCTGCTATGAAAAATGGGACTATTACAAATATAAAACATGTGATAAATGCTTGTACCGATGCTCTCGATGAATTGAATCCTGATGGCGATGAAATTGCAGGCTCGTTTATCGGTATTGCAGGTGAACTAGTAAAAGGTGTCGCTCTAGACATTTCATATAAACGCGGAGGCGGTCCAATCACGCAAAAAGAAATCGAAGATGTGATTAATAAAGTTGAACAAGAGGCGTATGAAGAAGCTTCAGAAGTTTTCAAAAAAACAACTGGAAAAGATACCGTGGATGAGTTTGAAATAAAATTGACTAATATTACAGTAGTCCAATCTAAAATTGATGGATTTGATGTAGAAAATCCTGTTGGGATCGAAGGAACTAGTGTTAATTTAAAAGTTTATTTCACATTTGCTCCACAGCTTCACATTGGATACGTTAGTTCTGTTTCAGAAGCTTTATCGATAGATGTACTCGGAATCATGTCCGAGCCTTTTGCTATAGCACGAGCTATCAAAAAAACTGATAAAGTTTTCTCAGGAATAATCATAGATGTCGGTGGTGGGACTACAGATATTGCAGTCATAAAAGATGGAATCGTGATGGGTAGTCCGCAAATGTTTGCTTTTGGTGGAAGAGTTTTTACTAAAAGAATTGCGGTTGATCTCAGAATAAGTCTCGATGAAGCAGAAAATTTAAGAATTAAATACAGCAAGAAAGAAATTTCAATGATGAAATTGCCAGAAGTCAAAGCTGCAATTTTGAAAGACATTCCGATGTGGGTAGACGGTGTAGAAATTGCACTTGAAGAATTTGCTGACGACGTCAACGTTTTTCCACCTATGATTTATCTTTGTGGTGGTGGTTCACTTTTGACAGAAATGAAAGACGCCTTGCTAGAACATCCATGGACTCAAAATTTATCATTTCAAAAAGCTCCGCGTGTTGGGTATTTGACTTTAAACGATCTTGACGGAATTGTAGATGAAACAGGTCAGCTAAATAAATGTGAATATGTACCATCTTTAGCTATTAGTCGATATGCGTTGGAAACAGTGGAATGATTTCACATGATGATTAAGTATGTTAGAATATTTTTTGTTAACTAGATAAATTTTAAACGAAATAAATGTGCCTGGAACAAAGATTTTTATTGATACCGATGAAGAAATAACATTCATTGCTGAAAAAATTAAATTAGCCAATACTAAAAATGTCGTTGTGATAGTGCCTGATCGAGCGTCTATTTTCGTCACATCCACAAGTTTAAAATTGTTAAAAAAATATATTGATAAACTTGATAAAAAAGTTATTTTGATAACTATGGATGATGCAGGCAAAAAAATAGCTGCCGGACTAGATATCGTATGCAAAAATAGAGTGAGCGATATTACTCCCTACATATGGAATGATTTAAATCTTTTTCCACCAGTAAAAAGTAAATCCAGTCATTTTTCTGAAATGAGTAAAAAAGCTAAATCAAATGAAAACGATTTAACTTTTAAAAAGAATGAAAGCATTTCTAACGAAGTAATAGAAGAAAAAAATGATAATACTCATTTTGCGCAAGCATCATCTGAGGATGAAAACGTCGTTCCTAATCTACAAAAATTCAGTTTCAAAGGTCAAGATGAACCAGAAATAATTTCTCAAGAGATAGCAGAAGATAAATTGTTAACCGAAGATAATAAGGCTGATTCTGTTAAATTTTTGCATACGGATGAAGACGAAATTGATGCTGTAGATGTAAATAATCTCGATATTAGTACGACCGTAATCAATAAAGATGAAGATTTTAAACTTCCACATTTTGAGGCGAATCAAAGTGAAATAGATGAAATTATTTCTCCAGATATAGAAGAAATGTCAAAGAAAATATCTTCGCTCCCGTCATTTAAAAAAGCTTTTGTAGAGCCTATTTTAAATAATTCTCTTGAAATTGAAGACGACATGCCAAATTCAACAAATGAGCAAGAAAATATCGGTTTCATATTCATGTCCGGTAGTGATGTCGCGGAATCTCAAAAAAAAAAGTAAATTTTTTTCCAAATCATAAAATTTCTCATAAAGAAGTATCTGTTGCAGATAAAAAATTCGTTAAAACTACTGCTGAGATTAATACTGCTAGCCTTACTTCACAGCCAAATCAAATAAAACAAATCCGAAAAAAAATTTCTGAGAAAATAAAAAATATTAAATATCAAGAAATCCTGCACACAGTGAATATGTTTTTTCAGAATATATTTAGAAATATTTCAACCCAAGCCAGAAAATTCTATGCATTTGCAGCTTTAAGTATTGGGAATTTATTAAATAATAGAAAGTCTAAAAGCCGATTAGCAAACAGAAATATTAGTAACCGAACTGTACCAGGCAGAACATCGTCAGGAACAAAACAAAATATAAAATCTAGAAATATATTTTCAAAGAAAAATAAAATAATAGCGGCAGTCAGTTTTATTATATTCGCTCTAATTTTTACTTGGTACACGTATGCTATCGCTCCTACGATTAGAATCTCTGCGGAGTCAGTTACGTCCACTATTACAAAAGAAGAGCAAGCCGTAGCAACATACGGCGCTACATCGGGAATCATTGCATTATCTAAAGTGCAGACTGAATCAGGATCCGATTCTATTCCTACTACTGGAATAGGGAAAAAAGGTAATCCCGCAACAGGAATCGTGAAAGCAGCATATCTACAAGCATCAGGAACTTTGACTATTCCAGCCGGAAGTATAATGACATGCTCAAATATTAGTGATTGTGGCGGCAAACCTTTGACATTTAAAACTCTTAATAAATATACTTTGACATTTACCACTGGAGCCGATATGACGATACAGTCTACAGATATCGGAGCCGACTATAATCTAAAACCAGGTATAAAATTCGTAATCAATGGAATATCGCCTTCTGATTTAAATTTGATTAATACCGCTGCGTTTACTGGAGGCTCAAGTCAGGATATTAAAATTGTAGCGCAATCAGACATTGATACTTTGAAAACAAAATTAACATCCACACTAAAAGATACTGCATCATCGGAAGTATCCGCTGCATTCGGACCAGATTTTGAAATACTAAAAGATGCAATAAAAACCAATGTTAAAAATGTCACTACAGATAAAAAAGTGAATGATGAAGCCGATACTTTAAATATGAATATGGATCTTGAAATTACAGCTAGCGGATATAATAAAACGACAGTACGACCAGAGGCTGAAAAATTATTAAGACTTGAAGAAAAAGATAATCTTAAATTAGATTTGCAGACAATGGATATCAAACAAACCATTGCTAAATCTGATGCCACAGGAATAACAATCCAGCTCAATATTACTGGCATTTTAAAACCTGTTATAGATAAAGATAAAATCCGATCCGATCTTCTCGGTAAAAGTCTTGATGATATTAATAAATATTTCGCCAATATTCCAAACGTTAAAAATGTAAACTTTACTTACCAGCCATCTTGGGCTTTTGGATTTTTGAAACACGTACCAAATTCCTCAAATAGTATTAATCTAGAATTTCAGGAAGTAGGAAAATAGAGATGAGATGAAGAATTAAACTGACCAATATGGTTTTCATCCTTTGCACTATTCCCGATTTTACTGTAGATTAATAGGACTAGAGTAAAAAAATATGCCTGAGTCGGCCAATGACACACCTGTCGTATACCACAACATCGTAGTCAAAAAACCGCGTACTGAAATCATAAAAAGATTATTAGCCGTGATGTCTATTATTTTTGTTTTGTTTGTTTTACCAGCGACTGTAAATTTAGCCCTTTCGTCACAAGATTTGAGAAATAAAGCAGCTATTGTTTCAGAAAATTCCAGTGATAATACTATACAAACTCAAAATCAATCTTCTCAAAACCAATTTCCTGTAAGAGATTTGTTTATGAAAATTTATCCCTTCATTGTAGGACTGGTTTTAATCATATGGGGAGCATTGATATTTTTTTACATAGGATCTAAATTTAAACATAAAACTTAATGTTATGAAAACTCAAGGTCTGGGAAGAGGTTTATCCGCACTTTTATCAGGTGGTGAAACAGTTCCAATAAAAAAAACAATCTCTAAATCTAACAAAAACAATACTAAAAAAATTACTAAAAATGTAGAAAAGGAAAAACTGGCTAATGTCAGCATTTTAAAAGAGTCTAAACTTGATTCTCCAGAATATAAATATATTCCCATAAAACTAATTGATCCAAATCCTTATCAACCCAGGAAAGAATTCGATGAAGCCGCAATTGACGAATTAGCACTGTCTATATCCAATTCAGGATTTATCACTCCAATACTAGTAACAAAATCTGGAGAAGATAGAAGATTCACATTAGTCGCTGGTGAGCGACGATTACGAGCATGCAAAAAATTAGGTCTATTTGAGATTCCTGCTATCGCAAAAGATTTGAACACAAAACAGATGATGCAGATCTCCATAGTAGAAAATGTCCAGAGAAAAAATTTAAATCCAGTCGAAGAAGCAGAGGCATATGAAAAAATACATGAGAAATTAAAAATGACTTCAGGTGAAATTTCCAAAATGGTTGGACTGCCTTCATATTATGTTTCACAAAAAATGAGATTGATGCAATTACCTGATTCGGTAAAAGATTGTGTACGTACTGGTGAAATAGCTGAGTCTGTTGCGTTAACCCTTTTAAAACTTCACTCCGAAGATGCTATTGTCGCAGCCGCAAAAATTGTAATGCGACAAAACATGACTAAAATAGCCGCGGAAAGATTGGTAGAAAAAATTTTACAATTACATGGATTAGAACCCAAAGGGCGTTCTTTTTATTTTCGATCTAAATATCAATATATGATTGATGCTTTTAAAGATACTCTTGGATGGGATGTGAAATTGAAGAATATTGACGGGAAAAAAGGCAAGATTGAGATCGAGTTCACTGACGAAATTAACCTGAAAGATATTTACAAAAGATTAGAAAAAATTCTTGAATAATTTGCATTGATTTCTTCGCCCCCTGAAATAAGATTAATTACCGCACTTAAAACCTCTTTCTTTTAGTGACTAATTTTATATTGATTCTTTTCTTCCATTACCTTAGATTGAAGTATATATTTTTCTTCATGAATGATTCGTTAAATTCTGGGTATTCAATCAAAGATAATAATAACTCTCCTGTAACGGCATTTTCTATCCGTGGTCTTGTTCAAGCTAAACAGGATCATACGGAAGTAAATAGATATATCTCGCGTGAATTTCAAGATTATGGATATGATTTAGCGTCTAGACTCGAAGATGCTTCACATGCTGGATTGTATATAAAATTAGCTAAAACTTTACCACGAACTATTTTAGAACGCGCCTACTCCTTCGTTGCGGATTATCCAAGAGCTAAAAATAAAGGCAAGTTATTCATGTGGAAAATTAAGCAAATTAGAACTGAGCTAAAAGCAAAAGCTGAGGGGATCGTTTAGAATGTAGAAATGTAAATAATATTCACTACTTGTCCAGAACTGATTCTTCGGATTAGGGCGATTGAAGAGAAAGTTTAATATTTCATTACTCCGAAACTCAATTTATTCATTCTCATTCTCGAACCTCCACGCGTTTGCGGATTGCGCCGTAGGATCGTGGATAGCAAACGACTCACGCGCTGGAGTTTTGCATTCAGTCCCGTTAGGGAGTTCTTTCTGCCATCA
>Ga0123338_10001189_pt1 | contig 25364 bp, 22 predicted proteins | sample grotaG_FD_89793 | JGI IMG/M metagenome (GOLD analysis project Ga0123338, IMG submission 89793) | Glacier valley bacterial and archeal communities from Borup Fiord, Nunavut, Canada, to study Microbial Dark Matter (Phase II) -... | ecosystem: Environmental > Aquatic > Freshwater > Ice > Glacier ...
ACGTCGTCATGTTGGCCTGCCGCCGCACGACATTCGAATGGGTGCTGCGACGCGCCGTGCTCCGCTCCCCCGCCGTCACCATCCGTACGGGCGTCGGCGTGGAAGGGTTCGTCACCTCACCGGACGTCACCTCACCGGACGACACCTCACCGGACGACACCTCACCGGACGGCTCGACCCGGCGACCACCGCGGATCGATGGGGTCCGGTTGAGCAGTGCTGAGGTGCTGACCGCAGACCTCGTCGTCGTAGCCAGCGGCCGGCGTGGCGACCTGGGCAGTTGGCTCGGCGCAATCGGTGTCGATTCGATGCTCGAAACGACCGAGGACACCGGCATCGTCTATCTCTCGCGGTTCTACCGGCTGCTTCCTGGTGCCGACTTTCCGCCGCGTGCTGGGCCGATCGGGGGCGATCTGGGGTACATCAAGTACGGGGTCTTCTCCGGGGACAACCGCACGTTCTCGGTGACGCTGGCGATCCCGACGGCCGACGCCGAACTACGCAGACTGCTGGTCGAGCCCGAAACGTTCGATCGCTGCGGCCGCCGGCTGGTGGCGACTGCGCCATGGCTCGATGGCCGGGCAACGCCGATCACCGACGGGGTCCACGCAATGGCCGGACTGATCAACCGCCTTCGAACCCTTACCGTCGATGGTGACCCGATCGTTCGCGGCATGCATCCCGTCGGCGATGCCCTGGTGTGCACCAATCCGCTGTATGGACGGGGTTGCTCGACGGCGCTGTGGGGCGCGCAACTGCTCGCCGACGCGATCGCCGCCAATCCGGATGACCTCGACGCCCAATCACGGAGTTACCTCGCCACGGTCGACGCGCAGATCGTTCCGTGGTATCGAGCGTCGGTGAACCAGGACCTCGAGGCGCAACGGGTCGCCGCCGCGCTGCACGCCGGCGAAGACCCAGACGCCGACCGGAGCGACGCGCGGACCTTGCTGCGCGGCGTCCTTCGGGACGGGCTTGCGCCGGCGATGCGGACCGACGCAGTCGTCCTGCGCGCAGTGTTCCGTAACTTCAACCTGCTGACTCCGCCAGATGCGTTGTTGAGCGACACCGACGTCAGCGCGCGCGTGCTCGCCGTGTGGAACGACCGTGAGAACCGACCACCGGAACCACGACTCGGCCCGGCATCTCGCACCGACCTCCTCGCCGTCATCAACTGACGGGTGTCGATCAGGGACCCGAGCGCGGGATGCGGATGCTCAGTGCCGAGCGTCTGATCATCGACGCCGGGCTGTTCGGCTTCTCAGCCGAGGAGATCGCCGACAACATCGACGCTGCGATCAGGCTCAGGCTCGTCGCTGTGGTCCGCACCGGCGGTCTCGGCAGACCGCTGTCCCAACACGTGTTCTCGAAGGACACGGGATTGATCGCCAGGGTGGATTTCCTGTTCGAGGGAGGCCTCGTCGTCGAGGTCCCGGACATACGACGCACTCGAGCCGGCGTCGATTGCAGTCCGACGCCCAACGCCACACAGAACTGACTTTGCTCGGGCTCCGGGTCGTGACATTCACCCCGCAGCACCCCCAGCGGTACCCGGCGGTAGCAATCGAGCGGTAGCAGTCGACCGCGCCAGGTCAGCCAGCGCCAGGTCAGCCGCCGGCGACGGCCGGCATGATCGAAACGGTCTCACCATCGGGGACCGGCGTGTCCAACCCGTCGAGGTAGCGGACATCGTCATCGGCGACGAAGAGGTTGACGAACTTGCGCAGCTTGCCGTCTTCGTCGAAGAGCCGCTCGTTGAAGCCGGGGTGAGCAGCGTCGAGCCCGGCGAGTACCTCGGCCAGCGTCGAACCCTCGACCTTGACGGTGGAAGCACCGCCAGAGATCGGGCGCATTGTGGTTGGGATCCGGATCGTGGCGGCCATGTGGCTAAAGATAACCGGACAGATCGGGTTTCGGACAGGCGTCGCACGGTCAGACGCCACGTCGCCGGGCACAACGATCGGTCCGGAGGTCGGCCACGCTGTGGCTACCCTGGCGGCGGTGAGAGTGCTGGCCGCCGTCGACAAATTTCGCGGAACCGCCACCGCGATCGAGGTCGCGGCAGCGATCGCATCCGCATGCCTGAAAACGGGTAACGACTGCGACATGGCCCCGATATCGGACGGTGGGGAGGGTTGGCTCGACGCCTTCGGTGGCCCGAATCGCCGGACGATCGTGACTGGTCCACTGGGCGACCCGGTCGCTGCGCCCTGGCGACTGGCAGATGGCACCGCCGTCATCGAGATGGCCTTGGCGTCGGGGCTGCTCGTTGCCGGGGACGCACAGCACAACGATGCGCTCGCCGCCACGACCACCGGTACCGGCGACCTCATCGACGCAGCGTTGGACGCAGGAGCGACGCGCATCATCGTCGGGCTCGGGGGTTCCGCAACGACCGACGGCGGCCTCGGAGCGATCAGGGCGATCCATCAGCCAGCCCGCCTCCGTCGCGTCGAACTACTCGTGGCATGCGATGTGCGTACAAAATTCACTGAGGCGGCACGCGTCTTCGGCCCGCAGAAGGGCGCAACCCCGAGCCAGGTCGAGATGCTGACCGGGCGGCTGCAGCGCCTTGCGCAGGTCTACGCACACGACTACGGCGTCGATGTCACCGACGTCCCTGGGAGCGGTGCGGCCGGCGGCCTCGCCGGGGGACTCGTTGCGCTCGGCGCAGTATTGACCCCAGGATTCGACCTATTGGCCGAGGAGCTCGCCCTCGAAGCGCGGACGGCGCAGGCCGACCTGATCATCACCGGCGAGGGTTTCCTCGACGAGCAGAGCTTCGAGGGGAAGGTCGTCGGCCAGATGGCTGCGCTCGCCCTGGCTCACGGCAAGCGGATCGTGGCGATCGTCGGCAACACCTACGACGGCACCGAGCAGCGGATCGAGGCGGTCTCACTCGTCGGACGCTTCGGCGAGGACCGGGCGATGAACGACACCCTGGCCTGTATCGAGTCAGCAGCCCTGGACCTGCTCGCACCATAGCGGCCGCCATCCTCGGGCTATCCGAGACCCGTCCGAGGGCCGTCCGAAAGCCGTCAGAGGCCTTCGAGCACGGTGCCCGTGCAGGGACGCCTCGGGCGTGAGTTACCCGTTTGCGGGGATGTCAGGTCGTGGAGGTCGTTGCCTTGGTGGCCGTTGCCTTGGTGGTGACGGATGCCCCGGGCGAGATCGTCGCCGGGGGGCTCGGCGGTGTCCCTCCGGTGGCGCTCGCCAGGTCCGTCCCGAGGATCACGACAACCGTCGCGCCTTGACGGCTGGACGCCAGCAGCGGGATCTTCGTGGCGTCGGTCGGAATCGGTGCCGGAATGACGTTGACGAGCCCGAGATCTGCCATCACCTGCGTTGCCGCTGCTTCCTGGCCGGCGGCCACGAAGACCAACGAGGCGGAAATCTTCTTGTTGCCGCTGGCGTTCCCCGGCGGCAGCGTGGTGTAGCCGAGCGTCTTGAGTTTTGTCGACACGGTCGCCGCTGCCCCCTTGATGCCGGAGCTGTTGGCAACGACGACGACGATCGGCGTCCTGGCAATCGAGGCCACGGCTGGCGTGGTCTGGGCGACGGTGACGGCAGATCCGGGCGCGGTGGCGGTCGAGCCGCCGGAACCGCTCACGGGGGTGGTCACGACCGGTCCACCCGACGTCGTGATGTTCGTATTGTTGTTGTCGATCTTCTTGAGGATGAAGAAGCCGAGCAGCGCAGCGACCAGCGCCACGACGATCGCCACGGCGGAAGCGCCAGAGCGTGGCGGTGTCGCCCCACGGGGCGGCACACTCCGCCCTGAGGGCGGTGCCTGCTGCGGTAGATCTGTACTCATCGCTGTTCCCCTCCGGAGGCCGAACTGGCACTATCAAGCCGCGCCCGCCGACGACGATCACGTAGACGTCGTAGACGTCGAACACCAAGGGGGTCGTAATCGATCGCCTCCGGTTGTTCGAGCACGGAGTTGAGTTCCTGATAATACGCCTGCTCAACACATTGGAACCGTTCACGGATCAGCGAATCTTTCGGCTGGTCGAATGTCCACCACGATCGCTCGAAATCCAGGACTGCTTTTTCACGCTCGCTCAATGGCACCCGTACAGCCTGCCTGGCTGGGGCAGCCGATACAAGCACCCTCACCGCTGGGGTCCTGCGCCGACCGACCGGACCACCCAGAGAGCACTCGGGTGGCAGTAACGTGGGCCGCCAATGTCGAGTCAACGGCCCTATTTCATTGGTGTAGCGGGCGGGACGTGCTCCGGCAAGACGACCGTCTCCGAACGGCTTGCCGATCTGATGGGCGAAGACCACCTTGCGCTGGTCAAACTCGATTCGTATTACTGGGCGCGTGACGACCAGCCGTTCGAAGAACGCGTCAAGGTCAACTACGACCATCCAGACTCGTTCGACTGGCCGTTGCTGCGTTCGCACCTCGACACACTTCGCGCCGGCGCTAGCGTGCCGATCCCGGTGTACGACTACGCGAACCACACGCGTTCGTCCGATGTGCGCATCGTCCGGTCGGCGAAAATTGTCGTCGTCGAAGGCATCCTCGTGCTGTACGAGCCGACGATCCGCGACATCTGCGATCTGAAGATCTTCATCGACACCGACAGCGACCTGCGCTTCATCCGTCGCTTGACGCGGGATGTCACCGAACGCGGGAGGACGACGGAGAGCATCATCGCCCAATACCTCGAAACAGTCCGCCCGAGCCATCAGCAGTTCATCGAACCGAGCAAGCGGAACGCTGACGTCGTCTTTCCGGAGGGCGGGATGAACGTCCCGGCGATCGACATCCTGCTGGCAAGGGTCCGCGAGCTCGTCAACCGGTAGTCGCAACATCGACCTTCGCGGAGGATCCGCAAACCCGAGAGCAGAGCGGAACTCGCACGGTGGGCATCATCCTGCCGGAAGGGCGATCAGACGGCAATCAGACGGAAATCATCGTCGGCTTCGTGACCTTGGCAGCGACTTCGACGGCAAGCGCCGTGAAGCGCTGCGCCGCTGGGTGCAACGTACGGCCGCGGCGGCGGATGAGGTCGATGCGGCGGGGAGGCAGCGGCGGGTTCATATCTCTGACGACGACAGACTGGTCGGACTCGTCGACGGCGAGATACGGCATGACGGCATGCCCCATTCCTGCGCGGACCATCGCCTGGATCGCCGAGTTGTCGTTCGTGCGAAAAACGTAGTCCGGCAACACGCCCATCGCCCGGAGACCGTCCTCGATCAGCGCAGAACACGATCCGACGCCTTCACCGATCAGCGCGGCACCGCTCAAGGTCTCGGTCGCGATCGCCGACCGCGGTGCCGGCGCGGCAGACAACACGACGAACGGATCAGAGCACAGATGGATGATGTCGAAGTGATCCGACGGCACGGCCCCGACGATGAAGGCAAGATCGAGTTCGCCGCTGTCGACCCCGGCAACGAGATCCTCGTTGATGTCCGACTCGACCGCTTTGACCAGCACGCCTGGAACTTCAGAACGCATGCGCTGGACGATCGTCGGCAGGATGCGCACCGAGACGCTCTGGAACGTGCCGATGACGAGGCGCCCGCTGCCGCCGTGACGCAGACGTTCGAGGTCGTCCTCGGCCTGGCGGATGCGGCTCAGCACGGCGTTGGCGTGATCGAGCAACATGCAGCCCACCGGTGTCAGTTCGACAGGACGCGGCCCACCCGGACGGTCGAACACCGACTCCCCGACGACGCGTTCGAGCGCCCCGATCTGCTGGCTGACGGCCGATTGACTGAACCCGAGACGCTGCGCGGCGCGACCGAACGAGCCTTCCTCGGCGACCGCCTGCAACGCCTGCAGGTGGCGGATTTCGAGATCGCGGAGGTTCGCTGACACCATCTCTCAACTATAAGCCAGAGTGATCATTAGGGCAAGAGATAACCGCTTTTCTTTATGCACCGAACTCCGTACATTGGGTGCATGAACACGCAGCAACTCATCGACATTGAACGGCTCGCCTGGCTGATCGAGGCTGACGGCGTCGCCGCTCACAATGCAGAAATCGCCGAAGTCGTCTCCATCGCCCAACAGCAAGGACTTCGCCCCTCCGTCATCGCGGTGCTCGCCGACAGTCACGCGCCCGCAGCTGTCCGTGAACGGGCCTACGGCTACGTGGCCATCCGGCTGGCAAGCAACACCAACCACCTCGCCTTCGCCGCCTGAAACACGCGATCAGCCGAAGGACTCCCCTCAGCCGAGGGCTGCGTGCACGACGGTCAGCACGATCGTCGGCAGGTAGGTCAGGCCGACGACGACCACGATGAACAGCAGCAGCCAGGTGAAGGTGCGGCCGGTAGTGTCGAGTGACGCCTCGGTGGTGGCGAGGAACGGCTGCCGGCCGAGCGAACCGGCGAGGGCCAGTATCGGGATGATCACGAGGAATCGTCCGATCATCATCGCCACACCCAACGAGATCAGCCACCACGAACTGGTGACGGTCAGTCCGCCCATTGCAGAGCCGTTGGCATTGGTCGCCGGACCGGCGGCGTAGACGTTTTCGGTCAGCCCGTGGGCGCCGGCCCGGCTCATGGTGTCGCCCGCCACGAGGGTCGAGATCGCACGACGCCGAGCTCTGCAATCGGAATTGCGAGCGTGGCGATCATCACCAACTTCATCCCCGTCAGGCCCAGGCGCCTGCCGAGATAGACGGGGGTGCGCCCGACCATCAGCCCGCCGACGAACGTCGAGAACAGGACGTAGAGCAGCATCCCGACGAGGCCGCTGCCGACGCCACCCGATGACACCTCGCCAAGCAGGATCGGGACGAAGGCGCCGGCCTGCCCGGTCAATGCGTAGCTGTCGACACCGGAGCTGGAAATTCCTTTGGTCGTGCCCATCGATCCAAGCGCCAGCAGTGCCGACCCGCCGGCACCGAAACGGACGTCCTTGCCCTCCATGCCACCCGATTGTCCAGCACCGATCGACTGGTTCACGGACGCCGGCAATGCTGTGTTCCCGCAACCTTTGGCGATCATCCCGAACCCCAGCGGGATGATCCACAGCACCGCCATCACCACCAACAGCGTCCTACCCTGACGCCGATTCTTGACCAGTGCGCCGAACATGAACGGCAGGGCGAAGGGAATCACGAGACAGAGGAAGATCTGCACGAGAATGGTGACGACGTTCGGATTGTCGAATGGGTGCGCCGAGTTGGCGTTGTAGAAGCCGCCTCCGTTGGTGCCGAGCGCTTCATCACCACCTGCGTGGCGACGGGTCCTCCAGGCAGCAACTGCGTGGCGCCCTCCAACGTCGTGGCTGCCCGATAGCCGTGGAGATTCTGCACTGTTCCCAATCCGACGAGCAGAATCGCCACCGGCACGGCGATCGGCAGCAGCACGCGCAGGATCGAACGGGCGACATCGACCGAGAAGTTCCCGATCGTCCTCGCCTTCGTCGTCAGTGACCGCACGAGAGCAATGGCGACTGCCAACCCGACTGCTGCGGCGAAGAACTCCATCACCACCAGTCCGGCCATCCGCGCGAGGTGCTTGCTCCGGTTTCGCCGGCATAGGCCTGCCAGTTCGTTCCGGTGATGAAGCTTGCAGCCGTGTCGAAGGCGAGCATCGGACTCATGTTCGGCGCAGCGATCGGGTTGAACGGCAAACTCCCCCGAGTGCGCAGCAACAGGTACAGACCGAGCATCGACAGCAACGACAGCGCCAACACGCTCGATGCATACGCACCCCACCGCTGGCCCTGGTCCGGCCCGGCCCGCAGTAGGCGGTAGATCCGGGATTCGATGCGACAGAAGAAGCGATCACCTGGTGCCGGGCCCCCGCCGAACACCGCCGCAAGGTACCGCCCGAGCGCCGGACAGATACAGAGCAGCACACCGATGAGTAGGAGTAGCGACCAGATCGATGCAGATGTCATCGGCTGGCCGCCACGGTTGTTGATCGCTCACACGGCCGAGTGTCCGGCGGCATCTGCGCGTCGCTGCGCTCCTTGGCAGAATCTCCGCGATCTCGGCCAGTTCCTTGACGCCGATCGATTGGCCGCACCGTGGCGCGAATGACACGAATTGTGCATTTCGGCGACCCTCTCCCCCTACGGTTGGCGGATGGCCCCCCCGAACGCACTCCCGAATACCACGCGACACAATCGCTCGTGAGCCCCCACGTACTGATGGGTTTCTACTTCTTTCCGAGAGGTGGAAGCGCCCAGGTCACGCGCTACCTGTGCCGTGCGTTCTCTGCCGGCCCACTCCGTTTGACGCTGTTCGCCGGCTCGATCGGCGCGGCCACCGAGAACTCGAACGCCCATCGGTTCTTCACCGGGATCCGCTGCGAATCACTCGACTATTCTCCGGCCCGAACGCTGTGGGCAGGCGGTGGAGACCCGATGGATGCCCCCGTGCCGATGCATGCGTCCTACGAAGCCAAAGACGGCGTCCCCGATCGAATCTTCTTCGCTCTCGACGACTCGGCCTTCGAGCAGCAGGTCGCCAGTTGGACTCGTTTTCTGGCAGCGGATGGCGCTGACGGCACGTTCCGACCGACCGTGGTGCACCTCCATCACTTGACGCCGATGCATGATGCCGTCCGACGATTGTGGCCAGACGTCCCGATCATCACCCACCTGCACGGTCCCGAGCTGAAAATGCTGGCGTCCGTACATGACCGCACGGACGCCGAACTGTCCGTCGGTTGGACAGCGGAATGGGTCGACAGGATGCGCCGATGGGCAAACGACTCGGCGCGGCTGGTGGTCGTCTCCGCACAGGACGAGAAACTCGTGCAGTCACTCCTGCCCGTCGACGCCACAGAGGTCGTCACGATCGCCAACGGCGTCGACACGGAGGTCTTCTCACCGAAACAACGCACGCTCGCCGAACGCATGGCGAAGTGGCAGCACTGGCTCGTCGACGATCCCCGTGGCTGGCGTCCCGGGCAGGCGGAGGGATCGATCTCCTACCGTTCGGACGAGCTGTCCGGATTTGTCGACACCGACGGCGCAGCGGTGCCGATCGTATTGTTCGCCGGTCGATTCCTCCGTTTCAAACGGGTGCAGTTGTTGATCGAAGCCCACCACGCGCTCCAGTCGTCGGGAGGCCCTTCCTCCGTACTGGTCATCGTCGGCGGCTTCCCCGGCGAATGGGAGGGCGAGCATCCCTTCGAGACCGTCGGGCGCCTTGGAGCCCTCAACGTGTTCTTCGCCGGATGGCGAAACCACGACGAACTCTTCGACATCCTCACCTGTAGCGACGTCTTCGCGGCACCGTCCGTCGACGAACCGTTCGGTCTCGTCTACCTCGAAGCAATGGCATCGGGACTGCCGCCGATCGCCACGACAACCGGCGGTCCTCCGACATTCATCAACGTCGACTGCCGGCATCCGACGGGGTGGCTCGTTCCACCAGACGATCTGACGGCAACGACGAAGGCCCTCGCCGAAGCCGTGTCCCATCCGGCGGAGCGGACCACACGGGGGCGACGCGCTGCGACATTCGTTCGGAGCCAGTATTCGTGGGCACTGTCAGCTGACGCCTTCGAATCGCTGTACGCCGAGGTCGTCGACGAGCGAGCCGACCTCATCCGTGGGCGTGGCTCATCGTACGGTCCCGAACCGCTCACACCTTTCTCGGACGGCCGATCAGCGGCGTCGAGAACGACTGGATGACGCCGGCACCGTCGTCCGGGAGCAGGTGCAACATCAACTGGTCACCGACGACTTCCGACCACAGCGGGTTCTGCGTTGCCGCTCGGCCGGACAGCGGGGAGTAGTACGGGAACGGTACTTCGCGCTCGATCACGAGATCGTCGACGTTCAACAAGCCGAGACCGCCGAGCCAGCCCGGCCCATTCGCCAGCTGTACCTCGGCGACGCCGCCGCACAACATGCGACCACCGCCAAGCCATTGGCAATCCTGGTGATCGACGAAGAACGCCGGATTCGTCTGCGCGGCAAGCAGACGTCCCTCGACAGACCATCGATAGAAACGTCGCGATCCCCACGACCACCCGACCAGGTCTCCGCCGACGCCGCAACGGGCGATGGCACCGACGTGATCGTCGACGGCGAAGATCTTTTCTGGCGTCGAACCCGGCTTCATCCGATAGACGTGCGTCGTCGAATCAGGTCGATACTCTGCGGACGGCACCCACATCGCAGAGCCGTCGAAGTCCATGCCGCCGGGGTGATAGCACTGCTCGTCGCCGATCGGGACCTGCTGCAGGAGCGCACCATCACCGTCGACGGCCATCACGTACCCTTTGCGGGCAGCGATGTCGACGGTCGAAATCCACCACGTGGAGCCGATCCTCACCATGCCCTGCGGATGGTGGGCGTCGAATTTCAGCGGCACTACATCGACGAGTGTCCACGGTGTCGATCGGGTCGACGAGGCAATCGTCTGGGCAATGACTGCGCCGGCATCCGTTGCTGCCTGCGCTTCGATGCGCGTGTCGGAACGCATACTGCCGCGCGTGTCGGTACGCATGTCCATCGGGGCCTCGGTGCGTGTGCCGTTGTACAACATGCAGCACGCAGTATGGCGGACGGAAGTGAACGGCGGATTGATACTGGACCACGTCGCGCCCCGTTTCCGGTGAACATCCGGCACATCAACAGGCTGGCTTCAGCTGAGCAGCGCAGCGACGTCACTATTCGCTCGAAATCGCCGATTGCAGGCGCTACTGCAGACCCTTCGCCCTCGGCCCCGCACCGGCGAGAAACGATTCCATGACGTCGACGAAACGGGCGGGGTCACTGACGTGCGGGAAATGGCCTGCGTGTTCGAACAGTTCCAACCGACTGCCCGGCAGCGCTTCGTGGGCGCGAATTGCATGCCAGACCGGGATGATCCGGTCGTCGGTTCCCCAGACGATCAGGCTCGGAATGTGGTCGATGATCGTCAGGCGATCACTCGCACTGACCCGCTGGCCGTGGCGGTCCATCACCGCTCGGACGGTCTGCACGAATGCCTTGCGGGGTTCCGACTCCGCTAGCGAAGCGTAGCTGCGGGCGGATTCGACGATGTCACGCGGAGGAGTGACGCCGATGCGCGATGCCAAACGACCGACTGCACCGGCGGCATCGATGACCCGCTGGTGGGCGATGATCCCGAGCACGAGTTCGGCACCCGGCAGCGTGGCAGCACGCAACGCTACGTTGACCTCGCTCCCGAGGCCACCGCTCGACACCAGGACAAGGCGATCACAGTGCTTCGGAAACTGATAGGCGAACTGCATCGCGACGCCGCCGCCGAACGAATGTCCGACCACCGTCGCCGAGGTGTGCCCGAGGGCGTCCAACAGGTCTCGAAGTCCGCTCGCATAGGCCCCGAGTGAATAGTCGCCGTTCGACGATTCCGACGCACCGTGACCGGGCAGGTCCGGGATCACCACCGTGTAGTGCTCCGCCAGATCGTCGGCGACGGCGTCCCAGGTGTGCATCGTGCCGGCGATTCCGTGCACGAGCAGGATCACCGGACCGCTACCGAGTTGCCTGACGGCGACGGCGCGGCCGTGGATCGTGATCGCTTTTACAGCCATACTCCCCACCCTAACATTGACAGCGATTACTGTCAATATATTCCGACAGTGATCGCTGTCGTGGTTGCACGACGACGCTCCACCACACGTGATGTGCCGCATCCCGACCCGGGGGGCGTAAGTTGCAAGCGGGACAGAGGTTGAAAGGCCACCATGTGTTTTTCTCCTCAGGCTGATCTGATCGGTGGCACCGTCGTCGCAGTACTCGGTATCGATGCTCTACGCCACGTTCAGTTCAGGCAAGACATCCCGATGGCCTCGCTGCCGTTGATCCTCGGAGCCCACCAACTGGTGGAGACGTTCGTGTGGTTGGGGCTCGAGGGCCACGTCTCGCACATGCTCGGTGACACGGCCAAGTGGGTCTATCTCGCTGTCGCCTTCGTGTTGTTACCGATCCTTGTCCCCGTGGCCGTCATCTCGATCGAGCAGGACCGAGGGCGAAAACGGCTGATGATCCCATTCGCCGTCCTTGGTGCTGTCGTCTCGGTGATATTGGCGATGGCGATGGCCGGCGGGCCGGTCACGGCGAAGCTGTCAGGCCTGCACATCGCCTACGGAATCGGTCTCAGATACGGATGGTTGATCGTCGGCCTCTACGTCGTGGCGACATGCGGTTCACTGCTGATGTCGTCACACCAGGAGATCGTCATTTTCGGCATCGTCAACCTGTGCGTCGTGGTTCTGCTCGCCTGGTTCCAGAAGAACGGCTTCGCCTCACTGTGGTGCGGATGGGCTGCACTCGCCAGCGTCGCCATCGCCATGCACCTGCGCTACAAAGGGTCGATCGCCGTCCCGACAGCCACCGCCTGAACTAGCCGTACGTCGTCCGTTCACTGACCCATCGCTCGGAAGTTCGACAATCCACGAGGAGCCCCACCGATGATGATCTCGAAGGAACGCTACGCATCGAAGGTCGCCGTCGTCACCGGCGCCGCCTCGGGCATCGGCCAGAGCACGGCCCGACGGCTGGTCGCAGAAGGAGCCTCTGTCGTCGGTGGCGATATCGACGAGGGTGGCCTGGTGGCGCTCGCCGAGGAATTGGGCGAGCGGTTCGTCCAGCAGCGGTGCGATGTCACCGTCGAAGCAGACGTCGAGGCGTTGATCGCGACCGCAGTGGAGTCGTTCGGCGGTCTGCATGCGGCGTTCTTCGTCGCCGGCGCGACGCGGGTCAGCCTGATCACCGACATGAGCGAGGCCGATTGGGACTTCACGATCGACCTGTGCCTCAAGGGTGTCTTCTTCGGGGTCAAACATGCCGGGCGGCAGATGATCGCCCAGGGCAGTGGTGGGGCGATCGTCAACGTCGCCTCGTTGAACTCGAGGGTCCCGATGTTCTTCAATGCCGCTTACTCGTCCGCCAAGGCCGGCGTGGTGATGCTCAGCCAGTCCGGCGCACTCGAACTCGGGCCGTTCGGTATTCGCGTCTGCGCTGTCTCGCCCGGCCTGACCGACACGCCGCTCGTCGGTCCGATGCTGGCGGTACCGGCGATCAAGGCGGCGTTCATGGAGCGCATCCCGCTGCAGCGCGCGGCGACCCCAGAGGACATCTCCAGTGCTGCGCTGTACCTCGCGAGTGACGATGCGTCATACATCACCGGCGTCAATCTTTTCGTCGACGGAGGCTGGGAGCAGACCGCCTATCCCGATCTTCGACCCTTCCTCGCACCACCCCAGTAGCAGCCAGCCGACTCGCATCGATACGGCGTTCCGTGTGACAATCATCGTGGGGATCGTGGCCTTCACAGGCGCCACACCGAGAAGGGGAACTGCATGACCGCTCAACTCGAATCTGAAGATCATCAGTCCGAATCGACGCTGTCCGAATCGACTCAGTCGGCACAGGGAGACTTCGACGTCGTCGTGGTCGGCGCCGGCTTTGCCGGGCTCTACCTGCTGCATCGCCTGCGTGGGCAAGGCCTTTCGGCCAAGGTGTTCGAAACCGGGGACGACGTCGGCGGAACGTGGTTTTGGAATCGCTATCCGGGGGCGCGTTGCGACGTCCAGAGCATCGACTACTCGTACAGCTTCGATCCCGAACTGGAACACGAGTGGCAGTGGTCGGAGAAGTACGCGGCGCAGCCGGAGATCCTTCGATACGTCCAGTTCGTGACGGAGAAGTACGACCTGCGCCGTGACATCCAGTTCTCGACGCGCGTCGACCAAGCCACCTGGGACGAGTCCGCATCGCTGTGGCGGGTCAGGACGGACGACGGCGCCGAGGTCAGCTGCCGCTTCTACGTGATGGCAACCGGCTGCCTCTCGCTGCCGAAGGCTGCCGAGATCGCCGGCACCGAGCGCTTTGCCGGCGAGGTCTACTACACGAGTCGCTGGCCTCACGACGGTGTCGATTTCACCGGCAAGCGCGTCGGCGTCATCGGCACCGGATCGTCCGGCGTGCAGTCCATCCCGATCATGGCCAGACAGGCCACCGAACTCGTCGCTTTCCAGCGCACCCCGAACTTCTCGATCCCGGCGCTCAACGGTGCCGTGCCAGAGGCCAAGCTCGCGGCGATCACGGCTGATCGCGCTGCCTATCGCCATGCCGCAAAGTGGTCAGGTGCCGGCTGGCCGGCAACACCGAGTGAGATTAGTGCGCTCCTCGTTTCCGACGAGGAACGCGAGGCGATCTACGAGGCAGCGTGGCGACTCGGCGACCTGGCGATGTCAGGAGTGTTCAACGACACCCTCAGCAACAAGTTGGCGAACGACACGCTCGCAGAATTCTTGCGCAACAAGATCCGCTCCGTCGTCCGCGACCCTGAGACCGCCGAGATGTTGGCACCGAAGACCTATCCGTACGGCACCAAGCGGCCGTGCCTCGACACGAACTACTACGAAACGTTCAACCTCCCCCATGTGCGGCTGATCGATCTGCAGAAGACGCCGATCACAACGATCACCGAGACGGGGATCGAGACGAGTGACGAGTCATTCGAGTTCGACGCCATTGTCTTCGCGACCGGTTTCGATGCGATGACCGGGGCGATCGTCGCAGTCGACATCACCGGCCGAGACGGCGTGTCGCTCAAGGAGAAATGGTCACACGGACCCAAGACCTATCTCGGCCTGATGATTGCCGGCTTCCCCAACCTGTTCACGGTCACCGGCCCCGGTAGTCCTTCGGTGCTGTCGAACATGATGGTGTCGATCGAGCAGCACGTCGATTGGATCAGTGACTGTCTCGTCGAGCTACGCACGCGTGGCTTCGACGTCATCGAGCCGACCGAGACGGCGGAGACCGGCTGGGTACAGCACGTCAACGACTTCGCCGACCTGACGCTGTTCCCGCAGGCGAACTCGTGGTACATGGGCGCGAACGTGCCAGGCAAGCCCCGAGTCTTCCTGCCGTACATCGGTGGCGTCGACACGTACCGCTCGGTATGTGAGGAGGTCGTCAGCCGCGACTATCTCGGCTTCGACATGCAGGGGCCTGCCGGCCGGCGCAGTAACGACGGCATCGTCCGTGCGCTGCAGCCCGACGTCGCCATCCTGCTCGACATGATCGCCGCGCTCGAACTGCCGGCACTCGACTCGATGTCGCCGGAAGAGGCCCGTGCCTTCTCCGTCGCCACGTCGGCAGAACGCCCGACGGGCCCGGAAGTCGGCCAGATCGTCGACGGCGTACTGCCTGGCGCTGACGGCGATCTCGACTACCGCCTCTATCGTCCGTCGAGTCCTGGGCCGCATCCGATCGTGGCCTATTTCCATGGTGGCGGCTGGGTACTCGGCAGCCATGAATCGGATGACCCCTTTTGTCGCGATCTCTGCGACCGGTCCGAGGCGATCATCATCTCCGTCAACTATCGCCACGCCCCAGAGGCACGGTTCCCCGCTGCGGCCGACGACGGCTTCGCGGCCGTGCAGTGGATCGCCGAGAATGCCGAATCGCTCGGAGGCCGACCTGGCGAACTCGCCGTCGCCGGTTGGAGCGCCGGCGGCAACATCGCAGCCGTCGTCTGCCAGTTGGCGCGCGACGTCGGCGGGCCGCGAATTTCCGGCCAGATGCTGTTGACGCCTGTCACCGACTGTGATCCGACGACCGGCTCGTACGTCGAGAACGCCGCGGGCTACATGCTGACCGCCGACCTGATGCGTTGGTTCTGGGACCACTACGCCGACCCGGCTGATCGGACAGATCCGAAGGCCTCGCCGATACGGGCTGCAAGCCTTGCAGATCTGCCACCTGCGCTCGTGGTCACCTGCCAGTTCGACCCGCTGCGCGACGAAGGCGCCGCCTATGCCATGGCGATGTCCGACGCTGGTGTCCCGGTCCGCCACGTCAACGCCCACGGCCAGATCCATACGTCGGTGACCGCCGTCGACATGCTGCCCTCCGGAGCGAGCGTGCGCGCCGAGATGGGTGCCGCGCTACGAGGTTTCTTCGAAGCAACCGTCTCTGCGTAGGCATGCTCGGGCCGTGTCACGGAATACCGCACGGTGTGCGAGATTCGGTGACACGGACGACCCGTATACGCTACTGACCGAGCAGCCATCCGTCAGGACCGGCGACCTGCCTCGCTGCTGTCGGGCCCCATGAGCCAGGGGCATACCGCAGCGGGGTGCGGCCGATGTCGAGGAGCGGCTGGGCAACCTTCCAGACGTGTGCCAGTCCGTCCGGTCTGGTGACGAGCGAGCGGTCTCCGCTGAGCACGTCGTGGATCATGCGGGCGTACGGCGGCAGCGGGGTCCGATCCGAGATCGAAGCGACAGGGACCGTCGCGGTTGCCTTCCCGAGCGTCAGACCGACTCCGGGCTGCTTCGCCAGCATCTGCAGCTTGATCTCACCGGCCCCGTCGAGTGCGAACGTCAAGACGTTGCCGTCCGCCGGCAGTGCAGCGAACGGCCCGCTCGGCTGGTTCAACAGCAGGCTGACCGATTGATGCGTCTGATGCATCCGTTTCCCGGTGCGCAACAGGAACGGCACCCCACGCCAACGAGGAGTGTCGACCCACAGCTTGGCGGCGACGAACGTCTCCGTCCTCGATCTCGGGGCGATGCCGGCAAGCCGGCGGTACCCGTCGAACTGACCGAGCACGACATCTGCGGGATCGATCGGACGGAACTTGGAGATGATCGACTCCCGCGCCGCTTGCAGATCCTGCGGCGCGAGACTCGCCGGGGGTTCCATCGCCACCTCCGCAGCGATCTGGAAGAGGTGCGTGACGACCATGTCCAGGACGGCACCGGTGTGGTCGTAGAAGTCGGCTCGATCGGCGACACCGAGTGTCTCAGGGCAGTCGATCTGCACTGCTCTGACACTCTGGCGGTTCCACATGCCGGCGAACAACCCGTTGGCGAAGCGCAGTACGTGCAGATCCTGCGTCGCCTCCTTGCCGAGGAAGTGATCGATCCGGTAGATCTGCGATTCGTCGAACACCCGATGGGCGACGCGGTCGAGGCGGCGGAACGTGTCCTGCGACGTGCCGAACGGCTTTTCGTAGACGACCCGCGAGAACTCCGCCAGACCATGTTTACCGATACTGACGGTCAAGCCCTCGAACGCCTGCGGCGGTACCGCCAGGTAGTGGATCAGTTGCGGCGAACCTGCGAGTTCCCCACGGGCCTCGCCGATCGCCTCGACGAGCGCGTCGTGGCCGTCGTGGGCGAAATCGCCGCCGGCGAATCGCAGGCACCGTTGAAAGTCCGCCCACGCTGCACCGTGTGGCTCCGTGCCGAATGCCCTGAGGCTCTGTCGAACGTGGCCGACGAAGTCCTCGTGGGCCCAGTTTCCTCTGCCGCTGCCGATCAGTCGCCAGTTGTGCGGCAGCAGTCCGAGTTCGGCGAGGTTGTAGAACGCCGGCAGCACCATGCGCTTGGCGAGGTCACCGGTGGCACCGTAGAGCACGAAGATCGCTCCCGCCGGTCGCCGAGCTGCCACCATGTGACCATCAACTCCTTCGCCGTTGCCGGCATCGATCGACGAGCTGCGCGCCAGCAGGGGTGGACCGACGCTCCGCCTCCCCTACCCACGGCCGGTTGCCGATAAACGGAGACGTCACGAAGCGGTCGACGGACTCGGACCGCAGTCGGTGAGCGACTCCGGCTTCATGGCGCTTGGACGGTGACGACGAGAGCGCTGATCTTGCCGTCGATGTCGACTGAACCGAATCGACGCTCGATCGCCGCAGCGGCATGCGCCGTCGCCGCCTCGAGACCGTCTTCGTTGCGAGCGTGTATCTCGTTGCGCATCGGCGTGCCCTGGCAGAGGGCGATGGCGGCGATGCCTGGCGTGGCCGCCACGCTGCGGTCGTCCACCGTCTCGAACAGTGCCGGGATCGAGAAACCTGACGACGTCAGATCGGCCTGGATGACGTCGATGTCGTAGTAGCCGTGGGGCACGTCCGCCATGAATGTCGAGGGATTGTCGGGAAACAGTTCGCCAACGGCGCCGGTGACGACGTGTGCGAACTCGTTCTCCTCGATCCGGTTCCACACGTTGAACAGCAGCCATCCGCCCGTGCGCAGGACACGTCGCATTTCGCAAAAGGCGCAATGCCTGTCGGGAAAGAACATCACCCCGAACTGGCAGACGATGGCGTCGAAGGAACCATCCTCGAACGGCAACTGCATGGCGTCGGCCTGCCGCCAGACGACGGGACGACTGGTCCCGACATCAGCGGCCTGATCGAGCATCGCCTGCTGCAGGTCGGTCGCCGTGATCTGCACCGCTGGTGACAAACGATCGGCCAATTCGCGTGTGACGACGCCCGTGCCTGCGGCGATCTCCAGCACGTTTCCGGCCGGCAGCAGCGAGAGTCTGGTGGCCAGATCAGTCGCGTACCGTTCGAAGATCATCGGCACGAGGAAGCGGTCGTACAACGCTGGAATCGAACCCTCGAAGTGCAGATTCGCCTTGCGTTCTCCAACCATCTCCCCATGTTGCCACGGATATCCTCGGATGATGAGCGCCGTTGCCCTCTCGCCGTTCACCTTCGACAATTCTTATGTCCGTGAGCTGCACGGTTTGTACGAGCCGTGGCAGGCTGCGACCGCTCCGTCTCCGCGCCTCCTGGTCCTCAACAAGGAGCTCGCAGCCGAACTCGGCCTCGCTCCGGGGGCACTGAGCACGCCGGCAGGTGTCGATGTCCTTGTCGGCAATGTCGTGCCTGACGGCGCCGAGCCAGTGGCGATGGCCTACTCGGGACATCAGTTCGGAAACTTCTCGCCCCGTCTCGGCGATGGCAGGGCGCTGCTCCTCGGGGAACTGCTGGACTCCGGCGGGCAACGCCGTGACCTCCACCTCAAAGGTTCGGGCCGCACGCCGTTCGCCAGAGGAGGTGACGGGAAGGCGGCGGTCGGGCCGATGCTGCGCGAATACGTTATCGGTGAGGCGATGCACGCACTCGGCATCCCCACCACCCGAGCGCTCGCAGTGCTCGCGACCGGCGACGACATTGCCAGAGACACGATGCTGCCGGGCGCAGTGCTCACCCGGATCGCTGCCAGTCATCTCCGCGTCGGCACGTTCCAGTACGCAGCAACCCAGGGTGATCCGATGCTGGTCCGCCGGCTCGCCGACTATGCGATTGCCCGCCACTACCCCACTGCAGCGCGCGGCGACAACCCGTATCTGACCTTCTTCGAGGACGTGGTAGAAGCCCAAGCTGCTCTCGTCGCCCGCTGGATGCTGGTGGGGTTCATCCACGGGGTGATGAACACCGACAACATGACGATCTCGGGCGAGACCATCGACTACGGGCCTTGCGCATTCATGGACGCGTTCGACCCTGGCACGGTCTTCAGTTCGATCGATCACGGTGCACGCTATGCCTATGGCAACCAGCCGAAAATCGCCCAATGGAACCTTGCACGACTCGCAGAAACGATGTTGCCACTACTCGGCGTCGATCCAGACACATCCGTTGCTGCAGCGACCGCGGTGCTGCAGTCGTTCGGGGTCCGCTACCAGCACTACTGGAGCGCAGGGATGCATGCCAAGCTCGGTTTGCACCCTCCGACGTATCGCGATGCGGCGTCGGCCGAGGCCGCAGACAGCGGCGTCGACCTGATCGCCGAGCTGCTGACGTTGATGCTCGCCCAGCACGTCGACTACACCTCGTGCTTCAGGGCGTTGTCCTCGGCGGTGTCGGGTGACGATGCCACAGCACGGTCACTTTTCACGGAACCCCTCGTCTTCGACGCATGGTCAGCGCGCTGGCACCGTCAGCTGGCCAGCCGATCTCGGGACCCGGAGCAGATCGCCGAATCGATGAACCGCGTCAACCCGATCTACATTCCCCGCAACCACCATGTCGAGGCGGCGTTGGCTGCTGCCACCACTGGCGACATGCAGCCCTTCGAACGCCTACTCGATGTGCTCGCTCAACCGTTCAGCGAGCGTCTCGGCCTCGAGGACTTCGCTACCCCGGCGCCGTCGGGCTTCGACGACTACCGAACGTTCTGCGGAACCTGACGATGAGACCCGAAATGAGCCGCTAGCGGCCCGAATTCAGATAGATTTCGGGCGAGCTTTGGCGAGTTCACATCTCGTTCGCTGCCGATTGCGGCAGCGTCGGCTCCGCAACGCAACACCTCGTTCCGGTGGACGGACGATCTTCAGGGGAGGAAACCTGACGGTGGCATCAGCCAGACCCGATCGAGCTGGACCCCAGTTCGGAGTGGCGCGCCATTTCGCAGTACGGTCGCTGTCCGGCCGGATGTTGCTGCTGATGTTGCTGCCACTGGTTCTCTCGCAGTTTCTCGTCTTCCGTGATCTGGGCCGATCGCGAGCAGGCGCCAAGGACGCTGCTGCCCTGGCAAGTCGAATCGGTCTGATGAGCATGGTTGGCGCTGTCTATGCGCCTGCGGCCTTCGAGGAGATGACCTCGCTCGGCTTGGCGTACGTCGACAGGCTCGGTGCCGATCGCTCGATCATCAAGGCCACGACCGGAATCGACTACGAGCCGATTCTGTCGCCGACCAGAGTCGAGCTCGAGCATGCGCTCGCCTCGCTCGAGGTGGGCTATGGGCGGACGGTCCTGCAAAACGGACAAACCGTCACCGAACGACTCGCCGACGTCCGTACACGACTCACCGGCGAGCGCACCGCACTCGACGAGCACCGTGGCGACGGTGCACAGATCTCCGCCGTGATGGCGGCGATCCTCTCGGTGGCCGACGAACTGGCCGCGACCGCCGACGTTCGTCGCATCGCCACGGCCGACGCCAGTGTCGACCTCGTCCAGGAGCAAGCGTTCCAACTGCTGTCGATCGCTCAGGCGGTGACGACAGGGACTCGCACGACGTCCGCCGCCATCGGGCCGCCCAACGCGAGTCTTCGGCCAACGGACGCACCGGCGACCGTCGGCGTGGCTGACTTCACCGTTTCCCGATACGGCCGACTGGCGATAGCAGAACCTGCCGTTGCAGCTCAATGGAAGCAGTTGATGGCGAGCGAGGCGATCATCGCTTACAACCGCCTCCGCCCGAAGATCGCTGCCGCCTTTGCCCTACGAGCCCAAAGTGATCTCGCTTCGGCGGCAACTGGCACGACTCCGCTCGTCACCGATCCCGCCTTCGTCCATGACCTCGCTGACATGTTGCAAGCGTCGTTCGAACGTCTCCGTGCAATCGAGCATTTCGGAGCGATGCGTTTTGCCGGTCTGACGGCGGACGCAACCGCCATCGGCAGGCAGGCCGATAGCGTTGTCGGCAATTGGATGTTGCTGTTGATCCTCGTCACGACCCTCAGCATCGCCCTGCTCGCTTTGATGCTGTGGACCACGGTGCGCCGGCTGAGACGATTGCGATCCTGCGCCCTCGACGTCGGACGAGTGGAAAATCTGACGCATCCGTTGCGCCTCAGCGGTCCGTCCGACGTACGGGCGGTGAGGGTCACGTTCAACTCGATGGTCGCCACCTTCAGCTCCTTCGAGGCGCAACTCAGAGGTTTGGCTTCTGGCGAGGCGCCACCGAGCAGCGGGTCCGTGGAAGTACCGGGTTCCCTGGATGAATTACTGCGGAAGTCGGTTCAGCATCTGTCCGAAGTGACCACACGCCTGCGCGAAAGTGAAGCCGTCGCCACAGCGATCATCGACACAGCCACTGACGCGATCTGGACCGTCGACGAGTCGGGAACGGTCCTGTCTGCGAATGCTGCCGGCGAACGCCTGCTCGGATTCAGTGCACAAGGACAGATCGGACGGAGCCTCCCCGACCTGTTCGGGGGTCGGGCGGAGGTCGTTCAATTGTCCGGCGAACTCGATTTTCGCAGAGCGGACGGCTCGGCGGGCCATGCGGTGATTTCGCAGAGCGAGGGTTGGGTCGAAGGCCGCCTGATCCACGTCGTCTTCGCCAAAGATGTCTCCGAGCGCAAGCGTTTCGAGGCCCGTCTCGCCTTCCAGGCGCGGCACGACATGCTCACAGGTCTGCCCAATCGGCTGGCGGCAATCGAACATCTCGATCGAGCCCTCGAGCGAACGAAACGTCTGCGCCGTTCTGTCGGCGTGCTGTTCATCGATCTCGACGGATTCAAAGCGATCAACGACAGTCGGGGTCACGCCAAGGGTGACGAATTGCTCCGAGAGGTCGGCACGAGGCTGCGCGACGGGCTTCGCGATTCCGAATTCGTCGGCCGCCTCGGCGGCGACGAATTCCTAATCGTCGCCGAAGGGCTCGATCTCGATCAGTTGGAGGCGCTCGGCAGCCGTCTCATGGAGGCGTTGAGCGAACCTATCGTGACGGACGATGACGTCTATGTCGTGTCGGCCTGCGTCGGTGCGTCGTCGACCGACGTCGAAGTAGACGGACTCGAACTCATCCGCCAAGCAGACGCCGCTGTCTATCAGGCCAAGAGCAGAGGGCGCGGCAGGGTGGTTACTTTCGATGAAGCGCTCCAGAAGGCCATCGAGGCCAACGCCGAGACCGAGCAGGCGCTGCATGCAGCGCTCGGCGGCAACGAACTCGAATTGTATTTCCAGCCGATCGTCGACCTGCGGACACGGCGGGCGTGGGGTGCCGAGGCGTTGGTGCGATGGAATCGACCTGGTCACGGCCAGATCCTCCCTGACCGATTTATTCCCGTTGCGGAGCGCAGCAGCCTGATCATCGATCTCGGGCGGTGGGTCATCACCAACGGCCTGCAGACACTCGCCGAGTGGCAACACGACCCTGAACGCCAACACCTCAACCTGGCGGTCAACATTTCGGGCAGACACCTGACAGAGGGTGACCTCGTCGAGGACCTGCAACTTGCGCTGTTGGCGACGGGTGCCGATCCAACGAAGTTGGAAGTCGAGCTGACCGAGACTCACCTGCTCGCCGACTTCGAACGGGCGAACTCCGTGCTGCGTTGTTTGCGGGAATGGGGCATCAAGGTGTCGGTCGACGACTTCGGCACGGGCTATTCGTCGATGAGTTACCTCCGCCAACTGCAGATCGACACCATCAAGATCGACCGCGTATTCGTCGACCGCATCCAAAACGTCGGCTACGACCGAACGATCGTCGAGGTGCTGCTGCAACTGGCGGCTGCGCTCGATCTCGATGTCGTCGCCGAGGGAGTCGAGACCGCTGAGCAACTCGCCTTTCTCGAAGCCCGCAACTGCGGACGGGTGCAAGGTTTCTTCCTCGCACAGCCGATGTCCCGGCAGCAGATCGATTCCTGGCTCGGCCTCTGGGAACTCGAAGCGAACGCCCGCTCATAGGCGGCCGCCAGCGGCCGCGACTGCGTTCTCGGTAGGGTCATGGCATGAGTTGGGGTGCTTCTCTCGGACCGCTGACCCCGGGTGAGCGGTACGAGTTCGACCTCCGCGGTTACCTCGTCCGGCGCGGTGCACTCAGCCGCGACGAGGTGCGAATGCTCCGCCTGGCGGTCGTCGAACTCGGCCACGGCCGAGGCGGTGAATCGGTCCAGAGCCAACGGTTCAATGGCCACCTTGCACGCGACCTCTCCTTCAGGGAACTGATCGACCATCCGGCGATGCTCGAACCACTGATCGAGCTGTGCGGCCCGAACGTCCGCCTGGATCACACCTACGGGATCACGATGCGGCCGAACAGCGCTGGACTCGGCGTGCACGGCGGCGGCACGCCGCACGATCCTGCTCAGTACTACCGGGTCGAGAACGGACGGATGTTCAACGGTCTCGTCGCTGTGCAATGGGCGCTCGTCGACCATCGGCCCGGTGATGGCGGGTTCGGGTGCATTCCCGGCAGCCACAAAGCGTCGTTCGGCCTGCCAGGCACTCCGGATTCTGCACTCGTCACCGAGGTGCCGATGGCCGCAGGCGACGTCGTCGTGTTCACCGAAGCTCTGACTCACTGCACGATCCCCTGGCGCGGCGCAGCCGATCGGCTCTCGTTGTTCTACAAATACGCGCCAGGGCACCTCGCATGGGGTTCTGACTACGAGGATCTCCGTTCACTCGCCCCCTTGCTGACCCCACGCCAGCGCCGCCTCCTGCAGTGGCCGGCCGTCTACCAGCACCAGCCCGTGAACGGCTGAACCGGCGGCAGCGAACAATCGGCTGCTGGCTTGATTCACTGGGGACGCCGGCGCTTCGCCCGCTCGTCGACAGCACCCTCGAAGGAGAACCGTGAACAACCAACTCCACGCGCTGCAACAGTCAGTATCGCGACTTCGTTCCATCGTCGATTCACTCCAACCCAGCCAGCTCTCGTCGCCGGCGTACCCAACCGAGTGGACGATCGCCGACACGCTGTCGCACATCGGATCCGGCGCAGTGATCACCCGCAGCGCGATTGAGGCGGCTGCATCCGGAACGCCTGTCGTCGACGGCTTCAACCAGTCGGTGTGGGACGAATGGAACGCCAAGTCACCGGCCGATCAGGCTGCCGATACTCTTGTCTCCGACCAAGCGCTGCTCGACCGCATCGCCGAGTTGAGCGACGACCAACAGGCGTCGATGCAGTTCTCGATCGGACCGATGTCGCTGGACTTCTCGAGCTACCTGGCGATGCGACTGGCCGAGCATGCGCTGCACACCTGGGATGTCGAGGTGACCGTCGACGCTGCGGCGACGCTGTCCGCCGATGCAGCGGGTGTCATTCTCGACCTGCTGCCGATGATCGCCCGCTTCGCAGCCAAACCGGACGGTTCCGAGCGGAACCTGGTCATTCGCACCGCTGAACCCAGCGGCGGCTTCGTCCTCACGACCACAGTCGACGGCGTTTCGCTTGCATCATCCGACAACCGTGCCGACGGTCCAACGGCTGTGGACACTGGCACTGGCACTGGCACTGGCACTGGCACTGGCACTGGCACTGAAATCGCTGCCGAAGCGTTCGTCCGGCTCGTGTACGGACGGCTGGATCCAGCGAACACCCCAACGTCAGCCGACACGGCTGAGATCGCTTCCCTTCGCCCACTATTCCCTGGCTTCTGAGCCGCAATCGATCGACCGGCCAGCACCGGGACCCGGAGCATCGTTGAGGTCTACGCGTTCTACCTGCACCTGGGGTTCTGGGGCTCCGGTCTTACCGATGCACAGATGGCCGATTCGGTCGAGGCACCTACCGCCGACGGATACGCTCGAATGGGGCCAAGGGTCCGCCCGACTGCTTTGAAGTCGACGCTGGCGCTTCGGATCGCACATGCTGCGATCCGAGGCGCCAGCGTCAACCTGCATGCCCAGACAGTTCATTGGCGTGCGGCCTCTGGCCGCCGGATTTCACGCTACGCCCGCCGCCGTGTCGATGCAGGGGCCGCTGCGACCGATCCGTCGGCGGTGTTTGGTTGCGCTGCTTACAGGCGCCATTCTTCTCGCAACTGGTTGCCGGGCTAGCAACTCGGCAAACGAATTCGGTGACGTGTCGGCAGAGTCGGCCGGAAGCTTCGCGCCGGACGACAATGCCTCGCTGTTCAGCGCCGCCAATCTGTCGAAGGCGCTCTCCGTGGCAAGCGG
>Ga0123338_10001192_pt1 | contig 25361 bp, 33 predicted proteins | sample grotaG_FD_89793 | JGI IMG/M metagenome (GOLD analysis project Ga0123338, IMG submission 89793) | Glacier valley bacterial and archeal communities from Borup Fiord, Nunavut, Canada, to study Microbial Dark Matter (Phase II) -... | ecosystem: Environmental > Aquatic > Freshwater > Ice > Glacier ...
CCCATCAGCGAGCGGTCACGATCCGCTGAAGCGGCGCTTCGACGTTCCATGTTCCTCGGCGAAGTGGAAACTCCGACGGCCTAAGGAGCGCCCGTGCTCGATGCATGGGCCACAAACGTCGCAAGGTTTACGACTCGACGGGCGCCGCATGGCGAGCGCCCCTGTTTTCACGGTCAGAGCGAGGTTACGTCACGGGCGCTGGTTGGCCGACTACGAGTCGGCTTGCGTCTGGTGACGAGACGGAGCCAGCCAGGCGCGGTACGTTGCGGGCGGAACGTTGCTGTTGGTCTCGGTCTGCTGGTTCCTGTGCACGCGTGGAGGTCATCGATGTCGAGCGGTTTCGAGATACCAACGCGGTTCGTGAAACGCCACCCGCTGATCGTTGCATCGCTCTTCTTCATCGTGGCCGGGTGCGGCTCGTCGGCCACGCAGGGTTCGTACTCCGTGACGTCGGCGGCCGGCGTGACGTCGGCGGCCGGCGTGGCGACGTCGACGTCCACGAACGAGAGCTCGGTCGCCGAGAGTCACACGATCGCGACGCCCACTGAACCCGTGGCGTCGGTGTCAGCAGTTCCGCTGCCGTTACTCACCCTTGAAGCGACCTCGCCGGCGGTTGTGATCGTTCCGGTGAGTGTGGACATCTCCACAACGGCGACGATGACGACGACTGCGACGCGCGCTTCTCCTCCGCCGCAGCCGCCGACGACAGCCGGCGCTGCGGCGCCGACCGCTTCCGGTGGTATCGAGGGGGTCGTTGTTGCCGGTCCGAGTTGTCCAGTAGCGACACCAGACCAGCCGTGTCCACCAAAACCGGTGGCAGCGCATATCACCGTCATCACGCCGACAGGACAGGCGGTGGCCTCCACGGACAGCGATGCCAGCGGGAGATACCGCCTAGTGGTCGCAGCAGGGACGTACATCGTGCAGGTCACCGGCGGGAGCTTGTCGCGTTGCGCGCCAGTCCCTGTCATCGCGACAGCAGCGTTCGTTACGGTTCACATCAGTTGTGACACAGGCATCCGGTAGACGCCCTCCACGTTTGTGGTTCTTTGTCGAAATTTTGCTGTGTGGACCGTTGACGCGTGCTGTGGGGCAGGCGGTGGTCCTGATTGGAGCGCGTCCGGCACTCGCCTACCACTATCTCGGTATGGCCAACAACAACCTCATCTACCCGGCGATCGCTGTCAACGGTGACGGTCAAGGTGTGATGGCCTTCACCGTCGTCGGAGCCGACTACTTCCCGTCAGCCGGATACGTCGAACTCGATGCCGGCATCGGCAGCAGCGACATTTGTTCACTTGCAGGACATCGCGGACGGTGCGTGGGATCGGGACGTGACCGTCGCTTGTACACGATCGGGCGCGTTGGCGACCAGACGATCGGCAGATCTGGACGGTATCGAATTGATACCATCTGCTGATGGCTATGACACTTCGCCTCACCGACAGCGAGCAAGCCGCACTCCGCGAACGCGCTGAAGCCGAGGGCATCTCGATGCAGGACGCAGCGCGCCGGGCGGTGCGAGAGTTCGTCAGCCGCGGGCAACACCGCGATCGCGTCGGCGCCGCCGCCACACTCATTGTCGCCAAACACGCCGAGGCGCTGCGCCGACTTGGCGAATGAGCCAGCCGACCGAATACCTCGACCTCGACGACCTCGTCGATCTCGCGCGAACGCTGCTCGGTGACCCGCCACCGATCCGCGACATCAGGCTTCTCGGCTCAGCAGCAGCACGACCACAATCCACCGCGTTCGGCGAAGAAGCCTACCCCGGCCTTAGCACCAAAGCCGCAGCCCTCCTCCAATCGATCGTCAACAACCACGCTCTCGTCGACGGCAACAAACGGCTTGGATGGCTCGCGACGGCTGTCTTCCTAGAACTCAACGGAATCAAAGCTTCACGTGTCTCGAACGACGATGTCTACGACCTCGTGATCTGGATCGCATCCTCAAACCCCGACCTCGCTGACATCACCCGTCGACTCAAGCTACTAATCCGTCCGCAGCGGCGCCCCGCAGCCAGATAAATGAAACGAGTGCACCTCGGCGGATCCGGCCATCGCATCTTGGCTGCTCGTTCACATCAGCTGGTCTTGTCAGGCCCGTCGTTCTTAGGCTTGCCCGAGCCCACGAGCCTCGGCGGTTTGGCGAGATAGCCACCGACGACGCTCAAGAATCTTCCACACGATTGCGATGACGAGAAGAACGACCCTGATCGGCAGCCCAACCGCAAGGGACATGTTCGGCGATGGCACTGCGAAGACGCCAGCGGAACTCACCGAGTCACCCGGCGCTTGGGCGTCGGAACGTCGCTCACCTCGAACGCCGCCATCCGCCCAGATTGCCCGCCCGTTCCCAGCGCGAGGCGTAGAGGCCGTGATCGAGTTGCTGCTGTCGCTCGGCGACGCCGAAGGTGGCGTCGTCGAGCGTGATCACGCCCGGCCCGGCGGCGGCGTCCCAAACACTCTTGTCGAACTGCTGGATGAAGGTATGGATAGCCGCCGGACTCCCCAAGCACGAACCCAGCCGCGTTCGCATGCCACGTGACGTGTTGCTCGATTGCCGGGGCGGTCAGGGTATAGAGCGCGTCGGCGCCCTTGAGGCGGTCGATGCTGCGATAATCGAACAAGCGCTCGGCATAGGAATCGGCCGCGGCGAGACGCGTCGGCAGGTTCGGGAGCCCGCCACCGATCACGAACCACGGAAGGTTGGCCCGACCGGCGCGATGGCACGACCGGCACACAGCAGACATCTGCTCTTCCGTGAGATCCTGCATCTCATCGATCGAGATGACCACGCCGATGTGGTCCTCACGCGCTGCACTGCCGACGGATTCGCAGATCAACAAGATCGAACTGCAGTCGCCCGCTGTCGGCACGACCAGGAATCCGATCGATCCCCAGGCTGACGCCCTGCACGCCCACCGACGCCTGGAACGACGAGATCGATCCGAGCGCCTCCATCACCTTGTCGGTGGCCCGCCCAAGCCAGCTACGACGTCGACGGACAGCGTTGCGAGTTCACCAGCGAACGCCGCTGCGAAATGGTCGGGGCTCGTGTGCTCCGCTTCGATTTGGACGACGAGCCAATCCCGCTCGAGGGCACGCCCGACGAGTTCGGCGAGCAGCACCGTCTTGCCGACGCCGCTTAACCCGCTGAACACCATGCTGCGCGACGACAGCGACTTGCCGGAACGATCGGTGAGAATCTCGAATACGTCGATGTCGCGCTCGCGGCCCGCCAGCGCAGCCGGACGGAGCCCCGCGCCGGGGCTGTATGGGTTGCTCCGGGGATCCACGCCGCGCCCCTAACGACTACTAGCGCCCACCCAAAACGTCGACGTGATTATGTTGATACGTCGGAACGACAGGCGCATACTTTCCGCATGGCAGCGACGACGCCGGTACAGACTCGCGACAACGGGTCGTTCGATATGCTGCGCCAAGCATGGATGGGCACGTTGAGTGCAAGCACACAGTTGGCGTATGGGTCGGATCTCGGGTCGTTCCGCCAATGGTCGGGGCTGGGGTCTCGGCCATTGGCGGCGAGCACCACGGACATTTCTGCGTTCCAGCAGGCCTGTCTGGGTCGTGGCGAGAGCCCTTCGACGGTTCGCCGGCGCTCATCTGCGTTGACCTCGTTCTTCGAGTTCGCGGTCGCTCACCAGGCACTTTCGATGAACCCGGTCATTGGCAGTCACCGTCCGGTTGTACAGATCGGCGATCCGAGTTCCACGCTGATCCTCGAAACCGATTTCGTCGAGCGTTACCTCAGTGATGTCGACCGATTCGATGATCGCCTGTCGGCGCTCACCTGGCTGCTCGCCTGCGAAGGCCTGAAACTCGGTGAGGCGTTGGCGTTGGACACGGATGACGTGACAGGCCGGCCTTCGAGCGTGACGGTCCGCATCCACCGAGCGGGTGGCACACAGAAGGTCGCGCTCAACCGGCGAAGCTCGCAGGCGGTCCATCGCTGCGTCGGCGGGCGACGTAACGAACCGTTGTTCTTCAGAAAACCCCGATCGACTACGAGCGGGCCGCACCAGCGCTTGACACGGTTCGGGGCCGATCACCTGTTCAAGCGGATCCAGGGCCCCTCCGATGGCGTGATGACCGCAAACGCCTTGCGCCGCTACTACATCACCACCGCTGCCGGTGCAGGCGACGATATCGACACGATCCGGCGCCAGACCGGTATCGGTGATCGGCGCAGCGCCCGCCGATACCTGGCGCCCCCACCAACCGGCGCCAATGCCGGTGGGGAGATCTCCCAAGAAACATTCGCCGATCACGACTCAGATCGGCGGTGAACCAACAAGGAGGTATGAGCCATGTCCACGTTGCTCCGCTCCGACCCGTTGCGCGAACTCGACCGCGTGCTCGAACGAACCACCGAGCAATTCCGCAAAACCGGCATCCCGATGGACGCCTACCGCCACGGCGACACCTTTGTGATCCACTTCGACCTTCCCGGCGTCGATCCCGACTCGATCGATATCGAAGTCGAGCGGAACGTTTTGACCCTCGGCGTTGACCGCTCATGGCGGCCCGTTGACGGTGACGATGTCATCGCCGCAGAACGCCAACACTGCCAGTTCCGCCGGCAGTTGCTGATCGGCGACGGTCTCGACCCGGACAAGATGCACGTCAGTTACGAACAGGGCGTGTTGACAATCACACTGCCGGTCGCCGAGCGTTCCAAGCCACGCAAGTTCACCATCAACACCGAACCCAAACAGGAAGTCCGTCAACCCGGCCTTGCGGACAGGCTGCGCCCCGTGACGACGCTCTCGCGTCGAACAATCCGATGGCGACGAGGTACACAATGAAACCGATCATGCTCTGCTCCCTGTTTGGCGTAGAGGTGTCCAATGAACAACCCCTGACAAAGTTGCGCATCAGATGTCCGGCTTCGCTTCGGAGCACGGCCGACTCGGGTGACGACGCCGTGCGTGGCACCTAGTCAGACTGGACTGGCGAGCTGCTGCGCTTCAAGCGGCGTGCTTTCATTGCGGCGTCGCCTTGGGGTGTGCCGTCGTGGAACGAGCCGAACCATTTGTCGAGTGGGAGCACGCCATCGGCGTAGTTGACTTCGAAGTACTTGTGGTGGAGGTAGTGGGAGTAGCCGTGTGTGTCGATGTCAACGGGTCCGATTTCGATGTGCTCGAAGCCGGCATGGCCGGGCGCTGGAGACATCATCAGATGGAATGACGTGAACATCGCGTGCACGGGATTCGAAGGGACGATCCAGTGGATGGCGATGGCGCTGAAGTACAGCAGGTGCTCGACGGGGTGCATCGACAGACCAGACCATGGTCCCGGGTTGGTGTTGCGGTGATGCAGGCTGTGGATTGTCTTGTACAGCGGGGGCCAATGGATCAGGCGGTGTACGAGGTAGAAGTGCAGGTCCCGGTACACGGGGATCAGCAGCATCAAGACGATGAACCACACGGGATGGTCGCTGAAATGGATCCAACGGATTCGGCCTGAGGCGAAAAGCCAGAGAGTGACGACTTCCCACGCGGTCCAGATCGGCAGCCCACTGGCCATCGACCACAAGACGTTCTCGCGTGACTGGCTACCGAGCGTGAAGCGATCGTTGCGCGCTGCGGGCCATTTGACGTTGTACTTGAACCGCTGCTGCTGCGACCTGCGCACGTACAGATTCAGATGAAAGGCGCCATACCAGGCTGTCATCAAGACGGCGTTGCGGACCAACACGAATCCGACCCAGCCGACACCCCATTCCGACATCGTCGAGACCGACGGGGTTGCCCAATACCACACACCGATGGCCACCAACAGGTAGACGATGTTGAACGGCCACAAATATCCTGGATAGCCGGCGAACCAACGCGCCGCCGCTGTCGGCCGGGGTGGCCAAACGAATACGGGCGGATATGCAACTGGACTGTCCGGCGACCACCCGGCACGCGCTTGCGACACGATTCGACCTCCTCGATGACGAGACTGCCGGACCAGTGCCGACATCCCTAGATCGATCTAGGGTACCGCCGCCCACGAAAGCTGTCAACGAAAACCTAGAGCCCTCTAGGATCTGCTACCGGAGTAGAGCATGGATCAAGCGAGCGATAAGAGGGCAGCCACGATCAACGATGTCGCAGCGCGCGCCGGCGTGTCGCGAGCGCTCGTCTCCATCGTCCTGCGACGGGTTCCCGGGGCGAGCGACGCAAACCGGGCAAAGGTCTTCCAGGCGGCGAAAGACCTGTCGTACCGCCCTGATCAACGGGCGAGACTGCTCGGGCGGAACCGCAGCACGACGTTCGGTGTCACCTTCGGGTTGCGCGACGAAACCCACGGCGAACTCGTGGAAGCGCTCTACCGCTCGTCGGCACTCGCCGACTACGAGCTGATGCTCAGTCCGGTCGCCCCCACACGACACGAGACCAACGCCACGCAGTCGCTCCTCGACTACCGCTGCGAAGGACTGATCCTCATCGGATCAAGCCTCAGCAAACGCGAACTCGAAACGCTCGCCGATCGAGTTCCTGTCGTGCTGATCACCCGAACCGTGCGCAGCAACAAGATCGATGTCGTCCGCACCGACGACATCGCTGGCGCCCGACTCGCCGTCGATCACCTCGTGCAGCTGGGCCACCGCAACATCGCTCACGTCCACGGCGGCCGCGTCGCCGGAGCTGCGGATCGACGAACCGGCTACCGGCAGGCGATGCGACACGCCGGCCTCGACGCACACATCACGATGATCGAAGGAGGCCGCACCGAAGACGACGGGTGGCACGCTGCACAACCAGTGATCGCAGCTGGGTCGACAGCAGTCTTCGCCTACAACGATCAGTCGGCAGCGGGCCTCATCGAACACCTCCGCAAAGAAGCCGTGACAGTACCGGGCCGGGTGTCCGTCGTCGGCTACGACAACTCCCGACTCGCTCGTTCGCCAGCGTTCTCGATGACCACCGTCGCCCAAGATTCCGATTCTCTGGCGCAGCGAGCTCTTGAGCTGCTGACCAGTCGGAGGGGGACCCCACACACCGACGCCAAACAAGTCGTCGCCAGGCCTCAACTCATAACTCGCAACACAACGACGACCCCCAAGACCTCCGTCCGCTAAAAACGCCCAGCAGAGCCCCAACGTTTCGCTGATCCCAACGCCTGCCCCGCTACCCGCGCATCATTGACTGCGATGTCGCCGCCGTGAGATGCCGCCTGGCGGTCTCGTCGGCAGACACGTCATTGCACGGGCTACGTGATGAGTGCTGCGCTCGTTGGCGGGTCAAGTGATCGGCCGCCCGTGAACATCACGACACTGACGACTGCGGCAACAGATCCGGCAACGATCAGCGGCATCCTGCCGGTGCCCGACCACGCCAGACCAGCCCAGATGCCCGCAACGATCGCCCCGGCTCCGGCGACAGCGCCCTGCACACCGATTGCACGACCACGGGCCTCGGGAGGGGCAAGATCGACGATCCATGCCTTGGTCACCCCGTCGGTCAACGCCGTGTACAACCCGTACACCGGGAACAATACCCACACCCACGTCGACGTCGAGATGACACCCAACCCGACGTACGCGAACGCAAAGATGACCAGACCGCACCCGACCACGATGCGGCGCGGGATCTTGTCCGAGACGACACCGGCCGGGTAGCTCGCCAACGCGTACGTCAGGTTGTACAAGCAATACACCTCGATCACGCTGCCCACCCCCAACCCCAGATGCTGCGCCCGGATCAGCAGCAACGCGTCAGAGAAATTGACGAACGCAAATGCACCGAGCAGAACCACCAGCCTCCAGAAGCGGGCAGGCAGCGGCGCAGCCGACACCGCACGATCGCTGGCAGCTGCTGCGTTGCGCGGCTTCTCGCGGACCAGTGACACCAGGCTCACACTCAACAGCGCCGGGACCGCAGCCACCCACAACAGTGGGCGAATGCGATGATTCAGCGCGTCGTACAGGCCCAGACCGATCAACGGACCCAGAACGGCACCGAAGGTGTCGATACTGCGATGAAACCCGAACGCCCGCCCACGATGCTCGGCATCGGTGTCGTCAGCGATCAACGCGTCGCGTGGCGCCCCCCGAATCCCCTTGCCGATCCGATCAGCGACACGCGCCGCCAATACCATCGGCCACACCACCGCCAACGCCACCACGACCTTCGCAGCAGCCGCAAGGCCGTACCCGAATGCAACCACCGGACGACGACGACGCCGATCCGACCAACGACCCGACACCAACTTCGTCAACGCCGCAGCGCCGTCAGCCAAACCTTCGACCAGCCCAACCACCGCAATCGGGGCACCCAGAACACCCACCAGGAAGATCGGCAAGATCGGATACAACAGCTCCGACGCGGTGTCCTGAAACAAACTCACCAGCGACAACACCCGCAAATTGTGCGACAACCACGGTCGCGCTTCGGCCGCCTAGTCAGTGGGCATGGCGTCCCTACTCGGCACGTCGCAACACTACCGAGCGCACCCTCCAAGTCGGCGGACGCTGCTGTCTCCCGCCGGGCTAAAAGCGAATTCGCATATCGCACACGAGATCTGCCGTCCACACGAGATCTGCCGTCGTGGCGGCCGCATCCCAGGCAACGGTTGCAACCCGGTGACACGGCAGAATGAAGCCATCAACTGATCGGCCTGGGTCAAGTGGAGGTGACCCGTTCGTGTAAGCCCTCAGGAGTCGATTTCGATCGACGGAACCTCACGCTGCACGGCGGCCACGAGCTGGGCCATCGTACGGGCGCCTGGCGAGCTGATCTGATCATCGCCGAATCACCGGTGCATCGTCGGCGAGGCGAAGGTGAACGGACGTACACCCTTCAACCGGACGGCCCGATTGCGACGAGCGAGGTAGCGCAGGTGGGCTGCTGTCTCGTTGACTGCCGAGCGACGCAGCCCGAGCGGGAACTGCTCCCACGGTCGGTTCCACCGCAGCCGGGCGGCGACCTGCCACAGCGACGTCGGGCCAGCAGCAAGGATCGTCTCGATCTCGGCGAGATGATCGTGGTGGTGCCGGGTGATCTCCTCGACGCGCATGGCGAGGTCGCTGAAGCGGTGACGGTGCGCTGGAAGGACTTCGTCGGCGTCGAGGACGGCCACCTTCTGCAATGATTCCAGGAAGTCGCCGAGCGGATCGCCGGCACGGTCGCTTCGCGAAATCGATATGTGCGGGGTGATCGACGCCAACACGTGATCGCCTGACAACAGCAGCCGGTGCTGCGGAACGTGGAAGCACAGGTGGCCTGGGGTGTGGCCCGGAGTCCATATTGCGTGGATGTCCCATCCCGGCACATCGGCCCTCGCACCATCGTCGAGGTGGCGGTCTGGTTTGGCGAGCGGGCGGAACTGACGCGCCTGCCGGCGCACGGCAGGAGCCGGCGCCGTCGCCAACTCGTCCTCGCTGGCACCTGCGTCCAACAGCACGGCGATCAACTCGTCGGTGAAGTCCGGCAGCGTCTGAGATGCCCGACGGTCCCTGGAGTCGTCGTGCTCCATCGCCCGGGAGAGTCGCCCGACCGTGACGGCATCACGCTCGTGCATCGCGACCCACGCATCAGATGCGTCGCGCACTCTGCCGGAAAGACCGTGATGGTCAGGGTGGACGTGCGTGACCAGTACCCCGTGGCACTTGGACACATCGGTTCCAGCGGTCTTGAACCCAGCGACCAACGCGTCCCATGACTCCTCGTCGTCCCAGCCGGCGTCGACGAGCACCGGGCCGCGATCCGACTCGATCAGATAGACGAGGGTGTACCCGAGTGGATTATCCGGGAATGGGACAGCGATCGACCACACGCCATCACGCACAGTTTCGGTTCGAGGGAGAGAGGAAGGGACACGGACAGGCATCCCCGATATTGGCACCGACAGCTGCGAGAAGGCCGACTCAGCTCGGGCGGGCAGGCCCGTCACCGTGGACCTCCTTTGCGCGAGATGGTACAGCGCGACGGCATCGACGTCGGTGGCGGCTCTGTTGCCCAACCGGCGAGCGAGCGCCTCAGCGGTGATGGGTGCGGGTCAGGTGGACGACGGCCCGCACAGAGATAAAGAGGCCCACGGCGACCAGGATCGTGGTCAGCAGGATCCGCCGGTGCCGCAACGTCCATTCGAACACCGCATCCGATCGGCTATCCGCCCATGCCGGCGATGTGTATGTAGCGACGACAGGTGCCGCGACCATGAGTGTGCCGATGACAACGAACGTGATCAAACCCCCGACGCGCACCGCTGGCGCTGCGTTCGAACGCAGCAGCGTGGTGCCGGCGACGATCGCCGGTGGGTAGGTGGAGGCGAGCATGCCGGTGAAGAATGCCGGAATCCGTCGGATCGAGGTCAGCCGGCTGAGGCTTCGCGGAATATCGGCCGAGTGTGCCAGTTTCCGGTTTTGCAGCCAGTACCACGACGCCCAGACCACGAGCGCAACGCCGATCACCAACTCGAACACGAGCGTGACGCGCCGCGGGCCGCCGGCTCTCGGTCCGAGACCGAGACGGGCGAGGAAGCCTGCGCCTGCGGCCACTACGACCAGCGCAGTGATCCACCCGGCGACGAACGCAACACCCCGGTCACGCCCAGACCGCAGCACGACCAAGACGACCAGCAAGGCGGTCGGTTCGTTCGCACTGAGGCCGAGCACCGCCAACGGGCCGATCAGAGGCCACATAGGTTCATCCGCCTATTCGCCGTGCTTCGAGCTCTGGGAACGGCGAGTGGCACGCCAAGAGTTTCCACGATCTGTCGGTTCCCATCAACTCCCCTGTCTAACCGCTCGGCGATCTCTCAGAGGCGTCCGACGACGTCGATCAGAGAGTCCGTTCGCCCGATGCATGCCGAATTGCCGTCATCGCGATGTACGCAGTCGAACCGCCCCCGTCCTCATAACGTGTCGGCGGTGGCCTTCCCGAGTGTGACAGCCCCGTTCATCACCGAGTGCGGGCCGTGTTCACGGACGGCCTCGATCCACACGTTGTAGTTCCCAGAGAGGACAGAGCCGTCGAGACCCTTGCCGTCCCAGTGCAACTGAAATTGCCCGGCGGATCGAGTCGCCCCGGTGACTGCGTCGATCTCGGCGGCGTTCGCATTACTCGCCACGGCGGAGTATTCCGTGAGTTCGCGCAGGTACTAAGCGTCGCGAACCGAGAAGAGCACGCTGACCAAACCGACCATTTTCGACGCCGAGTCCTCGACCCACACGGCGACGAACGGGTTGCGCACGCGGCCTGATGTGTCTGACGCCGCGTACGTGAACGCAATGCTCGCACCCGCCACCGCTCCACCTGCTCCCGTGTGCGGTGACGCCGTGCTCGTTCCGATTGTCGCAGGCACCGTTGGTACGCCTGGCACCGTCGGGGCTTCTGACCTGTCGGTCGGGCTGGCGAACGTCTTCGAATCGCTGTTACCGCACGCTGAAAGGATCGTCCCGCTTGCCAGCAGCGCTGCCGCAGAGGGGCCGTGGCGGAGAAATGTTCGTCGCGTCGCGCTTTCGAAGTGTGGCAATTCCATCTCGACCACGATGACAGCCACAGTTGGGCGGTCGATGCACATTTGCTGTGCGCTTGCTGGGTCTCGTCCTCCGCGCTCGTCGCCGCCGATGCATTCGACCCGAAGACCAGCCCTACACCGGTGGCTCAGATCGCGATATATGCGATCTCGAGCGCCGGCGTCTCGGGCTACTGGCGGCGAGCGTCAGCAAATGGCTGGCCGCTGGGACTGCAGCCGGTGAGCAGACGAGTCGACTGCATCATCGCCACCCTGCATTGTCGGCCCCCCCGATACCTGCGTCCATATCGTTTCCTTCAACTGTCGCGGATGACGTCGAAGACCCGGCAACTGATCGGGTTCAGCAACGCCTCACCCATCGACTGCGGCCAGTTCGTCTGCAGGAATCGCGTGCCACGAGGCCTCGTCCTGCCAGGTGATCACGGCGAACACCTCACCTTCTGGGAGCTGAGATGCTCGATGACCGCATCGCCCAGCTTACCCGGTATTGAGCGTGTCAATATCTGGTTGGCGCTGCGTTAGGTTCCGGCAGCGATGGCGACGTTGGATCAGGACCGGAATTCGTGCACGGCGGCGATCGCCCTTTCCATCATCGACAAGGCACCGCCGCCGTCGACGAGTGCCAGCCCGATGGTGCTCGGCTGGTGACGGTCGACCAAGCGATGCATTCCCGCCGCAACGGCACCCGGTTCGCCGCACAACGAGGTCGGGTCGTCCGGTGCATCAGCGTTGAATCGCGCCGAGGCGAACAGGGCGACATCGATGTCACGCACCGAGCGCGCCCACTCGATCGGTACGTCCAGTGCAGCGAGATCGAAGCCGGACAGGAAAACGCCATCGGCCTCGCGAGACGCCAGGCGATTCATCTGCTCTCCACGACCACGGATGAAGATCGGGACGTCTCGCGCCGGAGCAGCATGCACGGGCGGCTCGTAACCCTCGAAGCGCTCGCGTCGAATGACGGCTCGAGCGAGACGTACCGCATCGCGGATCACCGCAATCGGCCGGTCGACGGTCAATGCAAACGGGCCGAGCGAAGCAACTCCGCCGACCCCGAATCCGAGGATCGCCCTTGCGTTGCTCAATTCGTCCAGCGTCGATCCGATCGCACCGGGATGGCGCAACGCAGGGCTGGTGATCCCGACGCCGAGCCACCTGGCCGGAATCAACGGCTGCGTACTGTCGGCTTCTTCGTCGCTCGCATCGCCGGCTTGACGGTGGCCGTCGTCGATGGCAGCACGGTCTTGCGAGTGCGTGACGACAGTGCCCGCTTCGTCTTCCTGCCGGCGTGATTCATCGCCTTCTGACCAGGCATCGATCCGATCTTCATCTCCATCAGCAATACCCGTACGGGTTTGAGCTTGAGTGCCCGGAGGCGGTGCGGCAGGCGCGCAGGGTAGGAAAGGAAGTCACCGGCCTTCATCCGTGTGAGGGTGCCGGCGACATCCACTTCGATGTCACCCTTGACCACATAGACAGCTTCGAAGCCCTCGTGCTCCCAATAGTCGAGGAACTCGTGCGGCAGGCCGACGAACTCGAGGACGTGGAACGGCGACTCACCGGCGAGGAGCAGTCGGCACATCGATTCTGCGACCTCTCCATCGACGACGACCGCACGTCCAGCCTGGTCCGCCTTCACCAACGCCGCTCCCGACTTGTCGTCGAGCACTCCCCCGAACAACGCCTGAGGCGTCGTGCCGAGCGCATGGGCGATGCGGTACAGCGACATCATCGATGGACGCGCCCTGCCGTTCTCGATCTGTGAGAGGAACGGTTGAGACAGTTCCGCCTGCGAAGCGAGGGTCGTCAACGTCAGGCCCCGCGCGAGGCGGCGATCACGGATTGCCAGGCGGAGCGTCTCGTAGGCGTGCGGCTCCAGGCCGACGTCATCCGTCATGGGGTCTGTCTCCTCGAAATATGTGTAGCGGCAGTGCTACCGCTGCACGAGCGGAGACAACTCGGTTCAGGCGAGTCTTGCATCACCCGAGGGTCTGGAACGTTTCGGTGCTGCGGTCGTCGGCGGCTCTGTGGAAGAAGCGGCTCTCGCCGGCCCTCACACCTGCGCGTTCGACGATGGCGCTATCCGCAAGCACGTCGATCGGGTTGTAACGCGGATGGTGATGTTCGAGGTACGGATCGTTCTCGCGGGTGTTGAAAGCGACGAGCAGGAGATTGCGAGGGTTGGCAGATCGATTCGGTGCCGAGGTATGCCGCGTGTTCGAGTGGAAGAACATCACGTCTCCGGGCTGACCCTCGAACGGCACGTCCTCGAAACGCTCCTGCGCATGTCGGACACGCGCGGGATCTGCGCCCGTCTGCGCCCCGACGAGACCGTGCTCGATTCGCCCCATCCGCTGAGAGCCGGCCAGGACACGGAGACACCCGTTTGCTTCTGACATCGGATCGAGCGGGATCGCCACCGTCAGCATGTCCGGCAACAGACAGCCGTTGCTGTACCAGTAGCCGAAGTCCTGATGCCAGACCCACGTCCCGCCGGAACCCGGCCGCTTCATGGTGATCTTCGAGTGGTAGTGGTAGACCTCGCCGCCGAGCAATTCCGTCGCCGCGGCGACAATTCGTTCGCCGCGAGCGAGCGCTCCGAAGGAATCCTCGCCCGGTTCGTTCCACAGTGCGATTTCCGTCGCTCCTCCGTGGCCGTCGGCGATGCCGATGGCGCGGTCCTGGATCGAGCTATCTGTCTGGAACACGTCGTGCAGTACGGCCATTTCCGCGTGGCTGTAGAAGCCTCGCTTGATGACGTAACCAACGGATCGAAAGGCATCGAGGTCGGCGCTGGATATTGATTGCATCACTGACATCCCTTAAAAGGTATCACTGCGATATTGATGAGAGCAATGTCATCGATGCTCATGCGTCGCTGACGCAACCGGAAGAACGGGGTTGATCGGCGACGCTGCGGCATCGGTCGGACGACAGCCAGGCAACCACATCGCCAGGTCGCGTTCCTGGGCAGCGTTGACAGGTGCGACGACGCGTTCGCCGTCGGCGAACCAGATGATCGTCATCACGCTGCGCATCGTCGCGGTGCTGTTCGCTCCGGCTCGATGGGCGGTCCAGCCAGAATGGAACGTCGCGTCGCCGGCGTGCATCGATCGTGGCGTGCTGAACGTGTAGCCGTTGTGTTCGACCAACTGCCGGAAATCGATCTCCGATTCATCGGAGATCGTCTCTGTACTCAGACAACGATCGAGATGACTTCCCTCGGCAAAGGTCATCGCCCCCATCTCCGGGACGATGTCGATGAGCGGCATCCACATCGTGATGCATCGCAGTCCGTCGAGGGGCCAGTACAGCGCATCCTGATGCCACGGAGTGAACCCGCCTCCTGGCTCCTTGAACAGCGCCTGGTCATGATAGATGCGGACACGGTCGACACCGAGGAGTGAGGCGGCGATCGACGACAAACGCGATGCCATCACGAACTGCTCGACGACAGGATCGGTGCGCCACAGGTTGTAGAGCTGCAGGAATGCCCCGTCGTACGTCGACCGCTCGTCGATCGGCGGTGCAACAGCTCTGGCTCGTTCGACGGCCGCTGCAATCGGACGGCGAAACACGTCGATTTCGTGCGGCTCGAGAACACCATCGATCAACGTATGGCCAGCGGTGCGGTACTGGTCGATCTGTTGTTCGGTGGCCGAACGCAGATCCCCGAGTGATGCCATTGCCTGCTGGTCCATCGCCACGACTCTAGCTCTGTACATTGATAGCTTCAATATTTTGTGGCAGGAAGAGCTGGCTGCAGCAGCACGGCAATGCCGCCCCGTCTTCGCCGCTCACGCCGCCGGGTGCGTACCGGGTTCAGAGCGTTTTCGGGTAGTACTCGCCGGCTTCGAGCATGGCGACATCGGATCCGAAGTCGGAATCGAACGGCCATGCATCCTCTTCGCCAACGAGTGGCGCCTGGACCCATCTTCCGAAGTCACCGCCGACGCGTTCGTTTCCGAGGAGGGACCACGCCTGACGCTTGTAGGTCCAGTTGTCCGGCTGCAGGCGATGGGATTCGTTGAAGTGGGAGATGGCGCGGTCGCGCTTGTCGTCCAGCCACAAATGATTGGCCAGTTCGAAGTGCGCAGCGCCCTCCGACATCGAGATCGGACGCGGCTGGGACCGTTCGACGACCTGCTCAGGCGTCAGCGCGAACTCGCTGTCGGCACCGTGTTGCACCCAGTCGCGGATCGCGTCCGGATAGGTCTTGCGATTCTGGCCAGAGCCGAGCAGGCCGATCATCCCTGGGCCGTCCGGAGGCGGCTCGGGGGCGCGGGGCGCACGGCCCATCTTCGGCATCGACGTCATCATCGCCTTCGGCATCTCTGCCCTGCCGCCCGGCCAGCCGGGCTCTGCCGGTCGGACGATCATTCCCTGCTCGTCGATCCACACGACGTTCGGGATGTTGACGACTCCGAACAGCGAGTCAATCAGATGGCCGGGATCGAGCAGCGACGGGTGCTCGGGGGACGCCGCTTCGATGTACTTGCGAGAGGCTTCCGGTCCGCTCATCTCGAGCGAGATGGTGACGATCTCCAACCCGAGGGGATGAAGCTCACTGCGCAGCGCCTGCCACCCGGGCAGATCGAAGGCGCAACCTCAATACGGTGCCCACGAAACGAGCAGCACCTTCTGACCGCGCAGGCTCGACAGTCGGAACATGTTGCCGTCGAGATTGCCGAGTGTGAAGTCGGGAGCTTCGGCACTGACGAGCGCGCGGTCCCCCAGCGACTCCGGTCCGATCGCCCACAGCCCGGCCTGTTCGTCGTGCACGACCGCCATCCTTAACCGCTCGGCGGTCGACGCAGCATCGAAGGTTCCGCCGTTGTACAACGGCACACAGACGTCGGCCCTACAGGCACCCTCTGGTTTGATCACCCAACCGGTTCCGGCAGCGAATTGCTCAGCGGTGATGTCCAGCGTGTCGACGATCATCACCGAACAGTACATGGCCGCCACGTTTGCGATATACGGCGAGCGGGTATCGGAAGGTCTTGGCCTCCTTCTCATCTCGAAACGTCTCTGTCGCTGTCGTCCCCGCTCCACGTGGACGGATCTGGTCCGTCCTGCGAGATGCCGATGTTTTGGCGTCGCTGACCCCACTCGTGCGGGCGATCGAGGTCACAGAGCAAGGCGCTGACTCTGGCGTGTGGACATGGCACCTCGTCGGCATTTCAGCGATCGGGGTGTCGGTGGCTCCGACGTTCACCGAGTTGATGACATTCGACGCTCCGAAGGAGATCCGCTTCACGCATCAGCCTCCCGACGGTCGCAGCGAGCGGGCAAGCGCGAACGGCTTCTATCGATTGGAATCGTTGGAGAACGACCGCACCCGTCTGTCGGTCGACATCACGCTGTGTGTCGAGCTTCCACTTCCCCGGCTCGCGCGTCGCGCCGTCGAAGCGACGATGAAGTCGATAATGCAGCGCACAGGCGACCGTTTCGCCAACAATCTCTATCGAACGCTTGATATCGACTCGAACGACGTCACTCTTGCGGCACGTCCCGGCCGCCAACGATGACCGGGTTCCAACATCTCGCTGTGGACACAGCGGAAGGACCGCATGTGACGCTGCTCGCCGGTGTGGAGATGGCCGGGTGCTATTGGGCGACGACATCCTCCTCAGCCGCAAAGGTTCGCATGATCCGCTCCAACGGGCTCGCTGCCGTGCTCGATGCACCTGGTGATCCCTTCGATCGGGCAGGGTGGACACTCATCGCCGGGCGCGCCACGATCCTCGACACCAAGCGACCCTGTGACTGGCTCGTTGATCCGCTGGCGGCGAGCCTGGCCGGTATCGCCGTCGCCAGGATCGGCCTCTCCAACATCGAACAACTGATCGGGTACCTACACGACCGCGACGACGTGCCGAGCCGGTGGCAGCCGACTTCGCGTGTCCTGGTCGTCGTCCATGGTAACCATCGCCTGGCGGTGCGTGCCGGGCGGATCGTGGAGGCGACGGGAGCGTTCGCCGGCAGCGCCCCGCTTCCGTTGCCCACGCGCCGGCGACGTCACCGCCTCGATCGGAGCCACTTGGCCGGTCTGTCATCCCAGCAGATGGCAGTGGTCCGTCGATCCGGTCGTTGCGCACTCGGCCTGTCGACCGCCGCCGGCCCCATCGTCGTACCTGGCATGTGGGATGCCAACGGCGGCACCGTCCGGTTGGATCGGCGCATCCTCACCCACCTTCGCGCCGACCTCCCCGGCGAATGCAGCGTGACCCTCGACGAGAGCGCCGACGCACGACCGTCGAGGAAGGTCGGAGTAATGCTGCGCGGCAGAGCCAGCCTGCTCGACGACGGAGGAACCGCCGACCAGAACACGGAAACAGACGCTGCGGAGCACGACTCGGTCGTGCTGACCATCAAGGTCGAGCGGCTGACCTCGTGGGAGGGTTTCGCGACCTCGACAGCGTCAGCGAGTTGACCTGACCGGCTACCAGCGGATCAGGTTGGCTCCCCAGGTCAGGCCGGCACCGACTGCTTCGAGCAACAGCAGGTCACCCTGCTTGACCCGCCCGTCGGCGACAGCCGTCGCCAGCGCGAGCGGAATCGAGGCGGCAGACGTATTGGCGTGCATGCCAACGGTGAGCACCACCCGATCGGCGTCGATGCCGAGTTTGGGGGCGACCGTTTCGATGATGCGAGCATTCGCCTGATGAGGAATGACCCAGTCGACATCACTCGGCGAGAGGCCGAACCGGCCGAAGATCTCCGAAGCAACAAACGTCATCTTGGTCACCGCATGGCGATAGACCTCCTTGCCGTGCATCCGCAGCAGCCCGGTGGTCCTGGTCGAAGACGGGCCCCCGTCCGTATACAGCAGGTTGTTCAATCGCCCATCGGAGTGCAAGGCGCTTCCGAGCACGCCCCGGTCGTCGGTCGAACCCGCACTCTGCTGCGCCCGGAGCACGACCGCTCCGGCACCGTCGCCGAACAGTACGCACGTCCGTCTGTCCGTCCAATCGAGCAATCGTGAAAACGTCTCCGCGCCGATCACCACCGCCGTCGAACCCAAGCCGTTCTTGAGCATCGAATCGGCAACCGACAGCGCATAGACAAAGCCGGAGCACACCGCCTGGATGTCGAACGCCGCCCCTGACGTCATTCCCAGTTTGGCCTGCACGGTCGTCGCTGTTGCCGGCATCGTCTGGTCGGGAGTCGACGTCGCCACGATGACCAGGTCGACGTCGGCGACGCCTACACCTGCGCACTGCAGGGCGTCCTGCGCCGCACGGGTGGCGAGATCCGACGTCAATTCACCGTCAGCGGCAATATGGCGTTGCCGAATGCCGGTTCGCTTGGTGATCCACTCGTCCGATGTCCCGATCGTCGACGAAAGGTCGTCGTTCTGGACAATCCGTTGCGGCAGGTAGCTACCACAGCCGAGTGCGACAGCACGGGTCATCGTTGTCGACATCACATCTCGCTTCCGGCATCCACGCGCTCCGCCGATGAGCAGAGCGCTGTTCGGTGGCTTCGAAGTTGTCGGTCTCCGCGTGCGCCCGTGTAGACCGATTGTAGACACACCGGAACCTCCGGGCATCGTCGTCCGAACGGCTCGGGCTACCGTGTCGCCATGGGCACCGAGTCGTTGCAGACACTGTCATTGACCATCGCCGACGGTGTCGCCAGGATCGTGCTCGACAACGGCCCGATCAATCTCTTCGACGGCCAGATGTTTGCAGAACTCGCCGCCGTGACGGCACGCATCGCCGTTGACGACGAGGTCAGGGTGGTCGTACTGTCGTCGGCGAACCCCGACTTCTTCATCGCTCATTTCGATGTCACGCTGATCCAGCAGTTCCCGACCGACCTCCCGCCTGATCCGGGCCGGATACCGCCACCCAATCCGTTTCATGTGATGTGCGAGCATCTCCGGACGATGCCGAAAGCGACGATCGCCGTCATCGAGGGGCGTGTCGGCGGAGGAGGCAGTGAGATGGCACTGAGTTGCGACATGCGCTTCGCGCTACGCGGCAGAGCGATCTTCAGCCAGCCGGAGGTCGCCCTCGGCATCATTCCGGGAGGCTCCGGAACCGTCAGGTTGCCGCGGTTGATAGGGCGGTCACGGGCGCTCGAGGTCATCCTCGGCTGCGACGACGTCGACGCCGAACTGGCGGAGCAGTGGGGCTGGGTCAACCGCACTCTCGACGAAGGAGCACTGTGGCACCATGTCGATCGCCTGATCAGCCGCATCGCCTCGTTCCCGTCTCACGCGATTGCCATCGCGAAGTCATCGGTGTTGCAAGCGGAGGGTGACGTTTCCGAAGATCTACGCAACGAAGGAGTCGCGTTCCAGGCGACACTCGGCCATCCGCGCACCAGAGCCGCGATGGATGCGTTCTTGGCGGCAGGCGGCCAGACGGCCGCCGGCGAGATGCGCCTCGGGGCCCTCGCTGCCGAGATCAACCGGCCCGGCTGAGGCGCACCCGAGTGCGGGTCGCCCCACCCGAGCGCGGTCGCCGCGTCGGACCGCACGCCATTGCGGAACACGTCGTGCTCTGGCTCGAAAATCGTGCGATCCATATCGCACTTCCGTGCTTGTCGACCGCAGAGGTGAAACAATGGCAGCGGGGATCGAGGGGAAAGCAGCCACATGAGCAAGCCGGCAATTCATACCGTTCCACACGGCGACGCGTGGGCCAACAAGCACGAGAACGCCGCCAAGGTGATCAAGGTCTTCGCGACCCGGGAAAAGGCGCTCGAGGTCGGCGCCATCGAGGCGCACCGCGAAAAGGTCGAGCACGTCATCCACAAGGAGAACGGCAAGGTGGAACGCCGCGTTCCGTACGTTGCCGAAACCGCACCCTCCTCGACGTGAGCCGAGCAGCTACGAATACGCGTCGATACCGAGTTTGATCGCCACGCCGATTCCAGCGGCGGCGATCCCGTAACGCAGCACCGTCGGAGGTAACCGGCGCACGACAACGGGACCGGTACGTCCGCCGATGAAGAGCCCGATCCCGAGTGGCAGCACGACGGACCAGCGCACCGGCCCGAAAATGGCAAAGCCGGCAGCAGCAGTGCCGTTGGCGATGCCGAGGACGACGTTCTTGACGGCATTGCACTTGGCAATCGGCTCGCCGGTGGCGAAGAGCAGCAACGCCAAGAGCATCACGCCGGCACCCGCACCGAAATATCCTCCGTATACCCCGACCACGCCGACCGCTGCGACCATCGTCGGTCCGGCGTGATGCGGTGCACCGGCCGAACCCGACCCGGGATGCTGCGACCCGGGATGCTGCGACCCGGTGCGCTTTCGGCGTACGAGGATGGCGATCGAGGCCAGGCCGATCAGCCACGGAACGACTCGCTCGAACGAATCGGCCGGCGTCGCCAGCAGCAGTGCGGCGCCGGCCGCTCCGCCGACCGTCGCAGCGATCGCCAACTGCCGAATCCGACGACCCTGCCCGACCAACTCGGGTCGGGAGCCGGTCACTGATCCGGTACTGCTGCATATCAGCGCAACCGTGTTGGTGACATTGGCGGTGACGGGCGGTAAGCCGATCGCCAACAGCGCCGGATAGCTGACCAACGACGCCAATCCTGCGGTGCTCCCGAGCAACCCGCCACCGAACCCGGCAGCGATCAGGGCGACCGCTTCGGCAGGTGACATTCACTCCAGTGTGGCAGCGACGGCACTCTGGAGCTCTCACTCGTTGCTGTAGGGAAACGATTCGGAAACGCAGTGGTCCTATGTTTGAGTGCAGATGAGCATCTCCGACGCAACCACTTTGCCGTTCCTCGACACCGCGAACGAGCGTTTTCTGACCGATCCGCATGCGACATTCGACCGCTTGCGCCACCTCGCTGTCGTCGCCGACGGGAACGGCGTCTCACTGCTCGACTACGCGACCTGCGACGCAGCGTTTCACGACACCGCGCTGGTGCCGGGAATCGACTGGCTACTGCAAGATCTGGGACACGGACCGCTTTGGGGAACGTTCGATCACACTCTGACCGACGCAGAGGGAGACGACCACCAACGCCTTCGTCGGGCGGTCAGCCCGTGGTTCACCGCCAGACGGATAGACGGTCTTCGTGAACGGACGCGGCAACTCGTCGACGGCCTCCTCGACCTTCACGTCGACGCCGATTCGCTGGAGGTGATGGAAGATCTCGCCGACCAGGTTCCGAGTGCATTGTTCTGCTGGATGGTCGGGGCTGATCCGGCCGATGCGGCATTGCTGGCGCGCTGGTCGAAATCGCTGCTGCTGGTCTTCACCGCTCAGGCATCGATGGTCGGGCCGGTCAAGGCGGCGAAGGCCGAACTGCTGGAGTACACGGAGAAATTGCTGGAACTGAAGCGCCGCCAACCGGCGGACGATCTCGCTTCGGCGCTCGTCAAGGCAACCGATTCCGGGGTGATCGACACACTGGATGCTGCCTGCCTGCTCGAGGAGCTACTGAGCGCGTCCGTCGACAACACCGCAAACACCATCGGCACGGCCCTGCACACACTGGCGACGCACCCCGAACAGTGGACGCTGGTCCACCGTCAGCTGCATGACCGCCTGGATGGTGGCCTCTCCGGTGACCGGACGCTGCTGGCAAACACCATCGAGGAGTGCGGACGCTTCCAGCCGGCGATCCGCCACACGATCAAATATGCCACTGCCGCCACCGACCTGCTCGGCCACCCCATCACCCGCGGAACCTATGTCACCATTCGCATCGCCGCAGCACACCGGGATCCGACGGTCTATCTCGACCCGCATCGATTCGAGGCGGCCCGCAAGCTGACCAAGCCGCAACTCGCCTTCGGAGCGGGCCGTCACTATTGCCTCGGAGCGGCACTGGGTAAAATGGAGCTCCAGGAGGCCGTTGGTGGGGTCGTCAGCCGCTGGTCTGGAGCTGTGGTCGGCGACGGTGCGATCATGAACATCACGGCGTCAGGACATGTCGCCCGCCTACCGCTGGAGTTGACCCGATGACCGCTTCCCCCTCTCCGTCCTCCCCGTCCCCTTCGCCCTCCTCTTCCCCCTCCTCCGCTGACGACGCATCGCGGTGGGAGAGACCGATTCCGCACTACTCGCTGGACCCGTTCACCGACAGCAGGACAATTCACGGATTGGTCACCGACGAGGTTCGGTCTGCACTGCACAAGCACGTCAGGGCCGGTCGGATTGAACAGTCGATCCGCGCCGCGATCGAACTGGCGCGAACGGACGCTGACCACGAATCGATGTTGTGGAACCGTCTGCGAGTGATGGCTGCGGAGGACATCGGCCTTGCAGACCCGAACGCACCGGCGATCGTCTATGCGCTCTGGCAGAGCGCTGAAGCAGCGCCTCCAGCGGCCTACGACCGTCTCGTCTTTGTCGCCCAGGCTGCCGGCTACCTCGCTAGTTCGCCGAAGGATCCGACACCGGTCGAGATCATGCAGGTCGTCCTGCACGAGGAACTCACGCCGGACATTCCCGACGCAGCCATCGATATCCACACCAAGCGCGGTCAACTGCTCGGCCGAACGATGTCCGACTGGTACGCCACCGGCACCTTCGTCGAACCTGAAGTGGCCGGCCGCGACCAGGTCTGGCGCGAGCGACTCGCCGACATCTATCTCCGCCTCGATCCCCCGGCGAGCAGCTGACGGTTGTTGATGCGCATCGCCGACGTTCGCGAGGACGAAATGTTGCCGGCACAGAGTTCGCCATCGTGAGCGAACCCGTGCCAGAACCCGGAGCGATCGGCGCCAGCGATCGCAACCGTTGGATCGCTGCTGACAACGCAGTGGAGTTGACTCGGAAGAACCGACCCAGCCCCACGCTCTCCGTCCACGCTTTTCCAACGGCGATCAACATCGATCTGTCGCGAACGGCGATGGTGATCGTCGATATGCAGAACGACTTCTGCCACACCGACGGTTGGCTTGCGTCGATCGGCGTTGACGTGAGCGCCGCACAGGCACCGATCCCGGCCCTCGCCATGGCGCTAACGCACCTGCGTGAATCCGGCGTCGCCGTCGTCTGGCTGAACCGGGGAACCCGTCAGGACCGCGCCAACCTGCCTCCCAATGCGATTCATGTCTTCGATCCTCACGGGACCGGCGTCGGGATCGGCTCGACTGAACCAACCGGTTCACCAGTCTTGCACTTCGGCTCGTGGGGTGCCGCTGTCGTCGAGGAATTGCGCGCGTCCCCAGCGGATCGATGGGTGCACAAGCATCGGATGAGCGGATTCTGGGATACAGATCTCGACTCCGTCCTGCGCAACCTCGATGTGACCGCACTGCTGTTCGCCGGGGTCAACGCCGATCAGTGCGTGCTGGCGACGCTCATCGATGCGGCGTGCATCGGCTACGACGTCATCATGCTGGAGGATGCCTCGGCGACGACATCGCCGGCATTCTGCTGGGACGCCACCGTCTACAACGTGCGTCAATGCATCGGTTTCACCGCGCTGCTCTCCGACATCGTCGCGGCGATGGTGCCGGCATGAGCGAGCGCGCGGATAGACCGCCGTCCGTCGCCGTGCCTGTCGACACGGTCGGTGCATTCATCGGCGACCCTGCACTGCTCGCGTCCGGCAGGCCCGGCGGTCCACTGGCTGGTCTGACACTCGCCGTCAAGGATCTCTTCGACATTGACGGTGTCGTGACCGGTGCGGGAAATCCGACGTATGCGGCGACGCACCACCCGGCAGAGTCGACAGCCAGCGCGGTGACCCAACTCGTGGCCGGGGGTGCCAGTGTCGTCGGCAAGACGATCACCGACGAACTCGCATACTCGCTGTCCGGCACGAACGTCCACTACGGGACACCGCGCAATGTCGCCGCACCTGGCCGGATCCCTGGTGGATCGTCAGCTGGGTCGGCAGCGGCCGTCGCCGCCGGGTTGGTCGACTTTGCGCTCGGCACCGACACCGGCGGTTCCATCCGAGTCCCTGCGAGCTACTGCGGCATCGTCGGATGGCGGTCCACCCATGGCGCCATTTCGCTTGATGGTGTCGTCCCGTTGGCACCGTCGTTCGATACGGCAGGGCTGCTGGCTCGTGACCCCGCCGTAGTGCTCGCCGGTGCACGAGTGCTACTCGACAACGGTGCGCCTCTCGGCAGCAGTGCACCACCGGGCAACGGGGCGCCCACCGATTCGACGTGGGTAACCAATGGGCCGGGTGGACCGATTGCGACGACCTCGTCCTACGTCGAGCGCGTGCGATTCGCAGTCGTCGCCGAGACACTGATGGACTCCTCGCCCGCCGTTGCCGACGCAGTCAGTCGCATCGCCATCGAATGGGGATCGCCCTCCGTTCCGCTCGTCCTGGGCGTCGATCTCGACGACACGCTGATGGCCTTCAGAATGCGTCAGGGGTGGGAGGCATGGCAGGCACATGGCGAATGGATTCGCTCCACCGCCGGCATCGGAGGACCGAAGTTCGGCCCTGGAATCGCCAGTCGCTTCGAAGCTGCGTCGCACATCACGCTCGCCGACGTTGCCGTCGCCGACCGCATCCGGACAACCGTTCGCAGCATCCTCGACGAAGCGACGGCCGGCGACACGATCCTCGTGATGCCAGCGGCGGCCGGCGCCGCGCCGGGAGCGCCTGCCGATCGCCAGGCCCATGAGATGCAACGGATGCGGACACTGCGCTTGACCTCGATTGCCGGAGTCGCCGGTCTACCGGTGGTCGTCCTGCCAATCGCCGAGGTCGAAGGTCTGCCGCTCGGCATTGCCTTCGTGGGAGCACGAGGCAGCGATCTGCAGTTGATCGCCGCCGTCAACAACCTGTCCACATTCCTCGCCGGGCGCGTCACCGAATGACGGACGAGCTCACCGCCGACGAGCCGACGTTCGGCCCATCAGCTGACCCTGCTGACCCTGCTGACCCTGCTGACCCTGCTGACCCTGCTGACCC
>Ga0123338_10001199_pt1 | contig 25301 bp, 18 predicted proteins | sample grotaG_FD_89793 | JGI IMG/M metagenome (GOLD analysis project Ga0123338, IMG submission 89793) | Glacier valley bacterial and archeal communities from Borup Fiord, Nunavut, Canada, to study Microbial Dark Matter (Phase II) -... | ecosystem: Environmental > Aquatic > Freshwater > Ice > Glacier ...
AAAATTGAGATAGGTGCTAGCAGGGCGTACATACAGCGTGAAGACTTCATAACTCACCAACTGAGAACTACCCAATCGATGCACATAAACTTGAATTTGACTTTGATAATTTAACTGCAATCGCGATCGCTCTGGATGAATTGCAGTCTGATTTTCAAAAAAGTCTTTGGGAATCTCAAAGGCAATCCTAAAATCAAGCGGTTGATTGGGAGCAATCTCTTGAGGCTGCATTTGCGACAAGAGGCACCACTCAGCCGGAAAATCTCCCTTTACCTCTAGACTCCAATCTAGGGGGCGATCGCTCTGATTTTCTAGCCGGACTACTATCTCGCTCAATTCGTCAGGGTACAAAACTAAATCCTTTGTTGCAGCTTCTACCTGGCTTTCGTACAGAGCTAGTTTGGGTGCATCGGTTGCTTGGGGGGGACGCATTGAGGTCAGTTGCACAATGAGACTGGGGCGAAAGGTAGTCGTCATGTTAGGTGGAAGATTAATCTAAGAAAACAATTTCATGACCAGACTGTAAGGCTGGGTCTTCGTCGTCCCAAGAGCAAACTAAACCAGCGGCACCTGGATCAATCACAGAAACAGCTTGAGGTGAACGGAACCAGCCCTGATCGTATCGGCGGATCTCAAATAGCTCGATCGCACCCAGATAGCGCACTCCCGAAAGCTTTTGGTTTTGACACAGCGCAATGATGTCAGAAGGATAGACCGGAACGCCAAGCTGCCAGCCGAGTTGATTAGCACCACCCACCAATGGGTTGAGGAAACGGTACAGGGCACTCAAGAGTATTCTCTGAACTTGCTCTTGAGTCGCAGTATTGTTGTACTGTGAATCAAGCATGACGGGAACTTTAACCTGGACTCCCACATAATCAGGTGGTTGCAATTTGACTTGAATGCCAAGCGGTTTGCGGTCTTGTAGATAGTCCAGAACAGTCGTTTCTAAATCAGAACTCAGGACAAAACAGGGGTCAGGCTTCATTCCTTGCTCATCTAGTTGAAGAACATCGCCTTTGGGCACTACTAGCAATCGGACAATTCCAGCCGTCTCTTGCTTTCTTAGACAGTGAACACGGGCGATCGCTCTAGACGATTGTTTGGCAACCCGCTCAAAATCTTCGGGAATGACGGCTGCTTCACGAGTTCTCAACAAGCTGGGCACCCGCATCATCGCTTGTTCTAATGATTCTTCATCGCTACCATCGTGAGCATCCTGATAGTTGATGACGCTCTTGACGTAAGGAACGGCTGACTTCAAGACCGTCAGGTTTCCAGCTTGCACATTGCCTTTGACTCCGCCTCCAGTGCGATAAGACAGCATCACAATCTCGGAGCCAAGCGGCGGAATCCTACCATACTGATGTTCTAAGCGATCGCTCCCTTGCTCTACTGCCAAAGTGCCAATATCAGGACCGTTGCGGGAAAATTGATGACTGAACTGAATTCGCGATCGTTCCCAAGTTTGCTGCTTTAGTCGGGCGGGTTCTCGGATTAACGGACCAAACTGCACGCTGCCATTCCGAGCATCCATGACGTAATGGGCATCTTCTGAACGAGAGTCTGCAAAATCTTTTACCTCAGTCCAGTCTTCTGTGCTGCCGTTGGAGAGCTTGATCTGAATGCGTTCGCCCTTTGCCATCCGTTCAGACGGGCCTCCTAGAATGCCCTTTCTCTGCAATTCAAAAGCTTGTCCAGGCTTACCATTGCTAGCCCCCAGTGATTCTTCCTGAATGTAGATACATTGGGTAGCGTTGACGGTGCCCCCGATCGCTCTCACTGTCAATCCTACAATCTCAGGAGAACTGCTGTAAGGTTGCTGAGAACCCGTCAAGGATGTATATCGACAGCGAATCCAATATCCCTGATAGTTCGTTCCAAAGTTGGTCTGTTCTAATTGTTGAGGAAGATGCAAAGTCACATCGGCTCCCTCGGTAATCGGGTTGCTGGATGATTCTCCCAGTTCGCTAAAGCTAAACCCCTTCGTGAGATCGTCTTTGCGCTGACGCAGCACTGGTTGCCAGATGTGACCATTCCAAGCTTCCCAGCACAGAGGAGGATTGTCTGGATCAATCCCCGTTGTAGTAGCGGCTCTTCCGCGAAAGTTGAATGCTAGTACGGTTCCTGCGATGGACTGTTGCTCATCCAACACCATATAAAAACAGTCGTCTTGTCTAGGAGGTGACTGTTCAAATAAAGGAAGTTCTTGAAAGTTGTTCCAGCGAGTTGTGGCAGGGGTGCGATCTCGCAAAACGGTTGGTCTGGGTTCGGCAGTGTCTGCGGTGAGCAAATGTCGAAGTTGAGGTCTGCCAATTAGAAGCGGGTGATCGGTGGTGAATACGATCGCTTCTTCAGTCTCCGTTCGGAGGGTAGCAACCTCTGTTCCTAGTGGAATCGTTAGCGCTTGGGGTTGTTCTCGCGTCAGGTAAAAGGTGAGTTCGGTGCTGGCGGGTACTGATGGTTGCAGCCGGATTCCGAGTAGCTCTAGAAATACAATATAAAGGCGGTAAGGAACCTGGTTAAACCGATACAGCATTTGGTCGGTCAACCAGGCAAACAGTTCAATAAAGGTGATGCCAGGGTCACTGGGGTTGTAGTTTGTCCATTCGGGGCAGTAGCGAGGAATGCGAAGCTTGCACTCTTCGACCAGATCGTTGAAGGTGCGATCGTCCAAATTTGGCTTGGGCAACTCTGGTAAAAAGTCAAAGCTCATGCGGACTCTCCCGATAGCGACAAATAGAACGGATACACCAAACTTCGCACGTCGTAGCTATTTTGGGGTTGATAGAGAATGGCAATGTCAATTCGTCCGCTGGGGTAGGGGTCGGTCTGCACTTCCCGCAAGATGATGCGCGGCTCCCACATTTTCAACGCCTCTTCGACATATAAACGAATCAACAGCAGGGTTTGCGTGTTCAACGGTTCAAAGACCAGTTCAGCTAAACGACAGCCAAAGTTGGGACGATACACTCTTTCGCCTGGGCTGGTTCGCAAAATCAGCAGAATGGATTCTTCGAGATTGGAGATGCTGGAACTGATTTGGATGCCACCCTGAACGCTGACGCGCAAAGGAGCAGCGAAACTGGCACCAATGTAGTCTGGAGGCTGGTCTTCGGTGAAGGGAGGCATAGGTAGATGACCGCAGTTCTTTTAAATTTGCGCGAATCGTGACCTGAGTTGTGGCTCATTTTACTGCCAGTGCGAGTGAAACTAGCCTGAATTGCAGCTTTATTTAGGGTTTGATTGGTCAGATTGGGGTTTGGTCAACCTGTTCGATCGAACGGATTGCCTCGATCGGTGAAACTCCCTCATGGATGACCGCTTGTATTCCTGGAAGATAAGCATCCATCATAGTGACGTTTGCATAGACGAGTGACTGAACCAATGCTGGTGTGAGTCTGTCTCCTTCGACATCAATGCTGGTCTTGTAGCGAATCTCGCCATCGTTAAAGTCGAGTTCAAAGTTGCCGATCGTCATGCCATAGTTGACGCGGGTGATGAATTCGGCGATCGCGGGTCGTTTGTCTTCGAGGGCGGCGATCGGGCAGATAGAGTAGAAGACAAATTGCTGCTGGTCTTCTTTGGCTTTGGCGTAGCAAGTCCATTCATCAGTTTTTCCCTGAAGTGTCAAGCGCAGAGTAGATTCACCTTGCAGTTTGGTAAATGACCAGTCATCTTCGTTGAAAAAGCTAATTATTTGACTGAGGATGGCATCATTGGAAGTAGTTGATTGAGCAGTTGCTTCCAGACTAATTTCAGTTAGCTCTTTCAAGAGACTAACCATATCTTCAAGTGTTCTAGGAGAATCTTTGGGTTCCATTGTAGACGGATTAAAGGTTATCCACTTTTGGAGAAGGTTAGAAACCACATTAAAAATGTGTTTACTGATGCAGTATTTTTCTACTTGTTTAAGTTTAGCTCTATACCATGAAGATTACACATCGTTTTGTAGAGTCTACCTTCTCCTTCGGGCTTTACAAATTCCCACTCACCACCTAGATCTTGTACTAAGTTATAAATTGAGTTAAGAAATCGGTTGAGCCGAGGTGTATGCCGTGATGCCAACTCGCTGTTGTCAAACATTTCACTCAAGTCTGAAGGTAAATTAACATCTTCTAGAAAGCCAGCAACTCTTGGGAACCAGATGTCAGTCTTAAGTTGAATGCTGAAGTACATAGGCTCGTCTAACGATTTTTCTTTAACATTAATTGATGACAGCCCACTGATTACTAATACTGGCACACGCGACATATATCCCATACTTCCGTTTACTTTCTCTGGTCGAAGTTGTTGGAGTAATAGCCCAATATCCTCAACATCTTCCTCCAAAACTTGATCTGCTAGGTTGCAGTAGCAAACTCTTCCAAAAATGCGATTTTGTCCTCCTTCACTAGGGGCAGCACCACTGCTCATGCTAAAAGGAGAAAGAATTCCTGTCTTGTTCATTTCTTCGACAAGATAATCAAGATAGGAGTAATTTAATGTGCTATGAAAAGGGTTTATGCCGTTTGTTTGTAGAATACGATAAACATTTTCTCGCTCTCCGGCATCTAATACTTCATGTGTGAAGCGCAATAAAGATTCAGTTATATTGGGGTTAACAGGCGGCAAAGTAATTAACCAATGAGCAAATGATTCTCTTTTCGTAGTTACCCAATAATTTTGCATCGCTCTCACTGCTCTAAAGTATTCTCTGAAACAATCCTGTTAGTAACTCGAAAGATATGAGTACCTTGATTGTTAGTGACCTTAAACGTATCAACTCCTCTCAGAGCATCGTTGTTTCCGTTTGTATCTATAAGCATTTTTCTAATAGCAGCCCGATCTGCATTAAAGAAGGCATTTTGCGGATTATTGATACGTAGTTCAGCAACCCGAGTGGAATTATTAGGAGGTAATTCGCCTTTCTCACCTCGAAGTTGTGACGATACATCTCTAAGGTTATCGAACAATGCAATATTTTTTCCTTGAACGTCTTTGTATTGCACTGCTTCGTTCCTGGTAAGATTAAGAACATCAGCTTGCCCTCCTTCTAAGATAACCTCATCGCCATTTGAAACTTGTTCAACCGATTTCTCAAGTGCAAATCTCAACTCTGGGCTTCCTGGAATTTGTTTTAGGAACTTTGGAAGAATATCTGGATTTGTGAAGTTGGGTGCGCGCGCTAAAGTGTTCACTTCTTTGCTTACTCCAAATTCGGCAGCAGCTACTGCAACGTTTCTGGGCTCAGGAACGGGGCGACCCCTTTGAGCCAATGCTTCAGCAGTATCTAAAGCTGTAGTTACACCAGGTTTGCCCACTCTATCTAGCAGTAAAGCGATATCATCCGCGTCAAAGCCTACCTTCAGTAATCTCGCTAGTACACCATTATCTGCTAGTTCTGCCATTGCATTGAGTACTTTTAAGGACTCTGCATCGTCAATAGCTCTAGCAGCTTTCTTATCACTTACACCTAAAGCAGTGAGTGTATCTAATACTTTAATACCAGAAGATCCATGAATGTCTGCAACAAGTGCCACGATATCATGGTCAACTCCGCGAGCAAATAGACGGTCAAGTACTATAGGATCTACTTTGCTACTGCGTAGAATCTCTACAATCTCTGCACGCAAGTTATATTTTTTCCCAAGCAGTGCATAAGGATCTACTATAATCGGATTATCCTCAATTGGCTCACCCTTTGCATCTTTTAGAGCACCACGAATAAGTAAGACGATAGGGATAAGTGTCAGAACACCTGTTACAGTCTTCTCTGTTCGTTGTTCGAGAGTAAGATTGAGCTTCTTCCCAGTCACAATATCTGTATCAGATAATCCCTCATAGATATCTGTGATGCCAACAAGGTCAAAGAGGGCTAGCTTTGTAGCTTGGAGAAAGACCTTCCATCCTGGCATATCAGGATCAATATTCTTCAATTGCTGAGCGCGGCTTTGCCAAGCTTCAACGAAACCAACTATCAGAAAGGCGAGGGCGACAACTTCGACTACAGCCATGAATCCCGCGAGGGTCAAAGCTACAAGAGGAAGCGCAAGCGCAAGTAAAAACAACGGAATTGCAACCTCCAAGATACTAACTAATCCTGAAAGAATTTTTCCAATTCCTTTTAAAATCCCCTTGCCAATGCTAACTAAAGTAGAATCTTTGGTTTGATTCTCTGCCTCTTTCGCAATAGCAGCTAGTTGATTAGGTGCCTGATTTTCTACATCCTTATTAGGCTTGACACCCTCATTGACTTTACTTCGGATGTCATTATGAGTTTTTTGCTGTTCCTGCCCAAAGCTTTGTTTTGCTGCATCAATCTTCTGCTGTACTCCATCACTAAACTGTTGAATCGCGTTTTGGTTTGTGTCTCTCCCCCCAGTAATCACCTGTTGAGATTGCTGCATTACCTGCCCCGGCACCTGAACTAACCCGCTATTCAATGAAGTAGTCGCTTTGTTTGCCTCAGTCGCTACTTTCTGCTGTGCTCCTTCCAAGTTTTTAGAAAAAGCAGACTCTAGCTGATTAAGACTGGTTTGTGCGCCATTAGCTTGATCAGAAATTGCAGTGCCTAATTCACTTCGTGTTTGTCGTAGCTTATCCTCAGTGCCCTGAGTAAATTTCTGCACTTCTTTGTTATTAAGCTTTTTCCCTTTTGGTATTTGCTGCAAACGATTCACGATACCGTGAGATGCCTGAGCAAATTTTTCTAAACTAACTTTCTCGGTTCGATCAATTTGTTTAACTGCCGTTTGACCCGCTTTGCGTGCTGCCTGACTTGCTGCCTGACCTGCCTGTCTAACACCCGGAATAGAAGTTCCCTTCAGCTTTTCCAAAGATGCTAGAGCCTGAGTTTGGAGTGCATCAAGTTTCTGTAGCTGCTGAGTGCTCAAGGTTGATATGCTGCTGGCTGTGGCACCAGCACCTTGCTGAATCGCCTTCTCCACTTGCCCTGTGTTGCTACCGATCCCGGATGCCAATTGCTTGCCAGCATCACGAAATCCCTTAGCCGATTTCTGTGACGCATCCTTTGCATTTTTAGCCAACTCCTGACTACGCTGCCGCATTTTGCCAGTCACATCAGAAGCTGTTTTGCCAACTGCTTGCCGAACGGCTGATCGAACTTCGGGTGGCTTCCCTCCATAACTATTCGCTTTTTCGTCCGCGGTTGCCTTAACACGACTGGAAGATTCTGTAGCTGACGCACCAGCCCGTTCAGACTCCGTTTGTCCTGCTTGCTCGATTTTCTTAGCATGGTCTTCGGCAGCATCAGTAGCACTCTTACGCTTGCTTTCTACTTCCTTTCGCAAAGTGCTAAGTGCTTTAGCTCCATCAGCTTGGGCAACTGCCTTCTGGCTTTCAGTCTGCCCTTTCACCGTCGCCTTAGTGCTGCTAAAAGTTTGCTTCACTTGCGCTTTATTATTTTCTAGCGCCGCAGTGATAGCCGCGATCTTGCCCTGAGTCGTGATAGTTATAGCTTGTGCCTTTGCCTCTGCTTGTTGCATTACAGTAGTGCGCTGAACTTGAGCCGTTTGGCTAAGTATTGCCTTCTCAGCTTCAGTGGTCTTAATGATTTGCTGAGCAACATTAGCTAGAGCAGGAGACTCAGGTAAATCTGGCTGTGGCAATTCTTCAGCTACTGGCACCTCAGCCTCAGCACTATCCCTCTGAGGCTCGTGGTTCACTCCATCTGGAGGAGCTAGATGTTCAGCATCTTTTGGCAGCGCAGGCTGCTCATGAATATTGGAGTGAGGCTCGCCTATTGCCTGAGAATTGACACCCCCTAACTCATCTACTGACTCTCTAACATGGTGCGGTGTATTTGGAGACGTAGCTTCAGCAGATTCCCTAATGGCTGCGCTGCCGATAGCTTCACTTGGTTTAGGAAGACTAGAATGCCCATCTTCTATACTTTTTTCTAGTTGTGGTTGAGGCGTTTCCGACTGGGGTTGGAGCGGTACAGCCGAAGGAATCGCAGGATTCGCTAGAACTGATTCATCAGTGAGTAAATTGGATTTGGCTGTAGACTGTTTTTCCTGCGGATCACGCTCTTGTTTGGACTGAATGCTGCCTGTTTGCTGCACCACATGGGTCAACTCGTGCGCCGTCAAATCATTCTGACCTGGCGACTTACCCGCTCCAAAATACACATCACTGCCGTGAGTAAATGCCTGCGCGCTCAAGTCCTTATTCATTTGCACCGCAGACGAATCGGTATGCACCCGCACATGGCTAAAGTCAGTATTAAACCGCAACTCCATAAACGATCGCGTGTCTTCCGCCAACGGGCTACCGCCTCCCTTGCTTCCCTGCAACTGACCTTCCAACCCCGAAGAATCTGCTTTCGCTTGTACTGCGGCGATCGACTTCCTCTGCACTGGAGTCTCCTCTTCGGGAAGCTCCTCCCGCTGCAAAAACTTCGCTTGTAGAGGATTCTCGTCCTCCGTTAGTTCCTCTCGCTGCACGAATTTTGCCTGTGCAGTGTCCTCATCGTCGGACATTTCCTCCTGCTGCACAGTTAGCTTCGGCTGAACCGCTTCCTCCTCTGTCAACTCCTCCCGTTGCAGTCCTGGCTCCGGCATTGTCATTACCTTTGCTGCCATCGCATCGGCTTCCTGTTCATAACGATCGCCCGGTTGCCCGATCGTCAGCTTGGGCTGAATTTCTTCGAGTTCTTTCTCAGACTCCTGACGTTGAACAGTGGGTGCGAGAGACTTCGCTTGCAGATCTGCTTCAGGTTCTTCTTCTACCGTCTGCCTCTGAAGAGCCGATTCGTCTTCTTCCGGTGCTGTTTGACGTTGGAGACTTTTCTCGATCGGGACATCAGCCCGCTCTCTGGCAAAAGACGGGAGACTGAGCGCAGGTCTTGCTGATTGAACTGCTGTATCGTGTAGTGGGGCAACTTGTCTGGCTACAGTTTCCGGTGCCTCCATTGGCATCTTGCTAAAGTCGGGACTATTGCGAATGTAGCGTTCTCGTCGTGCCTGCCACTCTGGAGACTCATCAGCTTGAAGTTGTACAGACGCATCTTGAGCGGGGTCATGTCGAGGGCGACGCTCAAACAAACTCTCTGGCTGCGGTGGAGTAGCCGAAAAGGACTTTTTTTGAACCTGCCCATCACGTCCCATACTTTGCCTCACGGATTCGCCGAATGAGCAATTTTTTCTTAAGTTTACCTAATTCAGTTTGAAGGGTGGAGAAGATCGAAAAACTTAATGTAGTTAGCCGCCAATCAACACAGTCGGACATCCACCTGTAATTGCATTGGGTGCATGAAGCCCCTCGAATAACACGTCGCCCGATCGACAAGCCGGTAGCCCATTAATTTCAACTGTGAGACTTCCTGTTTTCACAATTCCCGGCGCTGGAGTCGGCAGGAGTGCCCCACAGGCATGAATCGAAACCCCACTTGTGGCAAGGTTAGCGATCGCGTCTACTACATTTTTGGTTTGCTCTATCTTTGTCTTTTCTTCATTCGCTTGTGCGGCTCCTTTTGCAGGTGCTGGTGCAAGCTCAGTCGCTTTTTCAGCTTTGGCTATCGCAACCTTCGCTTGTTCTACAGTCTTCATCAGAGCAGCAATCTGGGCGGGATCGGCTCCTCGCCACGCAGGTTGACTGCCGATCACTACATTAGGACTAACAGGTGCGCCAGTGAGTGTAGGAGGCAACAAATGGGCAACCGGATCGCCAAGTCTAGCCGCAAATTGGTTCATAAAGTTCCCCTAATTTAATCGAATCATTGCGCCTTTGAGGGTGATTTCTCCGATCGCGCTGATGTTGATGCTTCCAGTTGAGTGAATATTGATGCTGCCATCAATCCCACTATTGCCATCAAGCAGTTCGATCGTGTGTCCGCCTTTTGTTTCAATGTACACGCCTTTTTTGCGGCTACCCTGGTCTTCCTCCACAAACTGAATTTGATGTCCCGTGCGGGTTTTTATGGTTCGCAGGCGCACTTTACCATCTTTGACGTTATCGCTGATTGGATTTGGCGGGGCATCTTTGCCGTTCCATACACCGCCCATAATGTATGGGCGATGAATATCCCCATGCTCAAATCCTACCAACACTTCATCATTGATTTCGGGTAGACAGTCAAAGCCTCGGCGATCGCCTGCACCCAGACTGACAACTCGTGCCCATTGGCTGGCATGATCTTCGGTGAGTGTTGGAAACTTAACTTTGACACGCCCCCAACCTTCAGGATCTTCATTATCAGTGACAATGCCCACAAGTAGCGTTTGTCCAGGTTGAAGCTGGGTTGAGGGAGTTAGCAGGGTTAACAGATTGCCACCTCGCAAACCGCGTACACTGAACTCAGTCATATAAACCCGCTCTTGATAGAGATGGCGCGTTTCGGTAATGTAATACTTACCGTCGTACTGTCCCATACCTTCTAACTTCACAACTCGTCCCGGTCGAATGTTGGGGTTGCCTTCAGCTTTCGCGTCAGCCTGAACAAATTGACCACCCAGCTCATTACAGAGCGCCTGAGCGATCGCATCGGCTTCTTTAGGCTTAAAGACAGGCTGATCAACGACAATCCGTTTGGGCTTCGACGGCTGCCCATTAAATTTGCTGCTGGTTTCGCTGCCCTTACCATTCTTGGTTGCCGTGATCACTTGCTCAGTTTTGGCAGTCGCAACAATCGATCTCTTCTGGCTATAATCCCACGCTCTAACCTCTACTTCTTTGACTTGTTCTGCACTGGTGACTCGAACCCGAAAGCTATGCAGATTGCTCAACCACTTCAAGCTAACTTCTTCTTTGTCAGCCTTGGGGTTACGAAAATTGAGCTTGCTATCTTGGACAAACAGTTCAAACCCAATTCGAGCAGCTCGTTCTCGTAGAAAAGCCAGGTTTGTCTGGTTTTCCTGAAACACATAGTCGTGAGGTTCACCGCTATTGTCAATCTGTCCTACTTTGATTTTGACTTCATCAACAATCTTCTTTACGATGTCAGAATCGGTCATGTTTTGAAACGATCGATTGTGATGACCCCGGTGAAGTCGGTGAGCCACATCATAGCCTCGCACTATGATGGGAGCCTGGGTACTTTCGTTGAAATGGGCTTCGATCGCGGTAATTTCTCCTTCGAGAATGTCTCCTTGATGTACTTGAGAGAAGTTTTTTGATTCTGTTGTGCTGGAGATAAAACCGAGCTTAATCACTTTGCCGATTTGTAGTAGATCTTGATAGCGCCAGGGCTTGTCTTGCTCTCGGCTCGATGCATATTCATTCTGGATCACTAAAGTAAACATTCCTGGTAAATGCAAACTTTCCTCCACCATGATTTGAAGAATGTCATTCATCAGATCTTTGGGAGCTGCTTTTCCGTCGATTTCTAGCTTTGCTGAAGCATGATAGTTTGCTGTCGGCATATTCATTGCGATGACACCCTTCTCACTGAGCAATTTAGAACTTGAGATTTGCTTTTCCGGTTAGTCGGGCTTGCATCGTATCCTTGACTCGATTGACAACTGCCTTTAAAGCTTCATCAGGATTAAGCTCATCTGCTTCCTTTAGAGTCAGGCTATCAATCACAGCGCGAACAGGAGTGCCGTCAGGCAGAAACATTGTGAGCTTATAGGTTAGCTTTTCCACCATGCAACGACGTAAATATACCTGGTCTCCCCAAACAAACCGATAGGTTGGGGTGCGCTTATCCTGACCTTTTTCTCCAAGTGGGCTAGGGATCTTATCTAGAGGATTTGGAATTTTGTCGAAAGGAATTGCGCCTTTAAGCGGAGTTGGGAGTCCTTTTAAGTCTAGGGGAGAGGACTTTTTGTAATAGCCAATAAAATCAACGGCGGCTCTGAAAGGCTCAATGTATTTTTCAAGCACATTGTCACCGCTTTCATAGCAGTCAAAAACGATCTTACTGATTGTTACCTTGTCATTATTTTTATGAGAAAAGCTTGTTTTTGGTTGACCTTTTTGGTCAGTGCGTGCGGCTTTACTTTCCTTCATTTCAACTGTATGGTCAAACGTGAGTTCGGCTGGATTGAACATAAACTCGATTTGTGGAACGCCCGCTTCCCAAGGGATGAGTTGCGCTTTCACTAGGGAGCCGCTGTTGAGCAGTCCAAGTTTAAGTTGGGCTTTACCACCGCTCAGTCCACCATTCAATTTTCCATTTAGCCCTGCCATATGTTCTCCTATCTAAGACTGTAGATTAAATGATCTTTGTTAAAACGATCGCCTTGCATTGTAAATTCCACATCGCTCCCGCTCAACTTCTAGCTGCTGTTTCAATTGAAGCTGAATCTCTCTTGCCAAAGTTTGCAGTTTGACATCGGTTGTAGATAACTGAGAACCATTGATCGGCGATCTCTCCTTCTTTCCCGCTCCCATCGCGCTGGTCGGTAAAGCCGTGCTAGTCAACCATCTTGGTAAACCTGTATCGTGGTTCCAGTAACGCTCTCGCTCAATCGCCAACTCTGTCTGAATCAGACGATAAACCGATTGAGCTAGCTGCTCAAAATCTTGAGGATCAATCTTCTCGGTCTTTTGCTTTGTCTCAGTTTTTCCTAGCTGCGGTGCTGTTTGAACCTGGGGTGATGTCAACGTGACTGCTGTTTCGGTAGGTGGCACTGAGGATGTTATTACTTTGTTGGCTGATTCAGTTGACTGTGCTAGTTTTTGCTCACCTATTAATTCAGCCAAACTTGACCATTCATCAGGAGCCTCATTGCTTGAATGAGCAGCCATCGAAGCTGTCGAATTTGAAGTTAAGGGCTGAACAGTGTTGCTCAGTGTTTGACTTGATTTGGAGGATGTCTGAATCGAGTCAGACGGCTGAGTGAATGAGGGTTCGGAGGTGTGCATTTCTGAGTCAGTTGGTTTACCCAACAATTCAGCGATGTTAGACCATGACTCTGGAGTAGGTGGTTGCTCAGTAGGTATCTCTGAAACTGTCGAACGATGAACGATCGAGTCATTTTCAGTGGGAGCAATGGGGTTAATGGCTTCGGGAGGGGCTTCTTGTGATCGTGGTTCATCCGGTTCTTCTGAAGCTTCGGGAGTCAGAAAATTTGAGAGTTGAACAAGCGGTTCTGGTGCGCTCAGGGGTTGTAGACGGACTGGAGCAGCGTCTTTTAGAGTTGCTAGCGGTTGATTGACTAACAACAACTCAGCTAGAGGTAAATCAGGGGTAATTTCTACAGGTGGAATTTGTGCTCCTGATTGCGTCCCCTCTGCAACAGTTTCCTCTGTTTTTGGTGAAACAAAAGGTTCAGCATCAGGTATGCTATCTCGTTTAGAAGAGACTGGTTGAACATCTTGCTGAATTTGATCAAGCGATATTGTGTTGCCTGTAGAACTTTCAGTATCAGACGGAGAAATCTGCTGGACGATCGCTGGCTGAGAAACCTGACTCGACTCAATAGTAGCTTCTAAAGGAGTGGCTAAATCGAGGCTGGAGTCTTCTGTACGGCGTTGCAGATTGTCTCTTGGAACATTGTCTGGTTCGACTTCTGAAATAGCCTGTAGTTTCGGAGAGATGGGCTGATTGGTAAGAGAATCAGCGACCGTATGATCCACCGCTTGAATCTCTGATGCTTCCAACAAACTAGGATTTGAAGCTGGAGTAATCTCCGACTCAGGCTGAAGCAAACTTGTTTGAGAGAATGATGCTGGCTCGATCGCTGGGTGATCAAGCAACGGACTTGCAGAAACCATTTCTGTTGTTACGATAGGCTGATCAGCAGACAGCGATAGGTCCTCAACGCTTTGACGACGCTCTTGTTGTCCCGTGTCAGCAAGCTCAGACTGTTGAGAGGGCAATTTCTGAGCAGCTTCTGGTTGCTGCGACAGCACCAATGGCTGATCTTCACGAGTGATTTCAGCCGCATTCAGATCAGTCTGAACGGTAGAGGATTCTGAAGAATCTGACTCTCGTTGGGTTTGAACAAGTTCTGAAGTGTCTGCTCTGCTTGGTTGTTGCGAGGGTTCTGTTAAGCGATCGGACGAGACAAAATTTGAAGCCGTAATATCATCAGCTTCGGATACCGTTTCGACTTCTAAATCAGCTTGCGTAGAGCGAGAAACGAACTCACTAAACGTTTCTGTTGTTGAAGCTGCTGTCAGGTCTGATGCTATAGGCTCAGAAGCCTCTTGAACATGAGAGCTTCGACTACTTTGAAGATCAGTAAGTGGATTGAGCGCGATAGAATTAGTCTCGTGAATAGGTAGAGTAGATTCTTCAACACTCGTGTTGCTGGTATCTAGTGCAGTGGATTCCTTAAGTATCTCTGGCTGTGATAGGACGACTTCTGAAGATTTAGTTTGATTGCTAGGTTGACTTTCTGCTTGAGGCGTTGTTGGAGAGACAGGATACTTCTGCTCAGGAGATAACTCATTGGCAGGTAAAAAATCTGATGCTTGTGCTAAGGGTTCAATCCTGCCTAATGGTTGTCGTTGAACGATCGGTTCTACAGCAGGCTCAGGGTCTACAGATTTAGTAGCGATCGGCGATTCTGGAGTGTCTAATATTGCTCTATTCGAGAATTGTGGTTCACTTTCCTCAATAGCGGATAAGCTTCCAGGTGTCCAAACGTCTGGGAATTCCTCATCTGATGGTTGCTGGTCAATGAGAACTGTCTGTAAAAACGGGCTTAAGGGTGGCGGTGGCTGAAGGGATAAGCCATACTGTCCCAGGGGTGTTTTCAGCCGCATCAATTGAATCTCAAAGCCCAGAGGATTCAGCGGTTGCAGCAAAGATTTTACACCTAGTGGAGCCAACACCATTAGCCTTCCTCAACCTGTATTCTGAACAGTTTTAACCTACAGTTTCAACGGGTTTACTGCATCTAAAAGACCATTGCCCGATGCACTACCGGAGAAGTATCCCAACGTGTCACGTCCGTTTTGAAGCTCGATCGCGCCGCCGCCACCAGAATTGTTAATCTTCAACCCTTCATATGCCAGCGTTAATTCCTCGATCGCTAAGGTCGTTGCGTTTGCTTGTAGAGAGGGAGCCTTCCAGCCAATCGGAATCGCACCGATGAGTGTGCAGCATTGAATCGTTTCGCCTGCCTGATTAAATAGCAGAATGTTGATGTTTCGCCGTCTGTGGGTAGACTGTCCTAATACTTGACTAATCCATGTCCAAAACGTTAGATCGTTAGTCATGCCGCGTTTAAGCGTAATATCAGAAAACTCTGATTGTCCAATCATAATGCGCTGCTGATCGTTCACGCCTCCTTCAAAAATTGCTTCTCGCTTAAGTTTGACTCCCATTCCAGAACATTCGGTAAACGAGGCTGCGATGGTGCTTTCCAGTTCAACATAGAAGCGATTGGCAGTGGCGTAGTTTAGTTCAGGTGTAGCATCGCGATTTGCAGGCATTAGGGGTGTCTCCTAGAGTGAGTGGTGCGTTCAGATTGATGGCGAATGTCTTCTAGCAAGAGTTCATAGACGCGATCGCGCAGTTTTTGCAACAGTAAGGGATCACGCATGACTTGTTCAACAAGCTGGGATTGAGGACGATCGTTCATGGCTGTTGAGGTTTGGGTAATGGTTTCATGGGCACCAGCCCAACTTGACTGAGTAAGTATTGCCCTTCATCGGTTTTGAGTAGCTCACCGAACTGCTTTCCGGCTTGATTATTTGGTAAATAAACGACAGAGAGGCGGTAGCTCAGAGGATAATTGCGAGATGCAAATGCTTCTGGATCAAGTGCATAACTGCCTTTGGCGTTGCATAGATTAGTCTCTGGTGTGATGGGTTGACCAGTTTTCTGAACGAGCGGTTGAACAGCTTCCCCTTTCTCCGCGACTGCTAACGGATACACTGCACATTGTCCAGATAGTTTACTCAACAGTCCGAACCCAATTGCAACCGTTTTTTCGCCTGATTGAGCGGTCTCAAAACTCTCCAATATTTTTGCCAACATCTCGTTATAGGAGTTTGAGCGCGGTCGATCGGATTGCTCTCTTTGAACACGCTGGTCAAATTCCTGAGTGTCATCACGCAATACAAGTTGTTTGAATAGTTCCAACGCTTGCGGATCGTCGAATGGAATATAAGGAACAATCTTGTATCCCCGCAAGTTATCTGCTAACTCTTCTGCATCGGTAAGCTTTCCTGTATAAATTTGTCGTAGTTGCTCTAGCGTAATTTTTCCTTTGAGTGCAGTGGGAATGCTGTGGTCGCGAAGAGCATCACTGAAGGCAACAAATACACCCAATCCGTCATAAGCAACTACCTGTTCTGTTAAGCCAGAATTATTGGAAAATGGAGCGATCGCACTTGTGAGCGCAAAATCTGCTGATCCCAGTTGAGATAGAGTTGTCACCTCTTGATCTGAAGGTTTAAGGACGTAGGACTGTAGAACTGGCTTTCGATCTCGAAGTTCTTGTTCTAATGTTTGAGTATAGGAAGCAAGCTGACTGCCTTTTAGTACATAACCCCAGATGCTATCTTTTTTGACGAGATATTGAGCCTTGCCAGATGGAACTTGAACACCAGCCAAGGTTGTTTCTGAGGGTTGAGTAATCACTAGGATTGGATCTCGACGGTAGATGACTTGCAGTGCTACCCAAGCCAAGCCGATTAACCCTGTTAGCAATCCCAGTGCCAGTAGAAATCCAAAAACTGGCGACGATCTCTGAGGTTGATCTACATTAGTTCCAGTTGCAGAAATCACTTTTGGCTGGGCTTCTGGCTCCAAATGCAGCAATTCTTGACGGGCATCTTCAGCACTGTTCTTAAACTCACCCCGCAGTAGTCGCTGAGTGAATTGTTTTAGGGGACGATCGCCCGTGAGCAGCCATTGTGGATCAAGGGATGGGGTCAATCGCGGCACAAATTCAGTTTGTTCGGCTGCGTTGCTCAATAGGTGAACGCTAATCGCTCCCAAATCTTTGAGATCTTGAGCAAAGGAGGGTGCAGCTTGTTGGCGATCTCCGGGGACAAACAGATCTTCCCATAGTGCCAAATCGGTTAAGTACACTAGAAAATCTGGCTCCTCAGCGACTGCGAAGCTACTGGGCGCAATCAGCACGCTCTCTAGATTGAGATTCCCGTGAGCAATTCCCGGTTGCAGTTCACCACTGGGTAAACGAACTCGCTGATGATGCAGAAACCACAGAGTTTGCAGCACTTGGCTCAGGAACGATCTCACTTGGTTAGCACTCATCGCTGTTTGGGTCAGATGCTCCTTGAGCGTCACGCTGTTCGGAATCGGCTCGGTGATTGAATAACAGCAGCGCTCGTTAGAATGCGGAGGCGAAATAGTATCCCACGGAGCAACCATGCGAAAATCTTGCCCAACTCCCGCTTTCAGGTTCAGGTTCGCCACAGTTGCAAAACGGTCTTTAACTTGTCTCGCTTCAGCTGCATTGAAGTAACGTTCTGATAATAGATACTCTTTGATTAAAACAGGCTTGTGATTAAAAACGAGAATGCCGTCGTAGAGCCGAAATTGTTCCGCCACTTGTCGTGCAGAACCTACACGACGATACTTACCTCGTCGCCCCCGCAGATCTTTGTCTTCTGGCAGCAAAGGAATGTCTGACGATCGAAGAGGCTTCAGCATAGAGCGAGTTCTAGAAACTTGCGATCGAGCCTGATTAGATGCTCCCTGCTGAACAGCACTGCTAGAAAGGTGCTCAGCAGGGAGCAAGTCTGTGCTTTGAACACCACCTGAAGGCTGCTTAGTGGTTGCTTGGGAAGATTGCTGCCCCAGAGGAAGCTCAAATTCATTAAACCGTTCTTGAGCCGCTTGCTTGCCTCTCTGCGTCGAAATTTCTCCAGGACGCTGGATGAAGTTCAAAATCTCTCGATACCTGCTGACTCCTGTTGCAAACAACTCATTGAGCTTGACCACCTGACTTTCCTGCTAACTACGGCTGACTAGAGGGAACTGGAGGCTGAGAATTGAGCGATTCTTCTTCTAGCTCATTGACTCGTCGATAAAACTGATGGAGATAGTTGAGGTCACAGGCATACAAATTTTCGATCGTCATCGGCGTAATTTCTTCTAATGCTCCCAGTCGAGTAATGACACGAGCGAGGATAATCACTGTTGCATAAGCAGGATTAACCTTTACCCGAAGATCGCGCATCGGAGTAATTTCATCCATTGCTTTAGAAAGACGCATGATGCCGTGTCGATGAATGTTTCCATCTGTGTCAACAAAGCCTTTGGGGAGTGTGAATTCAAATTCAGTTTGAAACATTGGACTTTTTACTAAACTCGCGTCTATTGCGATCGGGTAAATGCTGCAACCGCTAGTTCCATCTCTTCAATTTCAATATCATTACTCCCTGCATTCAAGTCAGACAAACTGTAGCTGATGGGCCATGCTGCCTGAAATTGAAACACTGCCTGAGCAACGGCTTGCTGGTTATAAACGGTTAAGGAACCATCGCGCTGTTGTTTTGCCCAATTGCCTCGTTGCACCGATTCAAACCATTTCCAGAGAGTGGTCGATCGCGTCATGCCCCGTCGCAGAGTCACATTGTTTGTTTTGACATTTCCAGGGATCTTAGTTCGCACCACCAGTCCTGACTTAGCGGCTCCCCACTGTTGAGCCGTCACTTCACAAGCTTCGATCACCTCCTGGTTACGCTTGAACCCCTTGCACTCTAGGAAGTAAGCATCAACTGGCTCTTGACTTCCTTCTAGTTTGAGTTCTAGATAGAAGCGGCAGCTTGTTAGAATCTCTGGAAAGTTCTCGATTAAGTTTGGCATTGCGCGTTAAGGCTACTTGATGCGGACAATTCCTTCGTGAACTAAGGTAATGGTTTCATTAGCAACATCATTTGATCCTGCCTCCAGCTTTGGACCTTCATATTTAGTAGGGTAGGCATTGACTAAGTTCCAGCGAGCTTTTTCAGCCCCCGATTGGTCGTAAACGGTTACCGAAGCTCCTTTTCGATTAGAAGCCCAATTGGATTGACCCCCACCGTTTTTGTTGCAGTCTTCATACCACTTGTAGAGGTCTACGTTGGTGGTTGCCACCACCTTGACGGTGACTGGAGAAAACTTGGTGCGAGTGGGAGCTGCTTGACGCAAGTTAACGGCTTGTTTAGCAGAACCCAGCACTTTGTCACCTCCAGCAGCAGGGGTTTCAGCTGACAGTCCGGAAACCTCCAGAATTTGCTTATCGGTTAAGCTATCTGCCTCGAAGTAGAATCGACAGCTAACAAGAATTTCATCTGGCTGACCGTTTGCCATACTCTGCTCTCCTAGATTAAATTAACTGAATGACCGATCGTAATGAACGAGTATGTCTCCCCGTCCTTCTAATCTTCCTGTCCATTCCACTGACTGATACGGAAAATCACAAACTCCGCCGGACGCACTGGACTGATGCCCACTTCTACATACAAACGACCCAGGAGCATGGTTTCTGGTGTGTTGATTTTCTCGTCACACTTGACATAAAACGCTTGTTCGGGAGTTGCACCAAATAAGGCTCCCTCTCGCCACAGACGCTCTAGAAAATTGCTGATTGTGCGAGTGACTCGCGCCCATAAGTCTTGATCATTGGGTTCAAACACAACCCATTGCGTCCCATTTTCAATCGACTTCTCAATGTAACTCATTAGACGACGGACGCTAATGTAGCGCCATTCGGTTTTTGTGGGTTCTACCAGTGTCCGTGCGCCCCAGACTTTGATGCCGCGATTGGGAAATGTGCGAATGCAATTGATGCCGAGCGGGTTCAACAATTCTTGTTCGCGGAAGTTGCAATCATAGCCTAGCCCAATCACACCGCGCGGCGTTTCATTTGCGGGCGCTTTGTAAACCCCACGGCTCTCGTCAGTGCGCGACCAAATCCCCATCATGTGTCCGCAAGGAGGAACCAGAATCGGTCTGCCTTCTTTGCGAGGATTGGGCACCTTAAGCCAAGGATAGTAAAGGGCTGCATACATCGATCGTCGTCCAAACTCTCCTAGCCATTGCGCTACTCGTTGAGGTTTGACGCAATCGGGGGGTGCATCCAATACCACCATGCGATTGGCGGGGTTGGGGTTGGCATTCTCGCACAAGCTAATCATCGTTTCCATGATGCCGTGGACGCGATCTAGCTCCAATAAGCGCGTACCATCAGGTCTACGGGCTTCATACGCCTTCATCAAATCGGGAAACGCCAAGATTGTGATGTCATCAAACTCAAAGCTGCCTTGAATACCCGTTTGCTCATCTCGAACGCCCAAAACTTTACCGTAGAACTGGCGAGGAGTCGGTAGCACTAACGGAGGAGCGACTTCATACTGTCCATTGACAGGTCGGCGAGTTAGCGGTAATCCTTGAGTTGATTCATTGCTGACAATGATGTACTGAGAAGCGCTGCGTTCTTCAGTCTGAACTGCCTGTTCACCGCTCTCAACATTCACTGGCGCTGCTTGAATAGCAGACCGAACCCGTACTCCTTCATTAATAGCAGTTTCAACGTAAGTTCCAACTTCTGAAGGCACTTGCCGATCCATTGTCAGGTGTTTGTACGTCTCTTGCTCCACATCATCTTGGATGATTCTAACCGTGAAAAACTCGGTGGCAACGGGGGGATCAGCATCTGGGTCGTCTGGCATAGCAGCGGGTTCCCCTGGCGTAATTTCTACTGTCACCCGTGTTACCTCTGGTTTGAGCGCAAACCGAAGTGCCGGCTTCTTGGTCGCCGTTTTGATCAGATAACCGACTTCTGTTTCAGTATTTTCAGAAGCTGTGCCTGGAATTTCCGTGCTAATGCTCATCACATAGCAACGTCCACCCCCGTTCAGAAACCATCCCTGTACTGCGAAGGGTAGGTAAGCATCAAACTCTGTGAAGCCATCTGCTCCTTCTCGCGCAAAGTATTGGCGATATTGATCCCAACTAGTCACTAGCATTGGCTTAAACAGTTCTGCTCCACCCCGAACTGCTTCAGTGAAGCCTATAAATCCGCCGACGTTTGTTGACACTCCGTCAATCGGGCGGCTACCCCGATCAATTTCTTCGATATAAACACCGGGAGCAGCATAATCTAGTCTTGGCATACACCTAACCCTTTATGGTAGAAGGCACCAGCATGGAAACAGAGATTCAGTGAAATTGTTTGAACCCATAAGCTCAAACGCTGACAAACATGGAGCGATTTAGCAGTTATACAGAACGAACCGGTTTGACAAGACTCCTAATCTTAATTCCAATTTAAGGAAAGAGTTGTTATGTAAGCTTACTTGATAATATATTTCTGACCAAACTTGTCAAGTGTTTTGTTTTTCTTAACACATTACGTAAGCCGTATAGATTTAATGCTTTATTTGATACTAAATAATGAGTAACTACTTAGCGATCGCTACGGTCACTGCAACCTTACGGCACCTAGTGCAGTCTGCAATTCAGATTGATGTTGCGGGTGCCAGAGTAACAACTGTGCGCCCTGATACAAATGGTAGCGGCACACCTGATGTAGGCGTAAACATTTTTATGTATCAGGCAATTCCTAGTCTTGCTTGGCGTAATTCAGATTTGCGTCCGCGCCGACCCAAGGGAGAATTGACCAAACAAGCTCAAGCAGGAATCGATCTTTACTACCTGTTTTCGTTTTATGGCAATGAAATAGAGTTAGAGCCTCAGCGGTTGCTTGGAAGTGCAGTGCGAACCCTAGTCGATCAACCGATTCTGACACCAGAGCTGATCCGTGAGGCGATGAATAACTCAACGCTGGATTTTCTGTCGCGATCGGATCTAGCTGACCAGATCGAACGAGTCACCTTTGCGCCCGTTTCGATGAACACGGATGATCTGTCTAAAATCTGGTCAGTGTTCCTACAAACGCCCTATGCTCTATCGTTTGCCTATCAGGGCAGTACAGTCTTGATCGAAGGAGACAAACCAGGATACGGAGCATTGCCACTGCGAAGTTCTCAGTTTTATGTCACACCTAATCAACCCGTGATCGAGCAAGTTGTTTCAGACGCTGGAGAACTGCGGGGATTTATAGCAACCAGTACAGTGCTGATTCGTGGCAGGCGGTTGAATGCAGAAATCAGTGACGATCGCCAGTCCAGCTTGGAAACTGGAAATCCGATCGTGCGGGGTAAGCCCCAAGTCAAAATTGGCGATGCTCAAGTTGAAGTCGAGCCAATCAGCGGTCAAGAAATCCGTTTAGAATTAGCAACACTGCCAGAGATACAACGCAATCGACTCCGCGCTGGGATTCAAAGTTTGCAGATTGTTTATCCGCTCTTACCTCAAAGAACTCCCAACGAGCCAGAACGCCTAATTGCATCCAACAGCATTCCCTTTGTGCTGAGTGGGACGATCGTACACCTGGAGTTGTTGCGTCGTCGGGATGATGGGGATTCATTGCGCTCTGGTGAGATTGTAATGCAGGTAGATTTACGAGTCAGCCCTGGACAGCGCATCGTTGTTTTGCTGAACGAAATACTGCTCAACAATCCTGCTGCTTATGTATTTACAGCTACACCACCGAGAGAAGACTCCAATTCTGTCAATGTGCCGATCTGGAAGGTCAAAGCAGGTAGATACCTGGTGCGGGTGCAAATTGATGGGGCAGAAAGTCGGCTACAAATTGATCGTGAGCCAAATAGTCTCACCTTCGATCAGTATGTGAATCCCGCGATCGACATTTCCTAAATCAGTAATGTCACCATGAATGATTGGCAACAACAAAATTGGCGCGTTCTTTTTGAGTCACTTGCTGAAGTGCGACAAGCATTAGAGCCGGATGGTAAAGAAGATAGACCACTTCCCATTCCTGATTCCCCAGTCTCTACTGCTGATTTTGCCCTCGATCGACTTTGCACTGCCTTTGAGCTATCCCACTTTGAGCGCAAATTGCTGCTGCTTTGTGCAGGGATGGAATTGCAAGCGAATACATTTGCAGCGCTGTGTGCCACGGCTCAAGGAGACCCGCAGAAATGCTATCCCACCTTTCAATTAGCCATGACGCTATTTGCCGACATTGCTTATTGGAGTGCTTTAACTCCCGATCGTCCGCTGCGTCGCTGGCGATTGATCGAAGTTGAAGTGGGTCAAGTGTTAATGTTGAGTCCGTTGCGGATTGACGAGCGCATCTTGCACTATCTGATTGGAAATGCTGCTCTTGATGAACGGATTGGTAATTTGATTCAACCCATGAAGATCGCGGCTGATCTTGTTCCCTCTCATCAACAGTTAGCCGAGCAGCTAGCCAAACTTTTAGCCTCCAGAAATGAGGCGATCGTTCAACTCTGTGGTGCAGATTCGACGAGCAAACAAGCGATCGCGATCGCCGCCTGTAGCCTTGAAAACCTTCCTCTTTACAGCCTTTCTGCTCAATCATTGCCCACGACTCCCAAAGATCTGCAAACCTTGATTCTGCTGTGGCAGCGAGAAGTTAGATTAGCACCTGCTGTGTTGCTGCTGAATTGTGAGGGCACAGATGAAAACGAGGGGCTACAAGGGGCGATCGCCCGATGGATCACTGAACTCAACACTCCGCTAATTGTGACCCGTCGAGAACGGCGATCTAGGGACTCAGTTCCAATGCTGACCTTTGAGGTTCATCCGCCCACTACTGATGAACAGCGGCACCTCTGGAAGATTGCTCTAGGTCAATCGGCACCCGAAGATCAATATATTGATGCGCTAGTCGAGCAATTTAGCCTCAACGTGCCCACCATTCAGACCGTTTGCACAGAATTTAACACTCAAACCAAGCAGGACGATCGAGCAACTGTGTTCGATTCTCTCTGGGATTCTTGCCGCGCTCAGTCGCGTCCCCGTTTGGATGATTTAGCTCAGGGGATCAAAGCGTTTTCTAGCTGGGATGACTTGGTGTTGCCAGAGCGGGAGTCTCAGGTTTTACGCAGCATTGCTGCCCACGTTCGTCAACGAAATCAGGTTTATGAACGCTGGGGATTTGCAGCAAAAGGACAGCGAGGACTGGGGATCGCGGCGCTGTTTGCGGGAGTCAGCGGAACGGGCAAAACCATGTCGGCTGAGGTGTTGGCACAGGAATTACGGCTTGATTTGTACCGAATTGATCTCAGTTCTGTGGTGAGTAAATATATTGGGGAAACTGAGAAGAATTTGCGGCGGGTTTTTGATGCGGCAGAAGCGGGAGCAACGATTCTGCTGTTTGATGAAGCCGATGCGCTGTTTGGCAAGCGTAGTGAGGTCAAAGATTCCCACGATCGCTATGCCAATATGGAGGTTAGTTACCTGCTTCAACGCATGGAGTCTTATCGTGGGCTAGCCATTCTGACTACCAACATGAAGGAGGCGATCGATCCTGCGTTTCTGCGACGAATTCGCTTTATTGTCAAGTTTCCCTTTCCGGATGTGGAGCAACGGGCAGAAATTTGGCGACGCATTTTTCCATCTGATACACCCACGATCGATTTAGATGTGAATAAATTGGCAAGGCTGAATGTAGCCGGGGGAAACATCCGCAATATTGCTTTGAATGCAGCATTTTTGGCGGCAGATGCGCGGGAATCTGTGGGCATGAAGCATTTGCTAGAAGCCTCTCGCAGCGAGTATGCCAAGCTTGAACGATCGCTGACCGATGCCGAGGTGAAAGGCTGGGTGTAATGGGCAATACGTCACGATTTTCTAACATGATCGAGCAATCTGAAAGATTTATGACAAACTGAGAGAAATTGCATCAGATGTCAGGGAGCGAGCTATGCAAACCCGTCAGTGGCAGCTTCAAAAAAAGCCTTCCTCGGCTACACCCCCGCAGACGGAGAGTATGTTCCCGGAGCGTCCTCGGCGGAGTGCAATTCAAAATCCGTCTGTGCAGCGTCAAGCGGATGAGTCTCCAGAGTGGCAGGCACGACGAGAACGCTATATTCGCAACAGTCCCGATTTTAGCAAGATGCCGATGGAGGCACCAGAGCGCTCCCCTGTCCAGGCAAAACTGACGGTGGGCGCACCCAATGATGTTTATGAGCAGGAAGCCGATCGGGTTGCCGATCAGGTGATGAGTATGCCCGATTCTGCCACGCAGTCTCCCGTGCAGCGCAATGCCGACCCAGAACAAGACGAATTGCAAACCAAACCGATCGCGGCAGAGATTACGCCATTGGTGCAACGGGAAGAGATGCCCGAAGAGAAAGAAGAACTGAACATGAAACCTTTGGGCAACTCGATTCAACGAGAAGAGATGTCTGAAGAGAAAGAAGAACTGCAACCTAAAGCGATCGACAACCTTCAGCGTGAGGAGATGCCTGAAGAAAAAGAAGTACAAACTAAAGCGATCGGCTCTATCCAACGGGAAGAAATGCCTGAAGAGGAAGAAGAACTGAACATGAAACCTTTGGGCAACTCGATTCAACGAGAAGAGATGTCCGAAGAGAAAGAAGAACTGCAACCT
>Ga0123338_10001204_pt1 | contig 25212 bp, 24 predicted proteins | sample grotaG_FD_89793 | JGI IMG/M metagenome (GOLD analysis project Ga0123338, IMG submission 89793) | Glacier valley bacterial and archeal communities from Borup Fiord, Nunavut, Canada, to study Microbial Dark Matter (Phase II) -... | ecosystem: Environmental > Aquatic > Freshwater > Ice > Glacier ...
CTGAGCGGAGAGAGAAGCGGTCAGGATGATGAGGGTAAGGGCGAAAAGAGTTTTCATAGAGGTGTCCTTTTAATTTTTTATTCCTGTTTAGGGATTGGCGATCCAGCGGCAAGCATTGCCAAACGGAGTCGCTTCCACCACTTTCTTGTAGCCGTCCGCCACGGTGCCAGCGGGTGAATTATCGCCGGCAGTGCAGTTCTTCATGCTGTTGCCGATTACGACGGCACCGGGTTTCGCTTCGGCGGGGCGCGCGCCGGGCAATTCCGCTGCGTTTACGGGGTTTAATGGTCCGCCGGCGCTGACCGCTTGAGCGGGCGTGGGTGCGCGGGCCAACAACTCTTCCACCTTCTTATCGATGCGCTTGCCGTCCCATTCGAATGAAACGGTTTGAGGCGTGAGTGCGACCACTTTGAACGCGCCAACCATTTCATTCACGCGCACGCCGTGGGGCCGGATTTCAGGCTTCTCCGACATCAGGGCGAGCATGCCCGAAGGCAGGCCCATCACGCCAGCCACCAGCGGCAGCGGTGGCATGACCTTGACGGGAACGGGAGGCGGCGCTTCGATGACGACATTCGGGTTGCGGTCTTTCGAAAACAAATTCTTTTGCGCGACTTCGGCATAGGGCAGACCGGTAAACGGGTCCGGCTTAAGCGTGGCAACGGCGGGGGCGACAGGCACAACCTTGACCGGATTGCGATGAACGTGAGCGGTACGGCCCTGGTCGGCCAGGTACTGTTCGCGCAACTTCCAGGCGGCGAATGAGGTGCCGGCCAGCAAGAGCAGGTTGAGGAAGATCAGCTTACGTTTCAATATAAGGAGAACCCCTTTCTCTCCGGCACCATTTTCTTGGGCACCATGCCGCCTAAAATAATTCGGATGCTGATGGTCTTTTCCTTGACGTTGGCCGTGTTGATTCGCAGATCGTTCGGAGCCAACAGTTCCGGCTCATGCGAAAGACCGGCCATGAAATTGACGAATTGTTCGATGTGGCATTCGAAGCTGATGGCAACGGTGGCTTCGCCGTAATCGGCTCCGTAATTTTTGACTTGGCCCAGGTCTCCGTCGCGCAATTCGATGCCTTCCGCTTTCGCGACTTTCTTGGCGATTTCGAGCAAGCGGGCTTGGGCTTGCGGGGCGGTGTCGGCCACCAACACTCCCTTTTCACGCAAACCGAGTTCGGTATCCACTTGCGTCAATAGCGCTTCCTTGGCGGGAACGGTTGCGGCAAGCTGGCGCAGCTTGGCCAGTTGCTTTTCGGTCTGGGACGCGGAACGGATAGCCGGAATGGGCTTGGTCGAGGGCGAGGAATCGCTCAAGACAACAAAGCGAATGAAGAGCACAATCAGCACCGCCGGCCCGAGCAAATAGAGAAGCCGTTTTTCGCGATCGCTCATTTGCGCGGCCTCCTTTGCATGCGGATGCGGAAGGTCTCCGATTGGTTCACGCGCATGACGCCCATCATGAGTTCTGAATTGCGAAACAACGGCGAGGCATCGAGGATTTTTAGAAGCGTGGCTGCGTTTTCGGCTTCGCCCGAAATGGTGACCGTGTCCTGCGTGATCTCAACCGATTGGGTCCAGATGGGCGGCGGAAGGAGGCGCGTGAGTTCGGCCATAACATCGACAAAGCCCTGGCCGCGTTTTCTGTAATCGTCAATCAGCTTGATGCGGGCGCGATGGTCTTCGGTTCGCTTATCGAGAACGGCGGCTTTGTTGGCCGTAGGCTGCGCGGCGCGAATTTCAGAGGAGAGTTCGTCCAGGTATTGCTGTTCCCGCATCTGCTGGTAATAGAGCCAGCCGCCGCCCGCAATAGCGAGAGCGACACCGAGCACGATGGTGGGGATGAAGCGTGCACGCGAGCGAACAGTGCGGCGCTCGGCGGGGAGCAGGTTCGCATAGGGATTGCGGCGGGAGCCGATATGAGCGAGCGCGCCGGCAAACGCAAGCGCGGGCACAGTAACGGCAAGTCTCGTACCTGCAGATCTGGGCTTCGGAAGAATATCGGCGAGCGGGCCGGGCGCGGCGGCGGCGGGCGGAAGGCGGAGTTCGGCGTGGGCTAACGCTAACGCGCGAGCGGGCGGCAGGTGAAATTCGGCGGAAAAGACCGGACGAGCGGCGCTCTGCCCGTAGACTTCGACAACACCCGCTTCATCTTCGGCATAGGCCAGAAACTCGGCGGGGGGCTTGCCGTAGAGATGCAGCGCGGCGCGCAGGGCGGAAGCAGAAAACGTGAAGCCGGAAGAGGGGATGCCGGCTTCCTGAAACAAACGCACATAGGCTTCGAGCGTGACACGCCTCATCATGCCCAGGAGTACGTTGCCACCAGTCAGAGGCGACCAGCCGAAGGCGACTTCTTCATCGCCATAGGGGTGGAGCGCGTCCACCTGATAGCCGATGGCGTTCGGGACATCTTTCTTCGCCACGCCAGGCAGGTGCACCACACGCACGATGGCTTCGCGGCGCGGCAGCACGATGACGGAGGACAGGTTGCGCTCGCCATGTTGGCGAAGCCACTTATGGTATTCGCTGCCCCATTCTTTCGGCGGACGCGTGCGGAAACCAGAGACCGTGGTTTGAGCGAGGACGGTGGCGCCACCGGGCCTGGCGCGCACGATGACAGCGTGCAGATCCTTTTCGCCCAGCTCGATGGCTGCTGCCGTGCCGAAGATGAATGCCCGATGCCAACGCTCGCCCGTAGAGAGCCGGCGCTTGGGGAGTTCCGGTGCACTGGGAGTGGCGGCGGTGGTTTGTTCTTCGACCATGTTGCTCAAGCTAGCTCCGGTCATACCATCGGAGCACAATGTAAGGCGGGTCTTTCGCGGGCTGCAGTTTGATCAGCGCGGAGGCTGAGCGGCGCAGATCGCTGAAGCCGCCGTTCGGGAGCCGGTAGCGAGCCGTGGCTCGAATGGTGAAGATGGAATTGCCTCCGAAACGAAGGCGCGCAAAAGCCGGATTGGCTTGCGTGAACGCGGAATATTGCGCGGGAGTCGCGAAGGGCCGGTTGGCGACCACGGCCTGGACAAGATCTGGTGGCAAACCAACCGATTCCATCAGTGCAGGCGCGGCGCCGTTCACATCGTACGTGCCCACTGCGCCGAAGACGGATACGCACTCACGCAATCCACCACGCTGCACCAGTTGCGGGGGTGAAACGGATGGGTCGCGCGTATAGGTGCCGTAGAAGATTTCCGGCGTCATTCCTTTTACCGCCAAGAGTTCCTCAATCTCTTCTAACGACGCGTGGCGCGGCTGAAAAGACGGATTCAGGCCCAGGTAATAGCTATCGAGCACGTTGGTGCGCGAGCCGGCGGGGGTTCGCCAATCGAGAATGGCCTGCGCGATTTCCTGCGAGGCGCCTTCATTGCGCGTAAGGGTTGTGAGCAGCCGAAAGACCTGCTCGGGTGGGGCCTGGTTAATATTCAGCTTCGCGGCTTCCGGAATGATTTCGACATGCACCTGGCCGGTGGGAAAATCGTAATCGATGGTGGGCTGACCGGGAGTGAACCAGGGAGCGCCCCACTGCATGCGCAGGATGGTGCGGCTGATGGCGCCGGTGGCCAGATAATATGCGCGGACATCGTCGACAGCGGTACTGGTGCGCTCGGTTTCGCCTTTCACGGTTCCGGCAATGCTGAAGGCGACGGCGGCCAGTGCGGCGGAAAGCCAAAGCACGGCGAGCAGTGCGCCTCCCTGGCGCGTGGAGCGTGGAGAAGCCGCGTTAATAATTGTCATCGTAAATCTCCGTAGGATTGCGCGTGACATGGACGGGAGCGACCAAGCTGATCATGTGCAGCCGCTTACCGACTTCGCCCAGGGGGGACATCTCTATACGGATGGCGTCGGGCCATTGATCGAGCGACCAGACGGATACCCAGCGCTGATATTCCGGGCGCTGACGAAGTTCCTGATAGGAGAAGGTGCAGCTTTCGAGCTTGTCGGCAAGTACGAAGGAATTAGTGCCTGGCTCGATGGGCGCGAACCTTGTAGAGGCGCGGCCGATATCGGGATTGAAGGCACGGCCGAGGACGAATTGGCCGGCTGAGCGGGAGCCGCTGTAAGGCGTTTCGTTGACGATGAGGCGAACTCCGCCCGTCTCGCCCGGTATCACTTGGAAGGCCAGCACCTGGGCGTGGCCGCGTGAGGCTTCTTTCAACGAATAAGAAGAAACAAAGCGCATGCTTTTCGGCTCGCCTTGGAAAAACGGAAGCTTTTGGCGATTCTCCATCTCGGCGTTGGCGGGTATCAGGCCATAGATTTGCTGTTCCAGAACGCGCTGGGCACCGGTGACGCGGCGATTCGCCATCAGCTTGTCGTTAGCTTTACCCATGGAGTTGAGGCCGATACGAATGGACCACATCATGCCGAGCGTGAGCAGACTGAGGAGAGACACGGCGATCAGAACTTCAATCAACGTGAGACCGGATTTTGGATTGCGGGCTTTCACGGAGTTAGGGCTAAGGGCACAACGGAGCGGCGATACCCTTCGAGCGGGAAGGTGTGGCGCTGTCCGCCTTCGGTCCACCAGATTTCGAGTTGGATACGTTCCAGCATGGGGGAACCGCCGGGAGCGCCAGGCAGTGTTTCGAAAGCGGAAAGATGAGCGCGCCAGCCGCTGGTGGGGTCGAAGAGTTCTTCGAGGTCGGAATTGGGAGGGACGCGGTGATTGGTGATGAGCTCGTCCATTTTTGAATGAGCCCGCATGACGGCTTGATCGTAGCCGGTGAGGCGTGAGGCGTTGCGCATGGAAGTCCCGATGCCACCGAGGAGTGTGACGACGGCAATCGCCATGATGGTGGTGGCGACGAGGACTTCGAGGAGCGTGAAGCCGGATTGCGCGTGGCGGGGGGCTCTCATGTTTGGGGAACGCCGGTGACGGGATCGATGCGGATGGATTTGTGAGCGCCCCGGCTGTTGAAAATATCGATGGCGATGGCGGGAGGCGCGCCGCCGGGAAGCAGAAGAAACTGCGTGGCCTCGCCAGAGATTTTGATGTTCTTCTCGAGCACCAGACGGCGGGTGTAGCCGGCTTCGGAGGAGAAAAGAGTCAGCGTGCTATCGGCCGGCGTGATGACCACCTCAATGGCTTGTTCGCGGCGTTCGGCGCGGCTCTGGGCGGCGGTGAGGAAGGTAGCAATGGAATCGGCCGCGGAGCGAAGCTGAATGCTTTCGAGGCCAGCGGAGACGGAGGGAAACGAAATGCCGGCGATGAGGCCGATGATGGCCATGACGATCAGCATCTCAATCAGGGTGACGCCGGCTTGGGAACGGCCGCGATTCACTTATTCGACCAGCTCAGGATGTCGGCATTGATGCCATCGCCGCCGGGCGCGCCATCGGCGCCGAAAGAGCTGATGTCGGGCTCATCGCCATGATCGCCGGGATATTTGTAGATGTACGGGTGGCCCCAGGGATCGTTGGGAACATCTTGCGGAAGGTAAGGGCCGTTCCAGTTCTGAAGGTCGCCAGGGCGGTTGCGAAGAGCGTTGAGGCCCTGTTCGGTGGCAGGATATTGGCTTGTATCCAGCTTGAAGCTTCCAAGCGCGGTGGAGAAATTTTGTATCTGCGAACGGGCGGCGACCACGCGGGCTTTATCGCCGTGTTTCAGCATGGTGGGCGCCACCAGCGCGGCAAAGAGCGCGATGATGGTGACCACCACCAGCATTTCGATGAGCGTGACGCCGGCCTGGCGGGAACGTCGTTTTGTTTTGATAAGCGGTGCTTGCATAGATCTCCTAAACTGCGACTTCGTTGATGCTGGTGATGGCGAGCAGCATACTCAGAATAAGCGCGCCCACCAGGATGCCCATGATCAGAATTATGGCCGGTTCGAAGAGCGAGGTGAAGCGGCGGATGGCGGCGCGCGTATCGGCTTCGAAGATATCGGCAAGGCGCGTGAACATCTGATCGAGCTTGCCGGTTTCTTCTCCCACAGTGAGAAGATGCGCGGCGAGGGGCGGAAAGACGGCGACCTTGCGAATGGGCGCGGCAATACCTTCACCGCGTTTGACACCTTGAGCCACTTCGCGCAGGGCGCCGGAAATGGATTTGTTATTCAGGATGCCGGCGGAGATGTTGATGGATTGAACGAGCGGCACGGAGTTCGAAACCAGGGTGGACATGGCGCGTGAGAAGCGCGCTGTTTCGGCCTTACGGAGCGCGTCGCCGAGGAGGGGAATGCGGAGACGGAGACGATCCCACCAGAGGCGGCCGCCGATGGAGGCGATGTACATGCGGAAGCCGATGATGAGCGTGGCGAGTGTGCCCGCACCGAGCCACCACCAGGTTTTGATGAACTTGCTGGTTTCGAGCATCAGGAGTGTGGGCAGCGGGATTTGCATGTGTGAGTCTTCAAAGACTGACGCAAAGCGCGGCACCACGAAGGTGAGCAGGACCAGGATGGAGGCGAAGCCCACAAAGGTGAGCAGGCCGGGGTAGACCATGGACGAAATAATGTACCCGCGCAGATCGTCACGGGAGCGCTCGAATTCGGCGAGTCGTTCGAAGATTTGCGCGAGGGAGCCACCTGCCTCGCCGGCGCGCACCATGTTGATAAACAGGTCGGAGAAGTATTCGGGATGCGTGGCGAGCGAATCGGCCAATGAACGGCCGCCTTTGAGGACGCGCAGGATATCGAGAATGATGAAACGGAAATGAGGGCGTTCTGTAATTTCGGCGGTGATGGAAAGCGCGCGATCAAGGGGAACGCCGCTGGTGAGGAGCGTGGAGAGTTCCTGGGTGAAGAAGAGAACGTCGCGATGCTTTTTGCCGGAGCCGAAGGAGGGGAGCTTGAGGTCAGTGGCTTTCTTTTCGGTGATGCCGACGTAAACCGGGGTGAGGCCTTGCTTCTGCAGTTCGCGCGCGACGAGGCGTTCGGTTTCGGCCGAGATGGAGCCGGAGCGGACTTTACCGTCTGAGCCTACTGCGCGGAAATAGAAGGTGGTTGCCATGGGGCGTTAAAGAGCCTTCAAAATTCGCCCACGCTCATTCGTAGTGTGTCCACATACGGTGACCCGCACGATTCGATCAGGCATCTTCGGCTGCTTGTTTGGTGTACAAAATTTGCCACTCGATCACCAGCCCGGGTTCGTCGTGCAATCCTTCAAATCGGAATGAAGACCTTCTTCGATGGATTCACGCATTCCTGGGATAGAGAACAGATAGAGGGTCTCCTGAAGAGCGTTCCAATCTTCCTCAGCGACGACGACGGAGTTATGTGTTTCGCCGGTGATAAGTACGGTCTGGTGGTCGGCCGCGTTCTGCTCCATAAGAGTGTCGAGGGCCTGCTTGGCTTCGTCTTTTGAGATTGTGGTCATTGCTTAGAACTCCTGAGTTACGCGTAGCACTTCTTCCGAAGTAGTCACGCCCGCGGCTACTTTTTGCCAGCCATCTTCACGCAGGCTTTTCATGCCATTGCGTCGGGCGGCTTCCTGAATTTTGCCGGCGTCGGAGTTGGCCATGATCAAGGTGCGGATCTCTTCGTTCATCTCCATCAATTCGAAGATGCCGACGCGGAATTTGTAGCCGGTGTTGTTGCAGGCTTCGCAGCCTTGGCCGCGGAAGGTTTCGATGCGGTCGCCGAAGGGAGTCAGCTCGGGTCCGTTTGAGGCGATACATTTCTTGCAGATGACGCGCACCAGACGCTGCGCGAGGACGGCTACCACGGAGGAGTTGATCAGGTAATTTTCGACGCCCATATCGGTAAGGCGCGTGATGGCACTGGGCGCATCGTTCGTATGCAGCGTGGAGAAAACGAAGTGCCCGGTGAGCGCGGCGCGGATGGAGATATCGGCGGTTTCGCGATCGCGAATTTCTCCAATCATGATGACGTCGGGATCCTGACGCACGATGTGCCGGATGCCGGACGCGAACGTGAGGCCGATTTGCGTGTTGACGTGCATCTGGTTGATGCCATCCATCTGATATTCCACTGGATCTTCGACGGTGATGATCTTGCGGGCGGTGGTGTTGATGCGCTTGAGGGCGGAATAGAGCGTAGTAGATTTGCCGCTGCCGGTCGGCCCTGTGACAAGAAAAATGCCGTGCGGGAGCGAGGTGTAGTGCGTCATGCGCTCCAACATGTAGGGGTCGAAGCCGAGCTTTTGGAGATCGTAAAAATCGCCGGCGGAGCGGTCCAGAATACGCATGACCAAACTTTCGCCGTAGATGGTGGGGAGCGTGGAGACGCGGAGATCGATATCGCGGCCCAGGATCTTGATCTTGATGCGGCCATCCTGCGGCAGGCGGCGCTCGGCGATGTTGAGCTTCGCCATTAATTTCAGGCGGCTGACGATAGCGGCTTTCAGTTCGCGCGGCGGCGGCTCCTGGCTGGAGAGCACGCCATCGATGCGATAGCGGACGCGAAACTCTTTTTCGAAGGGCTCGATGTGGATATCGGAGGCGCGGCGCTCGACAGCGAGCGCGATCATGGCATTCACCAGGCGAATGACCGGGGCTTCGCTGGCCATGTCGCGCAGATGTTCTAGATCTTCGCCGGCTTGCGCGCTGTCCAGATCGATATCGCCCGGCTGGCGTTCACGTTCGCCGAAGTAGCGCTCGATGGCGTCGAGAATTTCAGGCTCGCCGGCGAGTTGCACGCCGATACGGAGGCCAGTGAAGCCGCGAACGGCGGAGATGGTTTCGAAATCGAGCGGGTCCGCCATGGCGACCGTGAGGGTGTCGCCGTGACGCGCAATGGGAATGAATTTCGATTGGCGCATGAAGCGCGCCGAAAGGCCGTCGAGTTCGGGAGCGGGCGGGGGCGGCGCATCGAGCGTCGCAATTTCCATGTTGTGCTGGTCGGCCAGGGCAGCCAGTACATCGCGGGCGGCGATGGAGCCCATATCGACCAGAATCTTACCGATCTTGTCTCCACGTTCGCGCTGGAGTTCAAGCGCGCGGTCGAGATCGGACTGCTCGATGTGGCCGCGCAGGATGAGCATTTCACCCAGGCGGAGGTGAGTGGCGGGTGGCGACTCTAGAGAATCGGTTTGGGGAGCAACTTCGATCACAATTCCTGGACCTTGATGACGGTTTCGATTTTGACTTTTCCTTCTTTGGCCGCCATTAGTTGTGCACGCTGTGCCTGCATGTACACCTGGGAAGGAAGTCTACCGGTAGTTTCCCATGTTTCATTTCCCAAGGTGACCACGAGGACAATCTGTTCGCGGGGCGGAACGGTATCGAGCACGGAGCCCGCGTCCACTAGAATTTGCTGCATTCCGGCGCGCAAAACCGGCAATTGCGAGAGCTTTTTCTGGTAAATGCGGTCGATAACGGGCTTTTCTATGGTGAGTTGAAAAGGGCTGATGGACGGCGTAAAGGTAAGGTTGACGTCTGCGGTGAAAACGGCCCCGTAGCCTTCAAGGTAGACGCCACGGGGGAGGGCGAGGATCTCCATATTGGCCGCATGGAGCGTGTTGGTGAAAGTTGTTTCGAGTGAGGCTAGGGAAGAACGGCGGACCGTGGGAAGGGCCCAGAGTACTGTGGCTGTCACGGCAAGAACAGCTAGACGCTTCATTGCGTGTCACCCCCGTAGGTCAGCGACGAGGCGCGGGAAACCATGAATCGCTTTTGCGGCATGATCAGGTAATCGGAGACGTTCCGCATCAGCGCGCGCTGCTGCATTTCGTGCTTGCGTTCGAGCGCGCTGAGCAGCAATTCGGTTCGTTTTTGCTGACGCACTTCGGTGTCGGCGACAGCTTTGCGGACGGCTTGATCGATGAGGGGGGCGATTTCGACGCCGGCGGGTTGGGCGGCGGCGATTACGGGGCGGGCTGGAACAGGGGAGGGGGCGGGACGAAGGGAAAAGGTCACCAAAGCCGCCGAGAGCATGGCAGCGGAGGCGAAACCCAATCGCGGGGCGGAATTCCAAAGCGCTGCCCAGGCGCGACGGGGGCCTGACGGCTCAAACACTTTATCCGAAACGAAGCCAATTCGCTGCGGCGGCTCCTGATCGGGAATGGATTCGAGGGCGAAACGCAGGTGGCGTAATTGGTCCAATTCGGCCGAGCAACCGGAGCAGGAATGCAGGTGGCGGGCGGTACGGCGCCGTTCTTCCTCCGGCAATTCGTCCAGAAAATAGTCGCGAATTTCAAAATCGGCGCAATTCATTCAGTGCTTCCTTTCCGCGGGCGATAACTCTGTCTTCAGCAGGTCGAGCGCGGTGTAGAGACGGCTTTTGATGGTGGAAACGGGTATGGCGAGGATTTCAGCCATTTCTTCAAATTTGAAACCTTGATAAATCTTGAGGACAACGGCTTCTCGCTGATCGGCGGAAAGACGGTCGAGGGCGGCGGTTACGGCAAGAGACATTTCAAACGGGTAGGCACCGCCGGAACTTGTGGAGACCCGCTCCGGCAAGTCTTCGAGATCCACCTCCGGCTTGCGCTTGCGGAACAGCGAATACGCCTCATTGTGCGCGATCCGAAACAACCAGGGCCCGAAGCGGGAAGTGTCATCGAGTTTGCGAATGTTCTGAAAAGCCTTCAGGAAGACATCCTGGCTGAGGTCGAAGGCGTCTTCGCGGTTATTAACGATGCGCAGCAGATAGTTGAACACACGCTTTTCCCAGCGGGAGACTAAAAGGTTGAAGGCCTCGACATCGCCACGGCGGGTGCTTTCGATCAGGTCGGCATCTTCCACGGCGCGGAAGATCAATTAGCGGCTCCTTGTGAATAGACGCGCACTGGCGGTGGAAAAGTTGGATAGCGTCCAACGAACAACATAATTTTATCGGAAGAAGGAGAGAAATACGCGGCCCTGACGCCACACGGTGCATTGAGACACAAATTGTGAGCCTCAGTTTGGAACGCGAATTAGTTTGGCTGCCCGCCGCGGCGCAACTGCCGGGTGGAATGCCGGAGACGCTGGCGCAAATTTGGAGCGCAGCGTCGCCCTTGGTTGCCGCCGCGCTGGACGATCCCTTGGCCGGCGTGGTGATCTTCGACCGCCATCTTGCGGTGGCGCACGCCACTTCGCGCGTGCCGGGGCTGCTCGGTTTGCCGCCGAATACATCCTGCGAGCATGTCACGATTTTGGACTTGCTGGCGCTTGTCGAGTGGGAACCCGGCTCCGCTACCGCAGCGCAAAAATGCATCACCGGCCAGCGCCCGAGTGATGGCGTCGCGCCCGTTTTGTTGAAACTGGTGGGCTCTGGAACGGGCGTGATCATGCAAGTTAGGCGGCTAGGCTGGGGCTACCGGCTGGCCACCTTCCGAGCCGGATACGTGGAGCATGAAGGAGTAAAAGCGGAGACGTACGCGGAGCTGGACTCTTTGACCAAGCTGGCCACGCGCGGCGCTTTCGAAGCGGCGGTACAGGCTATTCTGGACCACGGGCCCGGCCAGCCCGTTGCGATTTTTCTTTTGGACCTGGACCGTTTTAAGCCGGTCAACGATACCCTGGGGCATGCCGCCGGGGACGCTGTCCTGCGTCTGGTGGCAAAGCGCTTGAAAGCAACTGTGCGGTCTGGCGACATGGTGGCGCGGTTCGGCGGTGACGAGTTCGCTCTGCTCAGCAGCCAAATATCAGGCGCAAGCGATCCTTCCCAAATCGCGAACCGCATTCTGGATAGTCTGCAGCGGACCTACCTGACTGACGGCCATCTGGTGAATATCGGCGTTAGCATTGGAATCGCGCTCTCGCCCCAGCACGGCCATACCTGCGCGGAACTGCTGAGGAGCGCGGATTTGGCCCTGTATCATTCAAAAACTTCGGGCCGCTCCACTTTCCGTTTCTTCGAAAGCATCCTGGCCACCCGCGCCGAAGTCAGGCGTACCAGTGAACTGGAGCTGCGGCGAGCACTGGCTCTGCGCCAACTGGAAGTACACTATCAGCCCCAGGTGGGAATCGGCACAGGCAAGCTGATCGGCTTCGAAGCTCTGGTGCGCTGGCGCCACCCGGAACGCGGATTAATTCCACCCGATCACTTCCTGCCTTTGGCTGAGGAAATCGGCCTGATCGTGCCCATGGGTGACTGGGTGCTGCGGACGGCATGCCGGGAAGCCCTGAACTGGGACCAGAGCGTCACCATTGCTGTCAACGCATCGCCTTTGCAGTTCGATTCGGGGCGCTTTGCGGAGTCGGTGGCGAACGCGCTCGAGATTACCGGGCTCCCGGGAAATCGTCTGGAAATTGAAATTACGGAAGGAATTCTGCTGAAGAGCGAAGAAAAGGTGCTGGAAACCCTGGCCAAGCTGCGCGGGATGGGCGTGCGGATAGCGATGGACGATTTCGGGACCGGCTATGCGTCACTGAGCCAGTTGGCGCGCTTTCCATTCGACAAGATTAAAATCGACCGTTCGCTGGCGGGCACTGGCGGCGATCATCCTAAAAACCGTGCGATTGTCCGCGCGATTGCGTCCCTCGGGATCAGCTTGGGCGTAGAGACAATGGCCGAAGGCGTCGAAAGCGACGAGCAGTGGGATCGTCTGCGAACGGATGGTTGCTCATCGGTCCAGGGCTATTTGTTCAGCAAGGCCATTCCGGCCCATGAAATAGAAGCATTGACGGCAAAGCTTAGCAAGGAACAGCGTGTATCGGTTGCACCCAAACGAGACTAATATGAACACGGAACTATATCGGCTTGTGTATTGCAGCCGCAACCGAATTCGCGGCACCGAAGCGGAGGTGACCTCCGAGATCCAGCAGATTCTGCGCAGCAGCCGGGACAATAATGCCCGGGTGGGTGTGACAGGAGCATTGCTCTATGACGCCGGGACTTTCGCTCAGGCGCTGGAGGGCCCGCTAGCCGCAGTGGAGGAAGTGTTTGAAAGGATCCAGGAAGACTTTCGCCACAGCGATGTAACGGTTGTGGAGAACGGTCCGGTGGCCACGCGCCTCTTTGGGGATTGGGCGATGGCAATGTGCGGCGACGGCCCGAAGAAGGCCACGCTGGAGACTTCCGCCGTTCTGGAAGCCGCTTTCGCGCACTCTTCAGAAGCGGGCGGCCAGGTTCTAGAGCTTTTAGGGGATTTGGTGATGCAGGAAAACGACAGGGTGCTAGTCGACGCCTGGTAATCCTTTTGGCACTCCGGCTGCGTGGAACATACACTATGCCGCTCACTCGCGTTTCCGTAACTTTTCTTTTGCTCTGTGCCGCCGGAGTAACAGCGCAGAATTTGGCGCGCGCGGATTTTTCCGGCGCCTGGGCGATGGATGCGCGGCGTAGCGAATCGGCACATCAGGATGTGCCGATTGGCCCGGTAAACCTTGTCATCACCCAGGATGCTTCGGAGATTGCCATTGAAACGACGCGCAAAGAATCGAAGGCGTCGGCTGTGTTCCATGAGATTTTGAAGTACCGGCTGGACGGAACTGAGCTTACGATGGTTGGCGACGGCGGATCCAAGGTGACGACGAAAGCGCGTTGGGACGGGCCGAAACTGGTGACCGAGACGACGAGGAATATTCAGGGTTCGACGGTCACGACGCTTTATGTGCAAAGCCTTGCGCCGGGGGCACGTGAGATGACGATTGAAAAATCGCTGACCGTGCAGCATGGCTATCAGTTTGAAGGAGCAAAAACGACCGGCCGCGGGACCGACATTTTCGTCAAATCGCGTTAGCGGGTTGCGGAGACTTTTGGCGTCTTGCCGTTGGCGAGAATGATCTTGTTGAGAAGTGCCACCGCATCGTCAATTGGCAGGATGTTTCCGATCGCAATTGGCGTGCGGCCATTTGCATCCAGCGCATCGGGGTCCGCGCCTTTGTCGGCAAGGAACTGTACAACTTTGCACACGTCGGCTTGCGTGGTTTTCTGAAGACCCACGGAGAGCGCCGCATGCATGACCGTACTCTTACGAGTGGTGGTAACGGCGTTGACGTCAGGATCGAGCTGGTATGCGTATTCCACAACAGGCAGGCGAGAACTGCCGGCTGCGGCCATGAGGAACGTGGTGCCATCCTGCGCTTTCAGTTTGGGGTCGGCGCCAACGGCAACCAACGCTTCCATGACATCTTTGGCGCCGGCGCGTGCCGCAAGCAGGAGAGGCGTTTGTTCTCCTGCCGGTGCGCGAAAGAAACCGCCACCGCCACCGCGCCCGGGACGTACGGGAATCTTGTTGGTAAGCGCATTCGGATTCGCACCACGCGCGAGCAGCGCCTTCACCATATGAAGGTTGCCGGATTGCGCCGCAAGATGCAGAGCGGTGTTGCCCAGTTGATCGGTGGAATTGGGATCCGCCTGGTTCGCCAGGAGAACGTCTGCCACTTCGGCTTTATCGCCAACGACGGCAACCTCCAAAACGCTCATGCCATTGGGCAGTTTGTAGTTCGCACTGAGGCCGGCATCGATTAAACTTTTGACGGATTTGAAATCGCCCTTCTGCGTTGCGAAAACCAGCGGAGTGAAGCCGCCGTTTGAGACCGCCGTGACGTGAGCGCCACTTTCGATCAGAAACTTGACCACTTCGGAATGCCCTTCTGCCGCGGCCCACATGAGGGCGTTCTGACCTTTGCGGCTCTCGGTGGCGTCGATGAGAGCACCGTGCGCGAGCAGCAGTTTGATGGCGGGGAGGGATCCGGATCGCGCGGCAATCATGAGCGCGGTCTCACCGTTCCAGCGCGCGGCCTTGGCGTCGGCGTCCGCGGCGATCAGCTTTTCGACGATTGCGAAATCGCCCGTTGAGCAGGCGAGCGTGAGAGGAGTTTCGCCATACTCATCGGCCGTATTCACCTTAGCCCCGGCTTTGAGAAGTCGATCGACCGTATCAGCCTGATCAAGATACACGGCCCAGGCCAATGGGGTCGCGCCATCTGGCTGCGGCGCGTTTACGTCAATATGCCGTTGCAGCAAACCGGGAACGGGACGGCCGCCCTGGTCTTTGATGGCATCGAGCAGACGTTGATCGATTGCTCCCGCCAGGGGCAAGGCGAAGAAAGCGGCGGCGACTACTGAGCACCGCAAGGCAGAAGCTGGCATCGTCTTAGGTGATGGAAAGCTGGTCGATCTTTCCTGTCGCGTCGCCCAGCGTTTGGGCCTGAACGCCCGCTTTGTCCAGCATAGTGAGCAGCAGATTGTTCATGGGCGTCTCTTTGGGATATCGAATATGGCGGCCGCCCTTCACATTGCAGCCCGCGCCACCCACCAGCACCAGCGGCAGATCGTGATGCGTGTGAGCGTTGCCATCGCTGATGCTGCTGCCGTAGAGCAGGAGCGAGTGGTCCAGCAGAGTGCCGTCGCCGTCTTTTGTCTTGTCCATTTTGTCGACCAGGTAGGCGAACGATTTGACGTGCAGTTCGTCGATCTTGATGGTTTTCGCGATCTTTTCCGGATCGTTCTGGTGATGCGTGACGGAATGATGGCCGTCGGCGATTCCGATGGAGCGGTAGCTTCGGTTGCTGCCTTCGCGAGCCATCATGAAGCTGATGACACGCGTCATATCGGTCTGGAAAGCCAGCACCATCAGATCACACATGAGCTTGGAATGCTCTTCGAATTCATCCGGCACACCAGAAGGACGCTCGAGCGTAGGCAACTTCATGGTGGCGCTTTGTTGTTCGGCCTTTTGGATGCGGCGTTCGATGTCGCGAATTCCGTCCAGATATTCTTCCGGCTTGTTCTTGTCGCGCGTGCCTAGTTCGGGCTGCAGGCGGGCCACATCGCCACGCACGAAATCGAGCAGGCTGCGGTCTTCCTTCAACAGCTTCAAGCGCGTCTGAGGATCGGTGGTTCCGCCGTCGCCAAAAAGCCGTTCAAAGACCGCGCGCGGGTTCACTTCCATGGGGTTAGGCGTAGTCGGCCCGCGCCACGAAATGGTGTTGGTGTAGGCGCAACTGTAGCCGCTATCACAACCGCCCGCAAGGCTTGGCTCTTCGAGGCCAATTTCGAGCGAACCGAATTGTGTCTTCTTGCCGAGTTCACGCGCGGCGACTTGATCGGCGGAGATGTCGGCACGAATGTCCGCGCCTTCGGTTTTCTTCGGGTGGATGCCGGTCAGCCAACTCGCGCCCGCGCGGGCATGATCGCCAGCACCGTCGCCGAGCGCCCGACCGCCGTTCTGCATCAGGTTACTGAGCACCAGCATTTTGTCGCGGAAAGGCTCAAGCGATTTCATGGTGGACGCGAACTCAAAACCCGAACCGATTTGCGAGGGCAACCAGTTCTTTTGGATGATGCCATTCGGCACATAAACAAAGCCCAGGCGCACATTGCCCGCGGCCGCCGTGAGGCGTGTATCGGTCAACGCCGGAACCATCGCATCCAGCAGTGGCAAAGCCATGGAGACGCCTATTCCGCGCAGGAAGGTACGGCGGGCAAGAGACTTCTTGGTGATCATCATTCGATTGTTCTCCTTGACTGGAACTGCGGATTATTTACGATGGCAACGATAAAAGCGGGAATGGTGGCGTTCTTGGCTTCCGACTCTCGAATCACAGTTCGGACAGCCGGGGCGTCATAGTATTCCAAGCCACGGCCCAGCGCATAGGTCATGAGCTTTTCCGTGAACGTGGTCAGGTACTGGTCTTTATAGGTGGTGATGAGAAGCGACTTGAGGCCTTTCGGTCCGTTGAAGATGGTGCCGTCGGGCAGCTTGCCCGTCGCGTCGATGACAGCATCGCCATCCTTGCCGCGCCACGCGCCGATACCATCGTAATTTTCAAGTGAGAAGCCGATTGGGTCCATGCGCGAATGGCAACCCGCGCAGGTTGGGTTTGCACGATGTTGTTCCATTTGCTGACGCATTGTCAACTGCGCCGCGCCTTGGGCGTGTTCGGGAAGTGCAGGAATATCTGGCGGAGGCGGAGGCGGGCTGCTGCCCAGAAGGTTTTCGAGTACCCACTTCCCGCGCTGCACCACAGAGGTGCGATTGGGGTAGGAGGTGACCGTGAGGATGCTTCCCTGCCCTAACAGACCACCGCGATTCGGGTCGGTCAGGGAAACACGACGGAATTGCGAACCGTAAACACCGGGAATCTTGTAGTGCTGAGCGAGACGCTGATTCAGGTACGTGAAATCAGCACTCAACAAATCGGTAACGGGGCGGTTTTCCCGCAGCACCGCGTTAAAAAACAATTCAGTTTCGGTTTGGAAAGCGCGGCGCAACCCAGGGTCGAACTTCGGAAACACATCCTGATCGGGACGAACCTGAGCAAGATTGCGAAGGTAAAGCCACTGGCCGGCGAAGTTGGTGACGAAGGCGCTGGAGCGATTGTCGGCCAACATGCGGGCAACCTGACCATCCAGAACCGCAGGCTCTTTCAACTTGCCCTGTTCCGCCGTTTTCAACAATTCGTCATCGGGGATGCTGCTCCATAGAAAGAAAGAGAGGCGGGACGCCAACTCAATATCGCTGATGCGGTGTACGGAGCCAGGAATTCCCACTTTGGTATCGCGTGTTGTATCGTGTTCCACACGGAAAAGAAAATCCGGAGAGACCAGAATCGCCCGAAGCGCCCTGCCGATCCCGCTATCGAAAGAACCTTCTTTGAGGCCCGCCTCGTAAAACGCCAGCAGCGGCTTCAGATCCGCTTCGGTTACCGGGCGGCGATAGGCGCGTCGACTTAAGCCGGCCAAAATCTTGCCGGCGCACGGCAATTCCTCCTTCGCGGACGTGGGCGAACAAACGAAGACTTTTTTGCGGCTCGGACTGTCTCCGGGACCGGCAATCTCATACGGCCCGGAAATGGTTACGCTGGACAACTGGGGAATCTCGCGATCCTGCTCCACGTCATAAATATTCAAACGCGTGCCATCCAGGCGCAGGTCCAGCTTGAAAACCGTCTTCGGCAACTTAGGCGGGTTGGCGTTATTTTGAAAGCCCACCACCGGCAACACTTCCGGAACAAGATTCTCCGCCAGGAATGTCGCTCCGATTTTACGAACGCCCGCTTTCACGGGCATGCGAACCTCAATCACTTTGGGGAGAGGAGCTGGGCCATCGAACCCCAGCCCGGGCGAGGGGAGCTTCACCTTGATCAAATAAACCGCATCGACCGGAAAATGATATTCAAAAGCGATTCCGCCAGCAGAATCGAACGGCATATCGTCGCTGACGCGAGAACGGCCAGCGCCCGGCTCTTTGATGGGCGTAAACTCATTCACTTCCGGCTGAAGATCGGTACTCCCAATGGCCGAACGGCTCACCATGCGCGCCACCGACATGTAACGCTCAATCAGGATTGGCGAAAGGGAGAGCACCTCGCCAATGTTGTCAAAGCCGTAGCCGGTGTCATCGGCCGGCAGTTTGGCAGCAAGCTTCAGATCGATGCCCAACAGATCTCGAACAGTATTGCTGTATTCCGCGCGATTCAGGCGATGGATAGACGGGTGACCCGGGTTGGGATGCGCCAAAGCGGAACGATCGAGCGAATCGGTGGTCCATTTCGTGAAGGCGGCGACGGCTTCCGGTTTCGGGTGGGGCATGCCGGCGGGCGGCATCTGGCCGGTGCTGACTTTGCGCAGCACCTTCTCCCATACAGCGGCGTCCGGGCCGCTCATCGTCACGTCGGGATTTTGCGCGATCAGCCCTTGCACCGAGATTGCGGCCGTCTTCAACGACTGGTTATGGCAGCCCACGCAATAACGCTTCATCAGCGCTTGCGAGGCAACTGCGTCGGCGGATGGCGGAACGGGGGATTGAGCTTGACCCTGGGCCTGACCCTGCAGGGAAACCCGGTCAAATACGAAAGAGGGCAGTGCGGCCAGAGCGGCCACGGCAGCCACCCGGAACCAGACGCGCGGGAAGGATCTGAGTTTATATAGGATCTGCAATGAGAAAACCCCTGAACATGAGAGGCTAATGTAAAGGCGCGATTTCGCCCCCAGTGGTTACAGTATACGTTAAGAAAAAAGCGGTCTCAAGGCGATGGATCGTACTGTGGCGCCCACTGTGGCACCCAAGGAAAACGGCTTGCCACATCTCGCTTCTTTTGAAGCTGATGGGCAAGCCGGCGCACCGAAGCGAACGGTGCTAGAAGCTGATGCGGACCACAACCTGCATGTTGCGGGGAGGCCGCACCGAGGTCACAGCGCCAAACCCGGTCTTGTTGCCGGTTTCCGACGCTAAATTGGTGGGTGTGGAATTTGTTGCGCTGGTCACATTCAAGGTCGTATTCACATTGTTGAACTGGGTGTGATTTAACGTATTAAACGTATCCAGACGAATTTCCACTTTCGCACGCTCCTTAATGCGGAATTCTTTTGAAACCGTCATATCCCAGCTATTAATTGGAGCGCGATACAAGAAATTGCGTCCCGATTCCAGTCCCAGGCTCTTAAAAGTGGGAGTGGTAAAGGCGTTGACATTGAATTGGCGGTAAGGATCGCTAGTGTTGCCGCTGCCCGGATTGCCGACGACGGCAATGCGTGCGCCCTCAATCTGCTGGGTACCGGTGAGACCGTACGAAGACAAGCCCGGAATAGAGTAACCGATGTTGTAAGGCCCACCTGTCTGGTAGCGATAGATTCCGGAAAGCTGCCAGTTATTGGTAGCCAGAGCGAAAATTTTGTTGTCGGAGAATTTGGGGAATTCATAGACCCAATTCACATTGAAATTGTGGCGGCGATCAAAATCGAGTGGGCCGTAATTCGCCAAGCGATTGTTGGTATCGATGCGTGGTGCGCCAAACCCATTAATGCCGGGCAGATCGTTAGATTGTGTCCCTAAAGCCTTACTCCAGGTATACGTGACACCCAGAAGCAAACCCTTCCGGAAGCGCCGGTTGATGGAATTCTGCAGGGAATGGTAATTCGAACTTGCCGCAGGCTCGATATAAGAAATGTTACCGAAGCCCTGAAAGGGACGCAGAAAATCGACAGGCAAGGCATTGGCGCCGGTAGAATTCGCTGCCAGTGTGGGGTCCTGATTCTGCGCAAGGTAAGCGGCACCGTAATAAGGAGCATTGATATTTCGGCGCTGCAGAAGGTGCGTTCCCAGCGTGCCGACATACGATACATCCAACACGGAATCGAGCGGCAGCTTGTACTGGATACCGAGGTTGTAGGCGTACGTAGTGGGATTTTTGCCTTTGCGGTCATAGGCTACCAGCGCGGGCGGCGCCAGCAGGATTTGCCCGGTATTGATGGTCTGGATCTGGCCGAAGTTGAAAGTGGGCTGGAGGGTGGTGGGAGGGTTGGTCAACAAATCGAATACTACGTTTCCCTGCGGCCGGTCATAAAAAATGCCGCCGCCGCCCCGAACCACAAGATTTTGGTTGCCGCGCACATCGTAAGCAAAGCCAAACCGGGGTGCGAAGTGGATGCCGCGATTCTTATACAAGCCCTCTTCGATTCCCGCACCCGCCTGGACAATGCCGTTCAGCAATTTGCCGGTGTTTGGCACGACGCGGCCGATATAGGCGCCATCGAGGGTGTTGGAAGCCGAGGGCACGAAGCCAGTCGCCAGGGAGGCGGGATTCACGGCGCGCCGATTGGCCCCGCTGCAAGGTGCCGCGTTCCCGACACAGACAGGCCGATAGAGCAGCGGCGCGTCACTGCCGTTGTACCGGTTGGGCAGGAAGTTGGCGGTCTGTAAGTCTTCATCGTACTGGGGCTGTATCCAATAAAAGCGCATTCCGTAATCGAGGGTGAGACGGCTATTCACCTTCCAGTTGTCCTGCCCGAAGAATTCAACGTTGTTATAGCGATACTTGCCGATGAAGTAGCCGGAAGCTTGTGAAAAGGAGTTATAAACTCCCAAAGCGGCATTCGCGAAACCAAAGCCGGTATCAAGTGGGTTCGAAGTATTGTCGGAGAAGTCGTATCGTCCGTTGTTGTTGGCGAAGGCGCTCTGCGGCTTGAAGCTGTTCTGCCAGAACACACCGGCTTTAACGGAATGCTGCCCCGCCACTTTGGAGATGCTGGCCGACCAATCGCGGTTGGTGTTGAAGTTATAAAACGGCGAGTTGTTCGAGCCGATATTCGGGGGGTTAGCGATCCGTCCGCCGAAAACGAACTGGGGAGGCGAATCAATCTGCACCGCGCCGGGGTACACCACGGGAAAGCCGGTCAGCCAAAGCGCCGTCTTGTTGAATTTCTTGTTTGCGGGGCTAATGTCGATGGAGTTATGGCTTCCGCCGATGGTGATTTCGAGGACTGTGGTGGGGTTGAGAGAGCCAGTCAAGGTGCCCGCATAAGTGGTGCGCGGGTTAGGCAGAAGAACGTTAAAATCCGGCAGGTTGGTGGCTAATACAAAGGAACCGTACGGGAGAACCTGGTTGTTCTTTACGTCAACGTACCGGCCTGAGATACGCCAGGAGTTCGTGATGTTGTAATCGATGCGGATTAGATTCTGAATTTGCGGCTGGCTGGAGGGAGCCTCGGTAATGTAATTGAATCCGACGCCGGTGGTGTTCGGCATTGGATAGAGCTTCAAAAGATTCTGGCCTAAACCGTAGAGACGGCTTGGCGGAATTTTGCCCACCACGCCTCCGTCCTGAAAACAGCCGGTGGTGTTTGCGGCGCTGCAAGGCAAGTTGGTGGTGTAATCCCGAATGTAGGGGAATGGATTGCCAGAATTGTCGACGGTCTGGGAGAAATCGCCATTTCGTTCAACGGCAGTGGGTACCCTGACACGGTTCGGGCCGGCGGGTGGGATGAAGCGCTTTTGGTGTTCCTGATTGTAGAAGAAGAAGAGCTTTTGCTTGTCTTTGTTGAACACCTTCGGAATGTAAATAGGCCCGCCAATTGTGAAACCCAAATCACGCTGATCCAGGCGAGGCTTGTTGATGTGGTTTGTGGGCGTGCTGTCGCGATTGTTGATCCAGGTATTCGCGTTGAGGCCATCGTAGCGACGGAAGGCGTAAAAGGAACCGTGAAAATCCTTCGTTCCGCCGCGAGTGACCGCGCTGATTTGCGCGCCGGCGGACCGCCCATATTCGGCCTGGTAATTCGATGTCAGGACCTTAAACTCCGAAACCGCATCCAAATTCAAGCTGAGCAAGGTTCCGTTGTTTCCCGTGTCGATAATTGAAACACCGTCAAGCGTTAGATTGTTGGCGTTGTAACGCAAGCCATTCGCGGAGATATCGGTGATGGAGTCACTGGAGCCGTTGGCTGAATTGAAAACCACGCCGGGTACAAGAGAAGCGAGGGGAGTAAATCCGCGGCCGTTCACGGCGATACTGCGCAATACTTCACCCTGTATGGCGTATGACCGTTCGGCGCTTTCAGATTGTACCAGCGTCCCTTCCGCCGTCACTGTTACGGTATCGGTTGCCGACCCGACATCCAAAACGATGTTGCCGAGAGCCAGCTTGTCGTTCGCCACCAGTTCAATTGCCGTCTGCTCCGTTCTCTTAAAACCCTTGGCTTCGACAAGCAGAATATAGGTGCTTGGCGATAGTTGAGGAAAAACGAAACGGCCTTGCGAATCAGTCTTTGTGGTTTGAGAAAATCCCTTCTGAACATCCCGAATGGTAACTGAAGCTTCCTGGACGGAAGCCTGCTGTTGATCGACCACGTCCCCCGTGATTGATCCACTGGTGCTCTGGGACAGGCTTGGTTGGACAAGAACAGTCAGCAACAGAGACATGGCGAAGAGCAGCATGGAAACGCGCAGTGACGTGGGCGCGACTGGTTGACGGTGCAGCATGTGACCCCCTGCTCAAACGTTGAGCTTCGCAGAGCATATCACAATCGTGTGACTCTTAAAGTTCACAATCGTGTGACTCTTAAAGTGTGTTTTATGCCGGTCGCGAAGGCACGTAGGTGAACCGCGTTTTCAGTTTTAAGAACGGCCGCTCCAGCAACTCAAAAGATAGAAAAGCCGCGGCAACAGTTAGGGCAAGCGAGATGGCGGCTGGGATTACATACGAAATAAAGTGTTCCTTTTGCCCCGGGGCCCAACGGTATGCAAAGGCCTGAGCGATGGGCGAATAGACATACATACCGAAAGAAATCTTGCCGAGGTAAGCGAGCGCGCGAGCAAGCGGGCCAGTGCCGGGATGCAGATCGAGACAGGCTCTCACAATCAGGGAACAGGCAATCGCGACGATCAGGTAATTCAGGAGAACGTTCGGCAGAGCGGGCTTACTTCGTGGCAGAAAGTTTTCCGCAACTATCGCCGCGATAAGAGCGGCGGTTATGGCCAAACGCGGCCAACGAAGCTTCGCGGCGAATATAGTGCCTGTTGCAACCAACACACCCATCGCCAGCGTATCGAGCCTGGCGAGGGTGTTGCAGAGGACAGAGACAAAAGCCATGCCGGGGGCTGGCCCAAGTTGAACATGCTGTAGATACACTCGCGTGACGAGAGCCACCAGAATGGCTGTGCCCGCAAACCACGGGAGTTTGTGCGCGCCTGCAAATTTAAGGATCGCGCCCCAACAAAGATAGAATTGCTCCTCCACCGAGATGCTCCAGAGATGGACCACTTGGAGCATGGGGTGGCGCATGATTTCAATGTTGCCGACAAAAAAAACGAACGGCACCAGCGCCCCGCGCGCAAGCGGCTGGTTGTATGCTTCGTGTGGGATGAACCTTTGGAGGAAGAAATAACCCAGGAGAAAGACAAAGTACAAGGGCCAGATGCGCAACGCGCGCCGTAGATAAAAGGCGCCAGTGTTGACGCGGCCCAATAGTTGTCTTTCACGCAACAGCAAAGTTGTAATCAGGTAAGCGCTTAGGACAAAGAACAGATCGACGCCGAACGGACCCGCTGCACAGGCCGCCGCCAAACTTGTAGAGAGAGCGTGCGGCACCCCGAAGCGTTCATAAAACGAACTGCTGGCGGGAAAAGAGTCGCCGATAAAAACGGCGAAGAATGCAAAGAAGCGGAGGATGTCCAGCTGGGGAAGATAGTAAGTCCTGGCAGCCAACGCGTTTGGCGATGCCGCAACGGAAGTTGCAATCGGTTGCACGTCAGCCACAGATGCCGCCTGGGCCATACCGGAATTAGACTAAAGCTGCACCCGGAGCGGTAACTCCATTCTTGCGGTTCTGAGAAGTAACCTAGTGGCGTGACGCGCGCGCAGCGGTCATCGTGTCGTTGAACTGTTGAAGGAAGGCAGTATAACCACCACGGCTTTCCGCCTCGCGCAATACTTTTACCCGTTCCACACAGATTTCCGTCGCATCCGGCGAAGCTTCAAGAATCTTCATGGTCTCCGCGATGAAATCGGCTAACGGCATGGCCGCCTGGTCTCTTGCCTGCGCTGGCCCCATCAACTCCGTTTGCACATACGGCGGGATCAGTTCCAGAACCTGAATGTGAGTGTCTTTGAGCTGATAGCGAAGCGATTGCGTGTAAGAATGAATGGCCGCTTTCGTGGCGCAGTAAGTGGGCGTCATGGCCAGCGGCACAAAGGCCAGGCCGGACGTCACTGTCATGATAGTCGCTCGCGGCTGGGCCAGTAAGGCAGGAAGCAGCGCCGCCGTCAGGCGAATCGGGCCGAGCAGATTCGTCGAGATCATGGCTTCGGCATCGTCCAACGTGCCGTTCGTCAGCTTTTCGTTCCGCATGATTCCGGCGTTGTGAATGACGGTATCTAAGCCTGGATTGTTCTTGAGCACTCGCGAAGCAAACTCGCGCACCGCATCCGCGCTGTCCAGATCGAGCACCTCGGCCTGCATGCCGGGGTTCGCGGCAATGGCTTCCTCCAGCAGCTCTTTCCGGCGGCCTGCGATCACCACCTGGTTTTGGAACTTGTGAAAGGCTTCCGCCAACCCTCGTCCGATGCCCGAACCGCCGCCCGTGATCAGGATCGTGTTTCCCGTCATGTTCATGCTTTTGCTAATCTCCCTTACCTGTTTTGCGCTACGGGACCCGCACTTCGTCGCCCTCGCCCGTTTTCGTCCAAGCGCCCGCGGCGTCCGCTTTGTACTGTTCGTAGTGGATGTGGTCTCGATCTTTGAAATAGTTTTCCACGCGGAAGTTGGGCTTACCGGCGTCATCGGTACTCAAGAAGGTCCAGTGGTTGCCGTCGATCGTGAGAGCACTGCTGCCGTCGGGCTTCCCATCCGGCAGGATCACCTGACTGCGATAGGTGCCTGACTTGTCCGTCGTGACAAAGACCAGTAGGGCACCCGGCTTACCGTTCAGCACCTGTTCGCAGGTGTAGAAAGCGTCGTACCCGTGGCAGTGATTGGTCAGTTTATCGGCACCCTGTTTCATCAGCCAGTTGCCGTCGTACACGGTCAGTGGCGCAAACGCATTTGTAGGCGCGGCAAAGAACAACAACCAGAGCGCGAGCGATGTCATAGCGACAAATCTAACTTACTTTGGCGCCCAGTTCGCCCCAGCGCGCATAAAGTTCGTCCACCGCTTCCTGC
>Ga0123338_10001206_pt1 | contig 25202 bp, 23 predicted proteins | sample grotaG_FD_89793 | JGI IMG/M metagenome (GOLD analysis project Ga0123338, IMG submission 89793) | Glacier valley bacterial and archeal communities from Borup Fiord, Nunavut, Canada, to study Microbial Dark Matter (Phase II) -... | ecosystem: Environmental > Aquatic > Freshwater > Ice > Glacier ...
CTTTCGTCTATAGCGACATCAATTTTCTGCTACTCGGGGAAATTGTGCGCCGAGTGGGCGGGGAAGCGCTCCCGGATTTCGCCCGGGACCACGTGTTCGCACCACTCGGCATGTCGGAAACCCGGTTTCAACCGCCAGCGATTCTGCGCCCACGAATTGCGCCGACTGAAAAGCTGCCCAGCGGAGAGATTCTGCGCGGCACCGTGCATGACCCAACCGCGCGTTTTATGGGCGGCGTGGCGGGGCATGCGGGGCTCTTCTCCACTGCCGATGATCTCGCAAAATTTTGCCAGATGATGCTGAACCTGGGGACCGGCGCAAATGGACAACGCCTGTTCAGCCCGGCCACTATCCTAAAATTCACCTCGTCGCAAACGCCGTTGGGCCAGCCGGTGCTTCGCGGTTTGGGATGGGATATTGATTCGCCGCTTTCCGGCAATCGCGGTGAATTATTTCCAGTTGGCACCAGTTACGGCCATACGGGCTTTACCGGAACGTCGCTCTGGCTTGATCCTGGCTCGGAAACCTATGTGATTTTACTCGCGAATTCAGTGCACCCCAGCCGCGGGAAGTCTCTCACTTCGTTGCGAAGCCGCGTAGCCACGCTGGTCGCGGCACAGGTAGGAGCGGGCGCTTCCCCGGTTCCGATTCTCCCCACGCTCACCGGACTCGATGTCTGGGAAGCACAGGGTTTCAAGGCACTCGCGGGAAAGCGTGTTGGACTGATAACAAATCATACGGGTATCGACCGAAATAACAACCGCAACATCGACCGGATGCGCGCGGCGGGCGTGAATCTTACCGCCATTTTTTCCCCGGAACATGGGTTTCTCGGGCTCGAAGACCAGCCTGACGTGGCTAGTTCGAAGGACTCGGCCACCGGGATTCGGGTTTGGAGCCTTTATGAAGGGAAGAACCGCCGGCCGTCGGCGGAGGTGTTGCGAAGCGTGGATGTTCTGGTTTTCGATATTGCGGACGTTGGCGCCCGGTACTACACATACGTTTCCACCATGGCCTATACACTCGAAGAAGCCGCGAAGGCGAAAATTCCATTTTATGTTTTGGACCGGCCCAACCCGATTACAGGCACCCACGTGGAAGGCCCCATGATCGATCGCGATCAGCTTTCTTTCGTCGGCTACTTTCCGCTGCCGGTGCGTCATGGCATGACGGTTGGTGAATTAGCGTTGATGTTCAATGCGGAAAACCATCTTGGAGCGAATCTGACGGTTGTACAGGCGGAAGGATGGCGTCGTGAGGAGTGGTTCGATGAGACAGGGCTGCCGTGGGTGAACCCGTCGCCCAATATGCGCACTCTGAACGCGGCGCTGCTTTATCCGGCGATAGGTTTGCTGGAATACTCCAAAAACTATTCCGTGGGACGAGGTACGGATTCGCCTTTTGAGATGGTGGGTGCGAAGTTTATTCGTGGCAGCGATCTCTGCCGCGAGCTAACAAGCCGCTTCATTCCCGGCTTTCGCTGTTATCCAGTCAGTTTTCAACCCACCGCTTCCATGCTTTCCGGAAAGCTGGTGGAAGGAATCCGGCTTGAGGTCACAAATCGAAATCAATTCGATTCGGGCAAACTGGGCGTGGAACTGATGTCCGCTTTACAGAAACTCTATCCGGGCCGCATCGATTTTGCAGCGAATAAGAGGCTAATCGGCGATTCAGATCTGATCCGGGAGATCGAACAACGGCAAAGCTCCATGCAAATTCTGAAGCGCCAAGCGGAAGCACTAAAAATGTTCCGCGCAATGCGCAACAAATATCTGCTTTATCGCTGAGCGTTCCTCCCGGCTATGCGAATACGGCCACGGATTTGGCGGTGTTCTGGGTAGCTTTGTTTTTCGAGCCTAGGGGACGGCCTCGCTTTTTGGTTTCCGTCATCCATGATGGCGGGCGCCCCCTACGCTTGCCGCGCCCGAGTGCCAGACGTTCCAAGCTCAGAATCGCTTCATCCAACTGTTCTCGTTCCTGCCGGAGGTCGGCCAGAATCTTCGTGACGTCCATACGATCAATCTCTCCTAAAAAAGTGTTCTGAAATCAGAACCAGATTATTTCTTTCTGGTCGTAGCTAAAGATTTACCGTAATTATCGGACTTTTGCAATACTGTGGTTCTGATTTTAGAACAATAAGATCTGATTCGTACTATTACCCGCTGGACAAATTCGGTACTTTCTCTACTCCCGGCATTCAAAAGTGAATAAAACCGGATTCAATTCGAGCTTCGGCGTTTCCACAAAAAATAGAAGGGCAAGCCAGCCGCGATCAGAACAATACCCAGCACGCTTTCGCGGGGCGAGTTCATTAATGTGACCACTTCAATCAGAAGTGCCGCAATTACGAACAACGCCGGCACAAAGGGATAGCCTAAAGTCCGGTACGGCCGCTCTAAATCGGGGCGTTTGCGCCGAAGCACGAAGACCGCCGCGGTGGTCATTCCGTATAGCAGCCAGCTTGCAAAAATCACAAACGTAAGCAATTGATCGTAGCGACCGGAAAGCACGACGATGGCCGCCCAGGCGCTTAAGCCCAGAATGGAAACGCCCGGCGTGTGAAAGGCGGGGTGTACACGTGCAAAACTCCGGAAGAACAACCCGTCGCGAGCCATTGCGTACGGCACTCGGGACCCGGTCAGGATGGAGCCGTTCAGTGCCGCAAAAATAGATATCATCGCGGCGATAGCGACCGCGTTCGCACCACCGGCACCCAGGATGCGGCGCATCATCTCTGCCGCAACGCGATTGGTTACCCCTACCTCGGCCGCGGTCAAAACATGGAAATAGGCCAAATTGGCCAGAATATAAATACCGATTACGGCAACCGTGCCCCAGATTAAAGCGAGCGGCAAATTGCGGCGTGGTTCACGAACTTCCGACGCCACCATGCCGACGTTATTCCAGCCGTCATACGCCCAGAGTGCGGCAACCAATGCCGCGACGAACCCGGTGAGAGTGATGCTGGTAGCTGCATCGCTCTGAATCACGGAGCTTGCGATTGCGCCCACGGGAGCAAAAAAGAGACCCGCGATGATGACGAAGCCTATCAACGCAACTTTCGCGATTGTAACGGCCACTTGTACGTTACCGCCGACACGAACCCCGAAGTAATTCAGCGCCGCCAGACCCATAATTAGGACCATTGCAAAGAATTGGCCTGCCCGAATTTCAAGCGGCGCTCCATTTTCACCGATCAAAGGCACGCGAACCCAGACTTGTTCCAAACCCGGCCAAAAGTTGGCCAGATAATAAAAAAATCCGGTTGCTAGCGTGGCAATAGAACCGCTTTTCGCGACCCACATCTGGGTCCAGCCGTAAAGATATCCCCACACCGGACCGTAAGCTTCGTTCAAGTACACGTATTCACCACCAGCTTCGGGCAGCATGGCGGCAAGTTCGGCATAGGTCAGCGCACCTGCCAGAGTGAGAAGCCCGCCGACGACCCACACAGCGAAAACCCACTGCACCGAACCGACGTGCTGGACCATGGTGCGCGGCACCAGGAAGATGCCGCTGCCGATTACAGTGCCGACGACAATCGCGACGGCGCTCCACAAACCTAAGACGCGTTTCAGTTCAGCCATTGCCTAATTCTCCTTTGGGGAAGCACGACGGGGCAGCACGAGCGAAGCGCCATACCCGCCCGCGAAAGTTGCCAGGCTACCGATCAGAACCCACCAGGTGAAGGCAATAGTGGTGCTGAATTTGACGTACAGAATGACGACGGTCCCTATGGCTACGCCGGCGATGGCGGCGTTTTCACCGGGGCGCGTGGTAAGCGAACCGAGCAGAAAGACGCCCAGCAGCAAGCCTAACGTAACAGATGCGATGGAGAGGCCCGAAGTGAGAACCGAGCCCCAGTGGCTCGCCACCAGACCAATCAAAACCAACACCACTCCCCAGCCGATGGTGGCCAGACGCGCAATCCAGAGGAGCTTGGTTTCAGAGGTGCGATTGCGGAAAAAATCGATCACGGTCGTTGAGGCGAGTGAGTTGAGTGCCGCACTCAAATTCGCCATAGCGGCGGCCAGGATGGCGGCCATCACCAAACCGGCAATTCCCGGTGGCATATTGTCCCAAATGAATTTCGGATACAGGCGGTCGGCTGGATTGGGGGCAGGCAGGTGATTATCGGTGTAATAAACCCAAAGCAGCACGCCAATGAACAAGAAAAGGGTGAACTGAAAAAACACGACCACCCAACTGGAGAATAAGGCGCGCCGGCTATCCGCGAGGGATTTCGCGCTCAACAGCCGCTGTACGATGAGTTGATCGGTACCGTGGCTGGCGGTAGTAAGAAAACAGCCGCCCAGAACTCCCGCCCAGAAAGAATAGGGCTTGGCGAAGAATTGCGTGAGCGTGGGCGCCAGAGCGAAATCGAATATCTGAAATTTACCGGCGGCACCGGCCATGGCGGCTACGTGCGGCCAGCCTCCGGGAATTTTGCCAAGAATGATGAAGAAGCTTGTCACTGCACCGAGGACGTACATGCCCATCTGAATGACATCGGTCCAGATCACGGCGGTCATGCCGCCTTCGAACGTGTAAAACAAAGTAAGGCAGACAATCACGATAATGGAGGCGAGTTCGCCCGTACCCAGCACAATTGAAATCACAATCGAGATGGCAAATACACGAACGCCTTCCGCCAGAGAACGGGTCACAAGAAAAATTGCGGCGGTCACTTTTCGGACATTGGGGCCGAACCGCCGCTGCATCAGCTCATACGCCGTGTACATGTTGCCTGAGAAGTATTGAGGCAGCAGAATTATAGAGATCACCACCCGAGCCAGCAGGTAGCCGAGCACGATCTGTAGGAACGCAAAGTTTCCGCCGAAAGCGAGGGCCGGCGTTCCGACGATGGTCAAAGTACTTGTCTCTGCGGAGACAATCGAAAGCCCGATGGCCCACCAGGGTGCTGAGCGGCCACCTAAGAAGTAGTCCTGCAGTGTCTTCTGGCCGCCCTTCGAGGCTCTCCCGAAGGACGCCCCGAACCATGTAACACCCACCAGATAAAAGAGTATGACGGCAAGGTCCAAAAAATGCATAGGGAGGAGGGCCGTTAAAGTGTAGCAAAGCGTTGTAAAGGGAACTTAAACAAATTACGGAACGTCAGTTCTGTTGCGGGGAACAGGTGGTTTGGCTATACTCCGCAGATGACCGATGCCGTCAGGCCAGCGGCTTTCAATATCAGAGGAACAGGGAGGGCGAGTGCTCAAGCGAGTTTTTAGAGGATTGGTAGGGGTGGCGTTAGTGGCGGCAATTGGCCTGGCCCAGGCACCTCAGAAGAAAGTGAAAGATCAGGCGGAATTCGATCTCTATAGCAGTATTCAGAAAGAGACGGATGCCACCAAGAAGCTTGCGCTTTTGGACCAGTGGACGGAAAAGTACGCAGATACAGAGTTCAAGCAGGAGCGCAATTTGTTTTACGCGCAGACATACGCCGGCTTGGCCGCGCAGGGACAGATGCCGAATGCATCAGCGGACCAGCTTGCGGCTTCTGATAAAGCCGCGCATATGCTCATTGACAAGAGCGACACTTTCTTCTCGCCTGAGATGAAGATGAGCAACTTGACAGACGATCAATGGAAAGCCGCGAAGACCGCAGTTCTATTACAGGCAAACCAGGCGATTGCCGCCGTTGCCGTCGCCAAGAAGGACTGGCCCGGGGCGGAAGCGCAATACAAGAAAATGCTGGAAGCGAACCCGAACGATGCCGCAACATCCTATTTATTAGGTACGGCGATCGCTTCTCAAAAACAGGTGACGCGTACACCGGAAGCACTTTATCAATTTGCGAGAGCCTCTATGTTAACCGGTCCGGGTGCGCTCGCGCCAGAAGGCCAGAAGCAGACAGAAGCCTACTTGAAACGCGCTTACACGGGCTATCACGGCGATCTGAAGGGCTTGGACGACGTAAAGGCGGAAGCTGCCAAAGCAGCCCTGCCGCCCGCCGGTTTTACGATAAAGAGTGTTACGCAAATCCAAGCTGAAGAAAATAGCAGCGAGGACGCCTTCAACAAGGCTCGCCCGGAGATTGTGCTCTGGCGCAGTGTTCGCACCGAACTGATAGGCGCGAACGGGCAGGATTACTTCAACAAGAGCATGAAGGAAACAGCCGTTCCTAATCTGAAGGGCAAGGTTGTAGCGCAGCCAAATGCGAAGGAGCTTACGGTATCCGTGGATAACGTGACGCCTGAGACCATGGCCAAGGCCGAAGCAACTCTGATGCTGGATTCTCCTTTGAAAGGAACCGTGGAACCCGGAACGGAGATCACGTTTGTCGGCGCGCCTACTTCCTATACCAAGGACCCTTTTATGGTTATGTTCGAAGTGGAAAAGAAGAGCATCAAGGGTTTAGGCGATGCGGCAGGGCCTTCCGCTCCAGCCACTACGCGGCGGCCTCCAGCTCGGCGCAAGCGTTAGATTTTCATACATCAAACACCGTTCAAAACAAGGGCAGGCCAATCAGGCCTGCCTTTTGTGTTTTCCCAACTGATGTGTAGTGGCGAGCAAGACCGTGAACACAATGCGCTGCATACTCTTAATACGCGGCAAAGCTGCAAGCATTAGTTATACTTATGTAAAGAAATGCCTTTGTATGAATATAAGTGCCATCAGTGCGGCAAGAAGTTCGATGTGCTTCAAAAGTTTTCGGACCCGCAACTAACCACTCACGAGGAATGCGGCGGACCTTTGGAACGCCTGGTGTCGGCACCCGCATTCCATTTCAAAGGAACTGGTTGGTACGTAACGGATTACGCGAAATCGAACGGCGTCAGCACACCCGCTTCGGATACTTCGAAATCGGATGCATCCAGCAGCGAGGCCAAAGCGGATGCAAAATCGGACTCCAAGGGTGAATCGAAATCGGAATCAAAGTCTGAGTCTAAGACGGAGAGCAAGACTGAATCGTCACCGAAGCCCGCCACCACCACATCTTCCACCACATCTTCCTCCGACAAATAGCCAGCCCGTTGTGTTAGCGTGTTGCGATGACGTGGCTCAAGCTGCTGTTCGCCGCAAGTCTCACCATAGTACCGGTTGCACTCGCCGCCGAACCGCTCCCCATTACCGGTTTACAGAAGCCCGTCGAAATCCTGCGCGACCGTTGGGGCGTACCGCACATTTACGCGGGCAACACGCACGACCTGTTCTTCGCCCAGGGCTTCATCACCGCCAAAGACCGTCTATTTCAAATCGATCTGTGGCGCAGAGTAGGCACCGGGAAACTGGCTGAGGTATTGGGACCGCGCCTGTTGGACCGTGACCGGCTGGCCCGCTCTGTTAATTTTCGGGGTGACTGGAATAGGGAGTGGGCGGCCTACGGACCGGACACCCGGTCCATTGTGACGGCCTTCACGGACGGGATTAATGCTTATATCGCACAGCTTGGCGGCAAGCGCCCGGTGGAGTTCGAAAAAGCCGGATACGACCCTGGCACTTGGATTCCCGAAGATTGTTTGAGCCGCGTGGCCGGCCTTTTGATGACCGGAAATTTGCGCGCCGAAGTGCAGCATGCGCAGGAGGCCGCGAAAGACGGCCTGGAAGCAGTCACAAAAAATAATCTGTTCGAGCCACCGGTGGTTCTAGAAATTCCGAAAGGTTTAGATCTGGCCGACATTACGGCGCGCGTGATTCAAACTTACAACGAAGCGGTTGGGCCCGTTGCGCTGACCGCGGAAACGGGAAGCAACAACTGGGTGGTGGACGGCTCGCTAACGGTCACCGGCCGTCCAATTCTGGCGAACGATCCGCACCGTCCGGTGCAGCTTCCCTCGCTTCGGAAAACGGTGCACCTGGTTGCGCCCGGCTGGGATGCGATCGGCTCCGGCGAACCGGCGCTGCCTGGAATCGCACTCGGACACAATCAGAACATTGCCTTCGGCTTCACGATTGTCGGTATCGATCAGCAGGACCTTTATGTGGAGACTGTGAACCCTGACAACGCCGCAGAGTACCGCTGGCAGGGTGGATGGAAGCGTTTTGAAACGGAATCGCAGATGGTGAAGGTGAAGGGGGAGAAGGCGCGTGCGATTGAATTGCGCTATACCGTGCATGGCCCAGTGATTTATGAAAACGCCGTGCGCCACCGGGCATACGCGCTTCGCTGGGTAGGAACGGAGCCGGGAACCGCAGGATATCTGGCTGGCCTTGCGATAGCACGCGCCAAAGACTGGAGCGAATTTGAGCGAGGTATGTCCGGCTATAAAGTCCCGAGCGAAAACGTGGTCTATGCCGATACCAAGGGCAACATCGGTTGGCAGGTGGGTGGGCTGACGCCGATCCGCAAAGGGTGGAGCGGCTTGTTTCCCGTGCCTGGAGCGGAGGGCCAGTATGAGTGGGCCGGCTTTCGCGATGCCTCCGCGTTGCCGCATGAGTTCAACCCGGCGCGGCACTATATCGCGACCGCAAATAACAACATCATGCCGCCCGATTACGCGACGCCGCTAGGCTATGACACTTGGGCGCTGCCTTTTCGCGTGAACCGCATCAGGCAGATGCTTACCACCGGCAAGAAGTTCGATGTGGAGGACTTCGTCCGAATGCAGCAGGACGTCACTTCGCTGCCGGCGCGCCGTTTCCAGGCTGTACTGCAAAACTGGACTCCGCCTGCTGCCGGCCGCGCCGCGCATTTCCGCAGCCGGTTACTTGCTTGGGATTGTGTATTGAACGCCAGTTCCGCCGACGCTTTGGTTTACGAGGTCTGGCTCAGCCATCTGCAGGCAGCCGTAACGAAGGCGGACCCTCAAAGCCGCCCCAATCTGGAACTGTTCCTGCGCAAACTGGAAGGGCACTGGGACGCTGCGTTGCTTTCTGCAACACTCAACGCCGCACTGGCGGATATTGAGAAGCACGAGGGCACTGACGAAGCGAAGTGGCAATGGGGAAGCCGCCACCAGTTGGCTCTGCATCACCCCGTGCCAAGCCCCGGGTTCCAACTTTCGCCCGTGGCGCGTCCCGGAGACGCAAACACAGTAAATGCCACCAGCGGCTTGGGTTTTCAGCAGACCGCGGGAGCCAGTTGGCGGGAAGTGATCGACGTTGGCGATTGGGACCGCAGCGTGATCACAAACGTGCCCGGCGAATCGGGCGATCCTTCAAGCCCGCATTATTCCGATCTTTTGGCGGATTGGGCGGCGGGCCGGTATCATCCGCTTCCCTATACGCGCAAAGCGGTGGAAGCTGCAACGGAAGAACGGATCGAACTGGTACCCGGCAAAAACATCGCACACCAATAAAAATTGGGCAGGTTGACCTTTTCGGTCTTCCTGCCCCAACATAATTCAAACCGCTTTACTTGACGTTCTTATTCCACTTCGCGACGGCTCTTTTTGCGGTTGCGCTTACGGGCCAATGCTTGCTTGACTCGCTTTTTCTCACCTGGTTTCAGGTAAAAGGAGTGACGTTTGACGTCTTTAATGATGTCTTCAGTCTGAACCTTACGCTTGAACCGGCGCAGGGCGTTCTCTATCGTTTCGCCCTCTTGCAGTTTTACTTCTGCCAATTAAAAATACACCCCCAAACTCATCGCAAATTTACCGAAGCCTTCAAAGCCCAAGTATTGATATCTTATGTGCCCGCACGCTGGAAGCGGAGCACACTTTCAGTAGTATCGGCGGGCGTGGGAACACACCGGTGCCGACCTGAAATGACTCTCTCACCTTAACACGCCTGCAACCGCCCCTTGCGGTTCACGGTTTCCGTTGCAACTCAGAGGGAACGCGCGTGCGGTCCAACCCTTCAAACGGCAATGTCCATTTCACGGCCACAGTGGAGGGCAGAAAACATTGGCGGTCGTCACAGGCCTGGTATTTTACAGAACCGCTGATGGTCAGATTTCCGTTAGAGTCCAGCAGCGGACGGACGTCTTTTTCGTCGGTGATCACCAGTTCACGGCGCAAACGGAACTTTCCATCAAACACGGGAACTGTCTCATTGATCGCTTCCAGGCGAAGCTTCTTCGACGCCGGAAACACCACTTCCGCCGGTTTCCATGCCGGAGATTCATTCACGCTCCAGGAAATTGGAATGTAGCCTTCCACACCGGGAGCGTAGACATGCACGCGCGGATCTAAGGCGATATCGATATTCAGCTCCAGTTTCAAGGCAGTTCGAAGCGTAGCAGCGGTTGAACTAGTAGTAAGCGTCAGGTGCTTGGCTCGCTGAGATTCGTGAGGGGTTTCCGGCTCAATCCCGAACTGGCGCAATAGGATCAACCCGGTGCTCGCGCTCTCTTTGTAATCCGTTTCGAAGTGCTTTGCCGTGACCACGCCGCGCGCGTCCAGGATATAAATCCCTGGATAAGGAACTCCAAAAGCAATGCTGTCCTTAGGCGCTTCCGCGTTCAGCAATCCGAACTCGCGAATCACCCTGGAGCCCTCGTCGGAGAGCAAGGGAAAACCGATCTTTTGCCGTTCAGCAAAGTTCTTCAGAACCGCCGGGGAATCGTAGCTGATCGCGGCTAAGCCTAAACCTGCCGCGCGAATCTGACCGGCATTGTGCGCCAGCTCCACGAGCTGACCTTTGCAGAAGGGTCACCAATCGGCGGAACGATAAAAGATAAGCAGGGCGCCCTTCGGCCCCAACAAACTTTTCAGCGTATGCTGCTGGCCATTTTGATCTGGCAATGAAAACCCTGGAACCGGCTGCCCCAACGCGGGCCCGCTACGATCGGGGGCGGCAAATAGCAGAAGGGCGAGCAGGGCAGTTTGCATTTCTGTATAGTGACACGCCGGCCGCGCTTTCTGCCTCAGTAGTGAGCGAAGATCAGGCGCGAACTGCTGCCGTTTTGCGAGGTTTCGGAATTCAGGATCTTGCCATCGGGTGCAAGGGTGTTCCTGGTCCGCGAAAATTCTTTGCCGTTCAGAAACAAAATGGTCTCGAAGCCGCGGTCCGTCATGGTGAGCAGCTTGACAGTTGTTCCAGGAATAAAGCCCACCACAGGGTAGGCTTTGCCGTCAGGAGTGGCTTTATAGGTATAGCTGTTGCCGCCCATCGCGGTCACCTTCACGTCCAATTGCTTGCCGGATTTCTTGATGTCCCAGCGAAGCCCGCCGCGCCGCCATACGCCTTCGATCGGTTCTGTTGCCCAGGATGCGGTGACCACCAGAAGCAGAGTCGCCAGAATTCTAGAGAACATCGGCAAAACCCCGCTTCATGTATCGAAAAAACAAGCCGCCCAGAACGAATGTTCCTATTGAGTAAGCCGCGGTCATTCCCAGATCGCCGAAGGAGGGAACGTGGTAGCCCAGCAACATTTCGCGGTAGGCGCGGACAATATAGGCCAGCGGATTTGCCGTAATCAGAAAACGCAGGTTGGGCGGAAACATGTCTTCCGTAATGAAGATGGGCGTGACCCAGAACCAGAACGTCAGCCCAACCGTCAGAACCTGCGCCGTGTCACGAAGGTAAACCTGCAAGCTGGAAGCGATCCAGCCGATCCCGACCGCGAAGAGACCGAGAAGCACCAGAAAAATCGGTAGAAAAATAAGGGAAGGGCTAAAGTGATTGAGAATGACGGCGGCACCCACCACTACCAGTGCAGTTGCCATTAAATGACTGACCAGCGCGGATAAAAATATGGAGATTGGCACAATTTCAGCCGGGAACACGGTCTTCGTAATCAGGCTTGCCTGCTCCAAAAGCGATCCCGTGCTACGCAAAACCGTCTCGCTGAACAGAAGCCAGGGCAGCATGCCGGCAAAGAGAAATAGCGGGTAATTTTGCGTAACCTGTCCGGCACCAGGCTTCTGATGAAGGCAAACACTGAACACGAAAGTATAACTGAGGAGCAGGACTATAGGGTGAATCAAACCCCAAAGCCAACCCGCAACCGACCCGATATAACGTTGCTGGAAATCACGGCGGACCAGTTGAACCACAAGGCTGCGCCGCTCAATCAAGTTACGTAAGAAAAGCGTGCCCGGTAGATGCGGTTCCAAGCCGGGATGGTAACAATCTAGCAGCTTGACATGCAAGCTTAAGGGTTGTTAATCTGACAGTTCCGCAAATTATACAGATTTATTTCGCAACGGCAAGTGTAACCCCTTTTTCTCTGTATGAAGCAGAACTATTTCATTGTAGAATTCGCTCACTCCCTTCACGGTCGTCTTCAAAAAGTTCACATTCCCCACCGGGCCGTTTTTGCTATCCTGGCATTCGCTGCAGTGGGTTTCCTCTCTGTTTTGGGCTTTGTTTCCAGCTATGCGCGCATGGCCTGGAAGGTTGGCAACTACAACACGCTTCGCCGTGAAACAGAAAATCTTCGCGCGCGGTACGAACGGCTGCAGAAGACTGTGAACCAGACCAATGCACAACTCGCTTCCTTGCAGATGCTGGCGCAGGAAGTGACCGTCGCCTACGGTATCAAGCAAAAGATTGAGGGTCCCGCCGACCTGATTTCTGAAGCTCGCCTGACGCCCACCATGTCGGAGACTCTTGAAAATTACAATTACCTGCGTTCCAGCAAGCTCTCGCGCCTGGAGCCGAGCTTTGGGCAGCGGCTGCAAGTGAATGTGGTACCCAGCATCTGGCCCGTGGATGGCAGATTGATGGGGGGATTCGGCTCGAGGACAGATCCTTTCTCAGGTGAAGGGGCATACCACACGGGTGTGGATATTTCAGCGCCGAACGGTACCCCCGTGCATGCCGCTGCCGATGGACGGGTGGAATTCGCAGGTTTTTATCACGGCTATGGCCGCGTGGTAATCATCAGTCACGGCGGCAGTTATGAAACGTATTATGCCCATCTTTCCGCTTCGAACGTGACTGAAGGCCAGGAAATCCGGCGCGGTGAAATCTTAGGGGCGGTGGGTTCAACTGGCCGCTCTACCGGGCCGCACCTCCATTACGAAGTACGAATCGGCAGCAATCCCGTAAATCCATATCGCTTCCTGCAGAAGCCGTTGGCCGCACCCCAATTAGCGCGTGCCAACGACATTTTCTCCGGTCTGTAGATACCGCTCTATAAATAGTAGTTGCGATCCCAGGCGTGGCGCTTCAGAACAGCGAGCGTGTTTTTGGGCAGCGTGCCCAAATTGGAAAAGCTGCAGTTCGCCTCCACACTGCGCAGCGAGCGCATACCGGGAATCACGGTGGAAACAGCCGGTTGAGACAGGCAGAAACGTAAAGCAGCTTGCGGTAAATCGCTCGCGGCCATTTGAAGATCGGCTAGCAGCGCGCTCACATGCTCCCGCACCTCAATCTTGCGATCGCCCCGAAAATAGTTCTCGCGGAAATCGCCCGGCGCGAACTTCGTATACGGGCCGATCACTCCAGTCAACGAACCTTCGTCTAATGGCACGCGCGCAATTACTCCCACGTTGTGTTTAATAGCCGCGGGAAACAGTTTCGCCTCCGGAGTCTGATCGAAGATGTTGTAAATCACCTGCACCGTATCCACCAGGCCGCTCTCGATGATACCGATCGCCGAATCGGGTTGGTGGTCATTGATGGAGACGCCGAAGTAATGCACCTTGCCTGATTTTTTCAGATCTTCCACGGACCGCTTCCACTCATCGCGGCCCAGCCAATCCGGATTCCAGACGTGAAACTGTTGCAGATCCAGATACGGCAAGCCAAGATTCTTCAGGCTGGTTTCCGTGGAGTTGGTGATGTGATCACCCGGGAATACATCGTCAATTCCGACACCTTGGCGCGCGGGCCAGGTCAGATTTTTCGGCGGCACCTTCGACGCGATGAACACCTTGTGCGAGTGATCGCTCAGAACCTTGCCAATCAGGCGTTCACTATGGCCCTCGCCATAAGCAAGCGCAGTGTCGATAAAGTTCAACCCCAGTTCCAGGGCACGGCGGATTCCGGTGATCGCCTCATGGTCCGTGCCTCCCAGCCATTGCTTCTGTCCGATGCCCCACGCGCCATAGCCGATGTCACTGACATCGATTCCCGTTCGTCCCAGCTTCCGATATTCCATTCAGCCATTATTATAAAGACATATGTGGCGCAGCCTGAAAGCTCTCAGCGCGTTTCTGTTGTTCTCCGCACTCTGTTCGGCGGCAAACTTCAAGCTTTACTTGGCGGACGGAAACTACCACCTGGTGCGCGAGTACAAAATCACTGGAGACCGCGTGAAGTACTTTAGCGTGGAACGTGGCGATTGGGAAGAAATGCCCACCCTGCTGATCGATCTGAAAAAGACGGAAGCTGAGCGCGCTGACCGGGCCAGCGCCATGGCTGAGCAAACACGCATGATCGGCGAAGAAGATAAAGCCGTGCGGGCACAGCAGGAAGAAGTCCTGAAGATTCCGCAGGATCCCGGAGTGTACATGCTCGAAGACGGCAAGATGCTGCGGATTTTCAAAGTTGCCGAATCCACGTATCACTCAAATAAGGGCCGCTCCATCCTGAAAGCCATATCACCGATCCCTCTGGTGCCTGGCAAGGGCACTGTGGAAATTCCGGAGCCGCACTCGCTCAACATCGTAAAGGTGGATCGGCCGGATCTTTATATTCAGCTGTCGGATGAACAGCGCTTTACCATTGTGAAACTCACACCGAAAGGTTCGGTGCGGATTGCGGAGCGGGTAGCGGTCTTGCCGGTGACCAACGAGGCCATGGAAGAAATGGACGTTGTCGAAATCTTCCGCAGGCAAATGACGGAAAGCGGGCTTTATAAGATCTGGCCGAAGGAGCCGATGGCGCCCGGCGAATATGCCGTGATCGAGTACACGCCCGGCAAGCTGAACGCGCAGCTTTGGGATTTTTCGGTGAAGCGCTGAACCCCAAGAACCCGCGGCGCGCTAAACTTGCCTGTTGATGCTTAGGGTTCGTTTCGCACCATCTCCCACAGGATTTCTGCACATTGGCAGTGCCCGCACGTTCATCTTCAATTGGCTTTATGCCCGCCGGCATAACGGCACCATGATCTTGCGAATCGACGATACCGATGTGCAGCGCAACACACAGGCTTCACTGGATTCGATTTACGAGGGTCTGCAATTTCTAGGGCTGAACTGGGACGAAGAGTACCGCCAATCGGAACGGCTGGACCTGCATCGCGAAGTGGCGGCCCGGATTCAGGCGAAAGGCCTGGCGTATCGTGATTTCGCACCCATGGGGCAGGAGAAAGAGGGGCAATCCGAGGACGAATCGCAGCGGTGGCTGTTCGACCCGGCCATGCGCGATATGAGCGCCGAGGAATCGGACCGCCGGGCCGCCGCGGGTGAGCCTTTCGTTCTGCGCTTCAAGGTTCCGCGCGATACGGTGCGTCATGTTCAGTTCACGGATCAAGTGTACGGGGCACAATCGAAATCGACGGCTGACATTGAGGATTTCGCGCTCCTTCGAAGCGACAAGATGCCCACGTATCATCTGGCCAGTTGTGCGGACGATATCGATCTGAAGATCAGCCACATTGTCCGGGGGCAGGACCACCTTTCGAACACGTTCAAACACATTTTGATTTTCGAAGCAGCCGGCGAAGAAGCGCCGCTATTTGCGCATCTGCCTCTGCTGATTGCACCCGATGGCACCAAGCTTTCAAAACGCCGCCATGGGCCTGTAGTGAGTGTGACCACCTATCGCGATCTGGGATTTCTGCCCCAGGGCTTTATCAACTTTGTGGTGCTGCGCGGCTGGTCACCTAAAGATAATCGTGAAGAAATGTCGCTGAAAGAAATCACGGAAATGTTTTCTTTCGAAGGCATCAACCGCAGCAACGCGGTGGTCAACTTTACGGAAGAGAACCCCATCGATGCAAAAGCCGCGTGGCTGAACGCGCAACACTTGCGTACGATGCCGATAGGGGAACTGCTGCCCTTTGTGCAGAAAGAACTGAGCGCGGCAGGCCTACCCGTTCCCTTCCCCGATCCATGGCTCACGCAAGCGGTGGACCTGATCCGCACACGCTTTTTCACGTTGAACGATTTCGCATCCCGGGGCCGCGCTTATTTCGTGGACGATTATCCGATGGCCGCGGATGCGCTGGAGAAACTGGATAAGCCCGGGGCTCGCGAATCGCTGCGGGAGTTGAGCGCGCGCCTGGAAGCTGCGCCGGAATTTACCGAAGAATCGATTGAAGCGGAACTCCGCAAGTTAGCGGAAGAACGCGGTTTGAAAGCAGGCATTTTGATCAACGGAGCGCGGGCGGCATTGACCGGCCAATCCGTCGGGCCGAGCGCGTTTCACCTCTTCACGATCATTGGCAAAGACCGTGCCTTGGCGCGCCTGCGAGCAGTATGAACATTCTGGGTATCGGCGGGTTGCCCGCGGAAGGCAGTGCGGTGCTCATCCGCGAGAGCCGGATTGTGGCGGCGATCGAGGAAGCAAAGGTCTCCCGGCGGCGTGAGACGCGCTCCGTGCCGGAGGCTGCGATTCGCGAATGTCTTCGGTTAGCCAATCTGAAGGCATCCGACGTGCATACCGTAGCGATTGCACGCCCCTTTGCGCAGGCAACTTTGCCGCTTGAACTGCGCTCGCAATTCACAAATGCCCGGATCGTACTGGTGGAGCATCATCACGCGCATGCCGCCTCAGCCTACTATGCTTCGCCATTTTTGGATGCAACCGTGCTCACGCTCGACCGGATGGGCGACCTGCGTTGCGGCTCCAAGTGGAGGGGAGAGAAAGACGTTCTGACGCTTGAATCCGAATCGTTCTATCCCGATTCTTTGGGCGACATCTATAGCCGGGTGACGGCGTTGCTCGGGTTCGCGCCGGGGGCGGACGAACACAAGGTTCAGTGGCTTTCGACGGCCGGCGCTCCCGAGTTCGGGGACCTGTTCGGCCAAATGCTGGGCGCAGGTCCATCCGTGGATCGCTCGTTCCTCGATTCGCAAGGCGGCTTCAGTGCGAAATTCTATGCGGCGTTGGGGCTCGCCGACCGCGCCGCGATTCCGGACGTGATGCGCGCGAACATTGCCAGCAGCATACAGACCGCTGTCACCAAGGTGGCTCTTACGATAGCGGGAACGGGAACCAATTTGTGTTTGGCGGGGGGACTCGCTTATAACGCGCTTTTGGTTGCTGCGTTTGAGAACTCCCGCCAATTCGAAAATGTGTTTGTGCAACCCGCGGCCGGCAACTCTGGAACCGCCTTGGGCGCGGCGCTTTCGGTATTGGGGAAACATGCCGATGCGGGCAGCTACTGCCTGGGTCCGAATTTTGCTCAAGAAGAAATTAAGCAGGTGCTGGAAAACTGCAAGCTTAGTTTTCGCTATCTCCAGACCGCGGATCATGTCGCGGGAGTGGCGCTCGATGCGCTAGCGGAGAACAAGATCGTGGCTTGGATGCAGGGCCGGATGGAGTACGGCCCGCGCGCGCTGGGGAACCGCAGCATCCTGGCTTCACCGCTCAATCCTTATTCGACGGAGAACCTGAACACCTATATCAAACACCGCGAGGCATTCCGAAAGTTTGCGGCATCGGTGCCCGAAGAGCTTGTTGCGGAGTATTTCGAAATCGGTCCGAATGCGCGGCACCTGGCCACTGTGGGCCGCGTGAAGCCCGCACACAAACAGCGCTTTCAGGCCGCGCTTCTGGGTGACAATCTGATCCGCGTGCACGCGGTCCGCAAAGACGATAACCCGCTCTATTGGAAACTGCTTCACCAGGCAGGCCAGCGCACCGGTTTGCCGGTTCTGTACAACACGTCGTTCAACCTGTTCGGTGAACCGCTCGTCTGCACGCCGCGCGATGCGGTCCGCAGCTTCTATTCGTCAGGTATCGATGCGCTGATCGTCGGCAACTTTGTGCTACAGAAATAACTAGACCTGAGGGAGCGCGTAGCCTTTCCTGTATTGCTTGTTCAGCAGTGCGTTGGCCTGTTTGTCGTCAGGAAAGGTTTCGGTCTTGGGATCGAACTTCACGTCTCGCCCCAGCTTGTAGGAAACGTTGCCCAAGTGGCACAGGGTGGTGCTCAGGCGGCCGATCTCGATATCGGAATGAGGTTTAGCTCGGCTCTTGATGCACTCAAGAAAGTTGGCCTCGTGAAGCATTGTGCCCGCTTTCACCTTCGGTTCCACTGTCCCATCTTTGCGATGCACTTCCCAGCCGGCGTTGCCTAGCAGAAGCGTGCCTTCCGTGCCGTAGAAGGCAGTGTAGAAATCGGTTGTAGATGCCTTGCTTTTTCCGGGCGTCAGATGATCCACCGCAAAGCTTCGCAGCTCGAAATTCAGTAGCGTGTGGCCGTAGTCGTAACTCACCACTTCGGTATCCGGCACTTCCTTCGCATCATCGAGCCAGTAGATGCCGCCGGTGGAGGAGATGCGTTTGGGCAGGCACTGGAAATTTTCAAAACCATGCATCAGTTGGATGGCCCACACAGCAACGTCCAGCACATGGATGCCCTGATTACCGAGTTCGCTGTTGCCGTAATCCCAGAAAAACCGCCAGTTGTAATGAAAGCGATTTTCGTTGAAAGCGCGCAAGGGAGCGGGGCCCAGCCAGCGGTCGTAATCGATGCCGGCGGGCGGCGTGGTTTCGGGTGGGCGGCCGATGCTGGGGCGTACCTGGTTGATCCAGGCTTTGATCAGCGGGACCTTGCCGAGCTTACCGGACGCAACATATTCGACAGCGCTCTTGAAGTGTTCACCGCTTCTGCGCTGCGTTCCCACCTGCACCACGCGATTGTGTTTACGCGCCGCGGCCCGCATGGCGTGGCCTTCGTGAATGGTCTGTGAAAGCGGCTTCTCGCAATAGACATCTTTGCCGGCGGCGCAGGACTCCATCATCTGAATGGCATGCCAGTGATCCGGCGTCGCGATCACGACCCCATCGATTTCCTTGTCATCGAGCACGCGGTGATAGTCTTTTTCGAAACCAGGCATGCGGTTCTGTTTTGCATTCAGATCGGCACCGGTTTTCTCGAGAATGTTCTGATCCAGGTCGCAAAACGTCTTGAATTGCGCGCCTGCTTCGATGGCGCGCAGTGCGTCGCCACGGCCCTGATTACGGCCACCGATTAACGCCAGCGTGACACGGTCGTTCGCGCCCGCCACCTGCGAGGCGAAGGCCAGCCCTCCAATGAATACTCTGCGGTTCATTGCTTGAGAAGATATCATGAGTTTTCCCTTACATGGCAGGCCGATACCCGATTTTTGACCGTTCCAAACTCTTGATTCAACCGCTCGGCGAGCGTGCGAACGATTTGCAACGCCAGTGGTGGCTGGCGCTTGATGCGGAAGCTCCCGCGTTCGATCATCCGCAGCTGCCGGAACTGGCTGAAGCGCTGCACGGCGCCAAGGCCCGGGGTGCCGCGCGCATTCTGATGATGGGTGCACACGTCTTTAAGGCCGGCATGAACTTGTACCTGATCGACATGCTGGAGCGGGGCTTCTTTACACACGTCGCGATGAACGGCGCGGGTGCGATTCACGATTACGAACTGGCGCGCATCGGCGCCACCACGGAAAGCGTCGCCCGATACATCAAGACGGGTGAGTTCGGGCTGTGGCGCGAAACCGGTGAACTGAACGATTGGGTGCGCGAGGCGGCTACCGGGGAAGAAGGTCTTGGGGAGCATGTGGGGCGACGCATCCTGCAAAGCGACTACAAGTATCAAGACTTGAGCGTGCTTGCGGCGGCCTATAGGTTGGGAATACCGGTCACGGTGCATGTGGGCATCGGATACGACATTCTGCATGAGCACCCCAACTTCGACGGAGCGGCTTGCGGTGCAGCCAGCTATCGCGATTTCTTGATTTTTACGGAAGCGGTGACGAATCTGGAAGGCGGCGTTCTGTTGAACTTCGGTTCGGCGATTATGGGTCCGGAGGTGTACCTGAAGGCGCTGAGTATGGCGCGTAATGTAGCCCGCCAGGAGGGACGGCGCATCACGAATTTCACCACGGCTGTTTTCGATCTGGTGCCGATTGAGGGCGACATCCACAAAGAGCTTTCGAAAGACGACCCGGGCTATTACTTCCGGCCCCATAAGACGATCCTGGTGCGCACCGTGGCCGATGGCGGGCGCAGCATGTACATCTGCGGCGATCACCGGGCGACTTTTCCGGCATTGCGAAAGGCGCTGATGGCATGACGTATCGCGAAATTCTGGACGCGCTCCCAGGGAAGAGTGCACTGATCCTCGGCGATATTTGCCTGGACCGCTGGTCGACTTACGACCCCTCGGAAGCTGAGCCATCGCGGGAAACCGGGCTGCCGCGCATTGCCGTCGTGAAGACGGAGGTGACACCCGGGGCCGGCGGGACGGTCGCGAGCAATGCGAAAGCGCTTGGTTTTGGACGGGTCGCGGTTTTGGGAGCGGTGGGTACCGATGGGTTTGGGTATGAGCTGAAACAGGCTTTGGCCAAAGGCGGAATTGAAAGTGCGCTGGTGGAATCGGCTGAGATTTCAACATTTACTTATACAAAACTGATCAATGGAAGTAGCGGGCAGGAGGATTTGCCGCGGGTGGATTTCATCCGCACCACGGACATGCCAAACGCCGTGGAAGCGGACATTTTGGAAAAATTGAATCGTTTAGCTCCTGAGTTTGACGCGATTTTCGTTTCCGATCAGGCGGAGACGGCGACGGGTGGGGTGGTCACAGAGTTGGTTCGGGAGCGCTTGGCGAATTTAGCCTTACAGCGGCCCACTCAGATTATCTGGGTGGACTCCCGCAACCGTCCACAATTCTTCCGGAACGTGATTCTGAAGGTGAATCGCGAGGAATCGGCGCGGTTTCCCTCAGCCAACTCTATTTTCCGAAACGAAGCCAATTTGCCTCTGCTATGCATAACCCACGGGCCAGAGGGATCTCTGCTGGTCAGTGCGTTCGGGGAAGAATTCATCTCAACTATTTCTATTGCGCATCCGGTGGACATTTGCGGGGCGGGCGACAGTTTTTCGGCTGGCGCGGTGGCGGGGCTGGTAGCGGGAGCCACCCCGGCGGAGGCTGCGGGGCTGGGAAATCGCGTGGCGGCAATCACGGTGATGAAGCGAGGCACAGGCACGGCGAGCCCGGCAGAGGTGCTGGGGAGTGGACCCGCTACTTGAATTCTGAAGGTTCAGCAGGTCTTTGGATAGGACCCGAGCACGCGCACCAGATCTGCCGATTCCTGCAGGTGACCGAGAGCCTTTTGCACGTTAGCGTCGTTCTCCTGACCGATGAAATCCAGATAGAACAGGTACTCCCAAGGTTTGCCCCGAAGCGGACGCGATTCTATTTTGGTCAGGTTCAGGTCTCGCAACGCAAAGGCACTCAAGGAACGAAAAAGAGCGCCCGGCGAGTTCCGGGTTGCGAACAGGATGGATGTTTTTGACGGCTCACCGGCCTCTTGTTTCCGGTGCAGCCTGGCCCAGTGACGGCGCTGGCAGAGCAGGAAGAAGCGGGTGAAATTGCGGCGATCGTCCTCAATGGATCGCTTGAGGATATGCGCACCGTAATTTTCCGATGCCACCGAGGAAGCAATTGCGGCGGCATCCACCAGCTGCTTCTCCGCAATCATTTTCACGCTGCCCGCTGTGTCATAGAAAGGAATTCGTTCGATTTGAGGATTCGCGGAGAAGAAATCCAGACACTGAGCGAGGGCTACGGGGTGAGAATAGACGCGGCGAATGGCGCTGAACTTTACACCTGGGTTGGCGATTAAATTGTGAATAATTCGGACACTGGTTTCCGCAAGAATGGGCAGATCGAACCGCAGCAGGTGGTCGTAATTCTCGTGGACGGAACCGTGAAGAGTGTTCTCGATTGGGATAGCCGCGCGGTCAACCGAGCCAGCCGTTAACGCGGCAAACACCTCTTCAAAGCGTGTGAATGGGACGGGTTCGATGGTCTCCCCGCAGAAGCGGCGAGCTGCCTCTTCGCTAAAAGCTCCCCGTTCACCCTGGAATCCGATTCGGAGAACGCACTTCCTACCGGCCAAGTGGACCCTCCCAGCGCTCTATGGATTCATCCGGGACACCGAGCAGATCCAAGACGCGGCTGACGGAATGATCCACCAGATCGAGAATTGTCTGGGGCTTATTGTAAAAGCCGGGGATGGGAGGTGCAATAATCGCGCCCATTTCTGCAAGAGCCGTCATGGTTCTGAGGTGCCCCAGATGAAACGGACTCTCGCGCACCATCAGTATGAGTTTACGGCGCTCTTTCAGACAAACGTCGGCGGCGCGAATCAAGAGGTTGGAACTGATTCCGGCGGCAATCGCGGACATGGTATTGATCGAACATGGTGCGACAACCATGCTGTCCACGCGAAAAGAACCGCTTGCCAGGCGGGACGAAATATCTTCAAAAGGATGAGTGTAGGAGGCGAGCGCTTTCAAATCCCCCGCAAGCTTTCCTGTTTCGAGAAATAATGTCTTTTCCGCGGAGCGGGACATAATCAGGTGAGTTTCGGCTAGACCGCGCAGCCTTTCCAGCAATCGGATTGCGTAAAGGGAACCGCTAGCTCCTGAAACCCCGACGACGATCTTAAATTCTGCCATATTTATTAACGCGATGTTCCACAATTGGAACGGAAAGCAGCAATTTTAGTTGCCGTACTCTCTCCCGATAGCTATACTCGCTACAAAGTAGAGCGCGAGGACAAGCCGCCCAGCGTCTAGAACGATCCAGGCCTGATCTCCAAGCAAAAGGATCATAACATGAACGAGCCAGGCCAACGACTCAAGCGGAAACGCGAAAGTCTGGGACTGAAATATAGGGATGTTGAAGAAGCCAGTAATTTAATCGCGACCAGCAAAAAGAGCGATGAGTTTGTAATTAATCTGAGTCGGCTCTCCGATATCGAAAATAAAGGGACTGTACCTTCTATTTACCGTCTGTATTCACTTTGCACGATTTACCGGATGGATGTGACGGAGGTTTTGGATTGGTACGGGGTAACATTAGCCAACCAGCCTGCTGACTCTGCTTTGATTTCCATCGGCAAGACACACCTGATTGGGTTTCCGGCACCGCCCTGGGGAGACGTTCAGATGCCGCTTTCTCTCGAGTCCGGAATCGATCTGCGGAAGACGGAACTGCTGAGCCGCTTGATACAGCGCTGGGGGAAGATGTCCATCTCGCTATTGGGTAATTTGGAATTAAAACATCTAAGGTATGCGTTTGTCGGTTCAGACGATTGGCGCATGTACCCGATTATCTATCCGGAAAGCCTGCTGCTAATTGATGAAACGAAGAAGAAAATACTGAGCTCCGGGTGGGCGAATCAGTATGAGCAGCCAATTTATTTTTTGGAACACAGGACGGGTTATTATGCCGGCTGGTGCCACTTAGCGGAAAAACACATTGTGGTTCTTGCTCACCCTGCTTCTCGCTGCCCCCCTTTAATTTTCAATTTAGCGGAAACCGATATTCTGGGTCAAGTGACTGGGATTGCGATGCACCTACAGACGGGTAAGCAGTCCGCGCCACAGCCGTAAATGCCCGTGATTCAGCGGTCAGTCGAGTAACGTAAGCACTAATTGCAAATCACTAAGAAACAGATCGCGCTCCGGCTGTTTGGCCGGAGCAGGTATTAGGTTTAAGAATGGCGGGATCAACCTCCAGTTCGCCAGAACAGTCCGCTTATTTTCAGGCAAACCGGCAAGATATGTCTCAAGATCCCGTTGTTGCTGTTCCAAGCTGAAGGAAAGCCAATCAGCGAACATATTCAGATGACTGGTTTTCAGTGTCCGGTCCGCTTCGCGTGAGCTGAAGCGCTGGGCAAAGCCGAAATGTTCGTAAGCACCAGTATTACTGTTACGGAGTGAAGACAGGTAGACCAGTTTTCCGAAAAGAGTCGGGATTTGCGACAAAGTTCTGCGCCACAACTCACCGGCGGGGCTCACGTCCAGACTCATATCAAGCTTTCACCTTACACCTTTAGGTGCGGTGGGCCTGACCAGGATTGCTTGGCTGATAGAACTAATGTGAACTCTGAAACCTAGGGATTTGGATATACAGCAAGGAAACTGGTTCCACAAATGAAAAAGTCCTTTTAAAAATCGCGCAAAATCCACGCGGGCTTTTAAAGTTGGGATCGTCCGGTAAGTATTTCACAAAAGGAAAACACACAATGAAACGATCCCTCCTACTCTTCTCAGCTTTCGCGCTCTCTCTCCTGGCGTTCCCCAAGCCGGCCTCGGTCGTTCCGAGTCCCATTCAATCTCCCTCGATAGTTCCGATTCCTGAGTGCAATCCTTGCCCTTGGGTTGCTTAGACCAGATTTGTTTTCCTGCCCAAAAGCGGGGCTGAGTATACTAAATTTACGGTATGGTGAGCCCCGCGTGGTCCCTTTCGGTTGCTGTTACTTTGGCATGTGCGGCAATTGTTTGTCTCCTCAGATTATTTTCTCTTCGGCTTCTTTCCGTTTACCCCGCTCTTTCCTATTTTTTTTTGCTGCAAGTAGCGCTCACGGCCGCATCTTCCATCACCGGTCTAGAAAGTGACGATTACGAGTCAATTTATGTGGGTCTGCTGATTCTCGCGTGGATCGTGTATGGGCTTATGCTGCGCGAAATTTATGCAGCAATCTTTTCGGATTACCCGGGTATCGCAGTGTTAGGACGGTGGAGCGTTTACGGTGCGTTATTCGGCACGGCCCTAGTGGCCATTGTGAGCACCACGGCAGGGCGTAGGGTATCCGGACTGCAAAACTCCCTTCTTCCTTTTGTAGAATCCGCGGCACATTGCTTCACGTTCGGCTTTTCGCTTTTGATTTTAATTATTTTAGTTGTTATTTCCCGCTACCCAATCCATCTGCAAAAAAATGTCTTAATCAATGCTGTTCTCTTCGGTGTCGTGATGTTCAGTGAGGCGGGAGCGCTGATTGCCGACCTGCTTACCTGGAGGCAGCACACAGGGTGGATCAACCTCGCGGCCAACCTGAACACGGCAGTTTGCTTTTGTATTTGGTCTTTTTTAGTCTCCCGCGAGGGCCAGACCCGCGTTCTGCGGCTACACACGCGGATCGACCCCAGGGATGAAGAAAGATTGCTCGGGCAGTTGAGCATTATTAGTTCGATACTCATCGGAGCGGCCCGGAAATAAGAAGAATTGTAAAATATTGATTGCATTAATCCGGGAAATTCGTTATGATCACGAACGCTATGCCCTGGAGCTACCCAATGATGTTAGTTCTCTCCGTCTTTTGTTGTATAACTGTTTGTTTGATCGTTGCAGCCTGTTGGAGGCTGCGCGAAACACTGGCACCCGGGGCGGTGCCATCTGAATTGCTACTGGTGAAAGATCCGGGCTTGAGCATTGCCCAGTTTTACCGTCCCATGGAAAGACTGTTGGCCGACGAAGA
>Ga0123338_10001208_pt1 | contig 25160 bp, 28 predicted proteins | sample grotaG_FD_89793 | JGI IMG/M metagenome (GOLD analysis project Ga0123338, IMG submission 89793) | Glacier valley bacterial and archeal communities from Borup Fiord, Nunavut, Canada, to study Microbial Dark Matter (Phase II) -... | ecosystem: Environmental > Aquatic > Freshwater > Ice > Glacier ...
GCAGCGTCGATCGCACGCTGCGCCTCCTCGCCGCCGGTGGCGAGCGGCTCGATCGGATCTTCGGCGCGGTTGGCGTAGATGCGCCAGCGCTTGGTGCCCGCGCACTGGAGCGCGAAGACCTCGTGCAGATCGTAATGCGTGGCGAAGCCCTGCACGGCCGGGAAAGACGCATAAGGCGTTGGTCAGCCCGGCGAAGCGCTCGCCGAGCGAATCGGTAAGCGCGCGCAATTCGGGCGCAATCTGCTCGACGTAGTTGCCGACGAGGCTCGCACCCATGGCGAGGAAGGTCTCGATCTTCGCAGGGTCGGCGCGCTGTACGGGGCCGTCGAGCGTCGCGGCTTTGTCCATGTAATGTTCGGGAGTGACCGGGCGGCGGTTGAGGATCAGCGCGATATTGCCCGGCGTCCAGTGCGGCGCGACAGCGAGCAGGTCCGAAAGGCGCTCCCAGGCGAGTAGCGACTTGGGGTGTGCGGGGTTTGCCGGGATGTGGAGCGGCTGACGGCCGAACCAGTCGCGCTCGAAGCGATCGATGCCGATGGGGGCGAGCAATGCGGCGAGGTCCATCGCGTCCGCGCCTATGGGCGTGTGTGCGGCGTGGCAATGCGCGCGGGCGTGAGGCCGTCGATCGCTCCCCATGCGCTTGCACCGAGCGGGCGGAGCGCACTGAAGCGGTGGAAGGTCATCCCGCCCAGCGCCGCGACGGGCACGCGCGCGGCCTGCGCGAGGCGGCCGAAGCGCGCGCGGCCGAGTGTGCGTGCGCCGGGGTGGGTGCGCGTGGCAAACACGGGGGAGATGAAGACCAGCTCAGCGCCCGCGCGTTGGGCGGCGCGCAGCTCGGGCAGACTGTGGGCGGCGGCGGTGCGCAGCTTGCCGGGCAAGCGCCCGGGTCGCGCGGGGGCACTGTGGTGAACGCCGTCCGCCCGCAGCGCGCGCGCGAGCGCGGGATCGTCTGCGACGAGAAACACCAGCCTGCGCCGCCGTGCAACGGCTGCGACACGCGCGCCCAGTGCAGCGCGGTCCGGGGCCTTGCCTTGGCGCAGGATCACCCCCGCGCCGCGTGGCAGCCGTTCGAGCGCGCGCCAGAGCCCATCGCCCTGGCGTTCATCGGTGAAGAGCCAGACGGTCGGGCAGCCGCGCGCGCGTCTCAAGCCCGGCCCGCAGCCGCCGCGAGATGCGCCACATCGACGCCCATTTGCGCAAACGCGCGCGACCAGCGCTGATCGGGCGGCGTCTCGAAGATCAGCGGTCCAGCCCCCGTGCCACCCAGCGTCAGCCAGCCATGTCGGCCGAGTTCGTCGTCGAGCTGCCCCTCGCTCCAGCCCGCATAGCCGAGCGCCATCAGCCAGTGGCGCGGCCCCTTGCCCGCCGCGATCGCTTTCAGGATATCCAGATTGGCCGAAAGCGCCCATGCATCGCTCACGATCAGCGTGCCCTGCCCCTCATAGTCCGGGCTATGCAGCACGAAGCCGCGCGCGGGTTCCACGGGTCCGCCGATGTGGACCATTGCGTCCGCAGGTGTGATGCCCGGATCGAGATCGATCCCCGACATCAGCTTGCGCACGCTCATGCCGTTGTAGACCTGGCCCAGGCCGATGCCGAGCGCGCCGCCTTCGTCATGAACGCACATCGCGATCACCGCGCGCTCGAAGCGCGGATCGCCGATGCCCGGCAGCGCGAGGAGCAATTGCCCCGAGAAAAATCGCGGATCGTCCATCGGCCGTGAAACTAGCGAGAGACGCGTCCGGGTCAACGGCGGCTGGACGCCGCCGGACGTGCGGCCTATCGCGCGGGAGCAAATTTCTCCCGGAGCACATCCCATGACGATCAAGGCTGGCGATCATATTCCCGCAGCGACGCTGATGAAGGCGACCGCCGACGGCCCCGCGCCGATCACCACCGACGCCCTGTTCAAGGGCCGCACCGTGGTACTGTTCAGCGTGCCCGGCGCGTTCACGCCGACCTGCTCGGCCAAGCATCTGCCGGGTTACGTGCAGCACGCCGCCGAATTTACTGGCAAGGGCGTGGACGAGATCGTGTGTATGGCGGTCAACGACGCGTTCGTCATGGGCGCATGGGGCCAGTCCGCGCACGCCGACGGCAAGGTGACGATGGTCGCCGACGGCAACGGCTCGTTCGCCGAGGCGCTCGGCCTGACGATGGACGGCACCGCCTACGGCATGGGCAAGCGCGGGCAACGCTTTGCGATGCTGGTGAAGGACGGCACGGTGGACAAGCTGTTCGTCGAGGAGCCGGGCGCGTTCCGGGTGTCATCGGCGGAGCATATGCTGGCCGAGCTGGGCTGAGCCAGTGCGCGACGCGCGCGCTGCTTCAGGCGCGCGTGTCGGCGGTCTCGCGGCGCTCGACGGCTTCCTCGTCCGCATCGGGCAAGGTGCGGCGCATCTCGAAGCTGCCGCGCGCGGTGGACAATCGCCACTCGCCCGCAATGCGCTCGCCCGAGCGGTCGAGCGTGCCCGCATAATCGACCGCATGCGCAGCATCGGACGCGCCGTCATAGGCTTTGACGAATCGCACCGCGCTGCCTTCGCGCGTGCCGCGCAAAACGGCGTGGAGCAGATCGGTGGCGTGGCCGATGCTGTTGGGTTCGCTACTGGTGCCGGTGAATGCGCCGCCGCTATCATCGAGGATGGCCCAGAAGCCGACCGCGCGGCCGGTGAGGTAACGATATTGGCCCCACCAGGCGCCGCTCAGATCCATCGGGCTCATATGAGCGACATGGCGTGGCATGGCGGCGCGCGGTAGGGGGTGCGATGGCCGATGCCCCCCACGCGCCCGATGCGTCCGCTGCCGCGCTGATGGCGCGCTGGCTGGCGTGGCTGGCGCATGGCCGTCTGCGCTCGCCGCATACGGTGCGCGCCTATGCGACCAGCGCGGGACAATTCCTTGCCTTTCTGGGCGGGCATCTGGACGGGCCGCCCGATGCGGCGGCGCTGGCCGGGCTGGAGCGCGCCGACTTCCGCGCCTTCCTCGCCGCGCGGCGCACCGGCGGTGCGGGGCAGGCGACGATCGCGCGCGATGTGGCGGCGATCCGCGATTTTCTGGGGTGGGCGGCGCAGAATGCGGGGGTGGAGTGCGCGGCACTCGCCACGCTCAAGGCCCCGCGCGTTCCGCGCCGCGCGCCGCGTCCGCTGACCATGCCCGATGCCGCGCGCGTGCCTGATGCGGTGGGGGAGGGCGCGCGCCTGCCGTGGATCGGCGCGCGCGACACTGCGATCGCGCTGTTGCTGTACGGCTGCGGGATGCGCGTGGCCGAAGCGCTGTCGCTGACCGGCGCGGCGCTCCCGCCCGGCGAGAGCCTGCGTGTGACGGGCAAGCGCGGGCGCACGCGCATCGTGCCGTTGTTGCCCGCCGTGCGCGCGGGGCTGGAGGCCTATGCGCGGCTGTGTCCGTGGCCGCTATCGCGCGCGCTGCCGCTGTTCCGGGGGGTGCGCGGCGGGCTGCTCGAATCGGGGCAGGTGCGCTTGTCGATGCGCCGCGCCCGCGCCGCGCTGGGGCTGCCCGCATCCGCCACCCCGCACGCGCTGCGGCACAGCTTTGCGAGCCATCTGCTCGCGCGCGGGGCGGATTTGCGCGCGATCCAGGAGCTGCTCGGCCACGCGAGCCTCTCCTCGACGCAGATTTACACCGAGGTGGATGCAGCGCGCCTGATCGACATTTACGCGCACGCGCACCCGAGGGCGTGAACCCCCGCTCAGGCTTACCCGCGCTCCCCCAGCGCTGGATCGGCCAGCAGCATCAGGCGGCCTGCGGCGCGCAAGGCGAAGCGCAGCATCTCGGCCTTGCGGCGCGCGGGGGCGAGCGGGGCTTCGGCGGGTGGGGTGAGGATCGCGCCGCCGAACGCATCCGCCACGATCAACCCCGCGCGGCCCGCGCCAAACGCCTCTTCGCCGAACTGCGCGAGCGCGAAGCCGGGCGGGACCGCCCAATAAAAGCGATCGCACCACGGCAGATACTCGGGCCATTTCGTGTCGCCGCGCAGGTCCGCCATGCTGACCTTGATCTCGACGATGGCAATCCGCCCGCACGACCCCAGCGCCTGCACATCGGCGCGGCGACCGTTTGGCAGCGTCACCTCGCGCTGAGCCGCCCAGCCCAGGTCGTGGAACAGCCGCGCCACGCCGCGTGCGACATCGGCGGCGAGCGGGGGGAGGGCGTCCATACCCGCGAGACTAGCGGAACAGGACAGGAACGCGCAACCCGCCCGGCGAAGGCTCAGCGGTAGAAGACGTGGTGGCCGATTGTGGCGACTTCGGCGCGGCCCCAGCCGGGCGCGACATAGCTGGCGTGGAAGTAGAGCGCACCCTTGGCGTGGCTCGCGCCTTCGCCCGCGAGCGCGGCGCGTGCGACTGCGACGGCTTTGGTCCAGTCCGCATTGGCGGCAGGCGCGAAGCTGCGGTGGACGAAGGAGAATTGGCCCGGCTGGCGGATCACGCCGCACACGCTGTCCGCAAAACGGCCCGAGTGCATGCGGTTGAGGATCACATGCGCGACCGCCATCTGCCCCGCGAGCGGTTCGCCGCGAGATTCGTAATAGACCGCGACCGCGAGGCAGTGCGCATCGTCTCCGGTCGCGGCGGTTTCTTCGGTGGCGCGTTCGGGCGCAGACCCGGCTGCATCGGCGGTGTCGGCGTCAATTGAAGGCGGTTCGGCAGCAGGCTCGGGCGTGCGGTCGCCCAGCACGAAGAAGGCAGGGGCCTGCGGTAGGGCGGCAGCAATCGTCGGACTCGTTGTAGTCAGGGCGAGCGGTGGAGATCCGTTGCTGTCGGGAGCGGGAGCGGGAGCCGCCGCGCTCAGCACACATAAAACCAAACACGCGGCACCCGCCGCGCGAACCGAAATCGCCATGCACTCGAACCTTTTCGTGCGACGACCGGAGGTTTCCAGGGCCGGAAAAAAGGCCCCCTACGCGGAAATCCTGCCGCTCATCGACTCGATCGCGGCCACATAAAGGAACACCGGCGCGCGATCTGTGTTGATGCACTCTGCTTGGCGGGGGGTCGCCGGAGGGTCAACGCGTGTGTGACGGTTCCGCGACGAGCTGTTGCAATTGTTCGGTGACCAGTTCCACCGCCCAGACATCGGGATCGTAGCGCGCCTGCCGGGCGAGATATTCGTCGAGCTTCGCTCCGTCGCCCGCCGATGCTTCTATCGCCAGCGCCCATTGTGCCGCCGAACCCCCTTGCGCCACGCGCGTCCACGCCTGCGCGCGCCCGTCCGGCGCGCGCGCCACAAGGATGACCGCACCTGCAACCGGATCGCCCTTGCGCAACACCGCACCGAACACGCCCGCCGCATCCGCACGCCGCAGCAGCGCGCCGACCCACACCGATGTGGCGAGCCTCGGCGTCACGCGCAGCCGGGCAGCGACGCGAGCAGGATGCGCGAGCGCAGGAACACACCCGAACCGCGCGCCACCTCCGCGCCTGCATCGTCGCTCAATCGTGCTTCGGCGAACAGCGTGCGCCGCGTGCCGTTCGTCCATGTGCCCTCTGCTACCACTTGCCCCGGGCCGAGCGGGCGCGTGAGGCCGACGGTGAAATTGGTGGTGAGCACGAACACGTCTTCGACCAGGCTGTTCGCCGCGAAGAAGGCGGCATCGTCGAGCACTTTGAAATAGACCGCGCCGTCCGCCGCGCCCGCTGCGTGGAAATGTTCGGGGCCGATACTGGCCTCGATCCGCGCGCGGCCTTCACCGACGATGGTGAGCACCGAGGGGAAGAGGCGGTTGATCGCCGCCGACGCGTAAAGCGCTTCGAGCCGTCGCCAGTGCGCCGCCATGCTTATGCCGCGCGCGCCTGCGGCGGCACCGCGAGCAGCGCGTGGATCGACGCGACGTCGGCTGCACCGCGCAGCTTGGCCGCGAGCGCGGGATCGCGCAGCATCCGGCTGGCGCGGGCGAGCGCCTTCAGATGCTCGGCCGACCCGGCGGCGGGCGAGAGCAGGCAGAGCACCAGATCGACCGGCGCGCCATCGAGCGCGCCATAATCGAGCGGTTCGTCGAGCCGCGCGAACAGCGCCATCGGCTGCGCGACGGCGGCGAGGCGACCGTGCGGCAGCGCGACCCCACTGCCGAAGCCGGTGGTGCCCAGTGCCTCGCACGTGTTCAATGCCGCGATGATCGTGCTGTGATCGATGCCCGTCAGCGCCGCCCCGCGCGCTGCCAACGTGGCGAAGAGCGACGCCTTGGAGGGTGCGCGCAAACTTGGCAGAATCGCATCGGGCGCGACGAGATCGTAATCGGCACTGGGCATGGCGAGGGTCCGTCGGCTATGCAGGAACGATGGGAACGCAGGCGCGTGCGCGTCAGCCCATCCCTCTCGCACCGGGTTCGACCCAGCCGATATTTCCGTCTTCCCGGCGATAGACCATGTTGAGGGAACCGGTTCTTATGTTCGTGAACAAAAGCGCGGTGGTATTGCGCAGATCGAGCATCCAGACCGCATCCGCCACGCTCGCACGGGGCACATCGACCGCGGCTTCGGCGATCACCAGCGGACCGGGGGCGGGCTCGGCCTCCGCCTCGGCTTCGGGCACGGCGAGCACGGTATAGCCCGCGTCCAGCGCCACGCGCTCCTCGCTCCCCATGCCGACATGATCGTGCAGGCGGCGCACGTGGCGGCGCAGCTGCTTGTCGATCTTGGCGAGCGCCATATCGAATGCGGCTTGCGCGCGCGCGCCGCGCCCGCCGCCCTTGAGGATCACGTTGCCGCGCACGTGCATCATCGCCTCGCACTCGAACCCCGCGCCGTGCGGGCCGGGTGCCAGCGTGACGTTGGCAGAGAGCGCGTTCCTGAAATACTTGTCGCTCAGTGCGCCCAATTCGGCGGTGGCGTAATCGCGGAACGCCTCGCCCGCTTCGAGCCGATGTCCTGAAACCGCGATCTGCATTCGTGCGTCCTCCGGCCCCCAAGGTTACAACCCTGTTACGGTCAGATGGGTGCACTGTCGAACAAGCGCCATAACGGATCGGTAAGCTTTGCAAGGAAACTGCTGTGCCGCGCGGCTTCGGCGGGGGTGGGCGCGTGCGGACGCGGCGGGTGGAAAGTGCGCGGCGCAGTGGGCGCGGTGCTGGCGAAGGCGGCTGCAACGGGCGCAATGCCGAGTGACAGTCCGATCTGCCGACCGCCGATCAGCTCGATATACACTTCGGCGAGCAGCCGCGCATCGATCAGCGCGCCATGCTTCACCCGCGCTGCGCGATCGATGCCGTAGCGCACGCACAGCGCATCGAGCGAATGTTTGGCGCCGGGCAGCCGCGCGCGCGCGAGCACGATCGTATCGATCGCGCGCTCCATCGTGAGCGGGGGATGGCCGCAACGGACGAACTCGTGATCGAGAAAGCCGATATCGAAAGGCGCGTTGTGCGCGATCACCGGCGCATCGCCTAGAAACGCGAGCAGCGCGCGGGCATGATCGGGAAACGGCGGGTGATCGCGCAGGAACGCGTCCGATAGCCCGTGAACCGCCTGCGCACCCGGCGGCATGGTGCGCATGGGGTTGATGTAGCAGTGAAACTCGCCGCCAGTAGGGATGCAGCCCACCAGCTCGACGCATCCGATTTCCACGACGCGGTCGCCCGATCGGGGATCGAGGCCAGTGGTTTCGGTATCGAGCACGATCAGGCGTCCGGCGAACAGTCGCGGATCGGTGAGGCTCATGCGCGTCAGTTGCCCAGCGTTGCGGGTGCGGGGGAGACCACGCTGGTCGTTCCCGCGCCGACCTGCCGGATTTCCAGGCCGCGCTCGGCGATGCCGCCCGCACCGAAACGGAATACCCCGTCAACACCTGCAAAGCCGCTACGGTCCGCCAGCACCGCGCGCGGGAAGGGGGTGCCGACCGTCCAGCGTGCCGATGCTGCCTGGACCAGCAGCACCGCATCATAGCCGAGGCTTGCGAGGCGCGAGGGGCGGCCGCCATACTTGGCAGTGTAGCGAGCGCTGAGCCGCCGGAAGCGTGCATCGGGGACGGCGGCGAACCACGCGCCGCGCAAGCCCGGCGCGCGGCCCAGCGCGGCCTCGTTCGCCCAGAGCTCGGTGCCCAGCAGCCGCGCCACGCCCGGCCCCGCGCCATATTGCACCAGCGCGGGGCCGAACGCACCCGCGATGGGCCCAGTGTCTGCAATCATCAGCGCCTGGAACGGCACGCCGCCCGCGCGCTGCGCCACGGGGGCGACCGTGCCATCGGGGCGCAGTGCGGCCGCGCCGCCCGCGTGCGCGAGACGCTGATCCCAGGCGGTCACCTTGCGTGCGGCGGCGGCGAGCTGGCGACGATCGCGCGTGTAGGTGGCGATGCCCGTGACCGCGCCGCCCTCTGCCTGCACTGCGCGCAGGAAGGCGGTGGACGCACGCGCGCCATAAACCCCGGCGGGCATCAACGCCGCGAACCGCTGGACGCCCTGCGCATGTGCAAAGCCCACCACACGCGCGATCGCCTGCGCGGGCTGGAAGCCGAGCACGTAGACGCCGCCGCCCGCGACCGCCGCATCGTTGGTGAAGCTCAGCATCGGCACGCCCGCCGCCGCCGCAACCGGCGCGGCGGCGCGCACGTCCGCGCCGAGCAGCGGGCCCAGGATCACGCCCGCATGCGCCGCCACCGCCGCCTCGGCTGCCGCGCGCGCGCCGCCGGGCCCGGCTGTATCGTAGGTGGTCAGCCGGAACCGCGCGTCCTTCAGATCCACGAGCGCGAGCAGCGCGGCGTTGGCGATCGATTGGCCCACCGCCGCCTGCGGCCCGCTGGTGGGGACGAGAATGGCGACACGATTGCGTGCCTCCGGCGGCTCGGCCTCCGGCGCGACGACGCGCGGCGGCTCGACCGGCTTGGGCCTGGGCGGCTGCACCACCGGCGGCGGCAACGCGCGCGGCGCGGGCCGCTGGCTCGCGCACCCCGCTGCTAGCGCCGCAAGCAGCGCGCCCGCGACCGCGCGGCCTCGACTCGGGCGCGCACGCCCTTCAATGATCGTGCCGCCCATGGAAACCTCGCGCCTCACCCCCGGGCTTTACATCGTCGCCACGCCGATCGGCAATCTCGGCGACATCTCCGCGCGCGCTGCCGCCACACTGGCGGCGGCCGACCTGATCGCCGCCGAGGATACGCGCGTCACCGCCGGGCTGCTGCGCCACCTGGGCGTGCATCGGCCGATGACGTCGTATCACGATCATAATGCGGATGCAGTGCGCCCGGGGCTGGTCGCGCGGCTCTCGACCGAAGCCATTGCGCTGGTGAGTGATGCGGGCACGCCGCTCATCTCCGATCCCGGCTACAAGCTGGTGCGCGATGCGCGTGCGGCGGGCCATGCGGTGGTGACGATCCCCGGCCCGTGCGCGGCGATCGCCGCGCTGACGCTCGCGGGACTGCCGACCGATCGATTCCTGTTCGCGGGCTTTCTGCCCCCCAAACCGGGCGCGCGCGATGCGGCGATTGCCGAGCTGGCCGAGGTGCGCGCGACGCTGGTGCTTTACGAATCGGGGCCGCGACTCGCGCGCACGCTGGCCGCGCTGCACGAAGGTATGGGAGACCGGCCCGCCACCGTGGCGCGCGAGATCACCAAATTCCACGAGGAAGCCGTGCCCGGCACGCTCGCCAGCCTCGCCGCGCGCTATGCCAATACACCGCCCAAGGGCGAGATCGTGCTGGTAATCGGCCCGCCGTCGCCGCGCGCGCCCGCCCACGCTTCCGAGATCGACGCAGCTATCGCCGCGCTCGATCCCGCGCAACCGCGCAAATCCGCGGCTTCCGAACTGGCGGGGCGGTTCGACGTGCCGCGCAGGGATATTTACCAGCGGCTGCTTGCGGCAAAGAACGAAACTTAACTCGTTTGCCCATTGCGTGACCCCGCCGTGCGAGTCAGTCTCCGCGTCTGGGGAAGGACGGGAGTAACGCGCATGGAGACGCTGGCGCTGATCGACGACGATGCGATCGTGCTCGACGAGGCGGCGCTGGGGCTGGCCGCGCTCGACCGCGAGGAGAGCCCGATCGAGGCGGAGGCGCTGCTCGCGCCATATTTGACGCGCGTGTCCTTCATCGCCGCGCAGCTCATGGCGCGCTCGCCCGGTGTGTCGTCGAACCTCGACCGCGCGCACATGTTGCGCGCGCTGATCGCCGAAGAGCATGGCTTCACCGGGCATGAGAAGAGCTTCGGCGAGGAAGCGGGCGCGGACATGATGGCGCTGCTCGATACCGGGCACGGGCTGCCGGTGGCGCTTTCGATCCTCTACGTAGGTATCGCGAGGAAAGTGGGCTGGCGTGCGACGGCTTTGGGCGTGCCGGGTCATGTGCTGATCCGCATCGGCGACGAGCCGGGCGCGATGTTCCAGGATCCGTTCGACGAAGGGCGCGTGCTCGATGCGCGCGCGCTGAAGTCGGTGCTCGCGCGCGTCCTTGGGGCCAACACCGCGCCCGATCCGGCGTATCTGGCACCGATGGACAATCGCGCAACGCTGATCCGGCTGGTGACCAACCAGGCTGCGCGCGCAAGGCGCACGGGCGATCTGGAGCGTGCGCTGGTGCTGCACGAACGTATGACGGGCTTCGCGCCGTTCTCGACATCGCTGTGGTGGGAGCGCGCGCGGATCGAGCAGCATCTGGGCCGTCTTGCAGCCGCGCGCGCGAGTCTGGTGGCGATGCGCGAGACGACGCGCGACGGGGCGCTGCTGGGGCGGATCGAAGCGGCGCTGAGCGCGCTGGCGAAATCGGCGAGCTGAAGGCGCGCACCAGAGCAACCGGCCGCGTGCGACCGGGAGCGCCCGCGGCTCTACAGGAAATCACTTCGTCGGCTTGCCGTCCGCATCGATCGGCCTGACCGTCAGCCCCAGCGCTTCGAGCGGGGCCTGCACCTTGGCGCGGTCCCCCACGATCACCCACGTCAACGTCTCGGGGCGCACGACTTGCACCGCCGCACGCTGGACATCGCCCTGGCCGACGGCACCGACGCGCGCCGCGTAGCTGCTCCAATAGTCGTCGGCCAGCCCGTAGGTGGCGCTGTAGGCGAGCGACCCCGAGATTGCGCCGTTGGTCTCCCAGCGACCGGGGAGCGATAGCGTCAGCGTGTGGCGCGCAAGCTCGAGTTCGCCCGGGGTAACCGGACGCGGGCCGACGATGCCGGTCAGTTCGCGCCGGACTTCGGTATAGCTCTCGCCCGTCTTGTCGGTCTGCACGGGTGCGTAGACGGCGAACAGGCCTAGACTGCGCGCAGGGGCGATGAAGCTGCCCGCGCCGTAGGACCAGTGCTTGTCTTCGCGCAGGTTGAGGTTGAGGCGCGAGGTGAACGCGCCGCCGAGCGTGGTCGTCATCGCCTCGATCGCGACGTCGTCGGGATTGCGCTGCGGCGGCGCGAGGCCGGCGGCTGCGATCAAGGTCTGCTCCGCTCCGGGCTTGTCGATCAGATATACGGTGGGCGCGGACGCGGGCGCGACCGGCGGGATCGTCTTGACCGGAGCGGCTGCGGACGCATGCCAGCGTCCCAGCCGGGCCTCCAGCCTGGGCAGGATCGCTTCGAGCGTGGTATCGCCAGCGACGATGAGCGTTGCGCCGGTGGGCTGGAACCACCGGTCATGGTGGAGACGCACCTGCGTGGGCGTCAGTGCGGCGACCCCGGCCTCGGTAGGCACGCGCCCGTACGGGTGATCCGCGCCGAAGACGAGCGGGAAGAGGACGCGGAACGCGGAAGCTCCGGGATCCTGCTTCTGCTGCGCGATACTCGCGACGATCAGCGCCTTTTCGCGCGCGACATCCGACGGGCGCAACGCGGGTTTCAGCACCACATCGGCGAACAGGTCGAGCGCCCCATCGAGCCGCGCGGAGAACGCGCTCATCGAAATCTGGGTCGTGTCCGATCCCACATTCGCGCTCATCTCCGCGCCTAGCCCGAGCTTGCGATCCTCGAACTGCAGCGCGTCGAGATCGGCGGTGCCATCGAGCAGTGTTGCCGCCTCGAGCTGCGACAGCCCGGTCTGTCCGGCGGGATCGGAGGCCGATCCGACGTCGAGCACGAGCTGCATATCGACGATCGGCGTCTCGTGCCGCTCGGCCACAACCACCGCGAGGCCGTTCGAGAGCCGCGCGCGCCGCACCGCAGGAAAGCGCGAGGGCGGCAGCGTTGCGGCATCGGCAAGCGCCACGGCCGGTGAGGCCGCACCCGGCACCGGCGCGAAACTCGGGAATGGCGTGACTTCGAGCGTGAACGCGCCGTCCGACATCCAGCGGCGGCCCGCATCCGCGACCGTGGCGGGGGTAGCGCTGCGAATCCGTTCGAGATCGGTCCGCCACGCGTCCGGCGTACCGAAATAGGCTTGCGAAGACGCAAGCAGATCGGACTTGGTACCCACCCGCTCGGCACGTCGTACGAACCCGGCGAGCAGGCGCGTCTTGTAGCGATCGAGTTCGGCCGGGCTCGGTCCGTCGTGCAGCAGCCGCGCCAGCTCCTCGTCGAACGCGGCTTCGAGCCGCGCGAGCGGCACGCCGGGCGCGGCCGTCAACTGGACGTCGATCAGTCCGCCGATCTCGCGTGCTTCGACAGCGGCGACCTCCTCGGTCGCGATATGATCCTGATAGACGAGCCGCTTGAACAGGCGCGAATCCTTGCCGACCGAGAGCACATCGGTCAGCAGGTCCAGCGAGTCCGCATCGGGCGATCCTCTGGGCGGCGCGTTCCATTCGATATACAGCCGCGCCTGGGGCACGCGGTCCTGCACGATTGCGCGCTGGTGGCCGGTGCGCCTCGCAACCCAGACCTTCTGGCGCGAGATCGGCGGTCCCGGCGGGATCGCCCCGAAATACCGCTCCACCTTCGCGCGCGCATCCGCTGGCGTGATATCCCCCGAGAGCACGAGCGTGGCGTTGGTCGGCCCATAGTAGGTGGCGAACCAGGATTTCACATCCTCCACACGTGCGGCATCGAGATCGGTCAGCTCGCCGATGACGGTGTGGCTGTAGGGATGCTGCGCGGGCCAGACCGATCGGGTGATGATCTCGTCGCTCACCGCATAGGGCTGATTGTCGTACTGGCGCTTCTCGTTCTGCACGACGCCGCGCTGCGTGGTGAGCAGCGCGATGTTGAAGCTATCGAGCAGATGCCCCATCCGCCCCGCTTCCATGCCGAGCACGGTATCGAGTGCGGGCGTGGGCACGGTTTCGTAGAAGTTGGTCCGGTCCTCGTTCGTGGTGCCGTTGATATCGGTCGCGCCCATGCCCTCGAGCTTTTCGAACCAGCCACGCTGGTTCCCGCCGGTGCTGCCGAACATCAGATGCTCGAACAAATGCGCGAAGCCGGTGCGGCCGGGCGGCTCGTTCTTCGAGCCGACATGATACCAGATGTCCACCGAGACCACGGGGGCCTTGTGATCCTCATGCACGATCAGCGTCAGGCCGTTGGCGAGAATGGTGCGGGTATACGCGATAGGGGCGATGGGGAGCGGAGGCGGCGCGCTCCCGGCGGGCCGAGCCAGCGCGGGCGCTCCGGCAAGCAGCGCGGCGAGCAGGGCGGCGGCGACACGGCGCGGGTGGGACATCGACGGGTTCCTCGGGCGACTCGTTGCAGGCTCGGCCAGCATCTCTCCCACACCTTGTCCCCGCACTCAATTCCGGCGTCGGCGTCGGCGTCGGCGTCGGCGTCGGCGGATGCGCGCGCCGCCGGTGCGCTTGCGACACGCGCCGCCGCCGCTTACCGCGCTGCCATGTCCCGCCCCCTGAATGTCGCGGTCCAGATGGACCCTATCGAAGCCGTCAACATCGAGGGCGATTCGACCTTTGCGCTGATGCTGTGCGCACAGGTGCGCGGGCACCGGCTTTGGGTTTATGCAGCGGGCGATCTGAGCTGGGAGGCGGGGCGCGTGCGGGCGCGGGGTGCGCGCGCGGTCGAGGTGCGCCGGGTGGAGGGCGATCACTTCACCGCCGGGCCGCCGCAGACGCTCGATCTGGGGGGTGATGTCGATGTCGTGTTGATGCGCCAGGATCCGCCGTTCGATATCGCCTACATCACCGCCACGCATTTGCTCGAACGGCTCGCGGGGCAGACGCTGGTGGTCAACGATCCGGTCGCGGTCAGGAACGCGCCTGAGAAACTGTTCGTGCTCGATTACGCCGATCTGATGCCTGAAACGCTGATCACGCGCAGCCTCGAGGAAGCGATGGACTTCCGCGCCCGCCACGGCGCGGTGGTGATCAAGCCGCTGCACGGCAACGCGGGCGCGGCGGTGTTCAAGCTGGACGCGGACGATGGCAATCTGCCCGCGCTGGTGGAATTGTTCGGCCATGTGTGGCGCGAGCCGTTCATGGTGCAGCGCTTCCTCGCGCGGGTAAGCGAAGGGGACAAGCGCATCGTGCTCGTGGACGGCGCGGTCGCGGGTGCTTTGAACCGCATCCCGCGCACGGGCGAAATCCGCAGCAATCTGGCGGTGGGCGGGCGCGCGGCGGCGGCCGTGCTGACGCCACGCGAGGAGGCGATCTGCGCGCGGCTGGGCCCCGAGCTCAAGGCGCGCGGGCTGCTGTTCGTGGGGATCGACGTGATTGACGGGCTGCTGACCGAGATCAATGTGACTTCGCCCACCGGCATCGTGATCATCGATGCGTTCAACGGCACCGATACCCCCGCGCGCATCTGGGACGCGATCGAGGCGCGGATCGCAGCCTAGCAATCACCCGGTCGCGACCACGCCGCCCATCGTCGGCTCGCGGCACCCGGTCGTCTCAGGGAAGGTGATCGCCCGGCCGGTCATCCGCCGCACCGCGAAATAGGCGAATGCCTGCGCTTCGAGCGCATCGCCGTTCCAGCCTACCGCCTCCACCGGCTGCACGCGCACTCCGGTCGCCGCAGCGATTGCGGCCATCAGCACGGGGTTATGGCGGCCGCCGCCACACACCAGCAGGCGCGAGGGCGGGGCAGGGACGTGCGCGAGCGCGCGGGCGACAGTTGCGGCGGTGAAGGCGGTGAGCGTGGCGGCACCGTCGGTGGCGGACAAATGCACGACCGGAGCGAGGCCGAACGCGGCGCGGTCGAGCGATTTGGGCGGGGATGCGTCGAAATACGGGTGGCTGAGCAGCGTGGCGAGCGCGGCCGGATCGACGTGCCCCGCCGCCGCAAGCCGTCCGCCCTCGTCGCACGCGCGGCCGGTGTGGCGCAGCGCCCAATCGTCGATCAGCGCGTTCGCGGGGCCGGTATCGAACGACAGCCACTCGCCCAGATTGGGGCCGAGCCAGGTGAGATTGCCCACACCGCCCAGATTGAGCACGCCCACAGGTGCGTCCCCCTCGCGCGCCCCATCGGCCAGCGCGCGGTGGAAGGCGGGGAGCAGCGGCGCGCCCTGACCGCCGTTCGCCATATCGGCGGCGCGGAAATCGTAGACGACGGTCATGCCCAACCGGGCGGCAAGCTCCGGGCCGTCGCCGATCTGCCACGTCCAGCGCTGTGCGGGTCGATGCACCAAAGTCTGGCCGTGGAAGCCGACCAGCTCGGGCCGCGCGCCGGTGTCCGCGAGCAGCGCCTCGACCGCTTGGGCATGTGCGTCGGTAAGATCGCGCTCCACCCTGCGCACCGCATCGGTGAACACCGGCGCGTCCAGGGTGCGCGCATACGCCATCGCGTCGGCCAGCCGCGCGCGCAGCCCGGGATCGTAGGCGCGGAACACGAAGCCGAGCGGCAGGATGTGCGCGCCGCCATCGGTCTCCACCAGTGCCGCGTCCACGCCGTCCATCGACGTGCCGCTCATCAGGCCGACCGCCAACCAGTTCCGCAAGCGCGCACCTCCTGCTAGGGCGCGCACCCATGCGCTCCGAACTCATCAACGTGCTGCAAAGCCGTGGCTACGTCCACCAGGCGACCGACCTCGACGCGCTCGATACGCGCGCCGCCGGCGGGCCGATTACCGCCTATATCGGCTTCGATCTGACCGCGCCCTCGCTGCATGTGGGCAATCTGGTTTCGATCATGCTGCTGCGGCGGCTCGAACAGACGGGCCACCGCGCGGTGGTGCTGATGGGCGGCGGCACGAGCCAGGTCGGCGATCCGAGCGGCAAGGAGGAGGGGCGGCAGTTGCTCACGCCCGAAACGATCGCGGCGAACAAGGCGAGCATCGGGCGCACGTTCGCGCGGTTTCTTGAGCGTCCGATCACCGTGGATAATGCCGATTGGCTGAACGGGCTGGCCTATATCCCCTTCCTGCGCGAGATCGGAAAGCATTTCAGCGTCAACCGCATGCTGACCTTCGACAGCGTGCGCCTGCGGCTGGACCGCGAGCAGCCGCTGAGCTTCCTCGAATTCAATTACATGATCCTGCAGGCGTATGATTTCCTCGAACTCAGCCGCCGCCATGAGGTCAGCCTGCAGATGGGCGGCAGCGATCAGTGGGGGAATATCGTGGGCGGCACCGATCTGATTCGCCGCTTGGACGGCAAGCAAGCGTTCGGCCTCACGACCCCGCTCATCACCACCGCCGATGGCGCGAAGATGGGCAAGACCGCGGCGGGCGCAATGTGGCTGTCGGCCGATATGCTCGTCCCGTATGATTACTGGCAGTTCTGGCGCAACGCGCACGATGCCGACGTGGGCCGCTTCCTGAAGCTGTTCACCGACGTGCCGCTCGACGAGATCGCGCGGCTGGAGGCGCTGGAGGGGGCGGAAATCAACGCGGCCAAGGCAGCGCTGGCGGATGCGGCGACTGCGCTGGCGCATGGGCCGGACGCGGCGACGGCGGCAGCAGAAACCGCGCGCGCCACCTTTGCCGAGGGCGGGGCGGGGGAGGATTTGCCGCGCATCGTGGCCCCCGCCACCGGAATCGCGCTGGTCGATGCGCTGGTCGAACTGGGGTTCGCGGCATCGAAGGGCGAGGCGCGGCGTCTGATCGCGGGTGGCGGCGCGCGCGTGGAGGGCGAGCCTGTGTCCGATCCGGCTTATGCGATCGCACCCGGAGCCGCGCCGGTGCGGTTGAGCGCGGGCCGCAAGCGACACGGGCTGGTGGAGTTCGGCTGAAGCTTATCCGCTGCGCGCCAACCATGGCCGCCACCTTGCCGCACGATCGACAAGGCGCGCAGCTTCCCCGGGCGCGAGCGATGTAAGCAGTCGGGCGGCCAGTGCGGTCGCTGCAGCACATGCGCTGCCATCGCTCCGACGCGCGGCAATCAGCGCCCACTCATATGCCTGGCCCCGATCGCGGCCCACGCCGCGCCCTTCGGCGAGCGCGCGTGCGAGCGCGATCTGGGCAGGGGGGTAACCGCGGTGCGCCGCGCGAAGCCAATACGCCGCCGCGACCGCAGGATCGGGAGCGTCTGCGATACGGCCCTGCGCATACATCGAGCCGAGCATAGTTTCGGCAATCGCACTGTCCTGAAGCGCGAGGCGCCCGAACTCGGCTGCAGCAAGCCGGTCCTCATGGCGCGCATAGGCGTCGAAAGCGATGGCGAGGCGTTCGCTCGGCGAGGCGGCGATCAGCACCAGCACTGCGAGGGCACGAGGAAAATTCATCGCGCCTAAAGCCACGAAACGCACGCTGCGTCACGCCCCCGCGCAGCCGGGGGCATGACGCTGCGGTGCGTCAGACCTCGCGGTCGTCGGTGCCGAAGGGCTGATCGCCAGTAACAAGCGCCAGCACAATCCCGACCGCAACTCCGATGGCGATCGTCGCTTCGGGATTGTCGTGGATCGCGTCGCGCGTGTTGGCCGCGCCCTCACGCACGCCACGCGTTACGGCATCGGCTGCGTCTGTCGCACCGTCGCGTGCGCGGTCCAGCGCGGCGGCAACGCGCTCGCCGACGTCGTCCGCATGCGTGCCGAGCGAATCGGCAGCATCGGCAAAGCGTGCCCTGAGCGAGCCCGAGACGTCCGCGAGCTTTGCCGACGCACGGTCGCGCACCTCAGCTGCGGCACTGGCGGTTCGGCGAGCCGCAGCCGCAGCGGCAGCCGCGGCACGCTCGGCCAGCGCGTCGCGCGCACCGCCCAGACGTTCAGCCGCGCGCGCACGCAGGGTGCGGCCACGCTCGCCGACATGCATCGCATCGGCGGCGTAATTGTCTCCCATTGCATAGCGCGCATATTCGTCGCCCGGCTCGACGGGACGACCGCCGCCGCGTGCCGCGCGGCGACCCGCAGTAACCGCAACGCCGAGCGCGACCGCGCCAAGCGCGAACAGCGCGGGTTTCTGCACGATGGTGCGCTCGACATCCTCCAGCGCATCCGCAGCGCGGTCGCGCAAACCTATGAGCGCCTCGACCCCCTCGTCGCGCGCATCGAGCAACGCCTTGCGCCCTTCCTCCCGCGCCTCGCGCATGATCGTTTGCGGGCTCAGCCGGTCCGAAAGCTGCTCGATCGCGTCCACGATGCGAGCACGTGCGGCTTCGGCCTCATTTTCGAAATGCGCGACGTCGCTCACGATACCACGTCCTTCGCTGCCTGCTGCGCCGCCGCCACGTCCGCTTTGACCGAGCGCACCGCGCGTTTGGGCGCAATCTGGATGGCCTTCAGTCCGTTTAGTGCGGCCATCGCCAGCAGCGCTGCCACGATGCCGACTACCGCCGCCACGATCAGCGCCGCGAGCGCAGCACCCACGAGCGGGGCGAGCGCCGCAACCGCAGCCCCCATCAGCGTGAAAAGCGCGGCGACGCCCAGCAATGCCGCGCCACCGAGCATGGCGACCGGTTTGCCCAGCGACGCGACGTTCTGAGCGATCTCGGCGCGGGCGAGCGCCACCTCGCTGCGGGCGAGCAACGTCGCATCGTCCGCGATCTGGCGAAAAAGGGCAGACAGCCGCGGCCGGGGATCGGCCGCTACGTCATTCACAGGAGCGGGCGCAAGCATTATGCGCCGTAGCTGTCGTCGTAGCCGCCCGTCGTGCGCGCACCGCCGCGCAGCAACTGGGTGAGCGCGAAGCCGGCTGCGACGGCGATGCCGACCGCGACCGCCGGGTTGCGGCGAACGAAGGCCGAGACTTCGGTCACAAGCTGATCGACATCCTTGTTGCGCAGCGTGCCCGCGAAATCCTCGAGCGCGTCGGCGGCCTGCGTCGCATATTTGCCCACGGGCGCGATCGTCTGGTTGCGGCCGAGTGTAGTGGCGGCCTCGCGCAGATCGCCCGCGACGCCGTGGATCGTATCGGCGGCCCTGGTCTTGCCCTCTTCGGCCGCATGGCGCGCCTGGTCCAGCGCCTGATCCTTATACTTCATCGCCTGCTCGCGCAGGTCGGCGGCGGTGTCCTGTGCTTTGCCCTGCAAGTCGCCGAACGCGGCCTTGGCCCGATTGCCCACATCCTGCGCTTTCGCGCCGAATGCGTGCACGGCGTCCGCTGCGGCGTTCGACACGCTGTTGGCGCTCGCGCCGACATCGATACCTGTAGCGCTGGGAGTATCGCCGAAACCGGGGTTCTGGGTTGCCATGGGGAAATCCTCAGGTTGGAAGGTGCGGGGGCTGAACGAGGGTTGGCCGGACGGGTTCCTTGGCTTGCTAGCGCCGGAACGGCTTTCTACACCCGGACCGACCCGCCACAAAGGTAAGTAGCATGACCGCCATCGTCGATGTCCACGCGCGCGAAATTTTGGACAGCCGCGGCAATCCCACCGTCGAGGTGGATGTGACGCTGGAAGACGGCAGCTTCGGCCGCGCGGCGGTGCCCTCGGGCGCATCCACCGGCAAGCACGAGGCGGTGGAAAAGCGCGACCTCGATGCCAAACGCTACGGCGGCAAGGGCGTGCGCCGCGCGTGCGACGCGGTGACGGGCGAAATTTTCGATGCGGTGCAGGGGTTGGACGCCGAGGAACAGGCGATCCTCGACGCGACGCTGATCGAACTCGATGGCACCGCGAACAAGTCCCGCCTGGGAGCGAATGCGATCCTGGGGGTGAGCCTTGCGACCGCGCGCGCGGCGGCAGACGCGGTCGGGCTGCCGCTGCATCGCTATGTGGGCGGGATCGGCGCGAACCTGCTGCCCGTGCCGATGATGAACATCGTCAACGGCGGCGCGCACGCGAACAACGCGCTGGATATCCAGGAATTCATGATCATGCCGGTGGGCGCGGACAGCTTCGCGGAGGCGCTGCGCTGGGGGGCGGAAATCTTTCACACTCTGAAGCGCGCGCTTGCGGACGCGGGTCACTCGGTTGCAGTAGGCGACGAAGGCGGCTTCGCGCCCGATCTCGGCGGCGCGGACGATGTGCTGGGCTTCATCCTGCGCGCGGTCGAGAAGGCGGGTTACCGGCCCGGCGAGCAGATCCTGCTCGCGCTCGATTGCGCCGCGAGCGAATATTACCGCGAGGGGGCTTATCATTATGAGGGCGCGGCGCTCGATGCGGAGGCGATGACCGGAAAGCTGGCTGATCTGGCGGCGCGCTATCCGATCGCGTCCATCGAGGATGGCATGGCCGAGGATGATTTCGCGGGCTGGAAGCTGCTGACCGACAGGATCGGCAAGACGGTGCAGCTCGTCGGCGACGATTTGTTCGTCACCAACCCCAAACGCCTGCGCGAGGGGATCGCACAGGGGTTGGCGAATTCGCTGCTGGTGAAGGTGAACCAGATCGGCACGCTGACCGAGACGATGGAAGCCATCGGCGTCGCGCACAACGCGGGCTACACCGCAGTGATGAGCCACCGCAGCGGCGAGACCGAGGACAGCACCATCGCCGATCTCGCGGTCGCCACGCGCTGCGGCCAGATCAAGACGGGTAGCCTCGCGCGCAGCGATCGGCTTGCCAAATACAACCAGCTTCTCCGCATCGAGGAGGAGCTGGGCGAGACCGGGGCTTATGCGGGGCGGGCGGCGCTGAAGGGGCGGTAACCGCCACATCCGGGCACAAACGCGCCGAACCGAGTCGCGCGCATCTTGCCCCCCGCGCAAAAGCGTGATTCACAACGAGCGTGCGTATTCGATCGCCCCTTGCCCGCCTGCGCCCGTGGCTGCTGCCTGCGGCGTGCCTGCTGTGGTCCGGCTATTTCGCGTTCCATGCGGTCGCGGGCGAGACCGGGCTGATGGCGCTCGGCGGCTACAAGACCGAACACGCGCGTCTCGATGCCGAGGCGGCGCGGGTGCAGGCGCAGCGCATTTCACTCGAACGCCATGTGGCGCTGCTCGATCCGCGCCACCCCGATCCCGATCTGGTTGACGAACTGGTGCGCGAACGGTTGAATATGGTTCGCAAGGACGAGGTCATCGTGCCGCTCCCCAAGGGGGATTGAACCCGCCCGCCTGCCGCGCGTATCTGCGGCAACAGTAATCCGGGCGGAGACAGCGGTTGGCGAAGGCGGCGAGTGCGGGCAACGCGGAGCACACCGCAACCAACGATCCGCGGCTCGCGGCCGCTCCCGAATATGCGCGCGTAACCCCAGACGCAGCTTCGCTGACCAAACTCTACCGCGAGATGCTGCTGATCCGCCGCTTCGAGGAGCGCGCGGGGCAGATGTACGGCATGGGGCTGATCGGCGGCTTCTGCCATCTGTATATCGGCCAGGAAGCAGTCGTCGTCGGCATGCAGGCCGCTGCGGGTCCGGCCGACAGCGTGGTCACGGGCTACCGCGATCACGGCCACATGCTCGCCACCGGCATCCCCGCCAAGGCGGTTATGGCCGAACTGACCGGGCGCGCGGGCGGGATCAGCAAGGGCAAGGGCGGCTCGATGCACATGTTCTCGGTCCCGCACCGCTTCTATGGCGGGCACGGCATCGTCGGCGGGCAGGTGGCGATCGGCACTGGGCTGGCGTTCGCGCACAAATACAAGAACGATGGCGGCGTGTGCATGGCCTATTTCGGCGACGGCGCCGCGAACCAGGGGCAGGTTTACGAGAGCTTCAACATGGCCGAGCTGTGGAAGCTGCCCGCCGTTTATGTGATCGAGAACAATCAATACGCGATGGGGACTTCGGTCAACCGCGCGTCTTCGGAGGATCAGCTCTACCGGCGCGGCGAGAGCTTCCGGATTCCCGGTATGCAGGTGAACGGCATGGACGTGCTCGAAGTGCAGGGCGCGGCCGAGGCGGCACTCGCATGGGTGCGCAGCGGCAAGGGGCCGCTGATCCTCGAGATGAAGACGTATCGGTATCGCGGCCATTCGATGAGCGATCCGGCGAAGTATCGCTCGCGGGATGAAGTGACCGCGATGCGCGAAAAATCGGATCCGATCGAGGCCGCCAAAAAGGAATTGCTGGCGATGGGCGTGACCGAAGAGGCGCTGAAGGCGCTCGAAAAGGACATTCGCGCCGAGGTGGCCGAGGCTGCCGATTTCGCCGAGCAGACGCCCGAACCGGACCTGCGAGAACTGCATACCGACGTGCTCGTGGAGACTTACTAGGTGCCGCAGATCAAGCTCCCCGCCATGTCCCCCACGATGGAGGAGGGCAATCTCGCGCGCTGGCTGGTGGCCGAGGGCGATACAGTGAAGCCCGGCCAGGTGATCGCCGAGATCGAGACCGACAAGGCGACGATGGAGCTGGAATCGGATGGCGGCGGCGTGGTGGTGTCGCTGCACGTTCCCGGCGGATCCGAGGGCGTGAAGGTGGGCACGCTGATCGCCACGATCGCCGAGGAGGGGGAGGCCCCCACCACCGTCGGCCAAGCGGCCGACGGTACCCCTCCCCCGCTGGCGGAGGAGGTCAAGAATAACCCCCCCCGTGAAACGGGGGAGGACAGCCGCGCAGCGGCAGGTGGGGGAACCCCGGTCGCCGAGGGCGACGCCAAGCCCGCCGTGGCGACCGTGGCCAAAGCCGGCCACACCCCCGCCAGCCTCGCGGTCGAGCCCGAAGCCCCCGGCTCCACCCACCGTCAGACGGTGCGCGAGGCGCTGCGCGATGCAATGGCCGAGGAGATGCGCCGCGATCCCAACGTGTTCGTGATCGGCGAGGAGGTCGCCGAATATCAGGGCGCATACAAGGTGACGCAGGGCCTGCTCGAAGAATTCGGACCGGCGCGGGTCGTCGATACGCCGATCACCGAATATGGCTTCGCGGGCCTGGGCGCAGGCGCGGCGATGGGGGGATTGAAGCCCATCGTCGAGTTCATGACGTTCAACTTCGCGTTGCAGGCGATCGACCATATCGTCAACTCGGCCGCCAAGACGAATTACATGAGCGGCGGCCAGATGCGCACGCCGATCGTGTTCCGCGGGCCGAACGGCGCGGCCAGCCGGGTCGCCGCGCAGCACAGCCACAATTTCGGCCCCTGGTATGCGAGCGTGCCCGGCCTGATCGTCATCGCGCCCTACAGCGCGGCCGACGCCAAGGGCCTGCTCAAGTCCGCGATCCGCACGCAGGACCCGGTGGTGTTCCTCGAAAACGAGCTGCTCTACGGCCAATCGTTCGACGTACCCGAGGGCGACATCGCGCTCCCCATCGGCAAGGCGCGGGTTGTGCGCGAGGGCGGGCATGTGACGCTGGTTGCCTATTCGATCGCGGTCGGCGTCGCGCTCGACGCGGCAACCAAGCTCGCCGAGGAGGGGATCGAGGCCGAGGTGATCGATCTGCGCACGCTGCGCCCGCTCGACACCGCCGCCGTTCTCGCGAGCCTCAAGAAAACCAACCGCGTGGTGGTAGTGGAGGAAGGCTTCCCCGTCTGTGGAATCGCGTCCGAGATCATGGCGATCTGCATGGAACAGGGCTTCGACGACCTCGACGCCCCCGTGCTGCGCGTCACCAACGCCGACGTGCCGATGCCCTATGCGGCCAATCTGGAGAAGGCGGCGCTGATCAAGGTGGCCGATGTGGTGGGGGCGGCTAAGCGGGTGTGTTATCGATGAGTAAGAAGTGGGCGATAATCGGCTCGTGGGTGGTGGTGCTAACGTCCAATCCCTCTCATGCGCAGTCCGTTAACCCGTTCAGCGCATCTGCTTCCAGTTTCTTCATTTGCATCAAGTCTTCGGTTTACGAATATGACGACGGGGTATCGGACGCTAAGACCATCTCTGTCGCTATCTCTAGGCTCTGTCGCGGTCGAGTGCGTGATGAGTTCAGAAAGCTAGTTACGGCGCAGCAGCTTGCACGATCCATGGCGGAAATAGACCCTTCTCAAGTCGACTCTGAGACGTTGCTTTTGGTATTGCGTAAACGGGCGTCTGAGCATCCCAGGACATAGCGTTGTGCAAGTTTGGCGATGTCTTTTATTGTTAGCGGCGCAAGCCGTCTGGACACTGGGGGGTTGGCGCGCGTGAGGACTGCTGCGATATGACCTCCATGGCGACCGTTCCGTTCGACACGCTCGATTTTACCCGCAAGCTGAAAGCTGGTGGCTTCTCGCCGCAGCAGGCCGAGACCATGGCGGACGCGCTCAAGACGAGCGCGATGACCGAACTCGCGACCAAAACCGATCTGCGCGATCTGGAACATCGGATGACCGTCAAACTGGGCGCGATGATGGCTGCCATCGCCGGGCTGCTGTTCGCTGCGCTCAAGCTCATCCACTAAGGCAACCCATGCCCACGCAAATCACCATGCCCGCGCTCAGCCCCACGATGGAGGCGGGCACGCTCGCGCGCTGGCTGAAGAAGGTGGGGGACCCCATCAAGCCCGGCGACGTGCTCGCCGAGATCGAGACCGACAAGGCGACGATGGAAATCGAAGCCATCGACGAAGGCACGCTTGCCGAGATCGTGGTGCAGGACGGCACCGAGGACGTGAAGGTCGGCGCGCTGATCGGCGTGATCGCGGCCGAGGGGGAGGACACCTCTCCTCTTCCGCAAAGCGGGGGAGGTGGCCGCGAAGCGGACGCAGCGCGCGTTGCCGCACCGGCCGCTCCCGCCGCTGACGCGGCCCACGCCCCGACACCACTTCCGGCGCTGCGCGCCACCTCCCCCGCTAACGCGAGAGAGGCGGGGGCCGAGATCAAGGGCTATGGTGCCAACCCCGCCGAAGATGCCGCGATCGCGCGCGCCGAACCCGGCCCGGCCGCGCACTTGAACGGCGTGGGCGCGGGCGCGCGGGTCAACGCCTCCCCGCTTGCGCGGCGGCTGGCGGCGATGCGCGGGATCGATCTCGCGGCGCTGCGGGGGACGGGCCCGGGCGGGCGGATCGTGAAGTCGGATGTCGACGGCGCGCAGGCCACAGGCACCCCCCCTCTCCCTGCCGCTGTCGCGGCTGTCCCTCTCCCTTTGGAAGAGGGTGCAGCACCACCCTCTCCCGAAGGGAGAGGGACAGCGCCGAAGGCGCAGGGAGAGGGAGGGGCGCAATCGGCGAAACCGCCCAC
>Ga0123338_10001215_pt1 | contig 25108 bp, 22 predicted proteins | sample grotaG_FD_89793 | JGI IMG/M metagenome (GOLD analysis project Ga0123338, IMG submission 89793) | Glacier valley bacterial and archeal communities from Borup Fiord, Nunavut, Canada, to study Microbial Dark Matter (Phase II) -... | ecosystem: Environmental > Aquatic > Freshwater > Ice > Glacier ...
AAAGGTAATAAGTCGTTCAGGTCCCGTGTTTCCAGATGCACTCGTACCGTCTGGCCCAATAGACCTGAAAGTTCCAATCGGGTATTTGCGAGCGCAATGTAGCTGGGGGCGATAGTTACCGTGTCCTGTGCACCGTCGTATTTCGCGTCCAGGATCCCGCGTACCGCTGCCGACCCCTTCGCCGGTGTAATGGCGAGCCTTGCAGTAGCCGACAGATGCTGGTTGCGTGTATCACTAATCCTGCCATGCACTTCCACCGGACCGCTGACCGAACCGTCATACGGCAGCTTCTCCTTGGTGGCAAGAGCTGCTAGAAAACGGATATCAAAGCCTGTTGCCTTACCTTTTGCCTCGTAACGGTCGAACTCTTCAATCAACGCGTTCCCCGCAAATGTCCCACCAAGTGCGGACAAGCGCAAGCCATCCAGCTTCAGCTTTTTCGGATCCACTTCAAGTGCGCTATCCAAACGCGCATTGCGGATGCTGAGGCCGGGTTTCGCAAACGCGACATCGCGCCCTCGGATATTGCCGGTCACCAGATAATCCGTCGGGCTCACATACCGCGCATTGCCGCCCAACTCGATAGTTCCGAATTGACGCGACTTCAATCTTAAGATGTCGCCCGCTTCTTTTACGGAAAATTTCCCCGTGTACTGAGCAGTAAACACAGGATTCGAAAAACTATTCAGATCGCCCGACAGTTCAACGTGCGATTCCGGCGTATCCAGTTTGCCGCTCGTGATGCGCAGTCGGTTTTTCTCAAGGGTCACCGCTGCGTCGACATTGACGGGGACATTCGAGTAAGTGCCATAGCGCAATTGCAGCGGAGTCAGCTTTAAAGTGCCTTTATAATCCGGACCGGCCGCTTCATAGCCCAGGTTCACCTGCAAATTCTGTCCCACCGCGTCGTAGCTTTGGGTGCGGGGAACCTGTCCAACGGTGTGCACCTCGGCCTGCCCGTGGTTCAATGCAAACTCGCCCACTTTCAAATCCAGGATCGTTTCCACCGGACCTTTGTTGCCTTTGGCTTGCGGCACCTTGGGGTTGGGAACATTGGTGGAACCATCGGCCGCGACCAACAAATAAAACTTCGGTTCTTCCGCGCGCAAGAATGCAATGTCAAAATCACGTTTGGCTAGCGAAACAATCTTGAGTCCCACTACGAGCGTCTTTACGCGAAGCAGCGGCGGCCCCGTCCGCGGCTCGGTGCCATGCAGAATTACATCGTCCAGTTCCGCCGTAAGAGTTTTCCAATCGAATTTGAATTTTCCGATGGTAGCCTCACCGCCAGTTGCCTTCTCTAGCTCGGTAACAATCCGAACCCGCACTTTTTCGCGGAGCCAAGCGCTCTGTGCAATATAGATACCGGTGAGCCCGATCAGCAGCAAGAGCGCAACCAGCGCACCCGCCACCCCGAGGACGATCTTTGCGCGTCGGCTCACTGGCCATCCTCGAAAGCGGCTTTATGGATTTCAACGTGAGCCCGGATGCGCGCGTCTTTCAACCATGCATCCATCTGCTGGTCTGTCCGGTCTGCCGACAACGTCTGGCGGATCTGCTGGCGCACTTCCGCCAGGTCCGGCTTCTTGCCGCTCTTTGTATCCGGTAAGATCTTATCTTTGTAATATGTCTCCACGTCCTCACGCGATACCTGCACAGCAGGACGGAACCGAAGATCCACAAACGTGGACAGGCGCAGGCCCCACAGCAGATGGTCTTGCAACTGCTGCTTCGTGATGCCGGCGGCCCTTAGTTCTTTGTCGAACTCGCCTTGGCTGCGAGCCCTGGTCTTCTCCAACTTGTCCAACATGGCCGCTGCCTCAGCCGGCGATCCCTCGCTATAGCGGCCCAACTCCATCTCTCGGCGTACCAGTCTCTGCTCCATCAGACGGTCCGCTGCTTCTCGCTTCACTTTCCCGGTAAACTGCGCCGGTTCGTTGTTCAGAAAAGCGGACATCCGGATCTCTTCCGCTATTTCAGATTCTGTAATTACCTGGTTGCCAATTGTCACGGCGATACGGTCCAACACCTCCGCAGTGCCGCTTCCCGCCAGTAATAGGTAGATTGCAATCCGCATTAGAATGCCTGCCCGATGGAAAAGAAGAATTGCAAGCGGCTGACGCGCTGATCGGAAGCTTTGCAGGTGTTGTTTCTGGAGCAAGAAAACAACTGATCAGAGGTGCCGGGAAAGCCATTGAATTTTGGAGAATTCACGCTGTACGCCAGATCCAGGCGCACAGGCCCGATGGGTGTCTTGTACCGAATTCCCGCGCCCGCAGCATGGACCATATAGTTGAAGTCCTGAAGATTTTTTTGTTTGAATCGGAACGAGATGTCGCTCGGTTTGTCGAAGATATTGCCGAAATCGTGGAACAGCACGCCACCAACGTTGTCGCCCAGTAAGGGAAAGCGCAGTTCCGTCGTATTGAACAGCAGCGCCGAACCGCCCAGGGGGAAGCCGGTTCGCAAATCCCTCGGGCCCGCTTGGTTCTCCGGGAACCCGCGCATGGAATTGCCGCCACCGCCATAGAGACGCTCCGGTAGAGGAATAGGATCCCGATCGTTCGCAGACGGCGTAAAGCCTTTTTGCGCTTCGAAAGAAGGCATCAACCCGACTGACGTTTGCCGCGCCAGTATGTATTTCTTTCCCACACGATAGTAGGTTGCGTTACGGGCCAGCACGCGAAGGAAGCCCGCTTGTGAACCGAAAGCTTTCGTCGCCAGCCCCAGGTCGATCGTATTGTAAACACCCTTGTGCGCATCGGTCGGGTCATCCCGCCTATCTTGAATGAAGTTTGCGGAAACGATTCCAATGCGAACGGATTGGGAAAACCTGGGCAGCAAAAGCGGATCTATCTTCAGTGCACCTACGGTCACATTGCGATACCCGAACCGGAAGAATCCAGTCATCGATTTCGATATCCGGTCCGTTAGCTGGATACTGGCTTCTTTGCGTGTTGCGGAGAAGGTTCGCACATCATTCGACCGGTCATAGAGAACCGTGAAGTTCGCGTCGAGCTTCTCATGGCCGAAAATGCGAGGGGCCAGGTAATCCACCAAACCCCGGCGGGTCAGGCTCGAATACCGCGTTCGGATACTCACAGTGTGGCCAATACCCATGAAGTTGATACGCGTCAAATCGAGGGAGACCCGCGGACTGAAGCCCGCTCGCCCTGCTGGATCGGACAGGCTCGATGCAGCGTTGCTCCCTCCTATATTGGCGATCTGCGCGCCGAAGCCGGCCGTTAGCGAATACCGCCGCGCTTCTTCCATGTCATAGATAACGTACTTGCGCTCAGTTTCTCCGTCCGGATTCTGAATCGCCATATTCACCTGGGCAAAAATCCCCAGATCATAAAGCCGCCGTTGTGTTTCAGACATCTCCACTGGCGAAAGCGGGCTTCCAGGGTTAAGCGAAATACGTCCATTCACCAGCTTCGGCTGGGTGTGGGTCAGACCACTCGTAATTACCTGGCGAACGGTCTGCCGGTTGCCTTCCGAAATCTTGAATTGCAAATTCACCAAATTGGGCTTCAGCCCAGGGGTCGTGCTGTATTCAAAGTTGGCGTTGGGATACCCGTTTTCGAAGTAATAGTTCAAAACGGTGTCTCTGTCGCTGGCGACGTTAAACTCGCTAAAAGGTTGATCCGGTGCGCTGCTTAGGGTCGGAAGGATGCTGGTCAGGCTCAAGAGCTCGTCGCCTGACACCTTCAGGTTCGAGACGATATATTGCGTTCCTTCCACAATCTTGATGACCACGGAGATGTCTCCGGTTCTTCCGAGGTAATCATCGATAGTATCGGCAGTCACCAACACATCGCGGAACCCGTTTGATTTGTAAAGATTTTCAATCGTCTGCTCATCGCGCCGCGTGAACACTTCGCTATACCGTCCACGCCGGTACTGGAAGCTTTTTGGCAGAAGGAACATGCGTTCGCGGATCGATTCCGTCGTGAAATATTTGTTCCCTTGTATTTCCAGATGAATAAACCGGTGCCTCGCTCCGGGATTGATCAGATAATCAATCTCTTGCTTCCCATTCACCACGCGTTCCATTTTGAATTCGACTTCTGCTTCGAAATAACCCTTTGACTGAAATTCTTCGCGAAGATTTCGGCGGCCTTCCTCAAGCAAATCGTTATCGACCGTGTGCTCCTGGAAAATAGGGATATTGTTCTGAAGATCTTTGCGCTTTACCTTCGCACCAATCGTATTGACGACCACCTTCGGGCCTGCATGAATCTCAAGCGTGGGAGTAGCGCTTCGCGTATTCTTATCGTAGTCAAGCGACTTCAACTGCACGGTGGCCAGCAGCCGGTCCGATTTCTCGAACTTCCCCCGCACGCCTTCAAGCCCCTGGCGCACACGGCTTTGCGTGATGGGCTGCCACGCGTTACGGAACAATTTTTTCCACTTCGTGGCCTTAATGATCTGCTTTTCCGGAAGTTGGAAATCGCCGGTAAGTTGCGGCATCGCGAACCGAGCTCGCTTCCCCGCGGTAATGACGAAATCGACGTTAACCTGCTCAGCGATCTCTGAATAGTCGATCTCGGGCTTTACGATCGCCTCGTAGAACCCGTTCGAAGTCAGCAGCCTTGAGATATTCCCCTGTGCTGTCTTTACATCGGCCTCGAGAAACGGCGTCCCCAGGTACAGACGAGAGGCATTCACCAACTGCCCCGGATTCGGCGGTTCGGGTATATCGCCGGATACCGAAACATGGCCAATAAACCAGGTGTTTTTGGTAACGAACTGAATCGCTACCTGATCTGTGCTTACCGGAAGAGCGTTCACCTCAATATCGCGGTAACGCCCGGTTGCATACAGTCGCTCAATCGACAACTTCACATCATTCAGGCGAAGAGGCGTGTGAGCCTTGAGCGGCAAAATTGCGGCAAGCTCCGCCGGATCCAGCGGTTGAACCACCGGGTCAAAGCTGATCACGGAAATTGCCTTGCCCTCATACTGTTGCGCGCCGGCTAAAAGTGCGCTGCAGCTCACAAGGGCTACGGTAACAAAGCGGTAGAGCACCTTATTCATCCTAGCGTTGATACCATCGGGTATCATCCCAGAACTTTTCAAACAGCGTTATGAGCGGCAGGAGAAGCTGGCCGTTTGGGGCGAAAACGGACAGAAACGGCTGGCTCAATCCCATGCCGTAATCGTTGGCTGCGGAGCACTGGGCACTGTTCAGGCGGAGGCCTTGGTTCGCGCAGGGATAGGTAGCATAAGTCTGATCGATCGTGACTTCGTGGAACCTGGGAATCTGCATCGGCAATTCCTGTTTTCAGAACAGGACGCACTCGATTCAACTCCTAAGGCATTAGCGGCGGCAACCCGGCTCCGGATGCTTAATTCAAGTGTTCGGGTCCAACCGGAAGTCGCCGATTTGGAACCGCGTAATATCCGGGATCTCTGTGCGGATGCCTCTGTGATCCTCGACGCAACGGACAACTTCGAAACTCGCTACCTGATCAACGACTATGCGGTGGAAACAGGTACTCCATGGATTTACGGCGGCGCTGTCAGTACGTACGGACTCACAATCACCGTACTCCCTGGCGAGACGGCATGTTTCCGCTGCATTTACCCCGATCCACCATCGGGTGCCCAGCCCACTTGCGAAACTCAGGGCGTGCTCAGCACTGTCACTATGTTGATTGCTATCTTGCAGGTAACGGAAGCGTTAAAGCTGCTTTCCGGCAACAAGGCGGCGCTTCGCAACACTGTCTACACGGCCGACGTGTGGACCAACGCCGCGCGAGAGTCTCCGCTTCCGAATCGCGCTCCTGAGTGTCCCACGTGCGGTCACCGTGTTTTCGATTGGCTGGACGGACGGCATCGCTCTCCGGTTAGCCTGTGCGGCCGCAACGCCGTTCAAATTCACGGCGAGCGTCCCGTTAATCTGTCTGGCCTCGCCCAATCTCTCGAAACATTAGGAACGGTGCGTCTGAATAGTTTCGCGCTCAAGTTTTTCCGCGATCCCTATGAACTTACAGTCTTCCCGGACGGTCGCGCTATCGTTAAGGGAACAACAGATCCAGGCGTCGCCCGCTCCCTGTATGCCCGTTACCTGGGTCAATAACCGGATCGCTTATCCACCACGTTTTCAAGCGGTTCGCCTTTGCTGAAATGCGCAAGGTTCTCGTAGAAGAACAGCATTGCCTGTTCCAGCCAGTCCTGCGTATTGTCGGCGCAATGTGGTGAAAGCAGTACGTTGTCCATCCGGTAAAAAGGATGGGCATCGGGTAGTGGCTCCACCGTGAACACGTCCAGGCCCGCGCCCCGAATCTTGCCCGCCTGCAGAGCCGCCAGCATCGCCGGCTCATCGATAACGGGCCCGCGCCCCACATTCAGAATGATTGCGGAACTCTTCATAGCGGCGAACTCCGCGGTGCTAATCAAACTCTTGGTTTCAGGCGTCAAGGGTGCCGCCGCAACAACGTAATCGCACTGGCTGATCATTTGGTGCAAACCGTCAAAGCCATACACATGCTCCACATTGGGGTCACCGGCCGATTGCTCCGGGCGCCGCCGCAGCGCCAGTACCCGCATGCCCATCGCTTTTGCGCGCCAGGCGCACGCGCGGCCAATATCTCCGTATCCAACAATGCCCATCGTCTGGCCGCTGATCTCGTGAACGTTGAACTGTTCCCAGCGGCCGGCCTCCTGGTTGCGGATCATCCGACGGAAGTCCTTAGCGAAATACAGCACCGCCGCCAGCACAAATTCTCCCAGCGACTGGCTGAATACACCCCTCCCATTGGTGAGCGGCAAAGGGCTTTCAACCAAGGCCGGAAACAGAAGACTGTCTAACCCGGCCGAGCGGGAATGAATCCACCTAAGCTTCGGCGAAGCCGCCAATAAGTGCTCCATCACCTCGCGCTTTGCACCCCAACTGAGAATTACTTCTGCGGTGCGGACTGCCTCGCGAAAGGAGTCTACAGTGTGGCCTTCCGTCACTCGGACGTATTCCGGCATGCGCTCCATCAAGGGCGGCGGCGGTTCTTTGGGATTCGTGACTACAAGCAGGTTCAACGGTTCCATCTCAAGAAAAGCTAACATGCTTGTGAACGATGTGAGTAATAACTACGTAACAGGCTGATGAGGGGGCTCTATGTGGAAAGGATTACTTGCGGCTTCGGTGGTGCTGATCTGTCTGGCCGTAATCGCGGTCAGCTATATTATTCCGAATATCCGCGTAAACAATCAGTCTACGGCTGAGGGTGGCCGTGTACGTGTGGAAACGCCTTTCGGCTCCGTTCGTGTGGACGCCCGCAAAGATATTCCCGCCGATACGGGGACAGTCCCCATCTACCCCGGGGCAGAACGGGAAAAGAAGGGGTCGGGCGGAGCAACGATCGATCTGGATTGGGGTTCGGGCGAAAAACAGCTCTCCATCGCGGCTTCGGAATACACCACCCCGGATTCCGTCAGTCAGGTTCGGGAGTGGTATCGCGGGCAACTCCCGAATTGGAGCACCTCAGACAAAGAAATGGTTCACATTGAAAACGGGTTGAAACGAATCATTTCGATTAAGCAGCGCGATGGCCGCACAAGAATCGGCATCGCGACAATCGGCGAACCCGCTGCAAACTAGTAGGCGCGTGGCGGAAACAGCATCTCTAGCAGAAGTCTAGCTCTGGAACATACCGTTCGGCAGCACCACGTGCCTTCGCCCGCGCCACTCAATTGTGTTCCCGAAGAAGCCTGCAATCCACGTCGCAAAACTGAACACATCCTGCAGCGGAACCAGATAAAATTCTCGCCGCGTCAGCGGGTCCCCCAACACGCATGATGCGACGGCGAACGCCGACCCCGCTCGAAAGGCAATCATCAGGACGACAAACGGCCAACTCTTAGGCGCCACCATGAGCATCAACAAAGCCAGGGGCAAAGGATTTGTGAAGACCTCACCCACATAGCCCCACGGCCTTGACCGCCGGGTGCTCCTGGCCCATCGCAACCGATGCCGCAGATTCGCCGCAAAATTTTGGCTCCCGATCCGGTGCTCAATTACATATGACGAAAGGATTACCCGTTTGCCCGATTGGGTCACCAGCCTGCCCAGCATGAAATCTTCCGCCAGATAATTCTCCAGAGCCTCCAACCCGCCGATGCCCTCGAGCGCAGTCCGGCGCACGGCTAATGTGCATCCCAGCGCGAAATCCATTCCGCTCAAAAAGCGTGCCACCAATACGCCGCCTAAGAACTCCGTGTTCATTCCGATTGCTTCCAAATGGCTCCAGAAGCTGGCACCCGGAATTGCGCGATAAGGGCACGTCACCAGTCCGATTGTCGGATCGAGCAATTCCGAAGCAAGCACACGAGCCATATCAGAAGTCACGCGGATATCGCTGTCCGCCATCACCAGAATGTCGTAACGCGCATGACGCACCATCTGCTGCAAACTGAAGACCTTGCCATTCGGGCGCGGCGAATCTCCTGTAACCACCAACCGCGCAGGCACGTGCGGAAACTCTTCCATCAACTTGCGAGCCACAATCGCGCCTTGCTCGCCCTCATGGTTGACTGCGAGAAGTAATTCAAACGCAGCATAGTCCTGCATAAAAAAGCTGCGCAAATTTTGCTCCAGATCCTCATCCGCGCCGAAGAGCGGCTTCAGAATTGAAACCGGTTCAGTGATTAACACCCGTTGCGGTGGAATTTTCAAATAATTTCTGGCTGCCACCATGATGAGAATGCAATACACCACCGAACCCGAAAGCACGGTCCCGAGCAGCGTGAGTATGATGACGGTCAAGGTCTCTGGTTATTATGCGAAATTTGGTGGCCGGCACCGCGGGCCACATCGATCACGGAAAAACCAGTCTGATACGCGCCCTCACAGGGATCGAAACAGACCGGCTTGCCGAAGAGAAGCGACGCGGAATCACGATAGATCTCGGTTTTGCCCATCTGCAACTGACGCCTGATCTTCGGGTGGGTTTCGTCGATGTTCCCGGTCACGAGCGTTTTGTGAAAAACATGCTTGCCGGGGTAGGCGGAATCGACCTCGTTTTATTCATCGTCGCCGCCGATGAATCGATCAAGCCGCAGACCCGTGAGCACTTCGAAATTTGCCGACTGCTAGGCATCCGCCACGGCATCGTGGTGATTACAAAGGCCGATTTGGTAGACCCCGAAATTATTGAGCTTGTGAAGCTGGAACTGGAAGAGTTCACGGCCGGTTCATTCCTGGAAAACGCGCCCGCCATTGCCGTGAGTTCCCGGACGGGAGAGGGCATTGCGGAACTGAAGGACGCAATCAGGACCGCAGGTAACAACATCCCTGCCCGAAATAATCAGGGTTTTCCCAGGCTTCCCATCGATCGCGCTTTTTCCGCTAAAGGCTTTGGCACCGTGGTGACCGGGACGCTGGTATCTGGTTCCATCCTGCCCGAAGCCGAACTCCAGTTATATCCGACAGACCGGGTCCTTCGAGTCCGTGGCGTGCAGGTTTTCAGCAAGCCCGCCGCCCGGGCCGATGCTGGACAGCGTACCGCCGTAAATATCGCCGGCATCGAACCGGCGGAGATTCATCGTGGCATGGTACTGTCCACGCCAGCCCTATTTACGCCTGTCAAGACAGTGGACTGTTTCCTCGAACTGCTGGCCTCCGCCAAGCCGTTGAAGCATCGCGCGCCCGTTCACTTTCACGCAGGAACGGCTGAGATCGAAGCCGAAGTACGGCTCTTCAACCGACAGGCATCGGTGCGCCCAGGCACACAAAGCTGGGTGAGACTGATTCTGCGTGAACCCACTCTGCTGTTTCCAGGCGATCGCTTTATCATTCGCATGTTTTCGCCGGTCACCACCATCGGGGGCGGGCGCGTTGTGGACATCAGTGCGCATCGCTATCGCAAGCAGGATCAGGTTACTGTCCGGCTCAGCCTGCTCGATTCCGGAACCGTGGCGGAACGCGTTGCCCTGCTGGTGAACGAATCTGCCTGCGGGCTTCCCGTAAAAACACTTTCAGAGCAGCTAGGCATTTCGGAAAAAGCAGTTCGCTCGGCAATACCGGGCGTGCAACTGCTTGGCGCCGAAGATTGGCTTATCGCACGTTCAGCTATGGCAGATCACCGCGCCAAGTTGCTCGAACAAGTCCGCAGGTTCCACCTCGATCACCCGCTTCTTCCCGGAATTTCAAAAGCATCTCTTTTCACGCCTGCAACGCTGATCCCGGAACTGCTGCGCAGCACGCCAGAACTGGTCAGTGAACAAGATACAGTCCGGCTTCGCACGCACAAAGTGACGCTCCAGCAGGATGAAACCGCGGCCCGGAATTTAATTGAAACGGCTTTTGCTTCTGCTGGGCTCGCCGTACCCTCGCTTCCTGAAGTGCTCGCCCAATCCGGCATCGAAGACAAGCGTGCGCGTTCCATCCTGCAACTTCTTCTGCGGGAGCAACGCTTGATCAAAGTCTCCAACGAACTTGTGTTTCACACCTCCGCATTGGAGCAATTGCGCCAGACACTCACCGCACGCAAGGGCGCACGCATGTCCGTAGGCGATTTTAAGGAACTGACCGGTGTCTCCCGAAAATATGCAATTCCCCTGCTCGAGTATGCCGATCGTGAGAAGTGGACGCGCCGCGACGGTGATGTCCGAATTGTCAACTAGCTTAGCTGTATCCCTTTGGTGTTCGGTAGCCATAAACTAGAAACACGCATGGCCACCGCGGACCCGAACTTGCAAACTCTTGCCCGCATGGCCCATATGCGTCACCTGGTAGAACAGCTTCAATCTCTTGAAGCAAAACTGCGTGAAGGTGGTGGCGAAGCGCGCATTGCTAAACAGCACAAAGCGGGCAAGCTTACCGCGCGGGAGCGAATCTCCGCTCTGATCGACCCCGGCACATCTTTTCTCGAGATTGGGCTGCTGGTGGCCCACGATCTTTACGATGGTCAAGCTCCATGCGCGGGTGTGGTTACGGGTTTAGCTCATATTGAAGGCCGGCCCGCAGTGATCGTCGCCAATGATGCCACGGTGAAAGCCGGCGCATGGTGGCCCGAAACCATTACTAAGATTCTTCGTGCGCAGGAGATTGCCATCCGCAACCGCGCCCCCATCGTGTACCTCGTCGATTCCGCAGGCGTCAATCTGCCATACCAGGACGGTATCTTTCCTGGCCAGTACGGCGCAGGCCGCATTTTTCTTTACAACTCGCTGATGCGGAATAAGCTCCGCATTCCGCAGATTGCCGCTGTGATGGGCCCCTGCATCGCCGGAGGTGCGTACCTGCCGGCGCTCTCGGATTTTGTCATCATGGTGGAGGGCACCAGTTTCATGGGGTTGGGCGGTGCCAACCTGGTGAAGGGTGCCACCGGCCAGCTAATCGATCAGGAAACCTTGGGCGGCGCTCATACTCACACAGAGATCTCTGGCGTGGCGCATTACATGGCTAAAGACGATCACGATTGCCTGGCCCAAATTCGCGCGCGTTTTCGCGATCTCCCCGCGCCCCAGCCGATTCAGACTGCAACCGCGCCGGACCCCGCGGGAATTTACGAAGTTCTACCGGTCGATCACCGTTTGCCCTACTCGGTTGAGGACATTCTTTACCGTTTCCTGGACCGCGACAACTACCTGGAGTTTCAACCTCTCCACGCTCCCGAAATCTTGTGCGCTAACGCGCACTTGAACGGGCGCGCCATCGCAGTGATCGCGAACCGCCGAGGCTTTCTGGGTGGCAAGAACACGAAACGCATCGGCGGCATCGTATACACGGAATCCGCTCGTAAAGTGGCTTATTTCGTCGACATGGCGGAACGTGCAGGTACCCCGATTTTGTATGTGCAGGACGTTTCAGGCTTCATGGTGGGCGCGGAATCGGAACATTTCGGTATTATCCGTGCGGGGGCCGATATGGTGGAATCGATGGCTACCGCTACAGTTCCTAAAATAGTGCTCACCACAAATCATGCAAGCGGGGCAGGGTATTACGCCATGGCGGGCCAAGGCTTTGACCCGCACTTCACCTTTGCCTGGCCCACCGCGCGGATAGGAGTTATGGAAGGCGATAGTGCTGTCGTTGCGCTCTATTCGGTGGAACTAGATCGCGTCAAGCAAAGCGGACAAGCCATGCCGGAAGATCTGGAAGAAGCCATTCGACGCACCAGAGCCGATTACGATCGCTGGCTCGATGCCCGGTACGCTGCCGCTCGCGGACATGTCGACGCGTTGATCGATCCGATGCAGACCCGCGCCGTCCTGACGCAAGCTTTCGAAATCGCCAAGCAACGAAGCGCCTCTCCCGCGCTGGAAGTTCTTCTATGATCAGGATCGGCAATGGCCAGGGTTTCTGGGGCGATTGGCTCGAAGCCCCTGTCCGCTTAGTGGAACAAGGTCCACTCGATTACCTCATCCTCGATTACCTGGCTGAGGTCACCATGAGCGTTCTCCAAAAGCAGAAGCAGACCGACCCCGTGCGTGGCTACGCTAGTGATTTCCCTCCGCTCATGGCAAGGCTCGCGCCCCAACTGAAAGCGAAGAGGATCAAGGTGGTTGCCAATGCGGGAGGTGTCAATCCCAGAGCCTGCGCAGAAGCAGTCCGCAAGCTTGCGCCGGAACTGAAAGTCGCCGTAGTCACGGGGGATGACCTTTATGACCGGCTCGACGATCTGTTAACGCGCGGTTATGAAATGCGAGACATGGATACCGCGGCGCCACTTAGCAGTATCCGAAACCGCATCCAAAGCGCGAATGCCTATATCGGCGCATTCCCCCTTGCGGAAGCGCTGGCAACTGGTGCTGACGTGGTGATCGCGGGTCGCTCCACGGACACCGCATTGGCTCTCGCTCCCATGGTTTATCAGTTCGGCTGGGGTCCGCAGGATTACAACCTGCTGGCGGCCGGCACCATTGCTGGACATATTGTGGAGTGCGGCGCGCAATGCACCGGCGGCAACTCGCAATGCGATTGGAAGAGCATTCCCGATATGGCGAACATCGGCTACCCCATCATTGAAGCCAAGCCGGACGGTACGTTCGTTATCACGAAACACGAAGGCACTGGTGGTCGCGTTACCGTAGACACGGTAAAGGAACAATTACTCTACGAACTGGGCGACCCGAAGCGTTACCTGACGCCCGATTGCACTGCGGATTTCACCAGCATCCGGCTTGCTCCCGATGGCGAAAATCGCGTTCGTGTTTACGGCATTCAGGGTAGCGAACGTCCTCCAACACTGAAACTCTCCATCAGCTTCTCCGATGGATGGAAAAGCATTGGAACTCTGGTTTATACAGCACCCGATGCGCTCGCCAAGGCCGAAGCTGCGGACCGGATCGTCCGCCAGCGCTTAGATGGTTTGGGTCTACATTTTGAAGAAATTCGCACGGAATTCTTCGGAATCAATGCATGTAACGGACCGGTCGCTCTCTTGAATTCAGACCCGCCGGAAATCCAGTTAAGAATCGGTGTTCGCGACCCCGACCGCAAAGCAGTCGACCGCTTCACGCGCGAACTCATCCCATTAGTTCTGAACGGCCCACCCGGAGCAACTGGCTTCGGAGAAGGCCGCCCACCTGTGCGCGAGATTGTTGCCTATTGGTCCGCGCTTCTCCCGCGCGAGGAGATCACCACATCCGTCGAGGTGTTTGAATGAAACTTCATGAGATAGCGCACACCAGGTCCGGCGACAAGGGCGACACCGCGAACATAGGCGTCATTGCATGGCGCGAACAGGATTACGAAATTCTTGAACGCGAACTTACCGCAGACCGGGTCAAAGCCTATTTCGGCGATTTAGTCCAGGGAAACGTCGAGCGATTCGAACTTCCAAACCTCGGCGCGCTTAACTTCCTCCTCCACGGCAGCTTGGGCGGAGGTGGCACCGTCACCTTGCGCGTGGACGCGCAAGGAAAAACTTATGGCGCGGCGCTCCTCAACTTTGAACTCGATGCTTGATATTTCAACGGAAGGCCAAGTCCGAATACTTCACCTGAACCGGCCGGAGAAGCGTAATGCACTCAGCTTTGAACTCTGTCGCCAACTTACTGCGGCACTGGACACCGCTGATCAGGATCCTACGATTCACTCCATCCTGTTGACCGCCGCCGCCCCGGCATTTTGTGCAGGCATGGATTTAAAAGAGGTTAGGGTTGTTCCCGAATCTGACCTCAGCGAAATTCACGATGCGCTCTTCACCGTGAATACCAGGCTGACCACGCCTCTGATCGCCGCGGTCAACGGGCCTGCTGTCGCCGGCGGCACTGGCCTGGTCGCGAACGCCCACATCGCCATAGCCCACCCAGCATCCAGATTCGGGCTTCCCGAGATAAAGATCGGGCTCTGGCCGCTTCTGGTGTTCCGGGCTGTCAGTCAGGCCATCGGTCAACGCAGAGCTACAGAATGGAGCCTGACCGGCCGCAGCATCCAATCCCTGGAAGCGCAGGCAAGCGGCTTAATTACCGAACTGCACGAAGAACCGGAACTGCGGGCAATGGAAATAGCCCAGAACATCGCCAGTCAGCGCCGCGAAGCCATTTCGATCGGTCTCGATTACGTCAACGGTGACCAATCCGGAGAGCGCGCCAGGCAGCTCAGAGCACTGCTTCTATGACACGCGCTGGCTCTCACTTCACGTAGTAGATCACCTTTCCACCTACAGCGGCCGCCTGCCCGTCCCGAAGCGCAGGACGAAACTTCCATTTCCCAATCGATTGAAACAAGAGCTTCTGCTCCCCCGCTCCCGGCATGGTCCCCGTAAGTTTGTAATCTTTGGTATCCCCCTGTTCGTTCACGGTAAATTCCAACTGCACTTCCACTATTCCAAAGGCCGGAGGAAGATCCGCCGCGGTCATCCAGGGTCCGCTCACTCCCGCCCCTCTTTCAAACGTCATTTCCCGGAGTGCTCCCCGGCCTTTTGCGAGCAATGAGAAGTCCACCTCAATCAATGCCGCCCTACTTACGGCAACACCATTTTCCATAGCTGTCAAACCGCCACTACGTCACCCCTTCTATAGCTTTCTCATCCAATCCAAAGCCAATGCTGCGAATCGTATGAAGGTTTGTTGGTTTCCGTCCGCGTCGACCGCAATGCCCACAAGCGTCGATCCATGCACCCCGACGGTTCGCGCGAGGTCGGTGTATTCCGGGTCCACCTTCTGCAGCACACGAGGCGGCTTGTTCTGCCCGGCCGCAATCCATAAAAAAATAGGGAAAAGCGCGCATGTCTTTATCCCGGCGATTGTATCGAACACAGGTTCATAGCCCGTGCCGGAGACCTCATGACAGTTTGCGGTGCACCCACAACACCGTCCGTTGCGTCAAATGGATCAGCTACCCTAATAACAAGCGAATCAGCATGAAAACCTCTAATCCAGTCTTCACCGGAACTACTTATGACGTGACGGGGACCCGCGCCGGCTACGGCCAGGGCATGACCGTCTCCGGCACAGTTAATAAAGCCGGCATTCTCTTGGTCCTGGTTCTTTGCACTGCTATTTATACCTGGAACCAGGCCATCTCATCAGGCGACCTCTCCTCAGTGGGAGGTTACACAATGATCGGCGCAATCGGCGGGTTCATTGCCGCAATGGTTACCATCTTCAAGAAAGAATGGGCTGGCGTCACCGCTCCCGTTTACGCGCTTCTGGAGGGTCTGTTTCTTGGCAGTATCTCCGCCATGTTTGAGCTACGGTTCCCAGGAATTGCCATGGAATCCGTCGCGCTCACCTTCGGCACCTGCTTGGCTATGCTTCTTGCCTATCGCAGCGGGCTCATCAAGCCGACAGCCAAATTCCAAACCGGCATCATTGCGGCCACCGGAGGCATTGCCATCACCTACTTCGCTTCCATGCTGCTGGGCTTGTTCCACATTCAGATTCCCGGCATTTTCGGCTCAGGCCCAATCGGTATTGTGTTTAGCCTGGCCGTTGTCGCCATAGCAGCCCTCAATCTGATTCTCGATTTCAACTTCATTGAGCAAGGCGCACTTTCCAACGCTCCGAAGTACATGGAGTGGTACAGCGCCTTCGGTCTGATGGTTACGTTGGTTTGGCTCTACCTGGAAATTTTGCGGCTTTTTTCCAAACTCCGCGACCGTCGCTGATTGATGTACGACCATTAATGCACAACCGCAAAAGCAAACAGCGTATCCCCAGCCCCGGCTACCAGGTATTGAGTGCCGTCCAACTCGTAGGTCATCGGTCCGTTCCCCAACGGCTGACCCATTTGGAAGTGCCATAAAGGCTTTCCGGCCGCTGCGTCGAAGGCAATGAGATTACCCGAGTAGTCTCCCGTAAATACCACCTTTCCGGCAGTGGAAAGGATGCCCGGTCCCCCTAGGCCGCCTCCTCCGCCTAGTGGGTAAGAATGAATCCATTTAGCCTTCCCTGTCTTCGTGTCGATCGCCTCCAGCACGTGTTCGGACCATAGGCCGCGTCCGGAGCCGCCATAGCCTTCCGGACGTTCGTCTGTGTCGGTCAGGTAACCAAGGCTGTAGCCCCGGGTGGCATTCACGTAGAAAAGTCCCGTGGTGGGATCAAGACTCGGTGGCATCCAGTTCGTTCCGCCGCCGCCCGGAATGTCGATCAGCGACCCGTCTACTTTGGGCTCCTTAGCCGGATCGGGAATCGGCTGTCCTTTGCCATCGATTCCTTTCGCCCAATTGGTACCTACAAAAGGCGCAGTAAGAATGCTCTTGCCATCGGTCCGGTCGAGCACGAAAAAGAACCCGTTGCGTGCTGCTTGCGCCAGCAGCTTGCGAGGTTTTCCGGCCACTTCCCCATCGAAAAGGACAGGGGTTTCCACGTTGTCCCAATCGTGTGTATCGTGCGGCGAAGCCTGAAAATACCACGCTAATTTCCCGGTATCCGGGTTTAAAGCGACAATCGAGCAAGTCCACAAATTGGTTCCCTTGCGGCCTTGTCCCGCAAAAACCGGATTCGGATTCCCGGTGCCCCAGTAAAGTAGGTTGAGTTCCGGGTCATAGGTGCCGGGCAGCCACGTCATACCGCCTCCGTGTTCCATCGCGCCCTTGTTCGGCCATGTTTCCGCGCCCGGTTCGCCTACACGCGGTTCGCTATTCCATCGCCACTGTAAGTCTCCCGTTTCCGGATTGCGCGCTTCCAAATAGCCGGGTACATCCATGGCATCTCCGCCCACGCCAACAATAATGTGATTACCCACCACCATGGGTGCCATCGTGGTGAAGTACTGCAGCTTTTCATCGGCGACTTTCTTGCGCCAACGCTCCTTGCCGTCCTTTGCGTTCAGCGAAATGAACCAGCCATCGGGGCCTAGAAAATAAAGCCAGTTGCCGTACATTCCAACGCCGCGGTTTCCCACCAGATGGCCGCCCTTATCCACCCAGTCGTAGCGCCAGAGTTCTTCGCCGGTTCGCGCATTGATGGCCCAAACGTGGTCAGGAATGGTGAAATACAGGATGCCGTTCACCATCAGCGGAGTGGATTTTATAGCCGGATTCCCCACTCCCCTCTGCTGGCCAACGTTCGTGATTCGGTACATCCAGGAGAGAGAGAGTGAACGAATGTTTGCCGAATCGATCTGCTTTAGCGTGCTAAACCGGCGGCCCGAATAATCGCCGTTATAGGTTGGCCATGTGTCGGTTGGCTGCTCTAGCAGCTTCTTCGGGTTGAGCATCTGCCCGGAGCAGATAACAGGGACCAGTGAAAGAATGGCGGCAAGCCGCTGATGAAGTGTCATTTGAGTGTTGTCAGGTAAGCCGTAAGATTATGCATGTCGGCATCGGAATATTGCTTCAGAAGTTCACGATGTCCGGAAAGTTTATCTTCCACGTCCACCTTTACACCGGGCACGACAGCATAGGAATGGTAATCACCCGCGGAATCGTAAAGAGAAACATTGAAATCATCCAGCCGTTTCAATGCTCCGGATATCACTTGCCCGGACGGCAGCGTGACGGTTACTTGACTTACCTTTGATCCGCTCGCTTGAAACCCGCGCGCCCCCGGGTAAAGGAAGGCTTGCTGTAAATCGGATGGCTGGAATTTGGAACCGACATGCGCCAGATCACCGGTGATCGAGTGGCAGGAAGCGCAGCGCCCGGCATCGTTAAAATATCGGGCACCTGCTTTAGCGTCTCCCGTGATAATGTTCTGTACCTGATAAAGTCCGCGATTGACGGCCAGTTCCACACGCATATGAAGAAATTGCGCAATGTCGGAGAGTTGGGCTTCCGTAAACCCGGCAAACGGTGGCATGCCCTTGTCGGGGCGTCCATTGTGAATGACGGGGCCAATCAGTTCCGCTTTCTCATCATGAAGTACCAACGGAGAACGGACCAGATCCGGACCCTCTGCGCCATTCGCTTTAGCTCCATGGCAGAAGCCGCAATTCGGGCCGTACAATTTTTCGCCCCGGTCCGCTGCCGCGGCATCGGGTGCCGGGCCCAACCCCAGAAACTCTCTTGTGTCTCCCCGGCCACCGGCACGCTTGGCGGGTGCGCCTGGGGCTTGGGCATAAACCGAAACTGTGCATGCAAACAAGAGAGACAAACAGACCACGTGGTGCCGCTTCATGATGGTCCCTATTTTAGATCATCAGTCTGGGAGCGCGAAGCTGTACAGAACGTTCGCCGAAGACACAGCCACATATTGTTTCCCCTGTACTGAGTAGCTGATCGGAGAGGAAGGGATGCTGGCACCGGCGCCCGACCGCCACAGCGCCTTACCGCTTTTTGCATCGAGTGCGATGAAGTTGCCTTCATTCGAGGCCGCGAATACCAGACCACCCGCAGTCGCCAGAACTCCAGGCTGCAACGCGTTTTCGGCAAGCTCGAATTTCCATTGCACCTTTCCTGTTTCTGGGTCCAGGGCCATCACTCCCTGCGAAGGCGGGGCCGCGCCATCCGCCGACGCGGGACGGAATCCACCACCGGAACCGCGCCCTTAATATTGCTTATCCGGTTCGAAAGGCGCTGGACCGATGGAGTAGCGGCCCGTGATAGTACGTGAAGTACATCCATCCGGTTTGCGGACTGTACGAGGGAGCTTAAAAATTAGATCCGCCGCCAAGGGACGGGTACACCGTTGTGCCTTCGGGATTAGCCCGCCAGTTGGGAGTCGTAATCGGTATACCTTGTTTATCCCACCCGCTCACCCACGTGGCACGCACATAGGGCGATGCCGCGAGTAACTTGCCGTCGTTCCGGTCCAGCACGCAGAACACACCATTGCGGTCCGCATGCAACAGTAATTTACGAGGCGACCCATGCCAGACGCGGTCCACCAGCACCATATCTTCAGTGGAATCCCAATCGTGCGTATCGTTCGGAGTGAACTGATAATGCCATTTGCGCTTCCCCGTATCGGGGTCGAGTGCAACTACGGAACAATTGAACAAATTGTCACCTTTACGGAGATCGCCATTGTGGCCTTACCCCAATGGCGTTATAAATATTTTTCGCCGTTGCTGCGGCAGCACTCCTCGCCGGTATAGCAGCCGCTCCGGCCAACCCGGCCAGGCGCTGAAAGAGCTGGCGGCGTCCCATACTGTTCCAAAATGAAGCGCTCATGTTTGAAATGGATGTTACGCGCAATGTCAGAATTTGTACACTAAGCTGAACGTATGCCTGCAAGCGTTCCAGACAATCCAGACCGCGCCAATGCTTGACGATCGGTTCAGATTGTCCGGAGAGATCAGTTGATACGAATTTGTATGGCGATGGCAACGGCAGTTTCCCTCGCCTTGGCCATCACTCCGGCGGCTCGGAAATTGCATTCCAGCGCCTTCGTATTCCACGCCCACGTCCATGTGATTGACCGTCAGTTCCACCACGGCGGCAACATCGGCCAGCGCATGCCAGAGGGCCAGTTCGACCTGCCCCGTGCGAAACCGGATTCATCGATCAGGAAAAATTGCCGCAGTGCTCGATCTGGAAGGCGGCTTCGACCTAGACGGCGATCTGGGCGTGCGCCGCAATCTGTACCGTCTTGGCCTCCGCTCTGCACAACTGCCCGCTCACAATTGGGCCAACCGCTTCGCCGATTCCTACTGTTCCTCCATCGCGAAGAATCATGGTCTGAACCAGCGTGGCCTTGCCATCGTGCGCGAAATGAATCGGCTCGGAATGGTGGTCAATGTCTCTCACGCGTCAGACGAAACCTTTATGCAGACGCTTGAGGTCAGCTCCGTGCCGATAGTGGCAACCCAACACGGAATGCGCGCGCTCAACCATATTTCGCGTAACATGCCGGATGACCTGATGCGCAAAATCGCAGCCAGGGGCGGCGTTATCGGGTTTCAGATCGGCAACGAATTTCACAACCGCGAGGCTTATGATTACCGGACCAGCCACGTTGGGAAGCCCTTCTGGGATACCGGCGAAATTGCAGGCCGCAATGGCCAGCTCAGCATTGACGAGATTGACAAGATCGTCGCACCGCAATTTCCCATGGTTGGGTTCGATATTCCACAGTGTCTTCTGCTGACTCCCGAAGGTTGGATCGAGGTGCTGGAGCGTGCCATCGGCATTGCGGGTGAAGACCACATCGCGATTGGCACGGATTTCGATGGCGGCCCCACCCCCCGCGCGGAATCTACAGCACCGCGGATTTCCCGCTTCTCACAGAAGCCATGCTCACTCGCGGCTGGCAGGAAACGCGCATCTGAAAAGTGCTCGGCTTGAACATGCTGCGCGTTTTTCGCACCATCACGGAGACAAGAAAATGAAAACACTAGCCGCTTTACTTTTCGCAATTCCTCTTGCCGCACAAGACCCGCTGATCGAAGGTTTCAAACTGGTGGAAGTGGCTTCCGTATCGGATGCCATCGAACAGCTCTACGGGCAAAAGGCTTACATGTCGAGCCGGATGCGTCCCCTTTTCATAACCAAGTTCGCCGGCCCCGCGGTGACTGTTCTGCTCAAGAAGGAAGAGCATCAAGAGGGCGCTTCCGCATCTTCCGGCATGCTGGAAGCGATTGACCGCGCGCCGGCGGGCTCTGTCTATGTGATGAAGCTGGAAGGAGGTGCCGACATTGCCGGAATCGGCGGCCTGATGGCCACCGCGATGAAGGTCCGCGGACTCGCGGGGGCTGTGATTGACGCTGCAGTCCGTGACCTGCCGCAAATCACCAAGATTCAATTCCCGGTCTTCTCCATCGGTGTTGCTCCTTCCACTTCGGTGAACCATTACCGGTTCGCTGGTTCTAATATCCCCATCGAGTGCGCGGGAGCGAAAGTAAACCCGAACGACATCATCGTCGCCGATCAGGATGGCGTTGTGGTTGTCCCAAGAGCTCACGCCGCGGAAATCTTAAAGCGCGCACAAGAACTGGACGACACGGAACATCGCACCCTCCCTCTCATCGAAAAACTGCGCTCCATTACGGAAGCAGTGAAGCGACTCGGCAGAATCTAACGTAATCGCGCTACCGCTTTTGGCCCCCGCTCCCTCAACAAGAGTCTGTAGGGCTGTTCAATCGTGGCAAAACATGCAATCGATGCTTGCTTTTTTCATGCGATGGCAATCCTTGCACACGCTCATGAGGCAGGAAGCGCCTACCACCACAACGCGCGCCTTGGCATGCATCTCGCAATTGGAATGGCGGTCGACAAAATTCGCTCCGTTCACCAGCCTGGTTTCCTTATCGATTCCTTGCGCCCGGCTACATGAAAAATCGGTTCCACCCGCGAATAGAAAGGAGCCAGTTCCGCGTGATCGATTGACCAGTTCTCACCAAAACCGTCATGATCTTTGCCTTTGAATTCATAATCGCTGAGCCGGAAGGACATACGCGCCCAGAACAAAGATTTTCCGCGAATCATGCGTACCCGCACCCAGTTGTAAGGGGCTTTCGGATCGTGAGTATACGGCACTTCTTTCTGGTCAACCCACTAGTTGGCGTTGTATTCGTTTGCTTGCTGAACATGCGGCAGCCTTCCGGGCTGCCCGAATCAGCGATAGGGAAGTTCGTAAGGAGCCTTGGTGCCGCGCACCCGGTTGAAGTCCACCAGGGGCCCACATTCAGCATCAGGCAGTTCAGCCCCTTTTTTGTGGCCATTTTTCCTCGGGGCCTCGCGCGATTAATGGAGCGGATACCAGTTAAATCCACCACCGCCGCGCACCAGCCGCCATCACATATTCTCGCGAGTTCAGCGTAGCCGTTCGTATGTCTTGCTTTGCCTGCCGAAGGAAGCGGGCCACCGGTTCCGCCGGAGTGTCGAAAGTCCACGGCTGGCGCAAAAGCGCCAATAAGCCATCGGTCTACTGGGAGTCCAGTTCGGCAAAGCCTTTGTTGAACTGCTTCTTCGCTTGCGAAGTCAAAGCGTCCAAGCCTGCGTGATATGCCTCTTTACGGTCAGCGGCTGATGCTCCAATCAGAAAGTCCAGGAACTCAGCAGCTTTCGCCTCCAACGCACCAGGACGGCCGTTCAAACGCGGCATCACCGCTTCACCCACGTGCCGAAGTATTGCAAACTGAACCGGAGTGAAGAAGTGTGGCATCATCTCTGCCGCGGCGTCCGGGCGGCTGGATGGGCTGTGTCGAATTGGGCGGAATCCCCGGCGCGGGTTAGGCCGGGCCGGGCTGCTGTGTGGCCGGTTGCTGTTGTGCAAACAGCGCCATGGCAGCGGGTGTGCCAATCACAGCGTGCACGAATCGTCAGCGTTTCAAATGAACCGAATGGTATCGCGTCCGGCTCGGCAAGCCCACTTCGCTCCATCCATCGAAAGCCATTCCGGATGATCCGTACCTGCCTTCGCTTGCGAACTTGCGCCGCAGTGTTGCTGTCAGCGGACCAGTTCAACTTTCGCCGGTGTGGTTCCGGCAGTCACAAAGTCTAGCTGGTCTGCTGCATCGCGGCTCAAGCTGATCAATCGACCGGTCAAGGAGGCATGTCCGCTGATTGTCACGATGACCGTTTTCTGGTTACGAAGATTAGTGACCTTTACTCGTGAACCCACCGGGTACGATGCGTGAACAGCGCTTAACGCGCGTTCTGTATCGTGATAACAGGCTGTTCCCGTGTTCGCTCCCTTTGCTGTGTCAACTACGGGTGGACCGGGCTGGGCCACACGCGCGCGGGTACGAATCGGAGACGGCTTGTCAGTCTCAACCTCAGCGGCAAGAGAGAAGCATGAAAAAAGCCAGATACCGAATATAAATTTCAAACGCATCGGAGCTTAATGGCTGAGTAAGGCTGTGATCGGGTTTGGAGTCTCGGGAACGGTTTCAAAAGGATCCAGCATCTCCTCGTGAGTGCATTTACGCGGCTGCGTGCCGGAAAGGAAATATTCTCGACGCACGCTAGTACACAAAGGTCCGGCGGTTAGCCCGGTCTCCGTGTCGATGGAAACGGAAACCACGCCGCCAGGCATGCTGGAAAGAGGTTGGGCTCCGCGGAGCGCCGCCGCACGCTTCATAAACTCAGTCCAAATCGGGAGTGCGGAACGGGCTCCTTCCAAATCCAGATCGCTGTTGTCGTCGTAACCGACCCACACGATACAAACCAGGTCGGAGGTGAAGCCCGCAAACCAGCCGTCTCGAGAGGTGCCGGTCTTGCCAGCCGCCTGGGCCAGAAGCCCGCGTGATTTCACGCTCGCAGCGGTTCCTGATCGCAGTACCTCTTCCAGCATGTCTTGCATCAGGAAAGTAACGCCCGTGTCGAGTGCCCTATGTTGAATGGGCTTCTCGCTAAAAATCACTTTTCCGTTTTGACCGCGCGCTTCACTTAAAAAATGCGGCTGAGTGTAAATGCCGCCGTTTGCAAAAACGGTGTAGGCACCCGCCATCTCCAAAGGTGTCGTTTCGTAAGAACCGAGCGCAACAGCTGGTGTGGGCATAATCAGATTGTTCAGTCCGGCTTTGCGGGCAAGGCCCACAACCTTGCCATAACCCACCTTCTCCGCAACCCGTACAGTTGCGATATTCATTGATTTCGCCAGCGCCCGCCTTAAGGTGACGGTGCCATAAAAGTGCTCACCGAAGTTACCCGGTTGATACAGGTCTTTACCGAAATGAAACGTAGTGGGCTGGTCCACAACGGTGGATGCCGGGGTCATATTTCCGCCCGGAGAAAGTGCCGCGGCGTAAACGAACGGCTTGAAGATAGACCCGGGCTGCCGCTTCGCCAGCACATGGTTTAACTGGCTGGTGCCGTAATTGCGGCCCCCAATCACTGCTTTTACTTCACCCGTATGCGGGTCCAAAGCGATCAGCGCCACCTGCGGAAGATCGTGCCGTTCTTTCGGGCGGCGGCGCGCAATATAGCCGTCTACCTCATTCAGCCCCACGCGAACGGCATCGGCCGCGCTTCTTTGCAGGTCGGGGTCAAGCGTCGTGTAAACGCGTGTGGGGGTGGGTCCGGACTGTGTCGCGTCTTGCAACTCACTCAACGCCAGCGAAAGAAAATACGGAGCCTCCCCGGTATCGGGAATCGCATGAGCCAGACTCACCGGTTCTTCTGTCGCGCTCTGCAACTGGGTGTCGCTAATAAAGTCACTCTGGCGCATCATCCGAAGCACTACGTTCCGGCGCTCCACGGCCCTGGCGAGGTGGTGTTGCGGTTCATAGTAACTGGGTCGCTGCACAATTCCTGCAAGAAACGCCGCCTCCGGTAAATCGATTTGTGAAAGATCTTTGCCGAAATAAACCTGAGCCGCCTTTGCGAACCCAAGCACTGAAAACCCGTTGCTGCGCCCCAGGTAAACTCGATTGGCGTAATTCTCGAAGATCTGCTCCTTCGTCAGCTTACGCTCCAACATCAGCGTAATCATCAGCTCTGACGCTTTACGTTTCCAGTTCTTATCAGAGTCAAGGTACAGGTTACGGGCCAACTGCATGGTCAAGGTGGAACCGCCCTGCTCTTTGCGTTGGGATTTCAAATCCACAGCCGCTGCCTTCACCAGCCGGAGAGGATCGAAACCGGCGTGACTGAAAAAGTGCTTATCCTCAGCCGCCAAAAGTGCGTTCACCAGCACTCTTGGAATTCCTGCGAAACGAACGATTCTCCGTTTCTCACGTTCCGAGCCGTTTAAAGTGGCCAGCACCTGCAGCTCCAAAGCGTACTCATCAACCGCAGCGCCGTCCCTTACATTCACTAACTTCGTTACGCCCTTCTCGCCAAACGTCACCCTCACTGCCTCGGGTTTGAAATACGAAGCCGGCCCCGGATGA
>Ga0123338_10001216_pt1 | contig 25098 bp, 19 predicted proteins | sample grotaG_FD_89793 | JGI IMG/M metagenome (GOLD analysis project Ga0123338, IMG submission 89793) | Glacier valley bacterial and archeal communities from Borup Fiord, Nunavut, Canada, to study Microbial Dark Matter (Phase II) -... | ecosystem: Environmental > Aquatic > Freshwater > Ice > Glacier ...
GATTCGTAGATATGGCCGTCCGCGACCACTTCGGCACTCCCCGCACGCCAGCGAATCTCGTCGACTGGTGTATTCAGATGCAGAGCCGCCTCCGCCGGCAGCAGAGCTTCAGCGACGCGGTCATAGCCATCCATGATACGGAAAGAGCGATCCCCCTCAATGGCCTCCGCCGCCGCCTCGTCGCGCAGAATGGATTGCACGCCGATGCGGTTGCTGAAGGCGGCATTGAACCCTTCCACATAGGCTGTTAGCCAGGGGGCGTCCAGATTCGCCTGGTGCAGAAACTCGGCAAAGCTGCGGTCCGGCTCTGCATAGTCGCGCATTTTGGTGAGGACTTCGGAAAGCCCGGAGTCCTCCGCGCGATGCAGGTTGCCGCCTTCTTGAAACCAATGTTCACCTAGCACTTCGCAAGCGGTGAGTGATTTCGCGGAGAGAACGTTCCATAATTCCGGCGGACGCCCATGTACGAACTCCGGCCCCATTTCGGCGGGTATGGGCAGCCGGGGGTCACGCACCGTCAAAATGCGTCCGCCAATGCGGTCGCGAGCTTCCAAAATGGTGACCTGGCATCCTGCGGCGCACAATTCACGTGCCGCCGCGAGGCCCGATGCTCCCGCTCCGACAATAATTACGCTAGTCTTCCCACCCATATTCATTAAGATCATCACAATCCGGCCACCGAATTGCACTCTGTGGAGCCAGAGATTTTTATGAAACGAATTGCTCTGCTTTTTCTTTTGACCGCTTCGGCCTACTCTCAAGACGTTTCACCGACCGCTGGACAGACAGCGCCGGGCAATAAAACCGATGACCAGGCGAGCCAGACAGCAAAGCCGAAGGCCAGACGGTCCGGCGCTAACCGTAAGAATAGTTCCGACCCTACCACCGTGCCCGCGGGAAACCGCGTCCGCACCACACCCGCCGATCCTTCTCTTCCCGCCGACCCCAAAGCTCCTGTTGCACCCACGGCTCCGCGCACGCCTGTGAGGCCGACGGATCCGACCCGGCCGGAAGATCCGACGAAGCCGACAGTTCCGCCGCCGGCTCAATAGTTCGCGCGATCTGGTTTACGTAATCTGAGACAATCACGCTAGTGGCGACAACCAATGGTGGTGTCCGGGTAATTCGCGTATCGGCCCGCGATCGCATCGCGCGCTTTTTTACCCGAAAGCCGGGCATCATACTTCTCTCAACACTCGCCGTGTTCGCTGTCATTGGTATATCCACGTTTACTTATTTTTATCTTCAGTATTCAAAACTGATCGATAAGAAGCTGAACGGTGGCCCGTTCACCAGCACTTCCCGAATCTTCGCCACGCCGCAGACGATTGGCGTGGGGGATGCGATTACGGCCAGCGAGGTGGTGGCGAAGTTACGCCGCAGCGGTTACAGTGAAGCGCGCTCGAATCGCGTGGGCTGGTTCAACGTGAAATCCGACTCGGTGGAAATTTTCCCCGGGACGGAATCCTATTTCGAGCAGGAAGCAGGCGTTAACAATTTCGCCAACGGCAAGCTTATCCGCATTGTCTCGTTGCGCGACAACACGCCTCGTACGCAGTATCAGCTTGAGCCCCAACTCATCACCAACCTCTACGATAGGAACCGTGAAAAACGGCGTCTGGTGAAGTACGACGAAATACCGGAGGTGCTGGTACACGCCGTCATTTCCGTGGAAGACAAGCGCTTCTTCCAGCATGTTGGCTTTGACCCTTTGGGCATCATCCGCGCGGCTTACGTGGATGTGAAGGACCGGCGCAACGCACAAGGCGCTTCTACACTCAGCCAGCAGTTGGCGCGCGGCATGTTCCTGCGCCCGGAAAAGAGTTTTCACCGCAAGCTGGAAGAGCTCATGATTACTCTTGAGCTGGAGCAGAAGCTCACCAAGAAAGAAATTTTTGAGTTTTACTGCAATCAAATCGACCTGGGGCACAAGGGCAGCTTTACCATTCGCGGCTTTGGCGAAGCGTCCGAAGCCTATTTCGGCAAGACCCTGCGAAACGTATCCACCGCTGAGGCGGCCATTCTGGCCGGGATGGTTCAGCGCCCCAGTTACTTCAATCCTTATCGCCACCCGGAGCGCATCATTGAGCGGCGCAACATTGTGCTCGGCCTGATGCGGCAAAACGGCTATGCCGACGACCGTCAGTATGCGGTGGCAATCGATACGCCTTTGAAACTGGCCACCGGAGCGGGTGGGGAGTCTTCCGATGCGCCTTACTTTGTAGATTTGCTGCATGACGAACTGCAAAGCAAATTCGGCGATTACGATTTTCAGACCCAGGCTTACCGGGTGTATTCGACGCTGGACATGGACTTGCAGCGCGCCGCCAACGACGCCGTTCGCGCGGGTATGGCAAGCGTGGATGAGCAGCTGCGCAAACAGAAACGCTTCAAGGGAATGACTGCACCGGAACCACAGGTGGCGCTGATCGCACTTGATCCGCACACCGGCCAGATCAAGGCGATTGTGGGCGGCCGAAGCTATGCCGCCAGCCAGTTGAATCATATTACATCGAAGCGCCAGCCTGGCTCTATTTTTAAGCCGTGGGTGTATGCGGCGGCCATGAACACTGCCATCAATGGCGGCCAACGGACACTCACGCCGGCAACCACGGTGGTGGATGAGCCCACTACATTCTGGTTCGACGGTAAACCGTACGAGCCGGGCAATTTCATGCACGAGTTTCACGGCGTCACCACGCTACGCCGCGCGCTGGCGAAATCGATGAACATCGCCACCATTAAAGTGGCGGAGATGGTGGGCTATGGTTCGGTGGTCAACCTGGCGAAGAAGGCCGGTATCAACGACGATCTGAAGGCCACTCCCTCCATGGCTCTGGGTTCTTACGAATCGACTCCGATTGAAATGGCGGGTTCTTACACGGTGTTCGCGAACAAGGGGGTATATGTGCGCCCAACGTTTGTGGCGGAGATCAAGGGGAGTAATGGCCAGAGCTTGTATGAAGAGCGGCCCGAAACCAAGCCGGTGCTGGACCCGCGCGTGAATTACCTGATGGTGAGCATGCTGGAAGAAGTGATGCGGAGCGGCACGGCGGCGGGTGTGCGCGGGCGTGGCTTCACAGTTCCCGCAGCCGGTAAGACGGGCACTTCACGCGATGGCTGGTTTGCCGGCTTCACCTCAGAGCTGCTGTGCGTGGTTTGGGTGGGCTTCGACGACAACCGTGAACTAAATCTGGAAGGGGCACATTCCGCGCTTCCCATTTGGACCGATTTCATGAAGCGCGCGCTTCTCTCGCGCAGCTATAGGAATGCCAAGCCATTCACGTCCCCCGAGGGCGTGGTAGCGATTACGATCGATCCGGAATCCGGCATGCCGGCCACTGCGTTTTGCCCACAGACCCGCCCGGAAGTGTTCATTTCCGGCAGTGAGCCCGTGGGAAGCTGCCCGCTTCACGGCGGCGCGGGAACCCTGGACAACACCAACGTCTCCGGTTGGGATGTCCCTGTAACCAAAGTTTCACCACCGCCTCCACCCCCCCAGGATGAACCTATCGCGATGGGAAAGCGCAGGCCGGACCAGCGGCATGATGACGAGCAGCTGATAGCCGGCGATCCGCGGATTGCGCCCCCTAAAAAGCGCAATGTATTTCGCCGTCTTTTCGGAAAGTGAGTTTGTGATGTAATAAGGTCCAAAGAGGAGCCGAATATGGTTTCACTGGCTTTTGCACTAAGCCTCACCGCATTTTCAACCGCTGCATTTTCTCTCGCAACAGATAACCAAAACTTTTTCGATACTAGCGCCGTTCGTCCTGCGCCAAGCCCGGTGCGGCAACTAACGCCCGAACAGCGTGGGGATATTCTGATGGCCACCAAACATTATCGCGAAGCGGTGGATGTTTATCGCGAAGGGCCCGCATCTTCAGCCGTTCTTCACAACAAGGTGGGCATCGCTTATCACCAGATGCTCAACATGCAGTCCGCGCGAAAGGAATATGAGACGGCAATGAAATTGGACCACAACTATTCGGAAGCGGTCAACAATCTTGGCACCATTTATTATTCCCAAAAGAGCTATCGACATTGCATTCGGCTGTATAAGCAAGCGCTGAAGATTGCGCCCAAATCGGCGTCTATCTACAGCAACCTGGGGACGGCTTACTTCGCGCGCAAAGATTACAAGAGTGCCACGGTGAACTATCAGCGCGCGCTAGAGCTGGATTCGGAGGTATTTGAACATCACAGCCAATACGGGTCGCTGCTTCAGGAACGTTCGGTGACGGAGCGTGCCAAGTTTCATTACTACATGGCCAAAACCTACGCGCAGGCCGGTCAAGGGGAACGCGCCCTGTTGTATATCCGCAAGGCGCTCGAAGAAGGCTTTACGGAACGCAAGAAGTTTTTAGAAGATGCGGAGTTCGCCTTTCTTCGCGAGCTGCCGGAGTTTCAACAGTTGATCGCCTCGGAACCGCGTGTACTATAACCGCAATTTAATTGCGTTTGTCCCATTCGCGTTTTTCTTGTTGGCCGGTTGCCAGCAGCGCAACAAAACCGCGGACACTGCACAGCGAACGGCTGTACTTCGCTTCGAAAATCTGTCGGGCAGCCCTTCTGAAGACTGGCAGGGCCGGGCGCTTAGTGAACTCCTGATGCGAAGGTTTGGCGGCAATCGCCTCCCGCGTGCTATTTCGCCGAGCCCTGGCATCTCAACGGAGCGGCTTGCCGCAATCGCGGCAGGAGCGGACAGGCTGATCGTCGGCTACTTCACGTACACGGCCGGCACGATGACGGCAACGGCTTTCGCTGAAGATGTCGCGACACGGAAGCTCACTGGGCCCATTCGCGCCACGGGGTCTGTTGTTGTGGTTGCCGAATCGCTTGCTAAGCAACTGGGTGGGCTGAAGCCGCCGGCGCTGGACGCCGATTCGGCGGCACTGAAGGAGTACTCCCTCGCGCGCGATACGCCTGGCCCAGCGGCTCTTCAGCACTATGACCTGGCGCTGCAGGCGGACGCGAACTTCGGACCCGCCTACCTGGGCGCTTTACAAACCGCGCTCGGCTCAAGCGATGTTCCGCGTGCGGAAGCTCTACTGGCTTCGGCATCCGCGCACAGCTCGGGTTTCTCAAATGAAGACCGAGCGTACCTTCAGTTGCAATCAGCCACGTTGGCGCGCGATGCCAGTGCACGGTTGAAGGCCTTGAGTGAGCTTGCCGGCATCGATGGCCAGGATGTGGAAACGCTGCGCACACTTGCCGATAGCGAAATGTCGACACGCCAGCCGGCAGAGGCCGCCCGTCACTACCGCCAGTTGATCGCCAATACGCCGCTGGACCCTAACCTGCAGAACCTTCTGGCGTATGCAAGCTTGTTTGCGGGGGATGAAGCGGGCGCGCGAGCGGCGGCAGCGGAATACAAACAGCTGCGACCGCAAGACCCGAACTCCTTCGACACGCAGGGAGATATCGAACTCGCCACAGGCCATTTCGCGGAAGCGGAGAAAATTTATCTCGCCTCGCCGGATGGCGCCTTTCAGGATTTTTCACCAACGTGGAAAGCGGCGCATGCGCGCTTACTGTCTGGTGATGTGGCCGGTGCGACAGGTATTTTCGAAAAGCATAAAGCTCTACTGGCCGGTTCGGCGTTAGGTGCCGCAGCGGTGTCATATCGCGCCGCTCTGTGGCAGTATGAAACCGGTCAAACGGATCGGGCAACGCGCGCGATGGCTGCCTTTGCCACTTCGGCCGCGCCCGCCTGGCGCGCGGTGGCCTATTCACAGGCGGCCATCTGGGCGGCGGTGGCGCATGACAATCAACAAGCCGTTCAATGGTCGGAACTCGCTCTACGCTCCGGACAAACACAAGTAGTGGCCTATGCCGCGGTGGCTCGCTTTCTGGCGCAGCCGCCTACAACTCCGGACGGATGGACAAAGCGAGCGGAAGCCACCTTCTCAGGCCCAAACGGAGCCGAAGTACGCAGGCTTGCCGTAGGCTATGCACTGCTGTTAGCGAAACAAATGCCCGAGGCTTCGGCGATCTGGAAGCAGATCTTTGAGACCACCAACGTGAACGATTCGGGTCCCGCGTACCTGTATGGTTGGACGCTTCTTGAAACCGGGCATGCCGCGCAAGCCGCGCCCCTTTTGAAGCTATATCCCATTCCGCCACCTGGGATCACGCCTACGTTCGAAGCGCTCTATTTGGCACACCGGGCAGAATGGCGCGAACGCACTTTGCGACAATAAAGCTTCATGACTGTAGATATTGACGGCGTTACGCTGCACTTGGCGCATCCCGATACGCTGTCGGTGCGCTGGGTGGGGCAGGAAGAGTTGATGCGCCAGCTATTGGCGGCGTGGCTGGTGGTGAACGAACACGATTTTCCCATGAGCCCACGCCTGCTTGGCAAGCCTGGCGTGGGGAAGACGACCCTTGCCTATGCGGCCGCGAAACGCATGGGTCGCGATGTGTTTATCATGCAGGCCACGCTGGACACGCGGCCGGAAGATCTGCTGGTAACTCCGGTGATTGAGGGCGAAGGCAGACTTCGTTATGTGGCCAGCCCCCTGGTTACCGCTATGTTGACTGGCGGCATTGTCATTCTGGATGAAGGCAATCGAATGAGCGAAAAAAGCTGGGCCTCGCTTGCTCCGTTGCTCGATAACCGGCGTTATGTGGAGTCTGTCGTGGCCGGTATCAAGATCAAGGCGCACGCAAACTTCCGCCTGGTGACGACCATGAACGACGACGCCTCCACATTCGAACTGCCCGAATACATCCATTCCCGCCTGCAACCGCAAATCCTGATCGATTTTCCGGAGCGCGACGAAGAATTGATGATTTTGAAAGAGAACCTTCCATTTGCCGAAGATCGGGTTCTGAAATATGTGACCGACTTCCTGCAACAGGCGCATGCGGCCGACGAGCGTTATAGCGTTCGCGACGGCATCAACATTGGCCGTTTCGCCATCAAGCTGCGCAGCCTGGCCACGGAACCGGCGCACGAACGCGATGCGTTAGAAACCGCCGTGCTTGAGATATTGGGTGAGGAAGCGCTACGTTATGCCCGAGCCGGAACAGCCAACGTTTCCTGATTTACCCGATTTCACCAGCCTGCGCCGGGGCCGATTTCTCTACTTTCCTGTTGTGCCGGGCCGTTTGGAGTTCGCAGCTGAAGTCCGTCGCGCAATCCTGACGGAAAAGCCTCAGGTGGTCGCGCTGGAATTGCCCGTCACGCTGCGCGCGGTTTGGATCAGGGCGGTGCGCCGTCTGCCGGAAATTTCGGTGATTCTTTATCCCGATGGCGACGACCCCGACGAAGCCGTCTACGTTCCCGTGGAGCCGGCCGACCCTTTCACCGAAGCTATCCGCACGGCGCTTGAAGTGGGCGCTGAAGTGGTCTTCACCGACCCCGACACCGGCAGCCGCCCGCACCTGCCCGATGCCTATCCCGATACCTATTCGCTTCGCAGCATTCCTGTTTCGCGCTATGTAGAGAGCTACCGTGTCTACCCGCAGGAGCGGACCGCGGAGACCGAGCGGCATGCCGATGGCATCGCCTGGAAGCTGCAGGGCACGGAGCCGTTCGCGAGTGTGGTGGTAGTGCTCTCCCTGAACCTGCTGGACCCGGTGCTGGACGCGATGGAGCGACCGCAGGCCCAGCCCATGACTCGCGGCCGCCGAGATGGCATCGAGCTGCTGAATCCGCATCCCGGTTGTCTGGTGGAGATTCTGCAGGAGTATCCCGCGCTTTCCTTTCGCTATGAGCAATTCCGGCGGTCAGATCCGCAAGCGCTGCAGACGTTGGACCGCAGGCTGGAACAGATCGCGCTGTTCCGGCTGGCGGAGAAACCGTACGAGGCAAACACAGGTGAGCGAGTGGCGCACTGGCAGCGTCGCATGTTAAACCGGTATTCTCGCAATCTGGCTCATATCGGGCACGACCTGTGCCCATCCCTCTTCGATCTGACAGTGTCCGCACGGGCCATAGTGGACGACAACTACGCGTGGGATCTTTGGGAAACCGCGGGCCGTTATCCCTCACAGAAGGAATCGTCGGACTTGCCCACCGCTCAACTGTCCGCCGAAGAAGTCTGGCTGGATACTAAGCGCATCCATTTACGGCGCCGGCTTCCCAGCGCGAAACGGCGGCTGCGCCCGCTTGGTCTGAAGCCCCGCAAGAAAGAAAAGATACCGGGGGAATGGGCCAGCGAGTTGAACGGCGATAGCATCTGTTCTTATCCGCCGGAAGATCTGGTGATTGAAGGCTACGGCCGCTATCTGAAAAAGAAAGGCAAGAGCATCCTTTCCGAGGAACGCTCGCACACCGAAGAGTTTTCGACTTCGCTCCTGGATGGGATCGATCTGCGGGAGACCATTCGCAATTGGCACAACGGTAAGATCTACGTCAAGCAGAATGGCAAGATCACGGGCGATGTGGGTTCCGTGGTTGTCATCTTCGATGAGGATCTTACCGGACGCTACACCTACATGACCACATGGCTGGGCGAACATCAGAATGAGAGTGACATGGCGTTTTATTCCACTTTCCCTTTTGAAAATCTGGTGGGTCCAGGGATTGGACGTGGGGAGTACGGCGGCTTCCTGATGAGCCTGCCCGCGCGCCGCATGTACGATGTGTGGCACGACCCCGATTACGACATGGCCGAAAGCAAATCGGAGCGACTCTTGTTAGCCGCGCTCGATTATTCCGTGGAGAAGCACGTGGTGTATGTTGCGGCGAAGCCTCCGCGTTCAGCCTTCCGGACAATTGCCGCGCGATTCGACCGAACGATTATTTACATCCCCATCGGCCAGCTCTCACCGGTGACGCTGAAGAAGATCCGTGTAGTTCACGTGCTGGATGGATACAACAAGCGGGAGATTGCCAAGCAGTATCTCTGGTAGCTTAGCGAGTATCTGAAAAACAAAGGCCGGTCTCCCCTTTCGGGAAGAGCCGGCCTTTTGGCTGCTTGGAGGAGCTTGCCTTACTTGGGGCAGCCCATCTTGTTTACGTTGAAGGTGGTGGCGTCCTTATAGTTGGTGACGGAAGCCGGGAGCTGCGCGTTGGTCGGGACGAAGTAGACTTCGACACGGCGATACTGCGCGGTCTTATCGTTAGCGTTCACCATGGAACCGCCGCGTTCCGCGGTCTTGGGTGAGGTGGAAGTACCGCAGAAGAAGGGCTGGAAATCAACGCCGTTCTGCTTGGTGCCTTCCGCATCGATCAGGATCTGTGTGGGAGCGAAGTTCAGACAGATGCCCTTGCCGCCGCTGATGACAGCCGCTGCATTCAGAGCACGCGCTTGATCGAGTCCCTTGGTCTTCTCGCGATCGGTGTTGTGGCCGACGAAGACAACCTTGCCCGTCGGGTCTTTATCCAGGTAGGTCTTGAGCTGTTCCAGCAACAAGCGCTTACCGCAGTTGTTTACGCGGGAAGAGTTCGGAGCGAAGATCAGGTCGGGCAGACGGCTTGCTTTCGCGCTGGCCGGCTTGCGAACCGTGATGGTGGTGGTGGCCGTTCCGCTGCCCTTATCGTCAGAGGCGGTGGCGGTGATGGTGACAGACTTGGTCTGTTCATCGGTGTTCGAAGCATCGAACTGAACGGTGCTGGAATCGAAGGTGTTGCCGTTGACGGAGCCTTCAGACGCAGTGTAGACAGCCGGCTTAATGGGGCCTCCGCAAGAGCCGTTGAAATTCGAAGCGAGCGCGCTGGTCTGTCCCACGCTGAGGGAGGACGGGTTCGCGGTGACGCTGCCGCTGGGAGCCACGTACGGCTTCACGGTCACGGTGCTGGTGGCTGTCACATCGTTGTAGCCGGGGTTACGGGCGGTCACCGAAATGGTGGTGGTCGCGGTGGGCGTAAACGTATAGGCGGTGGTGCCGCTCACGGGCTGGCCATTGACGGTCCAGGCCAGCGTGGGGCCGGTGATGCTGGAGGTGGAGTTGATGGTGACGCTTTCACCCGCGCAAATTTCCGTCGGGCTCGCGCTCAATGAGAAATTGAAATCGCGAATGACGACCTTTTCCACTTCCTTCACCTTCTCAACCACGCGCTCAGTCTGATAGCCGAAGCGGTAGCCAATTCCAAAGGTGGCTTGGAGACCATTCTGTGTGCCACCCTGGGGAACAAAAACTGAACCGGGACCGGTGGAAAGACCGGGCAGGTTGAAGTGCGGATTCCGGGTGAAAATTCCTCGCGCGTCCACACGAAGATCCACGCGGCGATTCAGAAAGTATTTAATGCCGCCGCCATAGACCAACGCCGGACCGTCGGAGTTATCGAGCTGTCTGGCATGGATGTAGCTGTAGGGAAGCGCGGTGGAAAACGCCTGAGACTTTGCGTCAGAGGTGGGCCAGAAGTATTGATAAGCCGCGCCGACCGTTAAGAACGGCCGAATCTTCGCCTGCGGCTTTGTGAAGTACAGCATCGGTCCCAGGTACACCTGGCCGTTGCGGCCGCCGAAGGAGACCGTCTGGATACCAACCGGGCTACCGGGCGCGAGGGTGAAGTTCAGATTGTTTTCGCCCCAGAAGGTCCACGCCAGTTCCATACCGAAGTACTTGGTCATGTCCACATCAAACCGAGCACCGTAGGCAGCGCCGTTCACCAGTTTGTTTGGAGCGATATCGTTATCGTGATTCAGCTTCCACCACTGTCCTCCTCCGAAGACGCCTACTTCAAAGCGCGGCGCATTGATGAAGTCTTCCGAATAACCCATCATGTTGCCGGATTTTGCGGATCCGCTCTGCGCCATTGCGCCGCTGGATAGGCTAAATAAAATCGCCGAGGCCAGCAGCGGAGTAGTAAGGCCTAATCGTTGTATTTTCGTCATTTGTTTTCCTGTCGGGCTAATCTTGAAGTTCTCCATTTTCCCTTTTCGATGGCGTCATGTGCTTCGCCCCCGCTGAAAATATGTTTAGCGGGAGGGTAAAAATCCCCTGGTGCTTGGTCAACGCATAGACCCGGCTGGGCTCGGTTGGAAGCACGTTCAGTTCCACAATGGAATGGATAGCACTTTGGGCACCGGAAATCCGCGTCCAATGGTGGCCCTCGTCGGCGCTTTCGAAGATATCTCCGTAATAAGCAGCCAGAACTCCTCCCGCCTGGCCGGGCACCCGTATGAGTGCACTGACAGTGATTTTTTCCAGGCCTCCATATGCCGGTTCCCATGAGTTTCCTAAGTCATCAGACTGCTTCAAGCCGGTGGAAGTGGCAGCCAAAACGCGACCGCTGGCGAATTGGACCATACCGTACACTTGCGGTTTTCCCGGCAAAGCGGTCATGCCTTCCCAGGAATTACTACCATCTTTGGAAACGGCAATTCCATTTGTGGTAACCACGGCTATCGTGTTCTCGAATAAGGGAATAAGCGATAAAATTCGGGTTGCCGAGGCGAACCATTCGATCCTGCGCCAAGCCTTGCCCTGGTCATCACTTCTAAACAAACCTGTCTCCGTCCCCAGAAGAATTCCGTCCGGTTGACCGGGCAACGGCAGTAGTGACGTGAGTCGCTTTGACCCCGCCGGGGCCGCAAACCGCGCCCATGTTTTGCCGTAATCCGTAGACCGAAGAAACGCATTGTAAGCGGCCGCGTAAAAGACACCGGGACTTTCCGGGACGGAAGCGATTTTTAGCACCTGCTCACCTTGCAGCGCGGCGGGCGTGCCGATGCGTTCCCATGCGGACCGGCTTACCGGATCGAGCCGGAACACGCCGCCCGTCTGCGATTCGAAAATCGAAGTGGTGTACAGGTTCTTGCTGTCGGAGCCAAGCGCGGAGAATGGTCTGTTGCAGAGGCCTTTGTTTACTTCCTCGAGAGAATCGCCGCGATCGTCGCTGCGCAGGATGCCGTGCTGATCGGTTGCCACCCAAATGCGCCCAGGCTGCTCTGGGTCGAACGCCACGAAGCGGCTAGCATCGTCAGACAGCTTGCGCCAGGTAATTCCGCCATCGCCCGATCGAATTAGGCCGCCCGTGGTGCCCGCGAAGACGATGCTAGGGTCGGTGGGATCCTGCGCGACCACATAGGTGCGATACGACGCTCCCTTCGCGCCGGCCATCTTGGACCAGAGCCCAGCTGCGTTGGTGCTCTTGTAAATTCCGCTGCACGCCGTGGCGAACACATGTTCGGGATTTTTCCAATCCACCTGCATGGAAAATACGTCGGAATCGTCCAGCATGCCCGAGTGCACGGAATGCCACGTGGCGCCACCATCTTCGGATTTCCAGGGAAGGTGAGGCGTTCCCGCGTAGATGATTGCTTTGGCCTTAGGATGAAAGGCGAGCGACACCACGGGCTGCAGTTCGCGATTATCCGACGGCGAGATACGCCGCCATGTCTTGCCACCATCTTCGGTGAGATGAATGCCGTCGCGAGCGCCCGCAGCCATCACACTTGAATCCTTCGACCAGATGGCTAGCGACCAGATTTCCTCTCCACGCAGCCCTGGCATGTGGTCCCAGGTCTTGCCTTGATCCGAACTGCGATAGAGGCCGTTCAGCTCCGGCGCGTCGCTGGCAATTCCCACAAAATAATTGCCGGTGGGATCGATTGCTAGCGCGTGCAACACAGAACGAAGCGAAGGAGCGAAGGCGATTGGCGACCAGTGATCGCCACGGTCATTGGAACGAAACAATAGCGCATTGCTGGTGCCAGCGACCAGCACGCCTGGGTGCTGGGGGTCGGCCTGAATGGTGTTGGTGGCGCCGCCAAAAGGCCCGATTGCCTGCCACTGCGAACACATGGGCAAAGCCAGAATCAGGAGGCAGAAAATTACGCGGTGCACTAGTTACTAGTTTGTCAGAAGTATAAGGCTGTATCCAGTAATTTGAGATGCGCTCCATTGATTAGTCGGCTTTCATACAGCCCTAGTCGATGCTGTTGAAAGACTCTTCGTGGCGAAGCGATCAAGGAGAAGGGATGATTATCCGTGCCACGCAACGACTGCGAGCGCGTCGAGAACTCCGTGCATGAGCATGCCGGGAATCAGTGTCCGTTTCCAAGCGGCAACAGAAACGAATAACAGGCCTAGAAAAAACACGGAAGCGGCTACCTGCCACGGCAACGCCGGGTAGACGGCCGCCTGTAATACGATCGCCGCCGGTATGGATCGCGTCGATTCGAAGAACCGTTGGAGCAGGTAGCCGCGGTAGACGAACTCCTCGCAGAAACCCGCAGACAGCGATAGCGCAATCCAGAGCACTTTCTCGGCGAGCGTCCTGGGCAGCAGCACCACGATGTTTTTTAATGTACCGGGGCGCGCTGGGAGGACTTTCCCGAGCAGCGGCTTTCCGTTCCACGCCTCGCTTCCCCTGGCGGAGGTAGAGAGATGAAGTTAATGTGGGCGGGAGTCCTGGCGGCACTCGCCGCGGGAAGAACGTTGGCAGGCGAAGAAAGCGTCGCCAGGCCGGTTCGCGTCGCTATCTGCATGGACCTAAGTGGCGCCAACATGAGCGACCGGAACCAGATTCGATTCGCAGCGGGAGGGGCATCCGAACTCTTTGCGCCGGCCGGTGTTCTCATCGATTGGCGATTGAAAGGGCCTTGCGAACGCGGGCCTGGAGTGGTGGAGGTTACTCTCAAGTTGCAGTCGGCTCCGGAAGGAAGGCCCATGAAAGCGAATTGGACCCCCGCCGACAATTACCGGATGCGCAATCTCACGCTTGGATTTACCGCGCACGATCTGGACTTTATTTATTTGTGCGAGAAATCAAAATCTAAATTTTGATGCAAACCGCCTTTTTTTGTGTATAGAGCTCCAGCCCATCGTGTCCCATTTCCCTGCCCCAGCCGGATTGCTTATAGCCGCCGAAGGGCAGGGCAGCGTCGAAGATGTTGAAGCAGTTGATCCACACGGTGCCCGCTTGCAGGCTGTTCGCCAGGCGATGCGCTTTGCCGAGATCGTTGGTCCAGATACCGGCAGCCAAGCCATACATGGTCTGATTGGCGCGCGGCACCAACTCTTCCATTTCCGTGAAGGGTATGGCGGTCACCACGGGGCCGAAAATCTCTTCCTGCACCACGCGTGAATCATGCGGCATTCCCACCAGCACGGTGGGCTGCACAAAGTAGCCCTTCTCCCCGTGCTTCGCGCCGCCGGTGAGGGTTGTGGCGCCTTCTGAGCGACCCGTTTCGAAATACCCGCAGACGCGGTCCAGTTGCTCGCTCGAAACTAGCGGACCCATATCGCTATTGGGATCGAGACCGGGCAACACGCGGATCTTTCGTGCGCGATCGGCAATGCCTTCCACCACCCGATCAAACACTTGCTTTTCGATGTAGAGGCGCGAGCCCGCGCAGCAGACTTGACCCTGGTTGAAGAAGATGGCACTGGCGGCACCGGCAATGGCCTGTTCCATATCGGCGTCGCCGAACACTACGTTGGGGCTCTTGCCGCCAAGTTCCAGCGACACTTTTTTCAGATTGCCGGCTGCGGCTTGCAGCACCAGCTTGCCCACTTCGGTGGACCCGGTGAAGGCGACTTTATCTACATCCATGTGGGCGGCCAGAGCAGCACCCGCCTCACCATAGCCGGGCACAATATTCACGACACCGGGCGGGAAGCCGGCTTCCAGAATCAGTTCACCCAACCGCAACGCGCTGAGCGGCGTTTGCTCCGCCGGCTTCAGGACAATGGTGCAGCCGGTAGCGAGCGCCGGGCCCATTTTCCATGCGGCCATCAAGAGCGGAAAATTCCACGGGATGATCTGGCCAACAACGCCTACGGGCTCGCGACGCGTGTAAGCCATGTATTGAGCGCCCGGCGTGTAAGGCACCGATAAGAAAATGGTGTTGCCTTCAATCTTTGTGGCCCAACCGGCCATGTAGCGGAACAGGTCGGCGGCCAGAGGCACATCGGCGGCGCGCGCCACGGTTAACGGCTTGCCGTTATCAAGCGATTCCAACTCGGCAAACTCTTCCAGATTTTTCTCGATCAAATCGCCCAGCTTCCAGAGCAGTCGCCCGCGTTCCGAGGGGCTCAGCGCGGGCCAGGCGCCGGTACGAAAGGCTTTGTTCGCAGCCTTCACCGCAAGATCGATATCGCGGGCGTCACCTTCAGCAACAGTGGCGAGAATGTCGCCGGTTGCCGGGTTGTAGACCTCAAAGGTCTTGCCGGAAACGGACTCCACCCATTTGTTATCGATCAACATCCGCTTGGGTGTCTGTAAAAAGTGCGCGGTGAGCGGCCCGGCGGGCATCTGCGTGGTTGCCATGAATTGCTCCTTCAGTCAGCCTGATTATATGCCTTGGGACGCGAGCCCTCCCGATTCAACGAGCTTGGCGAGGCTTGAATGTCGCAGCAGTCTTTCGCGAAGCTTCGACTAGAACCCGCGAGGCATTTGTTCACGGCCTTCGCGTCGGGAAAGACTTTGGCTAAATCGCGCTCGATTGAAACCAGATTGGTTCCGGCCACCACCAGCCCTTCAGGAGCCAAAGCGGGAGCGTATCTGCGGCAGTTTCTGGAGTTCTGCGATAAGACCGGAGCGCCGCTCGATTTCGTGACTTATCACGCCAAGGGCAGGCCTACCAATACAGAAGGGCATGTGCAAATGGGCTTGAACAAGAATCTGCGGGACGTATCGGAAGGAATGAAAATTCTAGCCGGCTTTCCGAAGTTCGCGAAGCTGCCCATCATCCTGAGCGAGGCCGACCCGGAGGGCTGCGCGGCCTGTTCGCTCAGCATGGGTTACAAGCAGAACGGGTATCGCAATGGCACCATGTACCCCACTTACACGGCAACCTTGATGAATAGCATCATCAATCTGGCCGATGAGCAGAAGGCCAACATGGAGGGCATGTTGACGTGGGCCTTCGAATTTGAAGGGAAGCCCTGGTTCGATGGCTTCCGCACACTGGCCACCAACGGTGTGGATAAGCCGGTTCTAAACGTGTTCCGTATGGCGCGCAAGCTTTCGGGCGAACGCGTAGCGGTGCAAAGTTCGGGCGCGATTCCTACCTCGCGCATCATCGCCGAGGGTGTTCGCTCCGCGCCGGATGTGAACGCGCTGGCGACGCGCGATGGCAACACCATTACGGTGATGGCGTGGAACTATCACGACGACGATCTGCCAGGGCCGGATGCGCCGGTGCGTCTCACTCTTGCCAACCTGCCTTCGAGTGCGAAGAGCCTGACCATCGACCATTACCGAATCGATCGGACGCACAGCAACTCCTACACTGCTTGGCAGAAGATGGGCTCTCCACAGCAACCCACCGCGGATCAGTTCAAGAAGCTGGAAGCTTCAGGCAAACTGGAGAAGCTTACCGGCACGCAAACTTTGCGAGGAAAGGAACTGGAGTTTACGCTCCCGCGCCAGTCGGTCAGCCTGCTCCAGATTCATTGGTGAGCTTAGTTGCGGATTGGCAATATCAGTGTTTGTGTTCCTGAGTTATCGCCGATAGAAAACGTGAATGGCGTGGCATCGTTCGCGGGCACATTGGGCACAACCACATTAAACTGATAGAGCCCTAAATTGCCGGCCACCAGCCCGGCGAACTGAATGGTAGCGGGGACGCCGCCAATAGAGGCTTTAAAGTCGGGTAGGTTGTTGGCCTGTCCCACCACGGTTCCCGCGTCGATATTCGGAGTCACAAGTCCGAAGCCGACCCCATAGAGCGTGATGGTGTCGCCCGGCTTCGCCCGCGCGGTCTTGACGGCGCCCGTCACGCCCGGCGGCAACACATAAGTGGTGGCATCTGGAAACAGCGCAACGGCGTATTGGCCTTGGGCCAGCTTGAACACCGCGGGAGCCAGGATGCCGGGCTGCACGGAGTTCACAGTGATAGAGGTCCCGACGCTCGATCCGCCTGCCGTAGTGATCACCACTTTCTGAGTGCCAGTGGGGATTCCCGAAGGCACTTGCACGTTCACCTGGTGTGGGCTGACGAAATCCACGTAAGCCGGCTTTCCGGCGACGGTGACCGTGGTGCCGGCCAATGCGGTAGGTGCCTGCGCGCCGTTGAAATCTTGCCCACCCCATACACGGGTGGGTGTAGTGGCCAGATTCGTTCCATAAATTTCAATCCAGGTAGCGGGAGCGATTGCATTGAACCCTCCATAAGATGCCGCCGTGATAACACTCGCGGGGGAAGCGATTACGGGTGTCAAATCATACAGGCCATGTATGGGGCCGGTAATGGTGGAACCGGGCGTGTTACCCACCGCACCCACGGCGCAAGAGCTTACGCCTGTGCAGGCAATGTTTAGTGGGTCGTAATCGAATGTGAATGTCAAATCGTAAAAGGGAATCGGCGTGCCGCCCGTGGGTGTGATGGAGAAAGTGAGGGAGCCGGCGGTGAGGTTGAAAAACACCAAATTGCTTCCAATCGGGAACGCGACCGTGCTCAAAGGTGATGGACCGTTGCCCGGATACATCAGAACAAAGTTATAAGTGCCGCCATTCCCCAAACCCGTGTAAGGGCCGGAGACATTGCAGGTGGTATTCGTGCCGTCGTAATTGCAGGAACCCCAGGAAACGCGAGCGGTACCCGCCCCGTTCTGATTTGTGCCGATGCCGGTCATCGTTACTGCCTGGGCGCTCTGGCCAAGAGTGATCACTACGGCGCTAGCGGGAGCGCAAAGAAGCAAAGTTAGGATGAATGCTTTCACAGAATGATGTTGCCACAAAGTGAGCCGAACAGTTTACTAAGGGTGTATTCCAAGTCCGCCGAAAGACCTGTGTGAACTGGCGACATCTGCACCACGGTGCTGCGAGGCGACACCAGCCAATGAAATCGCTCACGCTGCGGCAGGTGAGCGATTGGACCGGCCCCAGGGTCGCCATGGCAGATTCGCTCGATGGCCAGCAGTTGTTCTGCTGTCTCTAGCAGGTCCAGTTGCGGCCACAGCGTTGCTAAGTTGGGGTTGAGAGTGGCCAAGGCCTTCAAGAACTTCTTCTCCAGACTGAAAACAATGACGCCGCAGTTCAGGAATTCTTCGCGTTCTACTCGCGGCACAACGCGAATGACCGCATAGCTAAACGATACCGGCGTGAGCACGCTGCGCCTCCTCTTCGAAGTTGGCTCGATTGGCAAGCCGCTGAGCGAAGAACTCCACATACCGCTCCGGCTCTGCTGTCAGCCATTCCGGCGGAACGTTGGCGATGGCGCGAAGCAAAACTTCAGGAGTAAGTTTGGCGGCCAAATCGTCCCCGGCATCGCGCAGTTTGGTAGCCCAGGGAAGCAGTACATGCTCTTTGATGATGGGGAACCGGGCCACGGCAACTCGCGCGGCGCCATCCCAATCGTGATGAAAGTACAGTGCCGCGCCATGATCTATCAGATAGAGCTTCTGGTGCCAACGAAGCAGGTTCGGGTTGCGAACGGTGCGGTCCACATTGGCCGTGAACGCATCGAACCATACAATCCGCGAGGCCAAAGCGGCATCCGCTGTGTGGCGCGCGGCGGGGCAAAACATGATGGAGCCGGGCAGATAATCCATGCCGACATTCAGACCTGCGCTGCGGTTTAGCAGATCGCGAATCTCGGCATCGGGTTCATTGCGGCCCAGCGCGGGGTCGATCCGGGCCATTACCAACTCGGGAACGGGAAGTTCCAGTGCGCGGGCCAGTTCGCCCACAATCAACTCTGCCGCAAGCGCCAGCGTGCCTTGCCCCGCGCCACGAAATTTCACCACGTACAGACCCTGATCATCCGCTTCAACGATGGCGGGCAGACTGCCGCCTTCCCGCAGGGGGGTCACGTAGCGAGTGGCTTCAATAGTGCGGACCATTTGATGCTTTGTCGAGTGTAGCGGCATCTAAGCAGCGTGAACGAAACCGCGGAATTGTTTTCTCCCTTTAGCCTGCGTGGCGCCACGCTTCGCAACCGCATCGTGGTCTCTCCCATGTGCGAGTATTCCAGCGAGGACGGGTTCGCAAACGATTGGCACTTGGTCCACTTAGGGTCGCGAGCCGTGGGGGGCGCGGCGCTGGTCATTTTCGAAGCTTCGGCTGTGTCCGCGGAAGGGCGCATCACTCCCGACGATCTGGGTATTTATCGCGATGAGCACGTCGTCAATCTCCGCGGGATTGTGGATTTTCTGCATTCCCAGGAAAGCTTGGCGGGCATACAGTTGGCGCACGCGGGGCGCAAGGCAAGCATGTCCCGCCCCTGGGTGGAAGAGCACTTGGCAAGCGCCGCGGAAGGTGGCTGGGCTAGCACCGTGGTGGCGCCGAGCGCTCTGCCTTTCAGCGCTGCCTATGCCAATCCTGTTGCGCTCGATGCGGCCGGAATGGAGAAGGTGAAGCGGGATTTTCAAGCTGCCGCGCAACGGGCAAAAGACGCCGGCTTCGACGTGCTGGAACTGCATGCCGCGCACGGATATTTGCTGCACCAATTTCTATCGCCGCTCTCCAACCAGCGAACGGATCAGTACGGCGGTTCGTTCGAGAATCGAGCGCGCTTCCTGTTGGAGATTTGCGCAGCCATCCGGCCTCTTTGGCAAGGGCCGCTGTTCGTTAGAATTTCAGCCACCGATTGGGTGGACGATCGCCCCAGTTGGACTCTTGACGAATCTGTCCAACTCGCGAAGTTGTTGAAGGTCGCCGGTGTCGATTTGATCGATGTTTCGTCGGGCGGCATGATTCCGGGCGTGAAAATTCCCATTGGCCCCGGTTACCAGACTTGCTTCGCCGACCGAATCCGTCATGAAGCGCAGATCCCGACCGGCGCTGTCGGCTTCATCACTGATCCCGCGCAGGCCGACCACATCATCCGCACTGGCCAGGCTGACGTGGTTCTGCTGGCGCGTGAGATGCTTCGCGACCCTTACTGGCCTTTGCACGCCGCCGCCGCGTTGAAGAAAGAAACGCGCTGGCCGCCGCAGTATTTGAGGGCGGTAAAGTAGCGAATGATGATGTCGCGCCAGCTATGCTGATTGTCAACGGGGAAGAGGTGGAAGATGCGCTGGTGCGGGAAGAGGCCGCGGCAATGCGTCCGAAATACTACGAAGCGCTGGGTGATGCCGACCCGATCGCGCTCGAAATGCAATTGCGGGAATGGTCGCGTGAGAACGTGATCGAACGGGTGCTGCTGAAGCAGGAAGCGGCGCGGCGGTCCGTCACCGTGGAAGACATGTTGGGAAGCGTGCAAGCGGCCATCGGCAGTCCTACCGCGAAAGAGGTCCAGGCTGTTTACGCCAAGGGCAAAAGCACCTTTTGGGTTCCAGAAACGGTACATGTGGCGCATGTGGTGCGCAATGTGGATGAGACGCATCCGGAAGCAGAGGCGCTGGTGGCCCTTCAGTTGGCGCAGACAGAGTTGGCTCGCGGAGTGGCGTTTAGCGCTGTTGCGGACGCGCATTCCGATTGCCCCGGCGGCGGTGGCGATTTGGGTTGGTTTCCACACGGCCACATGGTGGATGAATTCGATGCCGTAGTGTTCGGGTTGCGTGTGGGCCAGACCAGCCCCATCTTCCGGACTCCATTTGGATTTCACATCGCGCGTCTGCTGGGTAAGAAGCCGGAGGGAATTCCCGCGCTGGCCGACGTGCGCGGCCACCTGGAGAATCAGATTTTGAAGGTGCGGCAGCAGCAGGCGGTGGAGGCCTTTGTCGATAACCTGCGCGGCGCGGCAACCATCAAGCTATGAACCCATCGACGAACCCGTGCTGCGTGCCGGACCGCGCCCGTCTTGCGCAACTGGAACTTTCGCGCCGCATTTCCCACGAGCGTGCGCGTGTGACTTCCGGCTCCACTGAAGGCATGGTGGCGCTTCCCGGAGGCAAGTTTCTGATGGGCACGGATTACGAAGGCGGTTTTGCGGCCGATGGAGAAGGCCCGGTGCGAGAAGTAGTCGTCAACGCGTTCTGGATTGACCGAACTGCCGTCACCGTGACGCATTTCGGTAACTTCGTGGCTGCTACCGGCTATCGCACAGAGGCGGAAACATTCGGCTGGAGTTTCTGTTTCCGCTCGGTCGCCGCGGAGCGTGATGTGGTGGAAGCACCCTGGTGGGGCAAGGTGAATGGTGTCACCTGGCGCGACGCAGTGGGGCCCGATCACCCGGTCATCCATGTGAGTTGGAACGATGCCACGGCATATGCGGCCTGGGCGGGTAAACGGCTGCCCACGGAAACAGAGTGGGAGTATGCGGCGCGTGGCGGGCTGGAACAGAAACTCTATACGTGGGGCCATGAGTTAACGCTCGCCGGCCAGCATATGGCGAACATCTGGCAAGGTGTATTTCCGACTGAAAATACCGGCGAGGATGGATACCTGACCACGGCGCCCGCGGATTCATTTCCACCCAATGGATACGGGTTGCGCAACATGGCCGGCAACACATGGGAATGGTGCGCCGATTGGTTCGATCCGACATGGCACATCACCGCCACGCGAACGAACCCAACCGGGCCGCCCGCCGGCACGTCGCGTGTGATGCGCGGTGGAAGCTTTCTTTGTCACCACTCCTATTGCAACCGGTACCGCGTCGCCGCTCGAACGAAGAACACGGCCGAAAGCAGCGCCGAAAACATTGGCTTTCGCTGCGTTCGCGACGTGAGTTAACTTAAGTTTGATAGGTTAGAGCGCGATGGAACTATCGCGCCGCAACATCCTGACGGGCCTCGCCGCCGCCACCGCACTAGAAGCGCAGAAGAAAACGTGGAAGCCGAAGTTCGGCATTCTGGGCAACTACAGCGAAGAGAATCTGACCTTCGCGAAAGCGGAAGGCTTCAACAGCATGGGGCTTTGGGCACGGGCCCAAACCTCGCTCGATCCTGCCACGGCCAACGATGCGCTGCTTGAAAAAGTGAAAGACTCCCTGGCTCGCAACGGCTTGTATCTTTCCGTAGTCGGTTCAACCGTCAACCATATCGATTCGGACCTTGCGGCGCGGGCGCGCACCAACGAATCGTTCCGGAAGGTGATTGAAATCGCCGGAAAGTTGGGTGCTCCTTATGTGGGAACCGGCTCCGGCGCGATGTTGGGCAAATCGCTGGACGAAAATGTGGCTGAAATGGTCAGGGTGTATACGGAGCAGTATTTCCCCACATGCCAGAAATACGGAGTGAGAATTCTTTGGGAACCCTACCCTGGCTCGCCTAATGTCGCCACCGGCCCAATCGGGTTTGAAGCGCTCTTCAAGGCGTTTGGCAACTCGCCGTACGTGGGCCTGCAATACGATCCATCGCATCTGGTCTGGCAGATGATGGACCCCATTCAGACCGCACGCGATTTTGTCGACAAGATCTTCGACGTGCACTTGAAAGACACCGAAGTGTTCACGCGCGTGCTGCGCCGGTGCGGCATCAATCCGCTCGACAAAACGAAATGGTGGCGCTACCGAATTCCAGGCTTAGGGCAAATGGATTGGCCCGCATTCTTCACCGTGCTGCAGGACGCCGGCTATGCGGGCGCGATGAATATTGAGCATGAAGACGCGGTATATGGCGATCCGCAGCGCGGCGACATCTTCCATGAAGGATACAAAGTCGGTTTCCGCATGGGCTACCGCTATTTGCGACAGTATATCCCCGTTTAAACTACGCGATGAGTTGCTTGACGATATCGCCGCGTACTTCAGTCAGGCGCTCTTTTCTGCCCAGATGCATGTAGCTGAGCGCATCCTGGTTCAGACCCAACTGGTGCAGCATGGTGGTGTGAAGGTCGCGGAAGTGAACCGGATTTTCAATGGCTTTCAAGCCGATGGCATCGGTTGCGCCGTGTACGGTGCCGCCTTTGAATCCGCCACCCGCCACCCACATACTGAAGCCCGTGTTGTGATGATCGCGCCCCTTGCTACGTTCCGATTCTGGAGAGCGACCGAATTCGCCGCCCCATAGAACGATAGTCGAGTCCAGCAGGCCGCGACGCTTCAGATCTTTAATCAGTGCGGCTACGGGCTTATCGGTCCAACTCGCCATCCGCAAGTGATTCTCTTCGATATCACTGTGGGCGTCCCACTCGGCTTCGGGACCACCGCCTCCGGAAACTACAGTGATGAAGCGAACGCCTTTTTCCACCATGCGGCGGGCCAGCAGGCAGCGCCGGCCGTAATCATCGGTCGCCGGGTTGCCCACGCCATAGAGGTCGAGTGTTTCCTGCGGCTCCTTGCTGAGGTCGAACACTTCCGGCGCTTCCGTCTGCATCTTAAACGCCGTGTCATAGGCGGACATGCGGGCCGCGAACTCCGGGTCCTCGCCGTGATTGGTTTCGTTCAGCTTGTGCAGCAGATCCAAAGTCTTCTTGCGTTGATTCAGCGTGACGCCCTTCGGCAAATCTAAATTCAGAACCGGCTTGTTACCTGGCCGAAACATGGTGGGCTGATAGATGCTGGGCAGAAAGCCATTGGTGTACATGGGCACACCCGCTTCCTGCGCGCCATGCGAATCTGGCATCACCACATAAGCCGGCAGCGATTGCGCTTCCGACCCCAAGCCGTAAACAACCCAGCTACCCATGGCCGGGAAGCCCGGAATAGTGCGGCCGGTCATCATCTGATACTGCGCGGCGGAATGCACAACCATATCGCCGTGCATGGAGCGAATCACGCACAGGTCATCCGCCACTTCGGCCTGATGCGGGAACAGGTCGGATATTTCGATGCCTGATTTTCCATACTTCTTGAAAGTGCGTTTCGTGCCTAGAATGCGCGAATTCTGATTCACGTTCTGGTATTGCACGTCACCGAATTCCGCCGGCCGCTTTTGGCCGTCAAGCGTGTTGATCAGCGGCTTGGGGTCGAACGTCTCCAGGTGCGATGGCCCTCCCGCCATGAAGAGGAAGATCACTGATTTTGCGGGAGCATGGCTGGGATCGTGTGGCGCTTTCGGCGCAAGTGGATTCACTAAAGGAGTGGCACGGGCAAAATCCTGCGCCATCATCGATGCGAACGCCAGGGACCCGACACCGCAGAAACAATCCGTCAAAAAATCGCGGCGATTCTTGGCAAAGCGAATGTGTTCGGGCATGTCAGTTCACGTATAAAAAAGCGTTCAAGTTGAAGATGTCCAGAGCCAGTTCTTTCAGCGCCAATGGGTTGTCGGGGTCGGCGGAAATGAACGCCAACGCGAGCGATTTTTCCTTCGCCGTAGGAGGGCGGCCGACTGCCAAGCGCCATGCCCGATCAATGCGCGCTGGCGTGGTCTTCGCTTCGGTTCTCAGGCGTTGCGCGAAAACTTCCGCTAATTGGTTTGAAGTCGCTCCGTTGGTCATTTCGAGCGCTTGTGGAGCGTGAGTCGCCTGCTCACGGCGAGGGCACGACAACAGCGAATCCGGCGCGTCGAAAACCCCCATAAACGGTAACTGCAGGTTGCGCTTGTAAATCATATAGATGCTGCGGCGGTCGTACTCGGCTTTGTCGCGCGTGGTGACCCAATACTGCGGGCGCTTCAACATCTTCACCAGATCCTGATCAATGGGGACCATCACGCTCGGTCCGCCTGCTTTCGGGTTCAGCCGTCCGGAGATAGCGAGCATGGAATCGCGAATCTCTTCGGCTTCCAGACGGCGGCGCGAAAATTTCCAAAGCAGCGCGTTTTCAGAATCCTTCTCCATGGCCAGCGTCTCCAGCGGCGAATCGCTCGCTTGCCGATAGGTGCTGGAAAGAAGAATCATGCGCTGCAAAGGCTTCAGCTTCCACCCTCCGGCAACGAATTGGTTAGCCAGATAATCCAGCAGTTCAGGGTCTGAAGGCTTGCCGCCCATACGGCCAAAATCGTTCGGCGTGGAAACAATGCCTCGCCCGAAATGGTATTCCCATACCCGGTTCACCATCACACGAGCAGTTAGTGGGTTAGCTGGATCGGCGATCCAGCTCGCCAGTTCCAGCCGCGGCTTTTCCAGGTCCACCGGCTTTTCAGGCACACCTTCAGGCAGTAGAATACCCAGCGGCCGCGCGCCCACCTTTGCCGTGGGCTGCAGATAATCGCCATGGAAGAGCACCTCAATCGGCGTGGCATTCTTGGCGTCGTCCGACACCGTATAAACCGAGCGCAGCGGCGCGGGCAGCTTGTCTTCCAGATCGTCCAACTGCATAGCCAAGCCGTTCTTTTCGGTCTCCGGGGCGATCTTCATTTTGAGCTGCAGATCTGTAATCTGCTTCTGCACCGGTGCCGCTTTCTCTTTCCACGCTTCCTGTTCCTGCGCGGAAGCCTGCACCAGATCGTGCGGTTGGGTCTGCGCGAAGTAACCCATCA
>Ga0123338_10001219_pt1 | contig 25062 bp, 19 predicted proteins | sample grotaG_FD_89793 | JGI IMG/M metagenome (GOLD analysis project Ga0123338, IMG submission 89793) | Glacier valley bacterial and archeal communities from Borup Fiord, Nunavut, Canada, to study Microbial Dark Matter (Phase II) -... | ecosystem: Environmental > Aquatic > Freshwater > Ice > Glacier ...
ACAAGCACTATGCCTCGAAAAGGAAGATGCTGCTGGATTTACTGGGAACTTTGCCTATCACTTGGGTCGTTCCCGGTTTGCTCGAGCAGGCGATGGCGTTCGTGGGGGTGTGGCGCACCTACTCGAGCCGGGAGAACCGAAATCTCTTGTGCTCTTGAAATCCTATGTTTAATTTTGATAATATAGCGTTTGACGTAAGTTTTTTTGTCTGACGTCAGATTTTTTCTCGACAAACCCTTCTCACTCAACCCTTGGCACTCAAGGCCAGAGCAGCACCAAGTCGCCCTGTGTGACCGCCTCGAGCATGTTGGTCACGGTGAACACGCCCAGCAGCGTGTTCTCGTCGTCTACAATGGGCAGGCCGTAAACCCCGTGCTCGAGCATCTGTCGAGCGGCTTCTCTGAGCGCAATATTAGGGCGCACGGTCGCCGTGGGCGGCTTCATCACATCGCGCACCGTTTGATTTGGCAGCACGAAGCGGGCCAACTGATACAGAGGAACGTCGCTCGGTTCGGGGTGTGCCCTGGTCACGGCGGCCAGAACGTCGCGCTCAAGCAGCAGGCCCAGAAGCTTGTGCTCTGCGTCTAGCACGGGCAGCACGTGCAGGCGGGTGATGCTGAGTTTAGCAGCAGCGTCCGCTAAGGAGTCTTCGGGCCGTACGGTGATTACGTCTTTGGTCATGCTGGATTTGATTTTCATGGGATGGTCTCCTGGATTCGGTACTCGGCGGTGCTCGTTTTGTGGCGTTGCTCGAGTTCTCTAAGGTGTGGGGGTGAGAGGTAGGAAACAACGCCTCCGGCGGGTTTTTGGTCGTTGGTTTTTAGTTGGTCTGCTCTCGAGCGTTCTGGCCCAGTAGGCGGGATGGCCCGTTACGCGGATTGGCCCGTTAGGTGCCGCTTTGTCCAAGACGTGCTGAAGTTGGGCCAAGACAGACAGCGCCCAAAAACAAACCGACCAAAAACCAACTACTAATGACTCGCCGGAGGCGCTAACCTTATTGCCCATTACTCATTACTCATCGCCAATTCCTACAACCTCACTTTGGTTAACTCGAGCACCCAGCGCAGCAGGTCGCGCAGGGTGAACAGCCCCACCAGACGGCCCCCCTCGAGCACCGGAAGCGCTCCGAAGCCGCCCTCAGAAAGCAGTACCGCCGCCGGACGAACCGGAGAATCGGCCTCAATGGTGCGCGGTCCACGGGTCATCAGCGCTGCGACCTGCACGGTAGAAAGGGTGCTTTCACGGCGCTCGAGCGAAACCTCACCGTGAAACATTGGCGCGGCCCCGCGCAGGTCGCGGTCGGACACGATGCCCACCAGATGACCACCCTCGAGCACGGGCAGGTGGCGAAACCCTCCGCCGTACATCTTTTGCGCGGCCTCTAGCGCGGTGCTCTGCGGTGTGACCGTCACCGGGTTTGGGGTCATATATTCGCGGACGCGCATGGGTTCACCTTCTTGGGGTTTAAAATGCGTTCAAACTCGAGCAGCTCAATTCTGCGGATGGGTCTCGAGCGGTCCTGGCGCTCCAGGCACGCCGATTCGGGGCAAAATCCAGCGGTCTAAACCCCAATATCCCGAGGTGCGCCACGCCAGCACCAATAAGGTAGCCAGCACAAACAGCATCGGGTTGCTCGAGACGGTGCCGGCCAGCAGGTAGTTGGCGTTCATGAATCCACCAAAAAAGGCCGCAATACCCGTAAATAGACCCAGAATCAGGGCGATGCCCACCAGAATCTCGCCGTAGGTCACCAAGTAGCTCATCAGGGTAGCGTTGGGCAGGGCCACGTTTTGCAGGAACCAGGCGTAAAAGCCCTGCACGTCGGGGTGTTCGCCGCCCGTTTTGTGCAGCGCCCCGTTCAGAAAGCCGCTCACGGCGGTTCCGGCTTTAGCCCCGACCCACACGCCTGCGGGGTTGGTCAGCTTGCCCCAGCCTGCAATGAGCCATTCGTAGCCTATGTACAGGCGAATTAAAGTCCACAAGGGAGCTAGGCGAGTGTCGGCAAACAGAAAGCGGGTGATGTTCGGCTCGGGAATCTCGAGCAGGTGTGAGCGCGGGTTACGTTGGATAGGACGGGCAGTGGTCATGGTTTTCTCCTGAGAATCGGTTGGAAAGGGCCTTGTTTAACGCCCTCAGCATGGTCCGTCGGCATTACCAGGCCATTACGTCCAGCTCGAGAGCGCCCGCATCTGAGGTTCTTTCTTGTGTTGATGCCCCTGCATCCTCGAGAGCACGTCGGAGAGTACGGCCACGCCCTCGAGCTGGTGTGCGCCCTTGTTGAGCATCACGCACTCGGCCCGCGCGCTCATGGCCGCGTCGGTCATCTCGCCGCGTGAGGGCAGCCCATTTTTGACCAATCCCTCGAGCACCCCAGTGGCCCAGATAATCGGCACCGAAGCCGCTTCGCACATCCACAGCAGCTCCTCTTGCATCTCGGCCAGACGCGGAAAACCCAGCTCGAGCGCCAAATCTCCGCGCGCAATCATCACCCCGAAGGGTCCCCGACTCAGACCGCTGACCAGCAGTTCAGGCAGGTTCTGCACCGCCCGCGCGGTCTCGATTTTGGCGATGATGGGCTTATTCACCGGGTTTACCCCCCGGCGCTCGAGTTCAGTGTGCAGGCGCTCGAGGTCACTTTTGCGCTGCACGAACGAATAGCCGATGAGGTCGGCGTGAACCGCCACGAAGTCTAATACTTCCAGGTCGGCGGGGGTGAGCGGGTCTAATTTCAGCTCGAGGCCGGGAAAGTTGACCCCTTTTTCGGGCCTAAGGCGGGTTCCCTTGGTCAGGGTGTGGGTCACGCGCAGCTCGGCGCTGTTTTCGCCCACCTCATCCACCACCGCGTACAGGCGTCCATCGTCGTAAGCGACCTGCTGGCCGCGCTCCAGGGCCGCAAAGACCTCGGGGATGGGCAGGCTGGCCCACACCGAGTGACGCGTGTGTTTGGGCTGCTCGTGTTTGGGCAGCTCGAGGCCCAGGTGAAACAGGTCGCCCACCTTGAGGCGGTGGTCACTGGAGACCGCTTCCAGGCGCAATTTGGGGCCGGACAGGTCCATCAGCACCGCGCAGGGGTGATTGACCTCGAGCGCGGCCTTGCGAACCGCTTTGATGAGGGCGTTCCAGACTTTGGGCGTGTCGTGGGCGCAGTTGATGCGAACACAGTCCATTCCAGCCTCGAGCAGCCGCTCGAGCGTCTCAGGCTTTTTGAGGTGCTCCGGCGAAAGCGTGACCAGAATTCGCACGTCGCGCTCGGCTCGAGCGGGGCCAAAAAGCCGCTGGGCCTCAGCGTTCAGGCGAAGCGGCCCCACCAGGGAATTCTCGAGACTGGGCACGAGATTGGGCATGGGAACGCTACGCTCGAGTTGGCACAGCGCCTCGAGTGCGCCTAGCACCCCTTCCAAGTTAGAGCGTACCCTTCCCTCGGCGCGGCCTAGCGAGGACAGGCCCCACTTTGAGAGTTCGGTTTGCAGCTCGCGCAAATCCTGACCGCGCAGGGCCAGATAGTCGGCCAGATTGGTCAGGCGCTCCCCAACTTCGGGGCGCACCCCATCGAGATTCCAGCCCTCAGTGCGCTTTTCAGAGTCCTCGAGCACACGGTGGTAGAGGTTGCGGACCCGCTCGAGCAGGGCGGTAGGATGGTTTTTTACAGCAGTAGACGGCATATCCATTCTCCATAATCTGAATATTCAGTGCAAAGCAGCCAGCAATACTTGAGCCAGCACAATCTTGAGCAGCATCGCCAGCGGGTAAACCGTGGCGTAACCCACGGCGGGCAGCTCGGACCCGGCCCGCTCGCGGGCGAAGGCCAGCACCGCTGGTTGTGTTTGCAGCCCCGCCAGGGTTCCGGTGAGCAGGCCAAACGGAATTTTGAGCACTCGAGCGCCGATAAACAGCGTGCTCAAGGCGGCAGTGAGCGTCACGACCAAGCCCCCTAAAAAGAGTTGCAGGCCCAGCGGCGTGAAAGCGGTCTTGCCAAACGCCTCGCCCGCTCGAGTTCCAATTCCGGCCAGAAACAGCAGCAGCCCAAACTGGCGCAGGGTCAGGCCCGCGCCGTAAGGCAGGGTCCACACCACGCGCCCGGTGCGGTGCAAAAACCCCAGCAGCAGCCCCACCACCAGCGGCCCTCCGGCCAGACCGAGCTTAAACGCGCCGCCTCCCGGCAGCGGGAAAGGCAGTGCGCCGAGGGCCAGACCCAGGGCCAGACCCAAGGCGATGCTGAGCACGTTGACCTCGCTCACCGCCTGGGTGGAGTCGCCCAGATAAGCAGCCACGTCTTTAAGCTTGTCGGGCGGCCCCACCACCCGCACCCGGTCTCCCAGCTCGAGCACGGTCCCTCGTCCCGGCAGCAGGTCGGTGTCTCCCCTACCTAAGCGCGTGACCAGCACCCCCAAGCGCTGCGGCAGGGCCAGGGCCTCGAGCGTGCGGCCCGCCACCTTGCGACTTGAGACGGTGATGCGCCGGAAATCGAGTTCAGCCCGCCCCAGTTCCAAGGTGTCGGGCAGCGTCTCGCCTAATACTGCGCTGGCCCGCGCCACCTCGAGTGGCGTTCCCACCACACTGAGCACATCGCCGCGCTCGAGCCGGGTCCTGGGTCCCACCAGCGCGAGCTGCCCTGAGTGTCGGGCGCGGGTGGGAATCACCGCCAGATGCTCGGCTTGCAAAAAGGCCACCGGCTCGAGGTCGCGCCCCAGCCGGACATCTCTATGAATCAAACCCTCACTCGAGAAACCCGCTTTCTCGGCTTCCTGGCGGTAATCAATTTTCCAGAAGCGCTCGAGGGCAAAAATACCTAATAGCATCCCAATCACGCCCATCGGGTAGGCCACCGAGTAGGCCACGGTGGGCAGCTCGGCACCCGGTGCGTCTTTGAGGGTCTCGAGCACGCCCGCCAGTGCGGGGGTGTTGGTCAGGCTTCCGGCGAACAGGCCCGCCGCCAGGGGTGCCGCTAAGCCAATGGCTCGAGCCAGCAGGAAAGTCAGGCCCCCGGCCAGGACCAGCACGCCTAAAACCAGCAAGTTATCGCGCAGGCCCTGCTTCCCCAATGACCGCACGAAACCCGGACCGCTCGAGAGGGCCAGGGTGTACACGAACAGCACCAGCCCGAGTTGATACAGGATTTCAGGCAGTTTGGCCCCCGGAATAAGCGCCCCGAAGGCCAGCCCCACGAACAGCACCGCCGCCACGCCCAGCGAGAAGCCGCCGAAGTGGATTTGACCGAACAGGTAGCCCAGGCCGCAGACGACGAACAGGGTGAGCAGGGGTTGGGTTTGGAAAAGCTCGAGCATGAAGGGTCCTTTTGGGAGGGTTGGAGGGTTGGAGGCGGACAGGCCCGATAGGTGCCGCTTTGTCCAAGACGGTTGGAGAGTTGGTGGGTTGGTGGGTTAGAGAATTGGAGGGGCGTATCAGCGGGACCGGGCGAATCCCCCGAACCACAAGCGCTGCGCTATTGCGGTGGTTCCCCCTTGTTAAGGGGGAACTTAAAGACGTTGTGCTCGAGCGCCTTGTTTTGGCCTCCCTTAACAAGGCCCCCAGAGGATTGCGAAGCACGGGCGTGTGGTGAGCGGACAGGCCCGATAGGCGAGCAGGCCCGCTAGGTGCCGTTCTGCTCAAGACGTGCCGCTTTGTCCAAGACAGCGCAGCGCTACCACACGGGGGGATTCGGTCCGTTTCAGCTCGAGCGCCCCAACCTTCAAACGCCCACTTTCTCCGCTCGAGGCCCCGCCATCCGCACCGCCTCACTCACGTCTTTCTCGAACTCGAGGAAATTCTTGCGAAAACGCTCGCCCAGGTCTCGAGCAGCCCGGTCATAGGCGGCGGGGTCGGCCCAGGTCGCTCGAGGGTCGAGCACTTCGGCGGGAACGCCCGGAACGGTGGTGGGAACCTCGAAGCCGAAGGTCGGGTCCGTGCGGTACTGCACCCCCTCGAGCTGACCTCCCAGTGCGGCACTGAGCAAGGCGCGGGTGTGTCCGATGGACATGCGCTGGCCTACCCCGTATGCGCCTCCGCTCCAACCGGTGTTGACCAGCCACACTCGAGTGTCATGGTGGGCCAGTTTTTCACCCAGCAGCGCAGCGTATTTGGCCGGAGGCAGGCTCATGAAGGGCGCGCCGAAGCACGGTGAGAAGGTGGCGCTGGGTTCGGTGACGCCGCGCTCGGTTCCGGCGACCTTGGCGGTATAGCCGCTCAAAAAGTAGTACATGGCCTGCTCGGGGGTGAGGCGCGCAATGGGCGGCAGCACCCCGAAAGCGTCGGCGGTGAGCATAATCAGATTCTGTGGATGTCCGGCGCGGCTGCCCGGTTGAACGTTGGGAATGTGGCTCAGGGGGTAGGCGGCTCGAGTGTTCTCGGTCAGGCTCGAGTCGTCGAGGTCGAGTATGCGGGTGCTCGAGTCCATCACCACGTTCTCGAGCACGGTGCCGAACATCTTGGTGGTGGCGTAGATTTCGGGTTCGGACTGGGCGCTGAGCTTGATGACTTTGGCGTAGCAGCCACCCTCGAAGTTAAATATTCCGTCCTCGCTCCAGCCGTGCTCGTCGTCGCCAATCAGTTTGCGCTGTGGGTCCGCCGAGAGCGTGGTCTTACCCGTACCTGAAAGTCCGAAGAACACCGCCACATCGCCGCCCGCGCCCACGTTGGCCGAGGCGTGCATACTCAGCACCCCAAGCTGGGGCAGCAGGTAGTTGAGGTAGGTGAACACCGACTTCTTGATTTCCCCGGCGTACTGGGTTCCGCCGATGAGCACCAGCTTGCGGGTGAAGTTGAGGATGATGAAGGTCTCGCTTCGGGTGCCGTCCAGTTCCGGGTCGGCCCTGAAGTCGGGCAGTTGCAGCACCGTGAACTGCGGCTCGAAGCCCTCGAGTTCGGACCCTTTGGCCTGAATCAGCATATTGCGAATAAACAGGCTGTGCCAAGCGTGCTGAGTGAGGATTCGCACCGACAGGCGGTGTTTGGGGTCCGCTCCGGCAAAGCAGTCCTGCACGAACAAATCGTGGCCCTGTGCGTAGGCCAGCATCCGGCGGTACAGCCCCTCGAACTTCTCGCTCGAGATTTTCTGGTTGTGCTTGCCCCAGCCCACGGTGTCCCTGGAAACGTCGTCCTCGACCACAAATTTATCGTTCGCACTGCGCCCGGTGTACTGTCCGGTTCGCACCACCAGCGGCCCGTCGTGGGCAATGCGTCCCTCACCGCGCTTGACCGCTTCCTCGTAGAGTTCAGGGGTAGATAGGTTCCAGTAAACGTTGCTCAGGTCTTTGAGTCCGAGTTGCTCGAGCGCGGGGGTGGCGTGCATTTGTCCTAGGTTTTGCATGGAGTCCTCCGGGTGTGGGGGGAAAGCTCGAGGGTTGGAGGGGTGGAGGGGTGGAAAGAACGCCTCCGGCGGGTTTTTAGTAGTTGGTTCTTGGTCGGTTTGATTTTGGGCGCTCGAGAGCAAACCGACCAAGAACCAAGAACCAAGAACCAAGAACCCGCCGGAGGCGCAACACTCATCGCTACCCTCTCAAAAACTCGCCCCAACCACTTTCGACTGCCGCCTCAAATCGGCAATCACGTTCTCGAGCGCCTGCTGTTCTCCTGGCTCGAGCGGAACTTGCAGCGTTTCCTCGACCCCATGACGCCCCAGAATGCGCGGCAGGGCCACCGAGACGCCGTAGTGCTCGACGGGCGCGGTGACGGTGTAAATCTCTCTCGAGTGGGTCAGCACCGCCTCGACCAGACGGGCTACCGCAGCAGCCACCCCGAAGCTGATGGCCCCCTTGCCACGCGCGGCCCGAATGCTCGAGCGGCGCACCTCGTCGGTGACTTCCTCGCGCTCGAGGGCGTTGAACGGGATGTTGCGCTGCTGGACGTGGGTTTCGAGCGGAACCCCAGCGATGTGCACACCCGACCACGCCACCAGCGCGGCGGTGCCCTCCTCACCCAGCACATAGCCGTGAACGTGGCGCGGATGAATTTTCAGGCGGCGGGCCAGCGCAATTCTCAACTGCGCGGTCTCGAGCACCGTACCCACGCCCATCACCTTTGAGCGTCCCGCTTCACCGACCAGTTCGGCGGTGAGCGCGGTCAGGCGGTCCACCGGCTGGCTGGCCACAATCAGAATGGCGTCCGGCGCGTATTTCAGCACCTGGGGAATCACTTCTCGGAACAGGGTCTCGTTGCGCTCGAGCACCACGGCGCGGGGCTGGCTCTCGGTGACGCGCATTCCCAGCGCTAAAACCACCACCTTGGCTCCGGTCAGGCCCTCATAGACGCCGCTGTGGACCTCGAGCGGACGGGTCAGCGCGGCGGCGTCCAAGATATCGAGCGCCTGCCCAGCAGCGCGGCTGCCGTCTTTGTCAATGAGTAGAAGTTCGTCGCAACTGCCGCGCAGGGCCAGGGCATTGGCGATGGCCGAGCCGACCAATCCGGTTCCGACGATGGCGACTTTTTTACTGGCGTGCTCGAGTGCGGGGCTGAGTTCTGGGTTCATGGTGTCCTCCGGTTCGGCCTTGGAGAGCGACCGAGCTGAGGGCATCATCGGAGTGGGGCATTACCAGAGCGTTACAGGTTAAGTAACGCGAAAATTTGCTCGAGCTAAACACCCTCGAGCGCGACCAACCACGCGCATGGCTCGAGGCTTGCCGGACTAGGCCATTATCCGTATGTTCAAGTATTCCTGCCAGCCGCTAAACTCTTGCATGACCTTTGAAACCTCTTCCACCCGCGCTCAGGTCGCCCGCTTGCGCGTGACTGCGCTCGAGGCTCTGCGCCAGTATCCGTTTGAAGTGACGGCGCTGAAACTGCTCAATCACGGCTTCAATACGACTTTTGGAGTTCACACCGCTGCTGGGCAGCGCTTCGCGTTGCGGCTCAACATCCATTCAAAACGCAACTCTCAGCAGCTCAGCGCGGAAAGTGCGTGGCTCGAAGCGCTCGGGCTCGAGACGGAACTCAACTTGCCCGTGCCACAACACAACCTCGAGGGGCAGCTCAACTCCCGCGTTCACAGTCCAGACTTGAATCGTGAATTGACGGCGACGCTGTTCTCGTGGCTGCCCGGAAAAGACTTGGGTGATGACGCCACACCCGCCCAGATGCGCGAAGTGGGTCGGGCGGCGGCCACACTGCACGCGCACGCGCTCGAGTGGCGCTTCCCAGAGGGTACGACGCTGGTCAGTTTGCAGCATCCGCTGATGGATAGCCCGAACAACCTTGCGACGGACACGCCGCTTCTTGACGACGAAGCCCACAGCGTCATTCACACCGTTTTTGCTCGAGTCAGCGGCGTGCTGGGCGACCTCTTTGCGCGTGACACGCCTCGAGCGTTGCACGCAGACCTGCATAGCTGGAACCTCAAATGGGCGCGGGGCAAGCTTTACGTCTTTGATTTCGATGACAGCGGCATTGGCGTGCCGATGCAGGATTTGGCCATCGCCGCGTACTACCTGCGCCCAGACGAAGCGCTCGAGGCGGCGCTGCTCGAGGGGTATCAGAGTGTTACAGCGCTGCCGATTTATTCGAGCGCCGAGTACGAAGCCATCGTTGCAGGTCGCAATCTGGTTTTACTCAACGACTTGCTGGTCAATACCAATGCTGAGTTGCGAGCGTTGCTGCCGCGCTACGTGCCAAACACCGTCACCAAGCTGCGCCACTATCTCGAGACGGGCCTTTTCAAACACGATGTGACCGGGTTAGTCCCTGCCCGTTGAATATTGGCGTTGATTCGCGGTTGCGCTACTCGAGCCAGCCACGGTTTCAAGGAAAATGGCTGACTCGAGCCTTGCGCGCCCAGCCGCAATTCAGGCACTCACTGGGTATGGTCAGACCGAGAACGTGCAGCGGGCGCTCGAGGAGGGCTTCAACGCACACATCGTCAAACCGCTCGAGCAGCACTCCAGTTTGCCGCACCCACCAAGCCTGCGTCTGCCCCCAGCTCGGCTAAAACCATTTCCGGTCCACCGTCTAAATATTTTCGCACCCTCTCGAGGAACCCTGGCGCAAGTCCAAGCCCTCCGCCCAACACCACCCGCTCGAGGCAGAGCAATTGATGGGCGTCCCAGAGCTTGTCCGCAAGGAGCCGAGCGGTGCGCTCGAGCAGAATTTGTGCGTCCTGGTCCTCAAATACCCGCTCGAGTAGCTCCCGCGTATCGGTCCAGCCACGCTTCACAGCGTATCGGTCCAGCGCCGCGCCCGAGGCCACGAACTCGAGCGGGGTTCCATCCTCGAGCCGGGTAAAGCCCAGTTCCGCACCCTCGAGCAGGCGTCCCTCGAGCACCAGACCCGCGCCGACACCGGTGGACACCGTGACAAACATCATCCGGCTCGAGCCAACCCCCGCGCCAAAACGAAATTCCCCCCAGGCGGCAGCGTCGGCATCGTTGAGCACCGTGCTCGGCTTTCCGGTGGCCTGCTCGAGCAAAGTCTTCAAATCCACGTCGGTCCACGGCAAGGTTTGCTGATTGGGCGCGGTGATTCTACCGTGGTTCACATGGCCCGTTGCCGCGACAGCAAGGTGTGTAACCTGCTCGAGCCAGTTTTCAGACAGCTTGAGCAAGGTCTGAACGATGCTTTGCGGGCTTCGGTCCTCGGGTGTAAGAATTTGGCGGCGCTCGAGAACCTGCTCTCCGCTCACCATCGCAGCCGCCAGCTTGGTTCCTCCCAGGTCAAAGGCCAGCACTGGAGCGTGGCTAGTCATCCTTCACCTCGAGCGGGAAAACCCCGGTGAACAGCCGGGGCCACGCCAGACTTGAACCGTTCCACTCGAGTTTCAGGTTTGGATAGTACGGAGCAAAGTGTTTAGTCCACAGCTCGAGCGCAATCGGTTTGATGCGGAGTTCGATTTCGGATTCTGCCCGTGCTAACAAGTCACCCAAATCAAAAATACTGGGCCGCTCGAGTGCGTTCCAGACCTGCAAACGGACCTCACTTTGATAAATCCAGTCGTCTGTTAACCTCGAGAACAGAGCCTCCGCTCGAGCGCGTGCGTTACGACCCTCTAGCCCGCACACCGCTGTGGCTATCGCGCTGCCCAGCGTGTTTCCGGCGGTGTTCCAGGCCGCGTATGCTAAAAGAGTGTGTAGCGGCGCATTCTCGAGCAGCTTCATCAGCCGCACTTCTGCGCCGTTGGGATAAGCAACGTCGGCTAGGGCCGTGTTTTCACCGCGCTCGAGCGACTCAGAAATCTGCCCTGCAAACCCTGGCAAAAACCGTGCCGAGGTATCCACCGTTTCAAAATCGGGCTGAGTCTGGCCCTGACGCGTGGCCGGAGCATTGACGAACAGCGTAAAGGCTTGACCGCTCGAGACCTCCTCACAGCCGCAAGCCCGCAGGTGGGCGCTCACCAATTCGCCCAGCGGTCGGTCCTCGTACAGGGTCGTTGCCGCCTGAGACAGGCTCGAGGGGTAGACCACCTTCACCGGAACGCGCCTATCCTGCACACGCTCGTCTCGCAAGATGGCTCGAGCGAGCAGGCAAGCCGAAACCTCGTCTGCACCGGGATAAATCTCGGCGCGGTTCCACAGCCTCAGAGCGTCTATTCTGGCCTCGAGCCGACGGCGGTCCAGCGCGGCCAGTCCGTAGGGCGTGGTGTCGTCCAGCGTGAGGTGCAGCCGCTCGAGCACGCCATTTTTCAGCAGCTCGAGTGTGGCGTGGTGCAGCCGATGATTGCGCTCCCGCGTCCCCAACCAATTCTCGAGAATATCGGCTGGAACAGCGTTTATAGCCTGCTTGAGTTTGGTCTGCCCCCCCGCCCCATCTCTTTCCCTATCCACCCTATCCGTCCACTCCGAAACGACGCGGAGCCGCGCTCCCCACTCGCCAAAATACGGTTTCTCCTCGAGCGGGTCGTCGTCCGAACCCACCCGCACAATCACGCCGTGCGCCAGGATGTGCAGCTTGGGATTCAGGGCTTTGAGTTCCTTCAAAACCTCGAGCCGGGAAAGCGCGTCCTCGAGCGAATCCGAGACCCGGCGGGCCGGAATCAGACCTCCCAGACACAACATCTCCAGGCTAACAATCAGCGCGTCTGCTTTGGGTGCGTGCTCGAGCAGCCATTCCCGTATTTTTTGAGTATTGCCGGGTTGGTTGAGCTGGTTTAAATGCTCGAGCGGCGGAGAAAGCAGCGTGACCCCAGCGACTCGGGCGAGTTGGTGAGGTAGCTCGAGGGTGGGGGGACGGGTGTCGCAGGGTAGGAGGAGAATGTTCATATGACTGGTTTAAAGTCCAAACCCCATAATGTTTTCCACTTCATTTGCATCTAGATACTTACGTCTTTCAAGCTCAGTTGCCAACTGCTCTATCTTTGACCAACTTCTTCTAATAATTTTTCTAGATACTTTTTCTGATTTACTTCTAATCTTTATTTTTTCTATACTTGAATTACAAAAACTATTAAGTATTTTATCAACTAATTTATAGTCAGATTCTGCATGAAAATGCTGTGGAATCATTCCATTTGATGCCAAGTTGTGACAAATGCCACCAGCGAGCGATATGGCAACCTGAGCGCATACCCATCTTTTCAAGAGTCTGACTTGTCCCTTTTCTTCATCCGTCAGCCTTGTCCAGCCAATTCTACGGCGCTTATTCTCAACACTACTTAGAGAATTGAGTTCTTCTTGAATATGATTTCCCAACTCACAATGAGTTTTTCCACCTGAACCACCTTCTTCTCGAATTGTCACGTACGCGAGAATGTTTTTTGTTGTATGACGCATGTATATCTGAAGTATTACATGTCCACACTCATGATAAGCTTTCAAAGTATCATCATATGTGTAACCACTTTGGCCATCTACTCTAATTCGGACTATTTCTGACATTTTACCCCAAATCTATTTGTAACTTGCTCGAGCGCCGTCATCCCTTCACCGCCCCATCCAGACCGCGCATGAAGTAGCGCTGAGCAGCCAGAAAAACCACCAGCACCGGAAGCATCATAATCATGGCCCCCGCTGCCACATTGAAGGGGTCGTAGTTGAACTGGCCCTTGAGCTTGAGCACCGCCACCGCCAGCGGGTGCAAATCTTCGTTGGTAATCAGGGCCAGACTGGGCCAGAAATAGTCGTTCCAGCTTCCCACCAAGGTAAAGATGGCCAGCGCGGTGATAGACGGCACCGAGAGCGGCAGCATTACGCGCCACCAGATTTGCAACTCGGTCGCGCCGTCAATGCGGGCCGCCTCGAGCAGGGTTTCGGGAATGCTCAGGTAAGCGCCACGCATCACAAAGATGCCGAACGCCGTAGACAGCAGCGGCAGCACCACCCCGGCGTAGGTCCCCAGAATGCCCAGATTCTTGAGCGTGATGACGTTGACGATAAAACTGGTTTCGCTGGGCAGCACCAGCGTGGACAGAATGAGCGCGAAGATGAAGTTGCGAAAGGGAAAGTTCAGCCGCGCCAGCGGGTAGGCCGCCAGGGTGGCCACCAGCAGGGTTCCCAGTACGGTGCAGCTCGAGATGACCACGCTGTTGACGATGTATTTTCCCAGACCAAACTTTTGATAGATGTCCAAGAAGTTATTGAAGGTCAGGTGGCGCGGAAACAGGCTCGAGGGGAAATCGTAGATGCTGGTTCCACTGGCCACGGTCTTGTCGGTGAGCGAAATCGCCAGAGTCCACAGAAAAGGAAACACCGCGAACACCAAAATCAGACCGAGCACAACGTAGGTCCAAACCACGCCCAACGTGCTCACCACTCGAGCACGCGACACGGTGCGAACCTGGCGTGGACGCTCAAAGGCGGTCATAAGCGGAGTCCTCTAAACGCCTCAAGTCTCGAGATATGAGGGTTTTCCCCACCCCCCCCTGTCTTGGTCTGAACGGCACCTTCCGGGCCAGACCGCCTCCCCTGCCCCTCTGCTCCCCTGCACCCCACGCTCGAGCGAGAAAAGCAATCCCCAACCCTCGAGCGCTCATTTCCCCTCCCGGTAATTCTCTCGAGTGAGTCTGAAGTTCAGCCCAGAGAGCAGAAAGCCCACCAGGGCCACGCCCATGCCCGCCGCCGAAGCCTGTCCGTAGTCAAAGCTCTGAAACGCCTTGCTGTACACGTAAAACAGCGCAGTGTAGGTGCTGTTGACCGGACCTCCCCCGGTGAACACCATGATTTCTTGCAGCACCCGCAGGGCCGCCAGGGTGGAAAGCAGCGAACACACCAGCAGGGTGGGCCGCATCAGTGGAACCGTGATGCGCCAAAATATTTGCGCTCTCGAGGCCCCATCCAGGCGCGCCGCTTCCTCGAGTTCGCTCGAGATGGATTGCAGCCCCGCCAGGTAGAGCACCATGTAGTAACCGAATCCCTGCCAGAACGTGACCAGCATGATGGCCCACAGCGCGGTGTTCTCGTTGATGAGCCAGCTAAAGGCACTCGAGCGCTGAAGAAGGCCCACCGACGTGAGCATGGCGTTGATGAGTCCATCCTTGGCGTAAACCCACTCCCACATCACCGCCGCCAGCGAAATGCTGGTAATCACCGGAATGTAATACCCAGCGCGGAAAAAGGCGATTCCAGCAAGCTTTTGGTTGACCAAAACCGCCACCGAGAGCGAGGCTATCTGCAACACTGGAACCACCAGCAAATACTTGAGCGAATTGAGAATTCCGGTTTGATACAGCGGGTCGGAAAACACCACCCGAAAGTTCTCGAGGCCGTTCCAGACCGGGGGTCTTCCGGCCCCCAGCTCGAGCGCGGTGTACTTGGAAAAGCTGAGGTACACACTATATAACACCGGATATAGCGTAAAAATGCCCATCAGCAGCAGGGCGGGAAACAGCATGGCGTAGGCGGTGAGGTAGGTGCGGGTTCGGTTCATTTTGGGCACTCGAGGGACATCAGAAACTGAATCAACCACAGCGCGGCTTAACTGTAAAAAGCAAACGTCGAACCCCGAGAGCGTTCCAGGCGTTCGACGTTTGCACCCGCTCGAGGCTGCGTTTGCTCGAGAAAAGGCGGGTCCAACTCGACCTCTCCTCGAGCGCAGTCCCTATTTGGCGTTGTCGTTCCAGAACGTCACCGCGTCGGTGAGCGCTTGCTGGGCGGTCTTCTTGCCCAGAAAAGCCGCTTCGATATTGTCATTGAAGTTCTTGTATACCGCGTCGGTGTTCTTGGGGGCAGCAAATCCGGGATTGATGAGCTTGCCCGTCCCCGCTACCTTGCTGGTGGCGATGGCGATGGGGTCGGTGGACCCGGTAGCCTTGAGCGAGGGGTCGCGCTCAGCCCCTTTGGTGGTGGGCACGATGGGCACCACCTTGGCAAACTTGACCTGATTGGTGTTGTTGCTCATGAACAGGGCAAACAGCGCGGCCTCCTTGGGGTGCTTGCTGGCTCTGGGAATAACCAGGCTAAAGGCCCCGCCAGTCTGCACTTTAGCCTTGCCCAGCGGCGCGCCCACCACCTTGGTCTTGCTGTAGATATCGGCGTTGGAATCCTTGACTCGAGTCAGCGACTGCGGCCCCCCGACCATGAAGGTGGCCTTGCCCTGGCTGTAGAGTTCGTTGGTGAGCTGAAAGGCTTCCTTACGTAACAGGTCCTGCGGAATGACGTCGGCCTTCATCAGGTCTATGTACTTTTGCAGCACCGCTGCGTGCGCGGTGCTGTTAAACACCGCCTTACCCCCTTGAGTGATGGGCAGGCCGTCCAGATAAAACCAGTTCAGGAAAGAGGCCCCGTTGGGGTCCTTGATCGGGGGCAGCCAGCCGTAACTTCCGGTCTTGGCCTTGACCGTCTTGCTGGCTTCAATCAGGTCATCTAAGGTCTTTATCTTGCTGACGCTGACCCCCGCTTTACGCAGCAGTTCGGCGTTGTACATCATCACGCCCTGGTCCACATAGCCGTACCAGGGGTAGCCGTAGAACTTGCCGTCTATCTTGAAGATGTCGAGCACGTTGGGCCAATACATCTTGTTCAGCGTGGCCAGCGGGGTCAGGTCAGTGATGGGAACCAGCAGGTTGGCCTGCACCGCCGCCGCCGTGGAGTCGTTCCAGAAGTTGACCACATCGGGGGCCTGCCCCAGCGCGATGGTGGCCTGAAAATCGCGCTCGATGGTGGCCCCTTTGTCCTGCCACTTGACCGTGATGCTGGGGTTTGCCTTCTCGAAGTCCGAAATCACACCCTTGATAAAGTCGTCGAACTTGGGGCTGAGATACCAGCTCCAGAATTCAATCTCGGTTTTCTGCTGGGCGACGGCACTCGAGGCGAGCAGGGCAAGGCTGACGAATACGAGCTTCTTGAGCATGGTGTTTCCTCCGGGGGGTGGGAGTGAGAGGGTGAGAGGGTGAGAGGGTTGGAGGGTGAGAGGGTTGGAGGGTGAGAGGGTTGGAGGGTGAGAGGGTTGGAGGGTAGAAAGAACGCCTCCGGCGGGTCTTTAGTAATTGGTTCTTGGTCAGTTTGTGGTTGAACGTCGAGTGCAGACCAACCAATAACCAATAACCAATAACCCGCGAGATGGCCCGATAGGTGCCGCTTATCTCAAGATAGCCGGAGGCGCAAAACTCATTGCTTATAACTCATAACCCATAACCCATAACTAAACATTCCTGTCCGCCACCGCCGCCGCCGTCTGGGCGATAAAGTGGCTCGAGCGTTCTCCGCGTAGGGCTAAAAGCGTGTAAAGCACATCTAAAACCAGCAACTGGCCCATCTTGGCCGATATGGAGCCTCCACTGAGCGGGTTTTCACTCACCGACGTCACCAGAACCCCGTCTGCGAGCAGCGCCAGCGGACTCCGAGCGCGGCGGGTGAGCGCCACGGTCCTGGCCCCCGCCTGCCCCGCTCGCTCGAGGGCCTTGACCGTATCCAGGGTAGTTCCCGAGTGGCTGATTCCGAAGGCCACCACACCCCGGTCCAGGGTGGAGGCCACCATCGCGGCCAGATGAGGGTCGGTGTGCGCTCTGGCCTGAAAGCCCAGACGCACGAACTTGTAAGCAAAATCTTGCGCGGTGACGCCGGAAGCGCCTACGCCAAAAAACTCCACCTGCCGGACCTCGAGCAGCCAAGTCAAAACCTGCTCGAGCGCGGCGGGATTGATGAGCTTTACGGTGTCCTCGAGCGTGGTTTTGGCGTGGTGACTGAGGTACTCGAGCGCCTCGAAGGCGGTTTTGGGCTGCTCGGTGGGGGCCAGACTGAGCGGGCTGACCGCCAGCTCGAAGGCCAGCGAGAGCTTGAAATCCTGAAACCCCGCAAAGCCCAGGTCGCGGCAAAAGCGAATCACACTGGCCTCGGACGCACCCGAACCCTCGGCCAGCTCGGAAACGGTTTGCACCATCACCTGTTCTGGGTTGATTAGGGCGTAGTCGGCAATTTTACGCAGGGCCGGGGTCAGGTCCGGCCCCGCACTTCGCAGGGTGGCCAGAGCGCTAGCCCGCATGATTTTCTCCCGATAACTCGAGGGCGCTCAACTTGAGTGCAGGGTTCTGATTCAGGCCCTCAAGCGCCTGTACATAACGGGCGGTCAGGTGCTCGAGCCGGGTGAGCGCCGACCCGATGGTGACGGCAAACGCACCGCACTCGAGCGCCCTTCTGGCGTCCTCGGGGCTGTGAATCCGCCCTTCTGCAATGGTGGGCACGCCCCGGCTCGAGAGTTGAGTCACCAGCTCGAGGTCTGGGCCGCCTTGTTGTGGCGAGTAGGGCGTGTAGCCCGAAAGCGTGGTTCCCACCCAATCCGCGCCGCACTGGAAGGCGTGAAGTCCCTCCTCGAGCGTGGAGACATCGGCCATCGCCCGCTTTCCGGTGGCGTGAATGGCCTCGAGCATGGCCCCAACCTCGAGCGGACGGCTTCTCAGGGTGGCGTCAAAAGCGATGATGTCGGCCCCCGCGTGCGCCAGAGCGTGAATATCCTCGAGTTCGGGGGTGATATAAACTTCGGTTCCGGGCAAATCGCGCTTGATGAGTCCAATGATGGGCAGTGTGGTGTGTGGGCGCACCGCCTTCAGGTCGCGCAAACCCTCGAGCCGCAACCCCACCGCACCGCCAATTTCCACCGCTCGAGCCAGGGCAGCCACCAGCTCAGGACGATCCAGAGGGCCACCCCGCACCGGCTGGCAGGACGCGATGAGGCCGCCCTGCAAAGCTTTGAATTGTGGTGTCGAGGTATTCACACGCACATCCTTGTAGTTTTATTTCTTAGGAAATGTTACGCCTGAAATTTTATTTTGTCAAATCGAGGTCAGGGGTGTAGTGTCTGGGAAGGGTGTAGCTCGAGTTTGCGGGGTGGCGTCCGTTCGGCCTGGAGAGACCCCCCTTCTCTCGAGCGCGTCTTGGACAGAGCGGCACGTCTTGAGCAGAACGGCGTCTTGGCGAAAACGGCACCTAGCGGGAATCAAAGCACCTACCGGGCCTGCTCGCCTATCGGGCCTGTCCGCTTCACTCTCGAGAGTATCCCGTGCTGTCTTGGGCAAAGCGGCACCCCGTGGGGCCTGCCCGCTTCGCAAACCTTCGGGAGCCTACAAAGCAGGGGGGAACTCAAGACTGTGCCACTCGAGCTTTTCAAGTACACCCCTGCGGGTAGGGGGTCTTGCGTGAATACGCAAGGGGGGGTCCTTCCCGCTCGAACTAAACCCACATTCCCGAGTTGCACCCAAGAATAACACTGCCCCACTCGCCCGCCTAACCTGCGTGTATATTGAACTGCACTCCACCCATTCATCGCCCATCTACCGCACTTTTCCCCCTTCACATCTGCTCGAGGTCCTCACCACATGACCCATCTGACCGCTCAACAACGCCGTCAATCCCTGTCGCGCTGGTGCGATGTGCTCGAGTCCTGGCGCGTCCGTTCCGAGGTTGCGCTACAAAGCTGGACCCTCACTCGAGCGGGTTTTCCCGCCGTTCCGCTTGCGCTGGGCGCAGCCTGGACGCCTACCCCAGACGACCTTCCGGTGTTGCTCGAGTTTGTAGGCACGCTCGAGCACCCGCTCGAGGAGGCGTGGCTGGAGCTGGATTTGGGCGGCGAGGGCGATGTGAAGGTATTTCTCGAGGGGCGTGAGGTGGCTTCAGGGGGCCTAAACCCCTATCACCGACTTTTCCGGCTGGGCAGCGTGACGGTGGGCCAGACGCTCGAGGTGAGGGCCGAGGTGGTGGCGCGAAACTTTTTTGGTCGGCCCAATCCGGCCCCCGCCGTCAGTGTGGCGAGGATGGTGGTACTGGAAAAAGACCTGCTGGATTTGGTTTTAGACCTGCGGGTGGCGCTCGAGGTGGTGGCAGAACTCGAGGGACCTCAAAATGATGGGTCTAAAACTAACGGGTCTAAAAACGAGGGTCACGACGCGGTTCCACATCTGCTGGGGATGGCCGAAGAAGCCATTGACTTGCTCGAGTGGCCCAGCGACACCCTGGCGGTTCTGGGGCGTGGGCGCGACGCGCTGGGGGAGTGGTACGCCGCAGGTATCTGGCGCTTACCGGAATTTCCGCCTGCCCAGCCACTGACGAAGCGCGCCAGGGACAGTGTGGACCGCGCTCGAGCGCACCTGAAGGTCGAACTCGAGCGCCTGAAAGTGCGCTATCCCGCTCGAGGCCACCTCTCTGTGAATGGACACGCCCACATTGACCTGGGCTGGCTGTGGCCGGTTCATGAAACCCGGCGCAAAATCGTGCGAACCTTTCGCAGCGTGCTCGAGCTGATGGGTGAAAACCCAGACTTCACCTTCAACCAGTCGTCCGCGCAAGCCTATGCGTGGCTCGAGGAGGACGACCCGGAACTGTTTGCTCGGGTCCGGGAAAAAGTGCTCGAGGGCCGCATCGAAACCGTAGGCGGAACTTGGGTGGAACCCGATGGTCAGATGCCGAGTGGTGAATCCTGGGCGCGGCAGTTTCTGTATGGGCAGCGCTATTTTGAGCAGAAATTCGGGCAGCGCTCGAGTGTTTTATGGCTGCCAGACACTTTTGGCTACGCCCCGGCCCTGCCCCAGATTTTAAAAGGGGCGGGCATCTCCGGCTTTTTTACCACCAAGCTGAGCTGGAACGAGACCAACCGCTTTCCACACGATTTATTCGCCTGGGAAGGTCTGGACGGCACTCGAGTGACCGCGCACATGTTTTCCAACCCCGGAGGCAGCAGCGAGGGAACCGGGGCCTACAACGGCGAGTTCAAGCCCAGAGACTTGAGTGGGGTTTGGCAGAACTACCGGGGCAAAAACCTGCGGGTGTGGGGTGAACAGACCCCCTCGAGCCTGTTTACTTACGGCTACGGCGACGGTGGGGGTGGCCCCTCGAGAGAACACCTCGAGCGCTTCGAGCGCCTGCGCGACTATCCCGCCATGCCACGCCTCGAGCACAGCCGGGTGGACCATTTTTTTGCGGGGCTTCCCAGCCAGAATTTACCAGTCTGGCGCGGAGAACTCTACCTCGAGCTGCACCGCGCCACCCTGACCTCGCAGGGGCGCATCAAAAAACTGAACCGCGCAGCCGAACACCGCCTCGTGGAGGCCGAAACCCTGGCTAGCCTGAACTGGCTTCGGGGCGCGGAGTACCCGGCTGGGGTCCTCGAGCGGGCCTGGAAAACCGTGTTGCTCAACCAGTTTCACGACATCCTGCCGGGGTCCAGCATCGCCGAGGTCTACGCCGTGGCGGTGCCGGAACTCGAGGGCGTGCTTGGGGACGCTCAAAACCTCGTGGCAGGGGTCGGCAGGGGCGCGGAGGGTTGGACCGTCTTCAACGCTGCGCTTGGCTCGAGGCCGCTGTGGACCGTTCTTCCCGGCGCTCAGGCTCCGATTCTGAATCTGGAGGGTCAATCGCTGCCGACCCAGCAGGTCGAGGGCGGCGTGCTGGTTTTTGAGGGCGGACCCTTTGTGCCACAACTGGGTGGCTCGAGATTGATGCCTGGAGAACCGAACACGCCCGCCCCACACAGCGCGGGTGAAGGCGCTGTGACGCTCGAGCAAACCGAAGGGTCTTGGGTGCTGGACAATGGCCGTGTTCGGGTGGAAATCGGGGCGGACGGAACGATTGGGCGGATGTACGACCTCAAAGCCGCTCGAGACCTTTTCAAAGGTCGGGGCAACCGTTTGGTGGCTTACCCAGACCTGCCTCGAGATTGGGAAGCCTGGGACACGACGACCAGCAGCGCTCAGGGTGGTGAGGAGCTGCTCGAGGTTCACAGCATCGAAATCCTCGAGACCGGGCCACTGCGCGCCGCCGTAAAGGTCACGCGCAAATGGCGCTCGAGCACGGTGGTACAAACCTACCGCCTGGGGCTGAATTCGGCTCGAGTGGACTTGGAGACCCATCTGGACTGGCACGAACGACGGACCCTGCTGCGGGCGCTGTTTCCACTGCACATCCATGCGCCCTACGCCAGCTTCGAGACCGCTTTCGGAGCCGTGACCCGGCCTACCCACCGCAATACCTCGTGGGATATGGCCCGCTTCGAGGTGTGTGGACACCGCTGGGCCGACCTCTCCGAGTCTGGGTACGGCGTGGCGCTGCTCAACAACGGCAAATACGGCCACGAGGTGCTGGGAAACACCCTGGCCCTGAGCCTAGTGCGCGGCCCGATGTTTCCCGACCCACGGGCCGACGAGGGCGAACACCACTTCACTTATTCGCTCTATCCACACGTAGGGGACGCGGCGCAGGGTGGGGTGGCGCTCGAGGCCCTGGACCTGAACAGTCCGCTCATGGTCCTGCCCGGAGCGCTCGAGAATCCACTCGAGGGATTTGCGCTAACGGGTTTGCCGCTGATGCTCTCAGCCCTGAAGAAAGCCGAGGATTCGGACGCGCTGATTCTGCGAATGTTCGAGACCTACGGCGCTCGAGGGCGGGTTGAGTTCAAGATTCCGGGCGTCCGTAGTGTGTTCCGGGTCAATCTGCTCGAGGACCTTGCAGAGAGGGTTATGCTCGAGGGGAACATCTTTTCACTCGAGGTGAGACCTTTTGAGATTGTTTCTTTGCGGCTCGAGTTTGAGCGCTGAGGGTCACTCTTATACAGAAGTAAAATGATTCGCACGCTTTTGGCGAATCATTTGCGAGCGGACGCGAGTGACTTGGACTTCGGAATTATGCAGATTGGAAGCTCTGCGTAACGCAGTGAAGCATAGCTGGAAATCAGCTTAATTCCGTATTGGACCCAATTCCTCGAGCCACCATAAAGGGTGGGAGAGTGGGGTTCCTTGCAGAGGTTCAGCGTTTTGCGCGCGACCGGGCTGAGGGCACTCGAGGGTGCTCTCGAGGGTTTCGCTTGGGTGTCTCTCGAGAATGCGGGGTGGCGTTCATTCCGCCTGGAACGACCCCCCTTCTTGTGAGCGTTCCACTGTCTTGGGCAAAGCGGCACCCCGTGGGGCCTGCCCGCGTCTTGGGCAAAGCGGCACTGTCTTGTTCTCAACGGCACCTATCGGGCCAGACCGCCTACCGGGCCTCGCCGCCCCGTAGGGCCTGCCCGCTCTCGAGAATATCCCCCTACCTTGCAGGGGGGAACTAAAGACTGTTTTACTCGAGCTTTTCAAGTACCCACCTATGCAATAGGGGTCTTGCGTGACTACGAAAGGGGGTCCTGCCAGTTCGCTCGAGAACGCCCCACATTCCTACGTTTCACCCTCATCCTCACCACCTTGACAAAACCCTTACATTGCCTTAAACTTTGCCACAACTTACTTAGTTCTTCACAAAAATTAAGATTCAGGGGTGCTTGTGTCTACACACAGTCAAGTTCTGGCCCTCATTCGTTCCCATTCCCCCATCTCGCAATCCGACATTCGCGTGGCTACGGGTCTCAGCGGTTCTGCGGTGTCTGGAACGGTTAAACGGGCTATGAACCTGGGGCTGGTGCAGGAAGTGGGCCTCAATCAGAAATCTATGGGCCGACCCCACTCCATGCTCAGCCTCAACGCGGGCTACGGGCACGCCATCGGGGTTCAGCTCAACTCGAACCACAACCAGATGGTGCTCACCAACCTGTGGGGCGAAGTGGTGCTCAGCGAGGAGATGCACCTGAGCAGTTTCGAGCCAAGCGATGTGGTGGAGGCGATTGCAGACTTTGCCCAGCGCATTACGGCCAAGCCGGGTTTGGTCGAGCGTTTGGTGGGCATCGGCATTGGACTTTCCGGCATCGTGGACCCCAAAACTGGGGTGTGTCTGGACTCCACCACCCTGCTCAAGTGGCACAACGTGCCCATCGCACAACTCGTCGAGGCGCGCACCGGGCTGCCCACCACCATTGAAAACGATGCCAACGCGCTGGCCCTGGCCGAGCTGTGTTTCGGAACCCACCGCCCTCACGAGTCTTTTGTGATGGTCACGCTCGGCAACGGCATCGGTGCGGGTCTCATTCTCGAGGGTCGGGTCCACCGGGGACGCAATGGTCTGGCCGGGGAAATTGGTCACACCCGCGTCACTTCCCAAGACGGCTTTCCCTGCCACTGCGGCAAAAACGGCTGCCTGGAGGCGGTGGCTTCTCGAGCTACCCTGGTGCGCCGGGTGGCCGAGGTGACGGGTCAATGGGTCACGGTGGACGGACTCAAAGCGGCGGCGGCTTCGGGAGGTGCGGCCTGCGCGCAGGTGCTCGAGGGTGCGGGCCAGATACTGGGCGCGGCTCTGGCCAATCTGGCCACCACCTTCGACCCAGACGCGGTGTATCTGGCCTTTGACCCCGACCTGGACATTCCCGAACTGATTCATGCCGCGCGGGATAGCTTCGCCGCCAACCTACTACCCATTCTGCGCTCCCGTCCCGAACTCCGCATCTTGATTGACTCCGGCACCATGTGGGCGCGCGGGGCTTCGAGCATCGCTATCGAGCGATTTTTTGAGGCCACCGCTCTTGAACTCGCTTCTATCGCCTTTCCCATAGGAGGTTTTCAGACCCAACCCCTGCTGCACTCCTAGACCACCCGCTCAACCACTCGTCGCCTCGTTTACCTCGTTCGCCCTACTCGCCCGCACAAGGAGTTCACCATGAAACGCACCCTGCTCACCGCCGCCCTCACCGCCGGATTCCTGGCCACCGCCCAAGTTCAGGCCCAAAAAGGCACCCTGACCATCGAGAGCTGGCGCAACGACGACCTCAAGACCTGGAACAACATTTTAATTCCAGCCTTCGAGAAGCTGCACCCCGACATCAAGGTCACGTTTTCGCCCAGCGCGCCCACCGACTACAACGCGCTGCTGCAAACCAAGCTCAAGGGTGGCAGTGCCGGAGACATCATCGCCTGTCGCCCCTTTGACAACAGCCTCGAGCTGTACAAGGCCAAGTATCTGGCCTCCTTAAACGACCTCGCGGGCCTGAAGAACTTCAGCACCGTGGCCAAGACTGCCTGGAGCACCGACGACGGCAAGACCACCTTCTGCGTGCCCACCGCTGCGGTGATTCACGGCTTTTTATACAACAAGGGCATCTTTGCCGAACTGGGCTTGAGCGTGCCCAAAACCGAGGCGCAGTTTCTGGATACCCTGAAAAAAATCAAGGCTAACGGCAAATACGCGCCGCTGGTCATCGGCACTAAAGACCAGTGGGAGTCGGCCACCATGGGCTTTCAGAACATCGGCCCGACCCTGTGGGGCGCGGAGAAAGGGCGCACCGGCCTAATTGCCGGCACCGCCCAGTACAACAAGGGCGGCTTCCTGGCGGCCTTTCAAGCCCTGGCGCGCTGGCAGCCTTACCTGGTCGGCGGCTATCAGGCGCTGGCCTACCCGGATTCGCAAAACTACTTCGGGCAGGGGCGCGGGGCCATCTATCCGGCGGGGTCCTGGGACATCGCCACCTTCCGGGGCATGAATCCCAAGCTCGAGCTGGGAGCTTTTCAGCCCTACACCTTCCCCGGCAAAAAATGCACCATCAGCGACCACCCCGACATCGGCTTCGGCCTCAACGCGGCGAGTCCCAACAAGGAAGCCGCTCGAGTGTTCCTCGACTGGCTGGCCACCGACCAGTTCGCTGAACTCTACGCCAACGAACTGCCCGGTTTTTTCCCCCTGGCCAACGTGAACTACACCCTCAAAGACCCGGTGGCGCAGCAGTTCGTGTCCTGGCGCAAAAACTGCGACAAGACTTTCCGCTCGAGCTACCAGATTCTGTCGCGCAACTCGAACCCCAACAACGAAAACGACCTATGGAACGCCTCGGCCCAGGTGCTGAGCGGCACGATGACCCCGCAGCAGGCCGGAG
>Ga0123338_10001221_pt1 | contig 25046 bp, 23 predicted proteins | sample grotaG_FD_89793 | JGI IMG/M metagenome (GOLD analysis project Ga0123338, IMG submission 89793) | Glacier valley bacterial and archeal communities from Borup Fiord, Nunavut, Canada, to study Microbial Dark Matter (Phase II) -... | ecosystem: Environmental > Aquatic > Freshwater > Ice > Glacier ...
AGTCCTTCGATCGCAACAGGCGCACCTGATTTTGGACCTCGTTCTCCAGCGCCGAGTCGAGCGTGCCCTCGAGCGCGGCGTAGACGGCGTGCTTGACCGCGGCCTGGACGAGCGGCGGTCCGGCGGCCAGGCGACGGGCGAGGTTGGCGGTGAATGCCTCGGCCTCGACGGAGGCGACGCGATAATTGACGAGCCCGAGGCGCACGGCGTCGTCGGCTTCGACCATGTCGCCGAGAAACATCAGCTCGAGCGCCTTGGCCACCCCGACCAGGCGCGGCAAGGTGAAGGTGCCGCCACCGTCGGGCATGAGGCCGCGCTTGACGAAGACCTCGCCAAACCGGGTCCGCTCGGTGCCAACCCGGAGGTCACACGCGAGGGCGAGATCACAGCCATAGCCGACGGCTGGCCCGTCGACGAGCGCGACCACGGGCTTCGGCACCGCCCGCACCGCGCGGATCATGCCGTGGAAGTAGGTCCGCAGATGGTGCTCGGCGTTCTCGAACCCGCCTGCGTTGGCGGCGGCGGCTTTGAGGTCGAGACCCGAACAGAAATTGCCGTTCTTGCCAGTGAGCACCACACAGCGAATGGCCGCGTCCGTGGTCGCACCCTCGAGGCCGGCGATGATCTCGGCGTTGACCTCGTCGGTGAGGCCGTTCTTGGACTGGGGGCGATCGAGGGTGATGACGCGAACGCCGTCGCTGTCGGAGATGGTGACGTCAGTGGACATCTGCGGAGAATACACCGCGATGACTGGCCGGTCAGCTTGGTTATTCGCCTGGATCGCCAGGTGGAACAGGTCGCAGCGCGACCTTTTTCTGGACGACTTCGTGGGCCAGCTTCACGTCGAGATAGGTGGTGAAATGGTCCGGCGCACGGACCTCGACGCGGTGAGCGCCGCTCGTGAGTAGGAGCTTGTGGCCATTGAGCTCGCGCGTGGAGCCGACCAAGGTCTCGTCGACGTAGACGCGGGCATTGGGTGTGGCGCAGTCGAGGATGAGCGCCGAATCCAGCTTCACTGTCGGTGGCGCCGTGGCGCAGCCGGCCAGCAACAAGACCAGCAACGAGACCCGTGCCGGTCGCATCAGCCTGGTGGCGGCTCAGGCGGAATGGGCGCGGCCGGTACGCCGGTGCCGAGGAGTCGCACGGCGAGCACCCCGTCGCTGGCGAGCTGGATGCTGAGCTTGGGGCCGCTCGGGTTGGCACCGAGACGCTCGAGGCCCGACTTGACCTGAGCGACGGCGATCTGGGTGCGCACCAGGAGCTCGGCCTCGCCCTGGGCGATGCGCCGTGGCTCGACGCCGCTGACCCCCGGCAACGTGCCGAGGCCGCGGACCAACGTCTGATAGTCCGCCCACACGAGCAGGTTGGAGAGCCGGACGGTGACGCCGCGGAGCGCGCTGGCCGACACGAAGCGGGCGGCGAGGTTGGGCTGCAAGGTGGCTGCACCGTCGAGAATGCCTTCGCGGGCGGCGCGGGCGACGGCACGGGCGACATCGGCATCGTAGGCATCGCGCTCGAGCTCGGCGACGCCGGCTTCTTTGCCGTCGGGATCGACGAGGCTCAGGCGAATCTTGGCGTGCGCCGACAGCTTGTCGCTGCCGCGGATGAGCCCAGAAGGCGTCACCTCGACGACAGCGACGAGAGCGCCCTGCGCCAGCGAAGCCTTGATCATGGCCGGGCTGCAATCACCGCCGGGCACCAGCTCGACATTGCGCGACTTCAAGATCTCGGCGAGTGCCTGCAGGGTGGCGTCGACGACCGGCTGGCCGCTCTGGCTGGCTGGCTGCGGTATGAGCGACTGTTTGTCGCCGCTCGACGGCGTCTCGGCGACGGGCTTGCCGCCCAGCTTGGCGCAGGCCAGCGCCCGCAGTGCCGTCGGTGGACGGTTGAGCACCGGCGCCGACAGATCGCGCGACAGCTTGGCCATGGCGACTTGCGCCGAGATGCGCAGCTCGAAGAGACCGTTCTCCTCGGTCTCGGTGAGGACGCGATAGTTGACGAGGTAAGTGCGAGCGCGCGGGTAAATGCGCAGCGTCAGATCGGAGTTGCGGGCGACGAGCTGGTCGGGATCGAGGAGGCTCGCCGCCGCTTGAGCGACGGCTTGGCGCGCAGCTTCGTCGAGCGCGCGCTCTTTGGCGCGCACGCGATCACCACCGACCACCGAGACCTGACCGAGCGCCTCGAAAGACGGCTCGTCAGCCGAAGCGACACCGCAAAGCAAGAGCGCAGCGATGATGATTCTCATGGGCGTTCCTCGTGCTCGTCGACGGCGGCAGCATCGGGGTTTTTGCTGGTCTTGTTGACGGCGGGTGCAGGTGCATCGACAGCGGGCACCGGCAGGCTGAGCGTCAGCTGCACCGAGCCGTCGCTGCCATAAGAGATGTCGCGGGCCTCGGCGGCGTCGACCAGACGCTCTTTGGCGGCGGTCCCGAGGTGCGGGCGCAGCGTGCCGAGCGCGGCGGCCAGCTTCTTCTTGGCGCGATCCCGAGCCGACCGCTCGGCCTTGACGCGGGCGATATCTGCTGACGGTGCGCGCAAATCGGCCGCGGCCACGCCACGCGCCGACAGCTTGCCGGCGTCGAGCGTCGCACCGGACTCCCCGACGGCAGCCGCCGCCGCAAACACGATCCAAGCTACTCCCACTCGATGGTCCCAGGCGGCTTCGAGGTCACGTCGTAGACCACGCGATTGATGCCGCGCACTTCGTTGATCACCCGTCGAGAAATCACCCCGAGGATCTCGTAGGGCACCTGCACCCAGTCGGCAGTCATGCCGTCTTTCGATGTCACCGCGCGCACGCACAGCGCATCGGCATAGGTGCGCTCGTCGCCCATCACACCGACGGACTTGACCGGCAACAGCACGCCGAACGACTGCCACACCGAGGCATACTCCGACCAGCCGCGCATTTCCTCGTCGATGATGGCATCGGCGGCGCGCAAGACGTCGCAGCGCTCTTTGGTCACCTCGCCCAGCACGCGCACCGCGAGGCCCGGGCCGGGAAACGGCTGCCGCCACAACACATGATGCGGCAGGCCGAGAGCCGCGCCGAGCGCCCGCACTTCGTCTTTGAAGAGCTCGCGCAGTGGCTCGACCAGCGACAGCGCCATGCGCTCGGGCAAACCACCGACGTTGTGATGGCTCTTGATCGTCGCTGACGGCCCCTTGTGCGAGACGCTCTCGATGACGTCGGGGTAGAGCGTCCCCTGCGCCAAGAAGCGGACGCCCTGGATGCGCTTGGCCTCTTCTTCGAAGACCGTGATGAACTCGCGCCCGATGATCTTGCGCTTCTTCTCGGGGTCGGTCACGCCCGCCAGCGCGTCGAGAAAGCGCTTCTCGGCGTCGACGACATGGAGGTCGGCATGGAACGCGCCGGCAAACAGATCTTCGACGCCCTTGCGCTCGCCTTTGCGGAGCAGGCCATTGTCGACGAAGATGCAGGTCAGCCTATCGCCGATGGCATTCAGGATGAGCTTGGCAGCGACGGAGGAATCGACCCCGCCGGACAGACCGCAGATGACGCGGCCGCTGTCGCCGACCTGGGCGCGGACCTTGGCCACGGCTTCTTCGGCAAACGAGGTCATGGTCCAGCTCGGCGCGAGGCCAGCGACGCGGAACAGGAAATTGGCGATGAGCTCGCCGCCGCGCGGCGTGTGGACGACCTCGGGGTGGAACTGCACGCCGTAGATCTTGCGTGCGGCATGCATGACCGCCGCGGCGGGCGCGTTGTCGGTCTCGCCGATGAGCTCGAATCCCGACGGCAGCCGCTCGATGCGGTCACCGTGCGACATCCAGACCTGGAATTTCTCGCCGGCGGAGAAGCCGTGGAACAAAGGCGACTGGGCGCCGAGCGCGGTGACGGCGACCTCGGCACGGCCGTACTCACGCTTGTCGGCAGCCTTGACCTCGCCGCCCAGCAGCTTGGCGGTGAGCTGGACGCCGTAACAGATGCCGAGGATGGGGATGCCGAGGTCGAACAGCGCCGCGTCGCACAGCGGCGCATTCGGCTCGTAACAGGACGACGGGCCACCCGACAGGATGATGGCCGATGGGTTCAAGGCCTTGATCTTGCCAATGGCAAGATCAAACGGATGAACCTCGGAATACACCGACAGCTCGCGTACCCGACGGGCGATGAGCTGGGTGTACTGCGCACCGAAATCCAGGATGAGGACGACCTGGCGCGACATCAGGACTCCACGCGGTAGTTGGGGGCTTCCTTGGTGATGATGACGTCGTGCACGTGGCTCTCGCGCAGGCCCGCCGAGGTGATGCGGACGAAGGTCGATTTTTCGCGGAGCTGGGCGATGGTGCCGCAGCCAGTGTAGCCCATGGCCGCCTTGATGCCACCGACGAGCTGGTAGAGCGATTGCGACAGCGGGCCTTTGTACGGGACGCGGCCTTCGATGCCTTCCGGGACGAGCTTTTGTTTGTCGGATTCGCTCGCGGTGAGGTGGCCCTGGAAGTAGCGGTCGCGGGAGCCAGCTTGCATGGCGCCGAGCGAGCCCATGCCGCGGTAGAGCTTGTAGCTGCGGCCGCCATAGAGAATAATTTCGCCCGGCGCTTCGTCGGTGCCGGCGAAGAGCGAGCCGATCATGACCACATGGGCGCCGGCGGCGAGCGCCTTGGCCACGTCGCCGGAATACTTGACGCCACCGTCGGCGACGATGGGGCGGCCGAGCTTGAGAGCGGCCTTGGCGCACTCGGCGATGGCGGTGATCTGCGGCACGCCGACGCCAGCGACGACGCGGGTGGTGCAGATGGAGCCGGGGCCGATGCCGACCTTGACGCAATTGGCGCCCGCCTCGACGAGGGCCGTATAGCCGTCGGCGGTGGCGACGTTGCCGGCGATGATCTGCAGATCGGGAAAAGTCGATCGGAGGGCGCGGACGGCGTCGAGGACGCCGAGGCTGTGTCCGTGGGCGGTGTCGACGACGACCACGTCGCAGCCGGCATTGATGAGAGCCTGCACACGCGCTTCTTTGTCGTCGCCGACGCCGACGGCAGCACCAACGCGAAGCCGGCCGCGCTCGTCCTTGGCCGCTTGCGGATGCGACTCGGCCTTCATGATGTCTTTGATGGTGATGAGCCCGCGCATGCGGCCCTGTCCGTCGACGACGACCAGACGCTCGATGCGGTGCTGGTGCAAAAGATCTTTGGCGGCGTCGACGGAGACGCCCTCCGTGACGGTGATGAGCTCCTTGGTCATGACCTCGGAGACTTTTTGGCTGAGGTTGCGCTCGAAGCGGACGTCGCGGTTGGTGAGGATGCCGATGGGCTTGCCGTTGGACACGACGGGCAAGCCGGAGATGCCGTACTGGCGCATGGTCTCCATGGCCGCATCGAGGCGCTGGTCGGGGTCGATGACGACGGGGTCGAAGACCATGCCGCTCTCGGCCTTTTTGACCTTGTGGACCTCGCGGGCCTGCTCCTCGATGGTGAGGTTTTTGTGGATGACGCCGAGGCCGCCTTCGCGGGCCATGCAGATGGCCGTCGCGGCCTCGGTGACGGTGTCCATCGCCGACGACACGATGGGCATCTGCAGCGTGATGCGCTCGGTCAATCGGGTGGAGACGTCACAGTCGCGTGGTAGGACCGCGCTGGGACCGGGCACGAGGAGGACGTCGTCGAATGTGAGGGCTTCGGGGAGATCGTCTGCCAGCATCGTGGCGCAAGCCTAGTCGCTGGCGGCCGCCAGCGCAATGACGACCAATGACGGCGCGTAGGCCTATTGGCGGGAGCTCACGATCGAAAACATCGCGCCCTGGGGGTCGAGACAGTTCGCCGTCCACATCGGCCCAGGCACCTCATGCGGCCCGGCGATGACCTGGCCGCCGGCGTCTTTGATGCGGGCGATGGCGGCGCCGATCGCGTCGACATTGGTGTAGTAGCCCCAGCACGGCGGCATCGACTTCTCCATCCGCGTCATCATGCCGCCGAAATCCATGCCGCCGTCGACGCCAAAGAGCTGGTAGTTGCCCATCTCGCCCATCGGCATGGCGGCGCGTTTTTGCCAGCCGAAGAGCGTCGCGTAGAACGGGAAGATGGTCTCGCCGTTCTCGGCGTAGAGCTCGCTCCAGCCCAGCGTGCCAGGCGTGCCGGGCTTTGGCCGCTCGGGGTTTTCCGTCGACGAGGGCTTCATGATGATGAAGCCGGCGCCCTGGGGATCGGAGACCATCGCCATCCGTCCCACGGTGGGAACATCGTGCGGCGCCTTGTTGACCTTGCCGCCGGCCTTCTCGAGCTCGGCGGCGGTCTGGTCGACGTCGTCGACGGAGATGTAGCCGACCCAGAAAGGCTTGCTGCCCGCGGGCATGTCGGGCGGCATGGTCATGAGGCCCGCGACGCCGGTCTCGCCGACCTTGCCGAGCAGGTAGCGAAAGCTCGGGTTGCCGTAGTCGGCGATCTTCCAGCCCATGACCGCGTGATAAAACTTGGCCGCTGCGTCGAGATCGCTGGTCACGAGCTCGTACCAGACGAACGTTCCGAGGTGGTTGGACATAGGGTTTCTCCTTGGCGTCGAATTTGACAACATAGGTTGATATCAACATAATCAATTGATGTCAAAGCCGGACCGCGTCCCGTACGTCACCACGATCCGCGTCCGGGACACCTGTTTGTGCCTCCACGTGCAGCGGGCGGCGCGGGCGCTCGCTCGGCGCTTCGATATCGCGCTTCGCCCACTCGATCTGACCAGTGGACAGTTCTCCATGCTCAACACGATGAACCGTCCCAAACCGGCGGGGATGGCTCAGGTCTCGTCGCTGTTGCAGATGGATCGCACCACGTTGACGGCAGCGCTCAAGCCTCTGCAGCGCCGTAGATTGGTCAAGGTCTCGGTCAACCCCGACGACGCGCGCAGTCGTCTCTTGTCGCTGACCGACAAGGGCCATGCCGTCTTGGCCCGCGCAGTGCCGGTCTGGGTGAAGACGCACGCCGAGCTCGACGGCCTGTTGCCCGAGCGCGACCCGAACCGATTGCGGCGCGAGCTCGACGCGATGTGCTGATTGTTGGTGCTCGGCTTACTTTCGGCAGGTTGGTTTCTGCTTCAGCGACGGAATCTTGCCGAGCTCGGCGTCCATGTCTTTGCAGCGACCAGCAGCACCGAGGGTTTGCGCCAGGTGATAGCGGACCGAGTGCGCGCCGGGCTCTTTGGCCAGCGCTGCACGGAAGGCGGCCTCGGCTTCCTTGAGCTTGCCTGCGTCCCGGAGGGCCAGGCCCAGATCGGCGAGGCGGGACGGTGTCGGCGATAGGTCTTTGGCCTTGGTCAGCGCGACGACCGCAGCGTCGGGTTTGCCGCGTTTGCGCTCGGCCCGTCCGAGGCTCCACCAGGCGGTGGCGTCGCTGGGCGCGAGTAACGTTGCAGCGCCGAAAGCCGCCGCCGCTTCTTCGAGCTTGCCGACGTCGTCGAGACAGATGCCGAGATTGAGATGGGCGCTGGCATCTTTGGGCGCCACTTTGACGGCTTGCGCAGCCGAGGCCGCCGCCGCCGGGAGCTGCTTGCAGAGCCGCTCAGCGACGGAGCGATTGACCCAGCCATCAGCGTTGCCGGGCTCGAGGCGGGTGAACGTGACGAAGGCCTGCGGCGCCTGCGGGCAATGTTTCTGCGCCAGCTCTGCCAGCCCAAGATTGTACCAAGCCTCGCCGAGGTCGGCTTTGTCGGTGGTGGCGCGGCTGAGCTCGCGGGAAGCCTCCGGCCACCGCTTGGCCTCGACGAGCAACGCGCCGAGCTCGCCGCGGACCTCGGCCAGTTTACCGTCGAGGGCAAGCGCGGCGCGGAACGATTTTTCGGCGTCTGCGCTCTCGCCGAGCTTTTGGTGCGCTGCGCCGGCCAGATAGATCGGGCGTGGATCGCGCGGTGACTTTTTCTGCGCTTCCAAGAACAGCGGCAAGGCGGCGCGCGGATTGTTGGCTTCGAGCTTGCGCACGCCTTCGTCGACGAGCGGATTGGCAAGAGGACCTGCCGTCGCAATGGACGCAATGCAGACGAGCGGGAATGCCAGGAGCCACGGCGCTTGTTTGGCCATGCGCAACACGCTATCACGTCAAGTGAGCCGAGCGCTGAGCGAGCCAAAGGCGAGCTGTGCGCGGAAGGCTCACGTGCAACAATAGCCCTCATGCTAGAGCCCGTGCTGATCGTGTTTGCGACACCGGTGGCCATCGTCGGCATCGTCAGTTATTTTCGCTTTCGCACACGGCAGTTGTTGGCGCCCAAGTCCGCGGGCGACTCCAAAGAGCTCGAGGCCATGCGCGCCGAACGCAAGCAACTCGAAGCGCGGGTGCAGAACCTCGAGTCGATCGTCTGCTCGGTCGACTTCGAGCTCAATGCGCGGCTCAACCGGCTGGCGGCGGCGCAGTCACTGTCACAGAGTATTGTCCGTGGGTTGCCGTCGCCTGAGTCCCATGCGCCGACCATGGCCACGCCGCAGCCGGTTTTGGGACCGGGAGTGAAAGTGGCGCGCCGCTTTCTCATCGAGCGCGAGCTCGGCCGCGGCGGCATGGGGACGGTCTTTCTGGCCAAAGACGAGCAGCTCGGTGAGCGGGTGGCATTGAAAGTCGTGCACACCATGGGCGCGGTCGATCCCGGCGAGGCCGCCGAACGGTTTCGCCGCGAGGTGTCGGCGGCGCGCAAGATCACCCATCCCAACGTGATCCGCATCCACGATCTCGTCGAGGACGGCGCGCAGCTCTATCTGTCGATGGAGTATGTCGAGGGCATGACGCTGTCGACCTATCTCGGCCGCACCGGCGCCATGCGCGTCGACGAAGCACGGCACTTACTAGGTCAGATTTGCGACGGTCTCTCGGCGGCCCACCTGGCCGGCGTGGTGCATCGCGATCTGAAGCCAGGCAACGTGCTTCTCGACACACAAAAGCGCGTGAAGCTCATCGACTTTGGTCTGGCCAAGGCGACCTTCATGGCCGGCATGACGGCCACCGGTCTCATCGTCGGCACGCCGGAATACATGGCGCCCGAGCAGGTCCGCGGCCTGCCGACCGATCCGCGCACCGACGTCTACGCCGTCGGTGCCATGGCCTACCACCTCTTGACTGGCCGGCCACCCTTCAGCGGCGAAACACCCATCGCCATCGGCTTCGCCCACGTCACCGAAGTGCCCCGCCGACCCAGCGTGCTACGCCCCGAAATCCCCGTCGAGCTCGACGTGGCCATCATGAGCGCGCTCGAGAAAGATCCCCACAAGCGCCCAGCCGACGCGGTCGAGTTAAAACGCGTGCTTTTGGCCTAGCCGAGGCTGGCCAGCAGTGCGGTTTTGAGCTCGGTGACTCGCTCATCGGTGAGCTTGCCGCCGTGGGTTTCTCGGACGTAGAAGACGTCGCCGACGCGGTGGCCTTCGGTGGCGACCTTGGAGAGGTGGATGTCGAGGCCCAGCTCGGACAGGGTGCGGGTGATCTGGTAGAGGACGCCCAGGCGATCTTGGGTGTAGACGTCGACGACGCTGAACTCCTTCGAGATATCGTTGTCGACTTCGATCTCGGTGGCCACGCGGGGGACGACGCGCTCGGGCAGCGACGAGCGTTCGCGGCGCTCTTCGATGAGGGCGCCGATGTCTTTGCCGCGCAGGACGGCGACCAGATCTTCTTCGACGCGCTGCCAGCGTTTGGCGTCGGTGATGGGGCGGCCGTAGCGATCGCGGGTGACGAAGACGTCGACCGCCTCGACGGTGGTCTCGGTGCGGCGGGTGGTGATCGAGGCCGCCCAGACATCGATGCGGTTGGCGAGTAGCACGCCGGCCACCTTGGCCAGAAGGCCAGGTGCGTCGTCGCAGATGACCGACAGCTCGCTCATCGAGCGACGCAGTCGATGCACCGTCTCGACAGCGACAGGGCCGCGGCGGCGACGGGACAGCTCGACATGACGCGCGATCTGGCGCGGTGAGGTCAGCGCGATGTAGCGATCGGGGATGCCGCTGAACCACGCGGCCAGCGACGCAGGCGTCTCACCGAGCAGCTCGGCGACGCGATCTTTGCGCTGGCCGATGAGCGCGCGCGGATCGGCGGCGTCGAGCTCACCGTCGATCTTGGGCGCCTTGGTCAGATAGCCGAGCGTGCGGCTGTAGAGCTCGCCGAGGAGCTGTTCTTTCCAGGCCGACAGATTGCCCGGGGCGACCATCGACAGGTCGGCGACGGTCAGTAGATACAGCTGACGCAGGGTTTCCTCGTCGCGCAGCTCGTCGGCGAGGTTGGCGATCATCGCCTCGTCGTTGAGATCGCGGCGCTGGGACAGATGCGACATCAATAGATGCTTGCGCACCAAGAACTCGGTCTCGGCGGCGTCTTCCGGGCCGAGACCCAGCCGACCAGCGACGGCGACACTGATGCGCGCACCGGTCTCGGAGTGGCCTTTGCCGAGGGGCTTGCCCACATCGTGCAGCAAGGTGCCGAGATAGAGCGGCGCTTTGTGACGGACGGCGCGGCCCGCCTCCGACGGCAGCGGCAGCTCGTCCTTCAGCTCGCCACGCAACAACGACTTGAGGCGGGCCACGGCGTAGAGCTGGTGCTGGTCGACGGTGTAGACGTGATAGAGGTCGTGCTGGACGCGCGCGGTGCACGGCGCGAATTCGGGCAGCACCGCGTTGAGCACGCCGAGATCGTGGGCCTCTTCGAGGAGCGATGGCGACGCTTTGTCGCGCTCGTCGACGAGAAGTCGCAAGAACTGCCGGCCGGCCTCGGCGTCTTCCGAGAGGCGCGTACCGATGGTAGCGGTCACCTCGGCGATAGTGTCGGCGGTGGCGCGGGCAAGCGGCGCGTTTTGATCCAGCGAGACGACAAAGGCGCGCACCAGCTCACTCGGCCGGGCGGACAACGCGGCTACATCCGAGATCACCAAGCGACCGTCAGCGACGGCAAAGACCGCGTCGACCGGCCGCGGCACCGAGCGTCGCGGCTTCTCTTGGCGGCAACGCTCGAGCAGGCCGCCCGTTTCCCGACGCACCACCTTGGCGTGCAGAAAATAGCGCTGCATCAACGCCTCGACGGCCGGGGCCACCGCGGGCTCGACACCTGGTGCCGCCGGCTGGACCCAGCTGGCCGCCAGCCTCGGCGCGACGGCTTCCTGGATCTCGAAGGTGAGCCGGTCGGCCTTGCGGCGCGCGTGCAGATGCACGGCGGTGCGCAGCGTCAGCGAAAACCGTCGCGCTTCGACGAGCGCGTCGGCGGCGCGTGCGGTCAAGACGCCGCCTTGCACCAGATCGCCAAAATCGGCCGCGCCATGACGCGCCCGTCCTGCCCAGAGCCCAGCCAACAGATCGCGCGAGCCGCCTTCGCCGTTCTTCAGATTGGGCTCGAGGAGAAACACGGTGTCGCCGAACCGGCGATGTCGCTCCTGGCGCTCTTCCTCGAGTCGGCGCAGGAAGACATTGACGTCGCCGAGGCTGCGGACGGCGTCCTTGCGCAGCTTCTTCCAGGGACCTTCGACGCCGGTGAGGACGCGTAGGTCGAGAAGCGCGGTGCAGGCGGTGAGATCATCGCGGGCGAGGTCGGCCACTTCCTCGGCGGAGCGGACGGCGTGGCCGACGTCGAGCTTGAGATCCCACAGCGGATAGAGCACTTCTTCGGCAAAGGCCCTGGCGCGTGGGCTGGTGCGATCACGCTCAGCGACGACAAACCACACGTCGAGATCGCTGGCGGGACACAGCTCGGCGCGACCGTATCCGCCGACGGCGACGAGCGACACCCCGAGGCCCGGATGGGTCGTTTCGGCGGCGAGCACCAGGGCGCGCACCACGTCGTCGACGGCATCGGTCCAGCGACGAGAGGTTACATCACCTGACACACCGGCCAGGTGGGCGGCGGCTACGTCTTGGCGGGCCTGATCCAGGCTTTCGCGCAGGCTCGCCGCACGATCGGCCCGCGGCAAGGCGGAAAGGTCTACAGCCACTTCATACTCCCAACAGACGCACCGCCAACGGCCAGCCTTTGTAGACCCCGAGAACGAGCGAGAATGCGCCGGCTGCACCGACGAGCCACACCTGCGCCCGCGGCGTCTGCAGAAAACGCCCGAGGACCGCGCCGCCAAGGCCGGCACAGACTGCCATACCGGCCGTCGCACCGACGCCGAACCAGGCCAGAAACCAGACGGCGACCGCAGCACTGGGGGCGGCGGCGACACCCACCACCGTCAGCGCACCCGAACCGGCCAGACCGTGCAACAGGCCCACCAGCAGCGGTTGCCGCGCCAGCGTGTAACGACCGATGTGCAGATGGTCCGACGGGCCGGCATGCAAGTGACGCCCGTCGCCGTGGCCGTGTGGGAAAGCGGGGCCCGTGCGCCCAGCGACGATGGCGCGCCGAACTGCGCGGGCGCCGAGAAACAGCAAGGTCACGGCCACCACCAGCTCGAACAGATCGTCGACGCGATCCGGCATCCGCGCCCGCAGCCAGGCCAGCACCCCAGCGACGACGAACAGCGACATCATGTGTCCGCAACCCCAGAACACGCCGAGGAGAGCCGCCCGACCGCGCTTCGAGCCCATTCTGAGCTCGTCTGCCACCAGTGTCGACACCGCGGCCAAATGGTCCGGCTCGACGGCGTGGCGCATCCCGAGGACGAGGGCGAACAAGCCGCCAGTCACGAGTGGCCACATGGAGGCGGAAGCTATCATGTTCTGTCCGCTAGGCACGCAGGCATCGAAGTCGATGTCATTCGATCCGTTCAGCGTTGACACGAACCATTTCAATCGGAAAAATCGGGGCATGGCTGAAATCGAGATTGGCCCGCTGACCGACCGTTTTAGTGACGACGAGATCGCGGAGATCGCGCGCAAGATGGAAAAATCGGGCGCGCCGTCGCTGCCGCGCACCGACGAGTCGCAGGCGGCCTACGTCGCCGACGATCTCGACGACGACGCGCTCACCGAGTTCATGGACCGGCTCGACGCCCATGACCTCGCCGCCGACGTCTATCTGCCGGTGGAGTTCGATGGCGTCATCGAGATCGCCAACTTTCGTGTGGCGTCGTTGCCGGCGCTGATCGACGTCCTCGACGAAGTGCGAGACGAGCTCGACCTCGCCGACGAAGAAGATGACGACGACGAAGACGGCGACGATGATGACGAAGACGACAACGACGCCACCACCGCCGAGCTGCGGGTCATCTGGCGCCACATCTACGACGGCGCAGTGGCCGCCACCGAGCGCAAGCTCCCGCTGCACGTCAAGTCGTAGTACCGTGGAAAGCCTGACGTGGAGACGACCATGACCGAGCGCGAACGCGTCGCCGAATATATCCAGCGGTTCTCGGAGCTCATCGGCGTGCCGATCGAGCCCCTCGACGCCGATGGCTACACCCAGGTCGCCCGCGGCTCGGCCACCGTCGGCATCAACGTGATGGAAAAGAAGGGCTTCATCATGTTCCTGGCCCCGATCATGGACGTCCCGGCCGGCGACTCCTCCAAGCTCTATCGCCAGTTGCTCGAGCTCAACTATCTCGAGACCGAGGATGGCGCCTTCGCCGTCGATCGCAGCACCAACAAGATCTATCTACGCGCGCTGCGCTCACTCGACTCGTTCGACTTCGACGAGTTCGTCGACATGCTCGACACCATCGCCCGCGTCGCTGACGAGTGGGACGACAAGCTGAAAGCCGAGTTCGCCGGCTAGTCTGGGTCTTTGGCCGGTAGCGCCAGCTGCGGCTTTCCCGACAGGCGTTTCTGGTGCGAATCTTCGCCGTGCAGGCGCACTTTGACCTCGACGTTGCCGAAGACGGCTGAGCCGACGATGCGGACCAAGGGACGATCAGGGTCAGCGACGGTCGATTGACCGTGGTGCTCGAAGTTGGCGAAGACGGCGGTGCCGTCACATTCGACGGCGAGCTCGGGCGGCACGATGATTTCGAGATTGCCGAAGACCGCGCGGACTCTGAGCTCGGTGGTGCCAGGCCCGAGCTTGGCCTCACGTAGATCGAGCTCGGCATTGCCGAAGATGGCCGTCACGCCGAGCTCGTTGGGCACGGTCCAGATGCCACGGCGTTCGATATTGGAAAACAGCGCGCGCAACCGTTTGCGCGGCTGAGCCGGCGCGAGCGAAACTTCGGCGCGAACGGCTAACGTCGACGGTGGCGGCGCCACATCGGTGACCAGCCCGTCGAGCGTAGCCACGTCGGTGGCAGCGTGCGCGCGCTCGAGGCGGGCCTCGAACTCGGCCACGTCGACGAGGTCGTTGGCATAGGCGTCGCTGAGCACGCGGATCACCTCTTCACGACGATCACGCAGGGCGACGAGGGCGGGTTTGTCACTCATGGTCAGTGCTCGCTGCGGCCATGACCTCGTCGAGCTTGGCCAACAACTGACGGTTGTGATCGTCACGATGCGGATACGCCGCCAGATTTCCGGCGTAGCGCGGCGCCTTGTACAAGAAGGCCGCGATGCGATCTTCGTCGAGCTTGGTGTGATATTCGCCCCAGCCGAGCTTCTCGAGATAGAGCGCATTGAGCGTCTGCTCGAACTGGCCTTCCAGCGGCACCGACAACATGGGCTTCGCCAGCTGCACCGCTTCGCCCATCAGCGAAAATCCGCCACCGGCCAACACCGCACGCGCACTCGCCAAGTCGTCGACGAAGCCTTGCTCGGAGAAGCCTTTCAAGGTCACGTTGCCGCGCACCTCGTCGGCGATGACTTCACCCGGCTTGCCTTTCAACAGGCCGTAGACCAAAAAGCGTCCCGGCAGCCGCTCCAGAGTCGGCAACAGCGCCGAGAACGAATCCGACGTCTGATACACGAGCACGTGATCGCGCACCGTGGGCTTTGCGGCCAGGATCTCGTCGCGAAGGATCGGCGGGTGCAGCGACGTCCGCTTCTTACGAATGGGCGGGAAGAAAAACGTGGTGATGAGGTAGTGGTCGCAGCGCGGCAGCTTGGTCTTCACCACCGTCTTGGCCATGCGGAAGCTGGAGCGTAGCGCGTCCGGAATTTCGAGCTGATCATGCTCGCAACGGTTGATGATCTGCATGTTGTCGATGCTGATGACCGGCAGGTCGTAGCGCTTGGCGTAATAATAGGCGAACGATTCGAAGTCGCTGACCACCAGCTGGGGCCGGAACGACTCGGCGATCTTGGTGAACGTCTCGAAGTTTTCGGTGAAGGCCGGGACCTTCTTCAGAAAGTCCCAGAACGTCCGGCCGCGGCGCACGCGGTTGTCGCGGTAGATCATCGACAGGCCGGCGATCTCGTGCACCTTCACCGACGGGAAACGGCGCTGTAGGAAAGCATGGGCCCGGCCGGAGACGACGATCTCGATCTCGTGCCCTGCCGCCAACAGATGCCGCAACACGGTGGCCGACCGGGTGGCATGGCCCATCCCCTCGCCCACGACTCCGTACAGAATCCGCATCAGGGGAATATCGCCCGGACGCGAAGAAACTGCTACGGCCAAGCCGCCAGCACCGCCGCCGCCCGGACCCCGACGGCGCGGAGCAAAAATCGTCGAGTCGTCGCACTCACGACCACGATCTCGATCGCCAGATAGCCCACTGGCCGCGTCTCTGGCCCCAGCCGTTCGGCCCACTCGACCAGCGCCACCCCGTCGACGGGCGACAGCTGATCTTCGAGGCCCGCCTCACGGATTTCGTCGTCGCTGGCCAGCCGATAGAGGTCGAGATGATAGAGCGTGACGCGACCGGGATGCTGATGGCACAGCGCGTAGGTCGGGCTCTGCACCCGACGGTCCTCGGGCACGCCCAGCCCACGCGCGACACCCTGGGCAAAGGCGGTCTTGCCAGCGCCGAGCGGACCAGACAAAAGGACCACATCGCCGGCCGAAAGCACGCCGCCCAGCCGCTCGCCGAGCGCGAAAGACGCCTCGGCCGACTCGGTCATACGCTCCATATCCTTGCCATAGCACGACCGTGTAAGCTCCGGCCATGCTGCACCTTCTTGCCGCTCTCGCCGTCGCTGGCTCACTGCGCGTGCCGGCCCCGCTGTCGGCGCGCAATGCCAGCTATCAGCTCGACGCCCAGCTCGACCCAGCCCAGAAACAGCTCACCGGCACCGGCCGCCTGCACTGGCGCAACACCCAGTCGGGCCCGGCCACCGAGCTGGTCTTTCATCTATATATGAACGCGTTCAAAAATGAGAAGTCGGCGTTCTTGAAAGAATCGGGCGGCCAGCATCGCACCGCCGTCTTCGACCGCAAAGACTGGGGCGCGATCGACGTCACCCGGCTTGTCGTCGACGGTGTCGACCTCACCAGCCGGGCCGTGGTCGACGACACGTTGCTCCGGGTCGCCTTGCCGCACGCGATTGCGCCTGGGGCCACGAGCGAGATCGATCTGCGCTGGACGACCAAATTTCCGCGCGTATTTGCGCGCACCGGCTGGGGCGACAACGAGTTCTTCGCCATCGCCCAGTGGTTTCCGAAGGTAGGCGTCTGGGACTGCCAAGGCGGCTGTCGCTGGCGGGCGCATCAGCATCATCTCAACAGTGAGTTCTTCTCCGACTTCGGCGTCTATGAGGTCACGCTGCGGCTGCCAGCGCGTTTCATCGTCGCTGGCACCGGTGTGGAGCTCGGCACCGAGGTCATCGGCGACGAGGTGGTGCACCGATTTTTGGCGGAGGACGTGCACGACTTTGCCTTGGCGGCCTCGCCCAAGTTCGACGTCCGGCAGGGCAGCTATCACGACCCACTCGGAGAGGTAGCACTCACCTACTATGCGCAGCCGGGTCGCGGCGATCGCCCGACCCTGCATCTCGCCGCCGCCCAAGCGGGCCTGGCCGAGCTCGGCGCGCGCATGTTTCCGTATCCATACAAAAGACTATCGATCGTCGAGCCGGCCGCCGGCGCGGAGGGCGCGGGCGGCATGGAATATCCGACGCTGATCTTCACCTTCGACGTCGCTGCACCAGCGCAGATCAAGTTCGGTGAGCTGGTCACGATGCACGAGCTCTCGCATCAATACTTCTACGGCATGATTGCCTCCGACGAGGTCGAGGAAGCCTGGCTCGACGAGGGGCTGGCCGATGCAGGGACCGACTGGGGCCTCGAGAGGCTGCTCGGCGACACCGCGTTGCTGTACGACTGGGGTGGGCATCGGCTGACCACGCGTGCTGAACGGCGGGCGGGCTATGGCCCAGTGGCGCGGGTGGATCCGCCCGAGACGCAGGCGTTCGCCTTTCGCGACAACGGCGTGTATGGCGCGGTGACCTACGGCAAGACGCAGCTGGCGTTGTCGACGGTGCGCGGGCTCATCGGTGACGCGCGTTTCTTTGCCGGGATCGGCCGTTATGCCGAGCGCTGGCGCTTCCTGCACCCGCGCATCGACGACTTCATCGCCGCCTTCGACGACGGCGCCGGCGAAGATCTGCGCTGGTTCTGGGACGAGGCGCTGCGCGGTACGCAAGTCCTCGACTACGCCGTGGGCAGCATCCAGGTCACCGAGCAGCGTCCGCCTGCTGGCCTCTTCGACACCGCCACCGACGGTGGTACCCGCCAGCAGATTGCCCCCTCACTCCATGCCGGCCCGCCCTATCACTCCGAGGTGGTGGTCGATCGGCGCGGCGATTTCCGGTTTCCCGTCGAGCTCAAGGTCGTCTTCGACGACGGCAGCGAACGCCGCGAGCGCTGGGATGGCGGCCGCAGCGACGGCGCACACTGGCACCGCTTCAGCTACGACACCGATCATCAAGTGGTGCGCGCCGAGGTCGACCCGGATGCAAAAGTGCCCCTCGACGTCGATCGTTGGAACGATGGACTCTTGCTGCGGGCCGATGCCGCGCCGCGCCGCACGATGATGCGCCGGCTCGATGAGTGGCTCAGCGTCCTGACAGCGCTGGTCACCCGATGAATCCGCTGCGTCGCGCCTTCGACCGCATCCTTACGCGCCCGTCGCTCATGGTCGGCGTGGCCGTCATCCAAGTCGTGGCCGGTGCGCTCGTGACCCTGTCCAGCACGGCGGCGTTGAGCACCCTCATGGATCGCCGCCCAGCCGCCGCGGCGATGCTTCGCGGCGACGATGGCCTGTTGCTCGAGCTGTTGCAGCGACACCAAGAGGTGGCCGCGGTATGGGCCACTGCGGCCCTCTTGGCGCTGGCCGTGGCGGTGCTCCTCGGCTGGACCTTGGCCGGCACCCTCTTGTCGGCGCTGGCCTTCGACGAAGTCCGCGGCGCAGCCCAGCTGGCCCGCGCCACGATCGAGACGCTGAGTTGCATGATCAAAGTGAGCCTGCTGGGCCTCGTGTTGCGGGCCCTTCCGCTCGGTCTAGGCGCCCTCGCCTGGTCCTGGCTCAGGCCCGAGCTGCAAGGCACCTTTCCGTCGGTGCTGGCAGCCGCGGCCGGCTGTGTGGCGGCCTTTGCCGTGCCCTGGGCGGTGGTGACCGTGACCATCGACTACGCGCGCGCCATCGTCCTCGGCGACAGCAAAGGCCGGGCAGTGCCCGCGCTCAAGCGCGCCCTCCGTCTCGCGTGGACCCAGCGTCTCCAAACCGTCACCCTGGCCTTGGCCAGCTCGGCGTTGTTCGTGCTCACGCTCCTCATCGGGCAAGGTCTTCAGTCGCTGACCGCGCCTTGGGCCCTCGCGCACTTCCTCGCCGCGGTCATCGCCGTCAGCCTGCGCGTCGGCGTGACGGCCTTCGGCCTCGTGGCTGCGGCGACCATCGTCAACTGGCGATCCCCCTAGAACAGGAGCGGTTGGTCGCCGAGTCTAGAGGTGTAGCTCCTCGAAGTGCGTCAGATCCCGATACGCCCGATAGCGCGCATCGATCTCCGCCTGCGTCAGTCGACGTAGCCGATCCAGCGAAAAATCCTCGACGGTAAACGACGCCAGCACGGTCCCGTAGACCATGGCCCGCCGCACCGACTGCGCCGACAGATCGCGCGCCTTGGCGATGTAGCCCATGAAGCCGCCCGCAAACGAGTCGCCCGCGCCCGTCGGATCCACCACGGTCTCCAGCGGAAACGCGGGTGTCGCGAACACGCGGTCGTCGTGAAACAACAAAGCCCCGGCATCGCCACGCTTGACGATCACCGTCTCCGGCCCCATGGCACGTATGGCCCGCGCGGCCTTGGGCAGGTTGTGCTCGCCGGACAACTGACGCGCTTCTTCGTCGTTCACCACCAGCAGATCGACGCGCTCCAGGACCTTCTTTAGCGTCGGCAGCTCTCCGCCGCCGATCCAGAAGTTCATGGTGTCCATGGCCACCAGGAGCGGGTCTTTGATCTGGTCGAGCACCTCGAGCTGGAGCGCCGGATGAATATTGCCCAGGAACAAGAACTCGCTCTGCCGCCACGCCTGCGGCAACTCGGGCCGGAAATCGGCGAAGACGTTGAGCTGGGTGTCGAGCGTGGTGCGCGACGACAGATCGTCGGAGTAACGCCCGCTCCAGTGAAAGGTCTTGCCGGCCTTTTTCTCGACGCCGCTCGTGTCCACGTTGCGGCTCGACAGAAAGTCGAGATGGGCCGCCGGGAAGTCGTCACCGACGACAGCGACCAGTCGCACCGGCGAAAAATAGCCGGCGCAGGTGGAGAAGTAGGACCCCGAGCCGCCGAGGACCATCTCCTTCTTCACGTCGCGGATTTCCAGCGTGTCAAACGCAACCGAACCGACGACAACCAGACCCTGATTGCTCACGATGTCTCCTCAGCCGCACGCCAGTGCCGGCCCATGATCAGATCCAACTTCTTGCGCGCGGCCGGCGGAATCGCCTCGGGCGCGGTCATCACAGCGAACTTGGCGGCGTCGACACACGGGCACGTCCGCGCCGCCGGAATCCTGGCCACGGCCTCTTTCAAGATGCGCTTGGCCAGCACCACGTTACGTTTCACCGTCGCCACCACCTGCTCGACGGTCACATCGTCATGGCCCTCGTACCAGCAGTCATAGTCGGTGGCCAGGGCGATGGTCGAGTAACAAATCTCGGCTTCGCGGGCCAGCTTGGCCTCGGGCAGGTTGGTCATCCCCACCACGTCGACGCCCCAGCTCCGATACAGCTTCGACTCGGCCCGCGTCGAGAACATGGGGCCATCGATGACGACATACGTGCCACCGCGGTGAGCCTGGGCACCGGCAGCGACGGCAGCATCATAGACGTGAGCGGCCGTGGCGTTGCACACTGGATCACCAAAGCCGACGTGGCCGGCCACGCCTTCGCCGAAGAACGACGACGCGCGGTCCTTGGTGCGATCGATGAACTGGTCGACGATGACGATGTCGCCCGGCGGAATGTTCTCGCGCATCGAGCCCACCGCCGACACCGACAAGATCCACTGCGCGCCGAGCTGTTTGAGACCGTGGATGTTGGCGCGAAAGTTGATCTCGTGCGGTAAGATCTTGTGCCCGCGACCGTGCCGCGGCAAAAAGACGAGCTTGGCGTCGCCCAGCCTTCCGACGAGAAACTCGTCCGACGGCGTGCCAAACGGCGTGTCGAGCCGGATGTGCTCCAGATCTGTCAGCCCCTCCATCTCGTAGAGGCCGCTGCCACCGACTACCCCAATCACCCGTTCCTGGTTCATGCGGTTGCGTCCGTAACACGCTAGGCTAGGCCCATGCAACCGAGAGCTCGGGCGCGTGGCTGAGTCCGCCGTCCCCGACGAAGCGACTGTCGAGACCTGGATCGCAGCCGGCCGGCATGCTGAGGCCGCCGAGGCGCTGCGACGTCGCGGCGATCTGGCGCGCGCCCAGCAGCTCTACGAGCGCTTGTGGGACTGGGTCCACGCGGCCGAGGTCGCTGCGGAGCGCGGGGATCGCCCGTCGCTGGTGCGTCTCCATCTCGATGGCAAGAACCTGCCCGAGGCCGCCCGCACCTTTCAGGCCGTGGTCCATGGGATCGGCGGTGCACCAGGGACGCCTTCCGAGCTGGGCCGTGTAGCTGAGATCTACGAAAAGCGTCATCTGTTCGCCGAAGCGGCTCAGGCCCGAGAGGCGATGGGCCTGCTCGCCGATGCCCGCCAGCTCTATCTGCGAAGTGGCCTCTTGCTCGAGGCAGCGCGCATCGACGAGACCCTGGGCCGCGCGCGTGAGGCCGGCCTCGTCTACGAGCGTTTTCTCGCCGAAGAACCCGGCGCGCCCGAGGCTCGCCGCGCCCATCTCCGGCTCGGTCGCATCTTGCTGTCGTTTCAGCGCCTCGACGAAGCCGTCCGTCATCTGCAGGCGGCGACACGCGGAACGGTGAGCGAACCCGTGGGGCAAGAGGCACGACAACGTCTGGTGGTCGCGCTGGCCCAGCTCGGCTATCGCGACGCCGCTGGCACGTTGCTCGACGCCATGGGCGAGCAGCCGCCGCTCGACGACTTTCTGGCGGCAGCCCGCCGCAGCGACGAGGCCGAGGCCCCCGAGCTGCGTCTAGGTGGACGCTATCTGGTGATCCGACTCCTCGGCGCAGGCGGCATGGGCCGTGTGTATCTGGCTCGCGACGTGTTCTCCGGCCGTGATGTCGCAGTCAAAGTCGTCGCCCCGCCCACCGACGAGCGACTGGCGGTGGGCTACAAACGTTTCGTGCGCGAGGCACAGGTCGTGTCGGCGCTGCACCATCCCAACCTCGTCGGCGTGGTGGCGTTTCACGAGGACCTCGGCCTCCTCGCCATGGAATATCTGCCCGGCGGCACGCTGGCTGATCGGCTGCCTGGGCCACTGACCCCTTCCGCGGTGCGCCAGCTGGGCCTGCAGCTCGCCGCAGGTCTCGAGGCTGCGCATGCGCACGGCGTGGTCCATCGCGATCTGAAGCCGGCCAACATCTTCTTCGCCGCGTCAGGCGAGGCCAAGCTGGGCGACTTCGGCGTGGCCCATTTGCAAGAGCTCGGCGCCACCCAGACCGCCGGCTTCATTGGCACCCTCGCCTATATGTCGCCGGAGCAAATCTCTGGTGCGCCGGTCTCGTTCGCCACCGACGTGTACGCGCTCGGTGTTACGCTGTTTCAGGCGCTGACCGGTCGCCTACCGTTCTCCGGTCCGGACTTCGTGGCGCAGCATCTGGGCGAAGCTCCAGCCGCTCCGTCGTCGCTGCGGCCCGGGCTCCCACATGCCTGGGACGCGCTCATCCACCGTGCGCTCGAGAAAGATCCGCGCGCCCGCCACCCGACCCTGGAATCGCTACGCCGCGAGCTCTCCGACCTGCCGCAAGATCCGGTGGCCATGCCCGTCGCAACAGTGGTTCCCGTCGCTGAGCCGGCAGCGGCGGCCAACACCCGCTATGCGATCCAAGGCCCGTGGGCACCGGCGAAGACGCGCGCGGTGATGGCCGCCACCGACAAGCGGCTGGGCCGCGAGGTGCTGCTCGAACGCCTCGACACCACGTATCTGGCGACGCCGGAAGGTACCGCGCATCTAGCTTGGCTGCGCGCGCTGGCCCGTCACGGTGGGCCGCGCTTGCAACGCGTTCTCGCCGTCGAGCGCAACAGCGACGGCATCGTCGTGGTCTTTGAGGCGCCGACTGGGCAGCCCACCCCACTTTCGGCGCTGTCCCCGTCGCTGCGTAAACAATTGCTGGCGGGCCTTGGCAGCCTGCACCAAGAAGGTGTGGCCCACGGATCGCTGAGCGGCGCGATCATTGCCGACGCGGAGAGTGTCCTGGCGGTGATTGCTGGCTATGCGCCCACCGGGATGACGGTGGAGGAAGAACTGTTACTGATTCGGTGAGGTCAGAGCATGCTGGCGACGAATGCCGCCGAGCAGGCCGTCGCCGGGATCAGGAACACGATCGAGAGCACCATGCCAGCGACGGCGAGGCCGTGGCCGCGGTTCTCGAGGACGGTGGCGCGCTTGAGACCGAGGTGCGAGAAATAAATGCCGAGGATGCACGCCACCACACCGAGCAGCGGCAGGTGCCCGAGCACACCGAGCACGAAGCCGGTGATGGCCGGCCCGTTGACCGGCGGCGGGGGCGCCAGCGACGTGGGCAAGCCAAGCACCGCGCCGCGTGCGAGCTCGGCCTTCACCTCTTCGACTTCGCGCGCGTACAGCCAACGCCCAAGCACGGGGTGATAAACCAGATCGCCTGGCGCCAGTTGCCCACGGGCAGCCAGCTTCTTCAGTTCCTCCTCGGTGCAGAAGGAGTCGCGACCGTTGCGAGTGACCACGAACTGACCCATCGGATGTCTCCTAGCAGCTCACTCGAGTATAGGGCGAATTTCGAGGCGCGCATCCACAACCTACGCGCGCTGATGCAGGCTCTTCCCTGACGAACGTCAGCGCCGAACAGCGAGCAGAAAAACGCCGTACAGCGCCGCGCTACCATCCTTGCGCTTGCCCTCTTGTATGCCAATACCTACATGGGTCAAGCCCGCTTCGAGCGCACTCTTCTGCACGCCCGCGACCAGCTGCTCCGTGCTACCAGCGACGGCAACCACGCTCTTGACCGAATCGAAGCGGCGGCCGAGCTGGCTCAGCACCTTGTCCACCGTGCCACCCACGCGCGCTGGATCTTGACCGTCTGCCACGTCGGCGACCGCCTTTTTGGCCACCGCGTCGAGCTCGTTGTCGCCAAGCAGCGCCACTAGACCCTTTTCGCGACGCAAGGTTGCGAGGTCGGTCAACACCCCAGGTCCGGTGTGACCATCGACACGATCGATCGGCCGGATGAAGACTTGCGTGACCCATTGCTCGGTGGGCTGGGCAGCGCCGCCCTCTTCGCCGGGCCCGAGCTCGATGCCGATGCCGATCTTGGTGACGGCCGCGTTGAGGAGGTTGGCGCGATGACCCGGGCTGCCCATCAGGCCCTCTTCCGCCTCGCCTGCCGACGCCGCCCGCGCCACGTTTTCCAGCACCAGCTGCGACGAAACCCCGGCAAGCCGCAAGCGATCGTTGGCCGATCCCGTCGTCGGTGAGACATGGCCGACAAAGTCATGGGCCCGCATGTCGGCCGAGTGTGCACGGGCCACCCGCACGAGCGACGGATCGCTCGCCAGCGGTCCCAGCCTGGCCTTGGCGCGATCCCGGTTCACCAGCCGCAACATCTCGGCCTCGGCCTCCTCACGCGTGTTCTGACGGGCCAGGTTTGCCGTCGCTGCCGGCAAAGTCGTCGGCGCCGGCACCCCACACCACAGGGGAAAATTGGCCACCACGGCCGGACCGAAGCGCTCCTCACCCGTGATCTCCACCTGATGTCGACCCGGCCGGGCGCTGCAACGGACGGTCGTCTTCAAGTGACTGTCGTCGCCGGGCGCAGCGACGAGATGCTGCACGCTGCCGTCGGGTAGGGTCACGAACGCCGCGGTCCGTCGATAGTTGTCCAAGAGATGCGCCTCGAGCGGCGTGCTGCCACCAGCGGGCAAGGCGCGCGGCAACGGCCGCAGCTCCAGATGGCTCTCCTGGACGGCGACCAGCACCCGCACCTCCGACCCGCTCGCACGCGCCGCCACCCCAACCCGCACGAAGCGTCCTTGACCGAGCGCATGCGGCAACTCGACACGCAGCTCGTCGAGGAGTGGCTCGGTCCCGTCGGGTGTCATCGTCGCCACGATGAGATGCGGCGCCGGCTCGACGAGACCGTGCAGCCACAACGCTGCTTCGACGAGCTCGTTGCCTGGCCGTCCGCCGGGCGGCATCCTGGCCAGGATGTCCTCGGCGGCGGCGGCGAGTCGCGGATCGGGCATGATCTGCCGGTCCAACGAGACCGCCAGCGCCTCGACGCGGGCGCACACCGGCGCGCGTTTGTCGAAGACCCGCTGCGGCTCGCCGTAACGCTTGGCCGGCGTGGCCTCGGCGTCGCCCAAGAACAGGAACGTAAACAGGAACAGGCAACCGGACGGTCGGTTCACGGCAGGTCGATGTCGTTTTTCTTGCACAGCTTGACGACCGCCGCGCGATCGGCGCCACCGACGGAGCGGAAGGCGGCTTTGGCGTTGCCGAGATCGCCCTGCGCGCAATAGACGCGGGCGATGATCCCCTGCGCGCGCGAGCTCTTCTGCACGGTCAGCGTGCGTCGGGCGAGATGGAGTGCGTTGTCGAAGTTGCGCGCCGACAGCGCCTGCTCGCTGGCATCGAGATCGGCCACGACGGCAGGGGGCAGCGGCTCGGACTTCACTTTGCCGGGCCTGGTGGTCGGCGTGGGCGTGGCAACGGGCGTGGGTGTGGCAACGGGCGTGGGTGTGGCGACGGGCGTG